>WNGD01001924.1_pt1 | contig 36762 bp, 33 predicted proteins | sample 5400671 | NCBI WGS metagenome assembly WNGD01 (sample SAMN13153369, study PRJNA577476) | soil metagenome | isolation source: 40 cm soil or saprolite under grassland replicate 2 | place: USA:California | collected 2016-06-15 | reverse complement strand
GTTCTTCCTGGTCCCGCTTGGGCTGATCGTCTGCTACAGCTTTTGGCAGACGGTCGACTACAACGTCGTCCACAACTGGACGGTCGACAACTACCGCTACTTCTTCAGCGTCCCCACTTACGTTTCGACGTTCTGGGCCACCGTCTGGGTGTCGTTCGCAGCGACGGTGCTGACGCTCGTGATTGCGTTTCCGTTTGCGTACTGGCTCGCGCGCTACGTTCCGAAGCAGTACCAGAAGGTGTTGCTCGTCCTCGTGATCCTGCCGTTCTGGACGAGCTACCTGCTGCGCGTCTATTCGTGGCTCACGATTCTCGGGCCGGAGGGAGCCATCAACCGGTTTCTCCACTGGACGGGCGCGACGTCGAACCCCGTCTCGTTCTTCCTCTATGACCGCCCTGCGGTCATCCTCGTGCTCGTCTACCTTTACTTCCCGTTCGCAGCGCTGACCCTGTACGCGTCGCTCGAGCGTTTCGACTGGAACCAGTTCCGCGCCGCGATGGACCTCGGCGCAACGCCCGGGACCGCGATGTGGCGGATCCTCCTGCCGCAGATTCGCCCGGGCATTACCACCGCGGTGATCTTCGTCTTTATCCCGATCCTCGGCGAGTACCTGACGCCGCAGCTCGTCGGCGGCGCGAAGGGCGTGATGATCGGGAACCTCATCGTCAACTTCTTTCAGGGCGCCCAGTACACGCGGGGCGCGGCGGCCGCCTTGCTGATCGCCGGTCTGATCGTGGTGCTGCTCGCCGTCTTTCGGCGCTCGCTCGAAGTCGAGGATCCCTATGGCACGTGATCTCGACATCGTCTCGCGGCGCGGCCTGCTCACGCGCAGCGCCCTCAGTGTCTGGGCAGTCCTCGTCTATGTCTTCCTCTTCGCCCCGATCGTCCTCCTCGTGGTCTTCAGCTTCAACGCCAATCGGTACGGCACCTTCCCGATCACCGGCTGGACGACCAAGTGGTATGGACAAGTCTTCAACGACTACCAGATTCGCGATGCGCTGACGACGACGCTCCGCATCGCGCTCGAGGTCACCGCAGTCAGCACGATCGTCGGCACCGCGGCGGCGTTTCCCCTCGTCCGCTCGCGCCTGCCTTTCCGCAGCGGCATCCGGATCGCCATGGTCCTGCCGATCATGATTCCCGGCCTCCTCATCGGTGTGAGCCTGCTCGTCCTCTTCACGAGCGTGTTTCACCAGACGCTCTCGCCGACGACGGCAGTAATCGGCCAGAGCGTGTACACGACGCCGTTCGTCCTCCTCCTCGTGGCGGCACGCCTGCAAGGCTTCGACGCCAGCCTCGAGCGCGCTGCGAGCGACCTCGGCGCAAATACCTTCAACCGGCTCCGGTACGTCGTGCTCCCTTTGCTCGCCCCGGCCATTCTCGCCGGAGCGCTGTTCGCGTTCACGCTCTCGCTCGACGAGTTCATCATCACGCTGTTCCTGATCGGCAGCCACAACACGCTGCCGATCTACATCTACACGCAGGTGAAGTTCGGGATCACCCCCGAGGTGAACGCGCTCGCCGCGTTGCTGCTAGCCGCCTCGCTCTGCCTGATGGCGTTGGCGTTCGTGCTGCCCGGGATCGTCCGGCGTGCGCTGCGCCTGGTGCCGCGGCGCGGGACGGCGACGACCTAGCCTTCTACGGAGACCCAGCCGCCGTCGGTCGCGCTCCGCAGCGTCGCCTCGAGCACCTGCATGCCGCGGTGCCCGTCGGCGAAGGTCGGAAACGAGCCGTGCGGCTCGCCCGCCATCGCCCGGTACGCGTCGGTCAGGATCACGCGGAAGGCGTCGCCGTAGCCTTCGGCATGCCCGGCCGGATAACGCGCGAACTCCGCGGCGCGGCCCGCATTCGCGCCGGGGTCCTTGACGACGAGCTGCGTCGGTAGCTCCGCGTGCCGGTGGAGCAGCTCGTTCGGCGATTCCTGATCCCAGGTGAAGCCGCCGCGGCTGCCCTCGAGCTCGAACAGAAGCTGGTTCTTGCGTGCCGGTCCGAGCGCGCTGAATTCCGCGCTGCCGGCCGCGCCGTTGTCGAAACGAAGGAGCAGGGACGCGTGATCCTCGAGCGCCCGGCCCGGCACGAAGGTTCGAAAGTCCGCGAGCACGTCGGAGATTCGCGTGCCGGTCACGTGCTCGGCGAGATCGAACCAGTGCGCGCCGAGGTCGGCGGTCACGTACGTCGGGCCCGAGCTCTCGGGCAGCAGCCGCCAGCCCGAGGAGACGAGGAGGGCGTCGTCGCAGACATAGCGGCCGTGCACGACGCGCAGCTCGCCGAGCCCGCCGTCGGCCACCGTCCACCGCATGTGCTCGACGAGCGGATAGCCGCGCACGTGGTACGCCACCGCGCCGATGCGATCGGTGCCTTTCAGCGCCTCCACCATGCGCCCGCTCTCCTCGGTGCTCGTCGCGAGCGGCTTCTCGCACACGACGTGGGCGCCGTGTTCGAGTGCGAGCAGCGCCTGGTCGGCGTGCAGCGCATTCGGCGTGCAGACGTGCACGACGTCGACTCGCTCACCTCCCAACAGCCCTTCGAGCGAGTCGTACGCGATCGCGGTCCCCACCTCGTCCGCGAGCAGCTGGGCTCCCGCCCGTGTCCGACTGCAAACGGCCACGACAGTTCCGCCCAGGTCGCGCACGGCGGCTGCGTGCACCCGTGCGACGAACCCGGAGCCGACGATCGCGGTACGGAGCGACGTCATCGGACTTAGTGGCTCTGAGCCACTAAGTCGTCGGAGCCCGCTTTCAGAAACATCCGCGTCAAGACGTCCATGTCCAGCCGGGCCTGGTCCGGAGGCGTCCGGCACTCCGTCCCGTTCACGACGCAGTCGTGGAAGTGGGCCAGCTCGCGCGCGAAGCTCTCCTCGTAGGACTCGAACGACTGGGCGACGCGGGCGCCGTCCTTGGCGCGGGAGACCTCGTACACGGTCGGAGACTGCTTGAGCCACGGCGACGGGAAGGTGAGGGAGTGCACCTCCTCGGCGAAGTAGAACGAGACCGACTCGCGGTACTCGTAGACATCGAGCAGCTGGATCCAGGCGCTGTCCCAACGCGATCCGTTCGCCAGCCGCACTGCTCCCGTCACGGCCTGCCCTTCGTTCCACCAGTCGCCGTCGATCACCTCGGCCGGCAGCGGCTCGCCGAGCCGCTCGAGCAGGCCGTGCACGAGGTTCACGTCGTGGACGAGGCTGCCGAGAAACGCTCCTTCGAACGCTGTGATCACGGCGGGGCTGTCGGCGCCGACGGCCTCGCGCACTTGTGCGCGCATCTGCTCGCGCCCGGCCTCGAGCACGTCGGCTGGGATGTCCGAGCCGCGCGCGATCTCCCCCGGCCCGAAGTACGGCCCGAACTCGGGGTCGTGCACGACGACGCGGATGTAGCGGAGCGACTCGGCGGCCTCCGGCATCCCTTCGAGCATCCGCTCCCACGCGCGGTCGAACCGCTTCATGTAACCGACTTGCACGACCTTGCCCGTCGTTCGTCGCGCCTCGATGACACGGTCGGCGTCGGCGAGCGTGATGCACATCGGCTTCTCGACGAAGACGTGGAGGCCGCGGCCGAGCGCGGCGAGTGTCGCCTCCGCGTGGGTCTGCGCCGGGGAGCAGATCACGACGGCGTCGAGCTTCGTCCCGTCAAGCAGCTGCTCATGGTCGGGGTAAGTCACCTCGAGGTTGTAGAGCTGCTGCAGCGCCTCGCGAACCGTGGCGCTGGGATCCGCCACCGCAACGAGCTCGAAGCGGTCCCGCATGTGCGCGAGATAGTGGAGGTGCATGGCCTGCGCGACGAGACCGCCGCCGACGACGCCGATGCGCAGCCTCATAGGCCGGCCTGTGGCCTAGCTCGTGAGGGAAACATGGTTTCCCTCACGGGAGCGAGCCGAAGGCGAGCGACCTCACGCGAGAACCTGCTTGGCCACCTTTTCGAAGGCGAACGCGATCTCGTCGAGATCCTGCTCCTCGGATAGCGGGGAGACGTCGATATGGATCGAGCGCTCCAGCAGTTCGAGCGTGCGCGGGCAGTCGGGAGCGGGCCGTCCGTCGGCCTCGATCGCCGCCAGCACCGGCGCCCAGAACGGATACACATGGAGGTCGGGCGTGTCGGGGTCGTAGATGCGCATCGCGAGCACGCCCTCCGCGTTGAGGGCGTCTACGGCGTCGCGTGCGCGCGTGGCGTCCGCGGCAAACGCGACGAGTGCGATCCCGGCATCGCCGTCATCGTCGTTCGCGCGCCGGAGCGTCAAGCCCGGCAGTTCGTTGATCTGGCTGCTGAGCCGCGCGAGATTGGCGCGCATCCTTTCCAGCAATCCGTCGAGCCGGCTCAGCTGAACTCGTGCCACCGCGCCGGTCAACTCGGATGCGCGGAAGTTGTAGCCCGCAAACTTCGGCAGCCCGACACCGCGCCGGACCGAGTTGGCACAGTCGTGCACGTCGAGTGCGAGCTCCAAGAGGTCGTCGCGGTCGGTGATCATCACGCCGCCCTCGCCCGTGGTGATGATCTTGTTGAACTGGAGACTGAAGGCGCCCGCGTCGCCGAACGTGCCCAGGCGGCGGCCGCGATAGGTGGCGCCGGCGGCCTGGCACACGTCCTCGATCAGCACAAGCTCGTGCTTCTTCGCGATCGCCGCGAGCTCGTCCATCGCGGCGGGTGCCCCGCGCATGTGCACCGGGAGAATCGCCCGCGTCCGCGGCGTGATCTTTCGCTCCACGTCGGCCGGGTCGAGCGTCAGCGACTCGTCCACCTCGGCGAGGACGGGAAGCGCGCGCGACGCGAGCACCGCGTTCGGCGTCGCGTTCCACGTGTACGCCGGGACGATCACCTCGTCGCCCTCGCCCACGCCCGCGCCGATCAGCGCGCAGATGAGCGCCGAGGAACCAGCGTTGAGGCACAGGGCGTGCTTCGCGCCCATCTGCGTCGCGAACTCACGCTCGAACGAGGCGACCTCGTCCGGGCCGTCGCCGACGCCGTAGTAGCGGAAGAGATTCTTGCTCTCGATCACGCGGGCCAGCGCGTCGAGCTCCTCCCGGCCGACCTCCATCCCGCCGGGGAACATCGGCGCCTCCGGGCGGGTCCGGGCCGGGGTGCCTCCATCCCGGGCGAGAGTCAGGTCACTTTGGGCGCGAGTCGGCGTCGTCATACCGGCCGCCCATTCTGGACATGAAATCGTTTGCGATCAAGGTGAGAAGCCGCTCGAGCGGACTTAGTGGCTCAGAGCCACTAAGTCGACTATCTCAAGTGGGTGGGGCGACGATGCGAGAAGGATCAAGTCGACTCACGGGCCTGCTCGTAGGCTCGACGCGCCTCCCGGACGCTCTCGACTTCCGAAACCTCCGCCACCGGGACGTCCCACCAGCTGTCGTAGTCCGGCACGCCCTCGTAGCGATCGACCTCGATCGCGAGCACGACCGTCGCGTCCTCCCTCTTCGCCGCCTCGAGCCCGCTACGGAGCTCGTCGATCGTCCGGCAGCGGATCACCTTGGCCCCGAGCGACTCCGCATTCGCCGCGAGATCGACCGGGAGCAGCGGCGCCGTCGGGTTGTCGCTGTCCACGCCGAGCGAACCGTTCTGCCGGTAGCGGTACTGGGTGCCGAAGCCGTCCGTGCCGAGCGAGCGAGACAAGCTCCCGATCGAGCTGAACCCGTGGTTGTCGACGAGCACGATCGTCAGCTTCAGGCCCTCCTGAATCGACGTGACGATCTCGCTCGAGAGCATGAGGTAGGAGCCGTCGCCGACCATGACGTACACCTCGCGGTCGGGAGCGGCCATCTTCACGCCGAGCCCGCCGGCGATCTCGTAGCCCATGCACGAGTAGCCGTACTCGACGTGGTAGCCCTTCGGGTCGCGCGTGCGCCAGAGCTTGTGCAGGTCGCCCGGCATGGAGCCGGCGGCGCACACAACGACGTCGGCGGGCCCTGCCGCGTCGTTGACGGCGCCGATCACCTCGCTCTGGGCCGGCAGAGGCCCGTGACCGAGCCTGTACAACCGCGTGACCTCCTCGTCCCATTCCGTGTTCAGCTGCGCAGCCAGCTCGCGGTACGCGGGATCGACCTGGTGTCCCTCGAGTGCAACGGCCAGCCGCTCGAGCGCGACCCGCGCGTCGGCGACGAGCGCGATTCCGTCCAGCTTTGCCGCGTCGAAGTCGGCGACGTTCACGTTGACGAAGCGCACGTCCGGATTCCCGAAGGCGGTCTTGGACGCCGTCGTGAAGTCGGACCAGCGCGTGCCGACGCCGATCACCACGTCTGCGTCCGCAGCGATCCGGTTTGCCGCGAAGGTGCCTGTCGCGCCGATGGCCCCGAGCACGGCCGGATGGTCGTACGGCAGTGAGCCCTTCCCCGCCTGGGTCTCCGCGACCGGAATCCCCGTCTGCTCGGCGAACGCACGCAGGGCGTCGGTCGCCTCGGAGTAGATGACGCCGCCGCCGGCGACGATCAACGGACGCTTCGCGCTGCGAATCAGCGCCGCCGCCTCCGCGAGGAGCGTCGAGTCGGGCTCGGGCCGCGGCACATGCCAGACCCGGTGCGCCAGGAACTCGTCCGGGTAGTCGAACGCCTCTGCCTGCACGTCCTGCGGGAACGCCAGCGTCGCGGCTCCGGTCTCGGCCTGGTTAACGAGCACCCGCATCGCCGCCGGAGCCGCCGCAAGCAGTTGCTCCGGCCGCTCGATGCGATCGAAGTAGCGCGACACCGGCTGCAGCGCGTCGTTCACGGAGACGTCTCCTCGCGACGGGACCTCGAGCTGTTGCAACACGGGATCGGGCCGCCGCGACGCGAACACGTCCCCGGGTAGGAGCAGCACCGGGAGCCGGTTGACCGTGGCGAGGGCCGCACCGGTGACGAGGTTCGTCGCGCCCGGCCCGATGGAGGTGGTACATGCAAGCGTCGCGAGCCGGTTCTTCATCCGCGCGAAGGCGACCGAGGTGTGCACCATCGCCTGCTCGTTGCGGGCCTGGTAGTAGGTCAGCAGATCCGGGTGCTGGTAGAGCGCCTGCCCGATCCCCGCCACGTTGCCGTGCCCGAAGATCCCGAAGCACCCCTCGAAGAACCGCTGCTCCACGCCGTCCCGCTCGACGTGTTGTGCGGCGAGAAAACGAACGAGTGCCTGGGCGGCCGTGATTCGAGGCATGGGACCACTCTCTCAAAAAAGGTACGGTCGCCCCAGCGTTCGAAAGGAGCCCCCATGGCCGTCACTGTCCGTACTCTCGAGAACTTCATCGGCGGCGAATGGGTCGCCTCGACCGGCGAGAGCGCCCGCGCCGTCGTCTCCCCCGTCACCGGCGAGACGCTCGCCGAGGCGCCGGACGCGGGCGCGGACGACATCGCCCGCGCCGTGGCAGCCGCCCGCGCAGCCCAGCCGAAGTGGGCGGCGCTCTCAGCCTGGGGACGGGCGAAGATCTGCCACGCCATCGCCGACCTGATCGACGAGCGGCGCGAGGACTTTGCACGCGAGCTGTCGCTCGAGCAGGGCAAGCCGTACGCCGCCGAAGCGCTTGGGGATATCGACGAGACCGCGGAGAACTTCCGCATCGCCGCCGAGGACGTGAAGCGGATGGAGACGGCGATCATCCCGTCTCAGGATCCGAACAAACGGATCCTCACTTTTCGCAAGCCGAACGGCGTCTACGCGGGCATCACCCCCTGGAACTTCCCGACGCTCATCCCTGTCGAGCTGATCGCGCCAGGGATCGCGGTCGGCAACACGATCGTGATGAAACCCTCGGAGTGGACGCCGATAGCAATGGCGAACTTCATGCAGATCATGGCGGATGCCGGCCTGCCGGACGGCGTCGTAAACGTGGTCTACGGCGGCGGGGACGTCGGCGAAGGCCTCGTCACGCATCCGGACGTCGACTGCGTCGGCTTCGTCGGCTCCCATCCGACCGCAGAGAAGATCGTGCGCGCCGCCGGCCTCAAGCGCTGCCTGATCGAGGCGAGCGGCAACGGGCCCGTCGTCGTCTGTGAGGACGCCGATCTAGAGCGCGCCGCACAGGGTGCCGTCTTCGGTGGCTTCTTCTGCGCAGGACAGGTGTGCTGTGCGACGGAGCGGGTCCTCGTGCACGAGGGCGTGCACGACGCCTTCCTCGACGAGGTGCTGAAGGCGGCGGCGGACTGGCGGCTTGGCGATCCGTTCGAAGACTCGACCATGGTCGGCCCGATGAACAACGAGCCGACAGCGTCGAAGATGGATCGGCACCTGGAGGACGCCGTGGGCAAGGGCGCGAGCGTCGTCCTGGGCGGCTCGCGAGCGAGCGATCGCCCCACTCGTCTCTACTACGAGCCGACCGTCGTCACGGACGTCGGCGTCGACACGCTCATCAACCAGCAGGAGACATTCGGCCCGATCGTGCCGTTGATCCGCGTTCGGTCCGACGACGAGGCGCTCGCGGTCGCGAACGACTCGCACCTCGGACTGCAGGCAGCCGTCTATACGTCGAGCCTGAAACGCGCGTTTCGCTATGTCGACCATCTTCGCGTCGGCAACGTCGTCGTGAATGACTCGACCGACTACTGGGAGGCGCACGAGCCGTTCGGAGGGGCGTCCGGCACGCAGAGCGGCTGGGGCCGCATCGGCGGGCGGTACACGATGCTGGACATGAGCGACCTGAAGACCGTCGTGCTCGATGTCGGAGGCCTTGAGTAAGCAACTCGCAGTGGGGGTCGTCGGGCTGGGCAGGATCGGCACGCACCACGTCCAGACACTCCTCGGCCTCGACGGTGTCTCGGTATCGGTAACTGACGCTGACCCGCAGCGCGCGCGACGGGTTGCGGACGAGCTCGGCGTCCGCGCTGCAGCGACACCGGAAGCCCTGCTCGAGACCGGTGTGGATGCGCTCGTGATCGCGACGTCCACCCCGAGTCACGCGCCGCTCATCGAGCTGGCCGCCGCATCAGCGGTGGCAGCCTTTTGCGAGAAGCCGGTCGCGCTCGACCTCGCGACCCTCGACCGGGTGCGTGAAGCGGTCGACCGCGCCGGCATCGTCGTCCAGGTCGGATTCCAGCGCCGCTTCGACGCGGGGTACGAGACAGCACGCGCAGCCGTTGCGACGGGCGCCGTCGGGAAGATCCTCGTCATGCGTGCAGCGACCCACGACCCGGTTCCCCCTCCTGCGGAGTACATCGCCGCCTCCGGCGGGATCTTCTGCGATCTCCACATCCACGACTTCGACGCGATTCGCTTCGTCAGCGGCGAAGAGGTCACCGAGGTGTATGCCGACGGCGCGGGCCTCGACGCTCCCTGGGTGGGCAAGCTCGAAGACGTCGATGTCGCTGCGGCCGTCCTGCACCTGTCGGGTGGTGGCCTCGTGATCGTTTCCGGGACGCGTCGGGATCCGCTCGGCTACGACGTCCGGCTCGAGGTGTTCGGGACGGGCGACAGCATCGTGGTGGGTCAAGACGCGCGCAGCCCGATTCGTTCGGTGGAGCCGGACGCGAAGCCGCAGCGGGATTCGGCCTATAGGGACTTCTGGGATCGCTTCGAGCCCGCCTACCGGAAGGAGCTGGCCGCCTTCGTCGAGACCGCCCGTACCGGCGCACCCAGCCCTTGCTCGCTGGAGGAGGCTCGCTCGGCTCTGGCTATTGCTCTAGCCGCCGAGCTTTCGCGAGCCGAGCGACGTCCCGTCTCGATCGAGGAGGTTGAACTAGCACAGGCACCCCCAAACGGTTGAGAATCGGTTCAGCTCCCCAACCGGGAAAGGAGAGGCATGGACAAGGACTTCATTGACGAGGAGCTCACCCAGCTCACGACACGTAAGGGGTTGTTCCTCAAAGGAGGCGCCGCCGCCGCCGGCCTCACGGTACTCGGCACGCCGGCCGCAGCGGCGTTCGCCGCCAACAGCGCAACGAAGATCAAGGTCGCGATCGTCACACACGGGGACACCGGGTCGTTCTGGTCGGTCTTCAAGAAGGGCGTCGACCAGGCCGCGAAGGATCTGAAGTCACGAGGCGTGAGCGTGACCCAGGTCTACGCGAACAACGACGTTCCGAAGCAGGTTGCGGGGATCAACGCCGCGGTCGCGAGCGGCGCCAAGGTGATCGCGACCTCGGTGCCAGACGCAAGCGCGCTCAAGGACCCGCTCCGAAAGGCTTCGAACAAGGGCATCGAGATCATCACCGTGAACTCCGGCCTCGGCGCGTTCGACTCTCTGCCAACGTACGAGGTGCACATCGGGCAGACGGAGGACGTCGCCGGCAAGGGCGCCGGCAAGCAGTTCAAGAAGGCCGGCGCGAAGAAGGTGCTGATCGTCATCCACGAGGCGAGCAACTCGGCCCTCGTGCAGCGTGCTTCCGGTGTGAAGTCGGTCCTCGGCGCAAGCAACGTGAAGGTCATCACGATCCCGAACGCGAAATCCGACATCCCGGGAACGAAGGCGAAGGTGAAGGCAGCTTTCAACGCCGACAAGAAGCTCGACTCATTCCTGGGCCTCGACCCTGACGTCACGATCCCGTGCCTGTCCTCCGTTCCGAAGGGCACGAAGGTCGGGACGTTCGACGTCGGCGGCTCGATCAAGCAGATCCAGGCCGGCAAGATGCTGTTCGCGATCGACCAGCAGCAGTACCTGCAGGGCTATCTGCCGGTCGTCTTCGCCGTCCTCTTCGTATCGAACCTCAACACGGTCGGAAACGGTGCGCCGGTCCTCACCGGCCCCGGCATCATCAACAAGGCGAACGCGGCCAAGGTTGCCGCGCTCGCAGCGAAGGGCACTCGCTAGGACCAGGTCGGGTGGGCGGCCTCACGGTCGCCCACCCCGCACCGAACGGGAGGACCGCGATGGCCGAGACCGCAGCCCCGAAGGTCACGCCCGACGAGCGACTCGTCATCGTCGGGCCGCTCGCCCGGCTGCTGACGCGTCCGGACATCGGAGCGTTCCTCGGCGCGGTCGCGGTCTTCTTCGCGTTCGGGTACTTCGCCCGCTCCGTGAACTGGATCGGCGACCCCGGGATCGCGGCCGGCTGGACCGACCAGGCAGCGCAGTACGGGATCGTCGCGGTTCCGGTGGCCCTGCTGATGATCGGCGGCGAGTTCGATCTCTCCGCCGGCGTGATGATTGGCAGTTCCGGCCTCCTGCTCGGCTACCTCACGACGTTCCAGGACATGAACGTCTGGCCTGCCATGTTGCTGGTGCTGTTGTTCGGCCTCGTGATCGGCTTCATCAACGGGCTCACCGTGGTGAAGACGAGGCTGCCGAGCTTCATCGTGACGCTCGCGACCTTCTTCGTCTTGCAGGGCGTCAACGCTGCCGGGACGCTCAAGCTGACCGGCCAGACCGCGATCCAGGACATCGACACGGCGAGCGGCTTCAACTCGGCCCGAAAGCTCTTCGCAGGCGACCTGACGCAGTACGACTTCAAGGTCAAGGTCCTCTGGTGGATCGGCATCACGCTCATCGGAGCATGGCTGCTCGCGAAGACGCGCTTCGGCAACTGGATCTACAGCGCCGGGGGCGAGCCCAATGCGGCGCGGAACGTCGGCGTTCCGGTTGCGCGCACCAAGATCACACTGTTCATGATGACCTCCGGCGTCGCGTCTCTCATGGGCATCATCGAGGCTCTCGAGCTGAGGTCGATGCAGGCGAAGGAAGGCATCGGCCTCGAGTTCATCTTCATCATCTGCGCGGTCGTCGGCGGCTGCCTTCTGACCGGCGGCTTCGGATCGGTGATCGGCACATTCTTCGGCGCCGCCATGCTCGGGATGGTCCAGCTCGGGATCATCGACGCGCAGTGGGACAGCAACTGGACCTTCACGTTTCAGGGCGGGATCCTCTTCGCAGCGGTGATGCTGAACACGCTGATTCGAAGTCGTGCTCAGAAAGCGAGATGACGATGGCGCACCTCCTCGAAGCCGAGCACATCTCCAAGTACTACGGGAACATCGCGTACACCAGTCGGACCAGGGTCGGCTGCTCGTCGACGGCGAGGAGGTCCATTTCACCTCGCCGCGCGACGCCAGGGCGGCAGGCATCGCGACGGTCTACCAGGACCTCGCGATGGTGCCGCTGATGTCGATCTGGCGGAACTTCTTCCTCGGCGCAGAACCCCGGAAAGGCTTCGGCCCACTGCAGTGGTTCGACGCCGGCAAGGCCAAAGGCATCGTCCGCCGCGAGCTCAGCGAGATGGGCATCGACATCCGCGATCCCGATCAGGCCGTGGGGACGCTTTCGGGCGGGGAGCGGCAGTCGGTCGCAATCGCGCGGGCCGTCTACTTCGGCGCGCGCGTGCTGATCCTGGACGAGCCGACGTCGGCACTCGGCGTGAAGCAGGCGGGCGTCGTCCTCAAGTACATCCTGCAGGCACGCGAACGGGGCGTCGCCGTCATCTTCATCACGCACAACCCGCACCATGCGTATCCGGTGGGCGACCGCTTCGTGATCCTCAACCGCGGCCAGAGCCTCGGCGCGTTCGAGAAGTCCGAGATCGACCGCCAGGAGCTCGTCCGGTTGATGGCCGGCGGCAAGGAGCTGGCCGAGCTCGAGACCGAGCTCGAGGCGATCAAGGTCGAGATCTAGCCGACGTTGAACTCGACCGCGTCGCCCGTGAGCGCCAGCGTCGCGGCGGCGGCCGGCGCTGGTCGGCCGAAGTGGAAGCCCTGCGCACCGTGGCAGCCGAGGCCCTGCACGATTCCCTGCTGAGCGTCGCGCTCGATTCCTTCCGCCACGAGTTGGAGGCCGAGTGCCCTTCCGAGGCCCACGATTCCCTCGAGCAGCGCCAGATCGGCGGGGCCGCTGTCGATCTTGGCGGTGAAGCTCCGGTCGATCTTCACGATGTCGACCGGCAGACGCTGGAGATATGCGAGGGATGCATAGCCGGTGCCGAAGTCGTCGAGTGCAAGCTTGACGCCGCGGTCTTTCAACACGTTGAGCTGGTGCTCGGCGCGCTCGCCACTCGCAACGAGCACGCTCTCCGTCAGCTCGAGCGTCAACAGGTGAGGAGGCAGGTCGGCACGCTGCAGTGCACTGTCGACGTGGTCGACGAACTCCGGATGCTGGAGCTGCCGTGCCGAGACGTTGACCGCGATCTCGACGTCGCGACCGAGCAGCTCGCGCAAGCGTGAGACATAGAAGCAGGCCTCGAGCAGGACCCAGCGTCCGATCTGCACGATCAGCCCTGACTCCTCCGCCAGCGGAATGAAGTCGAGCGGCTGTATCTCTCCCAGCGTCGGGTGCTGCCAGCGAAGCAGCGCTTCGAGCCCGACGACCTCGAAGGGATCGAGATTGACCACCGGCTGGTAGGCCAGGCTGAACTGCTTCTCGGTAATCGCTTCGCGCAGCTCGGCGATGCGCTTGAAGCGATTCAGCGCTGTCTGGTCGAGCTCGTCGTCGTAGAACGCGTAGTCCGCGTCGCCGTTCAATTTTGCTCGATACATTGCCGCATCGGCCTGCTTGAGCAGCTCCGCGCCGCTGCTGCCGAGAGCAATGCCGATGCTCGCGGTCAGCGAGAGCTGCCGACCGGCCACATCGATCGGAGTGGTGATCTGCTCGAGCAGACGCTCGGCGACGACGGCGGCCTCCGCCGGTTCGCGCACAGCCGTGAGAAGCACCGCGAACTCGTCACCGCCGAGCCGCGCCACCGAGTCGCCGGCGCGAATCACCGTCTTCAGGCGCTCGCCCAATGTCGCCAGCACTTCGTCACCGACGCTGTGCCCGTACTGGTCGTTGATCTGCTTGAACTCGTCGAGGTCGATGAAGACGACCGCCGTGCCGGAGTCGTTCCCCGTACGCATCGAGACGGCGTGCTCGAGCTGCTCATGGAAGAAGGCGCGGTTGGCGAGCCCGGTGAGCGGATCGAAGAGCGCCTGCAGCCGGAGCTGCTCCTGCAGCTCACGCTCAGGCGTGATGTCGAGCAGATAGCCCTGGAGGTAGAGCGGCTCGCCTTCGTCGTCGAGCACGATGACGCCGTCGTCGCGCACCCAGACGACGCGCCCGTCGCGTGCGATGAGCCGGTATTCGAGACTCAGCGGCTCGTGCGTCCGGTGGGTGCGGGCGTGTGCCGCGAGCACGCGGTCGCGATCGTCCGGATGCAAGGTGCGAACGAAGAGATCAGGATCGTCGCGCCATTCCTCGACCGGGTAGCCGAGCAGTGGTTCGATCTGGCCACTCGTGAAGATGTTCGAGCTGCCTTCGTCCAGAGCATCCACGTAGACCACGAGCGGCAACTGCTCGACGAGCGTGCGGTAACGGCGCTCGATCTCCCGAGCCTCGCCGTCCGCCGCCGCAGCGGTGGTCACGCGTTCGACGCCGCAGTCCACCAGAACGAAATCGGGCCAGACGGGCTGCTTGCCGTCACCCCAAAGGGTGATTCCGCTAGAGACTCATCGAGCCGAGCGTCTTCCAGGAAGCATGACGTCGGCTCAGGTCCAGCCGACGACGGCCCAGCGGCGGCCTGCGAAGCGGATCCAGAGGAGGCCGAGCCGAGCGGCGATCAGGACGTCGAGGGCGATCCAGACGCCCACGATCCCCCAGTCTCGAGCAAGAGCCAAGGAAGCGAGCGTGATGAAGAGCGCGCTCGCCGCGATCATCGACCACATGAGGTACGCCGTGTCTCCCGCGCCGATCAGGATTCCGTCGAGCGCGAAGACCGCACCGGCGAGCGGCTGCATCAGCACGAAGTAGGGCCAGAGCTCCGCCGCCTCGTGTAACACGACCGGATCGCTCGAGAAGGCGCGCGGGACGACGTGCGCGAGCGGCAGCAGCACGATCGCGAACGCGGCGCCCACGACGACCGACCAGCCGATCATCCGCACGGCCCCGACGCCGCGACCAAGAAGGATGCGTAGAGGGCGGCCGTCCGAACGAAGATCTGGCGGCCGACGCGCAGCATGGGGCGCATCGCCTGCAGGCTCGGACGTTTGGACTCCGCGTGAGGTCGCAGCAACTCGACGGCGAAAGCAAGACCCATGCCCGTCTGCGCGATTGCCGTTCCCGCGGCGGACCCTGCGATTCCCCAGTGGAAGCCGTACACGAACAGCACCTCGAGGATCGCGTTGACGACGTTCGCGACGACTACGATCTCGAGGGGCCGGCGCAGGTTCGAGACGCCGCGCAGGTAACCCTGACCGGCCAGCGCGATCAGTGCGGGCAGCAGTCCGATCGCCGCGATCCGAAAGTAGGTCAGCGCGTAGTCGCCCGACCTCCCGTGCGCTCCGAGAGCGCGCAGGAGCGGGCCGGCGAGCGCCTCGCAGATGACGAGCAGGAGCAGACCGATGCCGAGCGAGACCCAGAGTGCCTGTGCCGCGAGCTGTGCCGCGCGCTCGTTCTCGCCTGCGCCGGAGGCGCGGGCGACGACCGCCGTCGTCCCGTACGTGAGGAAGTTGAAGATCGTGAACGCCCCGGCGAGCACCGTCCCCGCAAGTCCCAATGCTGCGAGCTGCGGCCTGCCTAGGTGTCCGACGATCGCCGTGTCCACGAGGACGTAGAGCGGCTCTGCCGCAAGCGCGCCCAGTGCCGGAAGCGCTAGGCGGAGGATCTCCCGGTCGTGTGGCGAGCGCAGGCGTCCCACGACGTGGCTCGGGCTCAGGCAGCCGTCGGGTCGACGACGGTCGTGCCGCCGTCGACCATGACCGTGGCGCCGGTGACGTAGGCTGCGGCGGGAGAGGCGAGGAACGCGATGACGTTCGCGATCTCCTCGGGTTGCGCGGGGCGGCCGAGCGGGTGCTGCTCATGCGCCCGAGCGTAGGCGCCTTCCCGGTCGGTCCCGCGAGCCCGCGCGACCTCGTCCATGTCGTGGTCGCCCATCGGCGTCCGCACCCAGCCGGGGCAGACGGAGTTGGCGCGTATCCCCTGACGGCCGTAGTCGCTGGCGACGCACTTCGCGAGCATGATCAGCCCCGCTTTCGACACGCAGTACGACGTCCACCCCGGCCCTGCAAGGATGCCGTTCACGGAGGCGACGTTGACGATCGCGCCCCGACGCTCGATCAGATGCGGCAGCGCGAGCTTCGTGGTCAGAAATGCGCCGGTCAGGTTGATCCGGAGCGTCTCCTCCCATTGCTCGAGCGACTCCTCGAGCAGCGGCCCGCTGTCGCCGACGGCTGCGTTGTTGACGAGCGCATCGATGCCGCCGAACTGCTCGACGGCCGCATCGAGCGCAGCTGCAGCCTCTTCAGGTGATGAGACATCGGCGGGACAGGCGATCGCGTCTCCCCCGCTCTCACGAAGCTCGTTGGCGAGTTCCTCGAGCGGCTCAGCGCGGCGACCGACCAGCCCCACCGCGTATCCATCTCTCGCGAAAGCGAGCGCGGTTGCACGACCGATGCCTGTTGCCGCCCCAGTCACGACCGCGCAGTGGGCTAACGCTTCCACGGCGGCTAGTCAACCACAGGCACTGCGTCAGCAAGTCACCCGCCGCCGATGCCGGCCTTGCCGGCGTCGGCCGCTCAGGCAGCGGATCGAAACCGAAAACCGAGCGAAGTCATCATGGCTCGGCGTAGCCGAGCCGGACTTCGCTCGGTTGTGTTAGACATCGGCGGTCGGGATGAGCGTCCTTCGCCGCCCTCGAGGTTTCCCGCGCCGACGCCATCGGCCCGATGACGAGGATCCGCTGATCTTCGCCGGAAGTGCGAGCCCTCGCCTCACAGCGGCGGTTTGCCGCGAGCTAGGAGTCGAGGTAGGCGCAGGCGAGGTTATCCGCTTCTCGGAGGGAACCCTGTTCGTGCGCGTGCTCGAGAACGTTCGCGGCCGGAGCGTTTACCTCGTGCAGTCGACCGTTTTTCCAACCAATGCGAACTTCATGGAGTTGCTCTTCTGGATCGACGCGTTTTCGCGTGCGAGCGCTGACTCTGTCACGGTGGTCGTTCCGTACTTCAGTTATGCCAAGGGCGACAAGAAGGACGAGCCGCGAGTCTCGATCCGCGCGCGAGTCTGCGCCGACGCGATCGAGGCAGCTGGGGCAGATCGCGTTGTGACACTCGATCTGCACGCACCACAGATCCAGGGCTTCTTCCGAATACCGGTGGATGACCTCTACGCAATGCCCTATCTCTGTGCAGCGATCGAGCGTGCGGATCTGCGCGATCCCGTCGTCGTCTCACCCGATGCCGGCTTCGCCAAGCGAGCACGCAGATTCGCGCAGCACCTCGGTGCACCGCTCGCAATCGCAGACAAGGTCCGCAAGGGTCACGGTGAGACCGCCGAGCTGGTAGAGATCATCGGCGAGGTCGCTGATCGCGACGCGATTGTCGTCGACGACTTCACGATCAGCGCCGGTACGCTCGTGGAGGCTGCCGAGCAGCTCGTTGCGCGCGGCGCACGTTCCGTTACGGCTGTCGTCACGCACGGCGTCTTCGCCAAGGGATCCATGGAGCGTGTAGACCGCAGCCCGATCGAGCGTTTGATCGTCACGGACTCGATCGAGACGCAGCCCGTCGAGCTGTCGGAAAAGGTGACATTGGTCTCGGTCGCCCCACTGTTCGCCGAGGCGATCGGCCGTATCCACCGACGCGAGAGCATCAGCGTCCTCTTTCAGGAGTGACGCCGCAACCATTGCAGCGAGTCAACCACAGGCACTGCGTCAGCTAGTCACTCGCCGCCGATGCCGGTTCGCTTGGTCAGCGACTCGCCCAGGCCTTGACCGGCCGGGTGACGCGAGCCAGGAGGCTGGCGGCGCCGCCCGGGATGACGAGCACGATCAGCATCAGCGTGATCCCGAAGACGACCGGCCCGGCCTGCTTCGCGAAGTGCAGGTGCAGGATTGGAGGCGACTGCGCGTAGATGGGCAGGAACTCGAGGACGAGCGCTCCGACGATGACACCCGACAGCGAGGAGAGACCGCCGATGACCACGCTGGCGAGCAGGAGCAGGGACAGCGTCACGGGGAACGTGTCCGGATTGATGTACGAGACCTGAATCGCGAACAGCGCGCCTGCGACGCCTGCGTACGCCGCCGAGATGCCGAAGGCGAGCGTCTTGTAGACAGCGGGGCTGACGCCCGACGAGACGGCCGCGATCTCGCCGTCGCGAATTGCCCGCCAGGCACGTCCGACGCGCCCGCGCACGAGCAGCCAGGCGACGACGAACAGGATCCCCGCACACACCCACGCTTCGTAGTAGAGCCAATGCGGAGTCGAGATGTGCCACCCGAACGGCGCGTGCGGAAGTGGCAGCGACAACCCTCCCCCACCGCCGGTCAGATGCTCGAAACGCTTCGCGACGGCCGGCAACGAGACCGACACCGCCAAAGTGGCCAGCGCGAGCGACACACCCGCGAGACGGAGTGCGGGGATCCCGAAGAGGTAGCCGATCACGCCGGTGACGAGACCGGCGATCGGAATCGTGAAGATCGCGCGCATCCCATGCTCGGGAAGGACGTGCGACGCCTGCTGCCCGAGGAGCTCGAATCCGCTTCGGCCGAGGATGAGCAGCGCGGCCGTGTAGCCGCCGATCGCCATGAACGCGGCGTGGCCGAGCGTGATCTGTCCGCTGTAGCCCGTGAGGATGTTGAGACCGAGCAGCGCGACGAAGTAGATCCCGACGTACGTGAACTGCCCGAGGCGGAACTCGCTCGTAAACCGCGGCAGCAAAGCGATCAACAGGACCGCGGCGGCCAGCACGAGGGCTCGAAGGGCCGGCGTGATCCCGCGCCGCATCAGACCTTCCTCACCACGACGCGCCCGAAGAGGCCGGACGGCCGGATCACGAGCACGAGCAACAAAATGGCGAGGGCGGTCGGGAGTCTGAGCTCCTGCCCGACGAAGTCGACGTACGCGCCCAGCAGGTTGATGACGACGCCGATCAGGAGACCGCCGACGACTGCGCCCACCGGACTGTCGATTCCACCGAGGACCGCGGCGGCGAACGCGTAGACCAGGACGACGAGCATCATGTCCGGGTCGAGGAAGACGGTCGGCGCGGCCATCATCCCCGCGATCGCGCCGAGCACGGCCGCGAAGCCCCAGCCGAGGGCAAGCATCCAGCCGACCCGAACTCCCATCAGCCGGCTCGCGCCGGGGTTGAACGCGACCGCGCGCATCGCGAGCCCCAGCGTCGTGAGCCGGAAGAAGAGCCAGAGCGCGACGACCGTGCCCAGGCAGACGCCGAAGGTGCCGATGTCCTGGATCGAGATGGATACGCCCCCGACGACGACCGAACGGTTGGGGAAGGGGCTGTCGAAGGCCTTCACCTCTGGCCCGAAGATCCAGCCGACGAGCCCGTTGATCGCGATGAACATTCCGATCGTCAAAATCACGATCACGATCTGCGGGCGGTGCTCGACCGGGCGGATCAGCACACGCTCGACCGTGACGCCGGCACTGAATGCGATCAACAGCGTCAGGACGAACGCCGGCCAGTAGGCAACGCCGTGGTGCATCATCGTCCAGGCGATGTAGGTCGTGAATGTCGCCATCTCGCCCTGCGCAAAGTTGACGACGTTCGTGGTCTGGTAGATGAGGACGAGCGCGAGCGCGAGGCTCGCGTAGATCGCGCCGGCCGCGAGGCCGCTCGTCACCTGCTGCGCGAACTCGGTCCAGGTGAATGCGAGTGGGAGCGGCACTAGTACCCGAGGTAGGACTTGCGCACACCCTCGTGGCGGCGAAGCTCGGCGCTGTCGCCCTCGATCGCGACCTGACCCACTTCCAGCACGTACGCGCGGGCTGCAGCGTCGAGGGCGACGTTCGCGTTCTGCTCGACGACCAGCACGGTCAGCCCGTCGTCGGCATTGAGCTCCTTGACGATGCGGAAGATCTCCTGAACGACCGTCGGCGCGAGCCCGAGCGACGGCTCGTCGAGCATCAACAGCCGCGGCCGGCCGACGAGGGCACGGGCGAGCGCGAGCATCTGCTGCTCGCCGCCGCTGAGCGTGCCCGCCTGCTGATCGCGACGACGCTCCAGCCAGGGGAAGTACTTGAAGACCCGCGGAGCCTCTGCGCGCAGGGTGCGCCGCTCGCCGCGCACGTAGGCGCCCATCCGTAGGTTCTCCCAGACGCTCAGCTGAGTGAACAGGCCACGTCCCTCGGGGACATGCGCGATTCCGGCACGCGCGACTGCGTCCGGCTTGCCACGCGCGATCTGCTTGCCCTCGAAGACGATCTCGCCGCTGTGGCGCACCGTCCCCGAGACCGAGCGTAACGTCGTCGTCTTCCCAGCCCCGTTTGCACCGAGCAGGGCGACGATCTCACCGTCCGCGACGGTCAGCGACACGCCGTGCAGCGCCTTGATCGGCCCGTAGCGCGCCTCGACGCCGCGGAGCTCAAGCAGCGTCGACACGTTCTGCTCCGAGATATGCCTCGATCACGGCTGGGTCCGCCTGCACCTCGCTCGGGGTCCCTGCCGCGATCTGGCGTCCGAAGTTGAGGACGTGCACGCGGTCGGAGACCGACATGACCAAGTTCATGTGGTGCTCGACGAGCAGGATCGTCAGGTCCAAATCGCGCTGAAGGCCACGGATCACCTCGGCGAGCTCACCGACCTCCTCGTGATTGAGCCCACCCGCCGGCTCGTCGAGCAAGAGCAGGGTCGGCTTTGCCGCGAGTGCGCGTGCGAGCTCGACTCGCTTGAGCGTGCCGAAGGGAAGTCCGCCGGGAAGCCGCTGGCCCAATTCTCCGAGCTCGAGATATTCGAGGATGTGCTGCGCCTGCGTGCGGCTGCGTCGCTCCGAGAAAGGACGAAGCCGCGAGTGCGCGCCGACGAGCACGTTCTCGAGCACCGTCATCTGCTGGAAGAGCACCACGTTCTGGAAGGTGCGCGCGATCCCGAGTCGGGCGATCCTATGAGCAGGCGTTCGAGTCAAGTCCTTGCCCTCGAAGAAGATCCGGCCACTGTTCGGGCGATACAGGCGGGTGACGAGATTGAAGAGCGTCGTCTTCCCGGCACCGTTCGGCCCGATCAGCCCGACGATCTGTCCCTGCTCCAATGCGAGCGAGACATCGGCGAGCGCGACGATCCCACCGAAACGCCGAGAGACGTCCTCGATCGCAAGAAGCGCCATCGGACGCGAGATGATATGACCGTCCGGACTGCGTATGCATTTCGACGGTGGCCAGTTATGGATCGCGGCGTCGTCCTGAGCGAGGTCGGGCGCTTCGACCTCGAAGAGATCGAGGTCGACGCTCCCGGCCAGGACGAGGTGCTCGTCCGGATCGAAGCAAGCGGCGTCTGCCACAGCGACCTTCACCTGGTCGAGACCGGCTGGGCGCATCGTTTGCCTGTGCTGCTGGGCCACGAAGGAGCGGGCGTCGTTGAAGAGATCGGCGGCGGCGTCACCTCGCTCGCGCCCGGAGATCGCGTCGTGCTCGGCTGGCGCTCGCCCTGCGGTGCCTGCCGCTGGTGCCTGCGCGGCGACGGCCGCCGCTGCCGCACCCCGCCGGGGGCACAGGATCGTCTGCACCTCGCCGACGGTCGCTCGCTTGCGCAGACGTTGCAGATGGGGACGTTCGCCACGCGCACCGTCGTCCATTCGGCGGCGGCGATTCCTGTCGCGGACGGGCTACCGGCCGAGCAGGCGTGTCTGATCGGCTGCAGCGTCGCCACGGGCGTCGGCTCCGTGCTGAACACGGCAGGGGTCTGGAAGGGAGCGCGCGTCGCCGTCATCGGCTGCGGCGCCGTCGGCCTCTCGGTGGTCCAGGGCGCACGGCTCGCAGGCGCCGCGGAGATCTACGCGCTCGATCTCGAAGAACGAAAGCTCGCCGCGGCAGAACGCTTTGGCGCGACACATCGCGGGCCGGGCGCAAAGCTCGACTTCGTCTTCGACGTCGTCGGCCGGCCCGAGACCGTCGCTCAGGGCCTCGACATGCTCGGCCATGCCGGGACGCTCGTCTACATCGGTCTCCCGCAGCCCGGCACCGACGCGGCGATCGACCTTCAGCAGCTCTTCGACCGGCGGCTCAGAGTCGTCGTCTCGCACGGCGGCGACCACGTGCCTGCAGTCGATTTCCCGGAGCTCGTCGCCTGGGCACGCGAGGGCAAGATCGATCTCGCCGGGATGGTCACGAAGCGAGTCGGGCTCGAGGACGTCGCGCAGGCGTTCGACGACCTCAAGTCGGGCGAGGTCATCCGTTCGGTGATTCTGTTCTAGATTCCGCGTGTGAACCTCCGCGACAGCCCAGACGAAGCTGCCTTCCGCGAACAAGTCCGGGGCTGGCTGGCGGAGAACCTCCCTGCCGAAACAGGGCGCGAGTGGAGTCGCAAGATATTCGATGCGGGCTTCGCCGGTTTGACGTGGCCCGAGGAGTACGGCGGCCGCGGCGCGCCCTACAGCCACCAGGCGATCGCGCTCGAGGAGTTCGCGCGCGCCGAAGCCCCGAATCACATGAACGTGATTGCGCTCGGGATGGCCGGGCCGACGATCATGGCCCACGGCACCGAGGAGCACAAACAGCGCTATCTCTCGAAGATGTTGTCCGCCGAAGAGATCTGGTGCCAGGGATTCTCCGAACCGGGCGCCGGCTCCGATCTGGCGGCGGTGCGGACGCGCATCGAGCCGGCGGACGGGCATTTTCTCGTCAACGGGCAGAAGGTGTGGTCGTCGCTCGCGCACGAGGCGGACTTCTGCATCCTCGTCGGCCGCGGCGATCCGGAATCGCATGGCCACGCGGGCCTGACGTACGTGATCGTCGACATGCATGCGCCCGGGGTCGAGGTCCGGCCGCTCCGCCAGATCACGGGTGAGGCCGAGTTCAACGAGATCTTCTTCACGGACGTCGAGGTTCCCCGGGAGAACCTGCTCGGCGAGATCGGCGGCGGCTGGCAGGTCGCGATGACGACGCTGCTTCACGAGCGCGGGACTCTTGGCTTCGCGCTCACGGGAACGCTCGACGCACAGGTGAACAAGCTGGTTGCGCTGACCAAGGAGCGCGCCGCCGATGATCCGATCATCCGCGACCGGGTCGCCCAGGAGTGGATCGAGCTGCAGGCCTTGAAACTGACGAATTACCGCTCGTTGACGACGTTGATCCAGACCGGCATCCCCGGACCGGAGGGCTCCGGCTCGAAGCTGCACTGGTCGGAGCAGAACCAGCGCCTCACGAAGCTGGCATTGGAGATCCTGGGCGGCGAAGACGACGGCTACTGGGGCTACCAGCAGCTACGCAGCCGGGGGAACACGATCGAGGCGGGAACGAGCGAGATCCTCCGCAACATCATCGCCGAGCGCGTGCTCGGCCTCCCGAGGTCACGCTGATGCAGTTCGCTTTCACGGAGGAGCAGGAACTGCTGCGGCGCGAAGCGCGTGAGGTGCTCGCAAACGGCGGCTGGGGTCGAGACGAGCTCGACGAGCTCGGGTTCCTCGATCGGGCAGTGGTGTTCGAAGAGGCAGGGCGTGCGAATCGCGGCGACGAGTTCTTCGATTCGGGGGCTCCAGAGAACGAGCAGCTCGCTGCGCTTGCATTGGAGGCGGCCGGAATCGCCCGTCGCGCGCTCGAGCTCGGCGTCGAGCACGCAAAGACACGCGACCAGTTCGGCCGGCCGATCGGCGTCTACCAGGCCGTGTCGCATCCACTCGCCGATACCTACGTCGACACGGAGCTTGCACGCTCGATCGCGTACTGGGCGGCGTGGTGCGTCGCGGAGGACGACGCGCAGGCGCCGATCGCTGCGGCGGCAGCGAAGAGCTACGCCGGTGATGTCGCCGTCACCGCCTGCGAACGCGCGATCCAGGTGCTCGGCGGGATCGGCTTCACCTGGGAGCACGTGCTCCACCGCTACTACAAGCGGGCGCTCTGGATCCAGGCCCACGGCGGCTATCCGCGCGAGCTGCGCGCGAAAGTGGCAGCCTGGCTGCTCGACTGATGGCACGTGCAGCGCTGGTCACGGGGGCGTCATCCGGTATCGGCGCGGCCTGCGCCATCCGCCTCGCCGGTGCCGGCTGGCGCGTCTTTGCCGGCGTCCGACGCGCGGGGGACGCGCCGGCCGGCACAGAGGAAATCTTGCTCGACGTCACCAATGAGGACCAGGTGCGAGCGGCGGCCGAGCGCATCGGAGAGCTACACGGCCTCGTCAACAATGCGGGCATCGCGCTGGCCATGCCGCTCGAGTTCATCCCGCTGGCTGAGCTGCGCCGGCAGCTCGAGGTGAACGTCGTGGGGCAGGTCCTCGTCACGCAGGCGTTCCTTCCGCAGCTTCGCCGCACGCGAGGTCGGATCGTGTTCGTCGGCTCGATCGCGGGACAGAGCGCGCTCCCGTTTCTGGGCCCATACGCGGCTTCGAAGCACGCGCTCGAGGCTGTGGCCGACACGTTGCGGCTGGAGCTGCGCCCGTTCGGCGTCGACGTTTCCCTCGTTCAGCCGGGGACGATCAAGACACCGATCTGGACCAAGTCGGCGAAAGTGGCCGATGAACTGGCGAACGGCGCGGGGGCCGAGCTCGCGGGCCTGTACGGGGAGCGGATCGCGGCGTTCCGCGAGGTTGCGCTGAGGCGTGGAGCGAACGGCGCGTCCGCAGAGGAGGTCGCTCGAGCGATCGAAGAGGCGCTCACGATGGAGCGACCGCGCACCCGCAAGCTCGTCGGCCTCGATGCGAAAGTGAGGGCGGGGGTCGAAAGGCTTCCGGATCGGCTGCGCGACCGGGTGTACGAACGAGTGTTGTTGCGCTAAAAGGAGGAGCGATGGACGGCCTGATGATGGACTTCCCGCTGACGCTTCCGACCTTGCTGCGGCGCGCGGAGACGTACTTCGGCGAGAAGGAGATCGCAACCCGGCTGCCCGACAGGTCGTTCCACCGCTACACGTACGCCGACATGGCGCGCCGCGCGAAGCAGCTCGCCCTGGCGCTGCGCGGGCTGGGCCTCGAGCGCGGTGACCGCGTCGCGACGCTGTGCTGGAACCACTACCAACATCTCGAGGCGTACTTCGGCATCCCCTGCGGCGGCTTCGTTCTGCACACGCTCAATCTGCGTCTCCATCCCAACGACATCGGCTACATCGCCGCGCACGCAGGTGACCGCGCACTCATCGTCGATGCGAGCCTGGCGCCGCTCGTCGAACAGTTTCTGGACCAGACCGAGATCGAGCACGTGTTGGTCGTCGAGGATTCGTACGAGGAGCTGCTCGCCTCCGCCGACCCGGACGGATGGATTGCGCCGGATCTCGAGGAAAACGAAGCGGCGGCGATGTGTTACACGAGCGGCACCACCGGTGTGCCGAAGGGCGTCGTGTACTCCCACCGCTCGACGATCCTGCACACGCTCGGCGTCGCCGCCGCGACCCCGATGGGCGTCGGCGTCTCCGAGCAGGACACGATTCTTCCGGTCGTCCCTATGTTCCACGCGAACGCATGGGGTTATCCGTATGTCGCCGCGATGCTCGGGGCAAACCAGGTCTTCCCGGGCCCGCACCTCGATCCGGAGAGCCTGCTCGACGACTTCGTGCAGCAGGGCGTCACGTGGACGGCCGGCGTGCCCACGATCTGGCTCGGGATCCTGCAGCTCCTCGATGCGCAACCCGGCAGATGGGATCTGTCGCGCATGAAGGGGATGCTCGTCGGCGGTTCGGCTGCTCCGCGCGCCATGATCGCCGGGTTCAAGGAGCGCCACAACCTCGTGGTCTGCCACGGCTGGGGTATGACGGAGACGTCCCCGGTCGCGTCGTTTCCGGCGCTGCCGGGGGAGCTCGGCAACGCGGACGACGAGACGAAGTTCGACTACATGGCGATGCAAGGACTGCCACTCGCACTCGTCGAGCTGCGGGCGCGGGATGACTCGGGGAACGAGATTCCGCGCGACGGCGAGACGATGGGTGAGCTGGAGGTACGCGGGCCGTGGGTTGCCTCCGCGTACTACGAGACCCCGGACTCGTCGGATCGCTGGACGGACGATGGCTGGTTCAAGACGGGTGACATCGTCTCGTTCGATCCCAAGGGCCACATCCAGATCAAGGATCGGTCGAAGGATGTGATCAAATCCGGCGGAGAGTGGATCTCGTCGGTCGAGCTCGAGAATGCCTTGATGGCGCATCCCGCCGTCGCGGAGGCAGCCGTGATTGCGATTCCCGACGAGAAGTGGCAGGAGCGCCCGCTCGCCGCGGTCTTGCTGAAGACCGGAGCGTCCGCAACCGCGGAGGAGCTAAGAGAGTTCCTCGCGCCCCAGTTCGCGAAGTGGTGGCTGCCGGACCGCATCGAGTTCGTGACGGAGATCCCGAAGACGGCGGTCGGGAAGTTCCGCAAGACCGCCCTGCGCGAGCAGTTCGCGCAGCAGCCTGCCGTACCGACCACATAGTTGGTGGATGGGACGCCGACGGCACCCATCTTGCGAGCGCCCGCTGTACGCAGGTGCTCTGCTCCGAACCGCCTCAGGGGTAGCGGTCGGCGAGCACTTGCGCCAGCGCGTTCGAGGCCTGGCGGATCATGCCGGGGTTGGTGTCCCAGTAATACGGCAGCGCCATGACGGCCTGGTAGAGCGCCCAACCGCGGCCACGTAACCATGACGCATCGTCGACCTGGAGCTCGGCTCGATACCGCCTGCGGCTCTGACCTGCGAAGACGTTCCAGGCAGGCTGCAGGTCACAAGCGGGATCGCCGACGTTGAGGCAACCGAAGTCGATGACGGCCGACAGGCGGCCGTCGACGACGAGCAGGTTGCCCGGCAGCAGGTCGCCGTGCACCCAGACCTCGTCGCCGTCCCATTCCGAAGCGTCGAGCGACTCCTCCCATGAGACGAGGGTGGCACCGCCGTCTACTCGATCGCCGAGTTCTGCGATCGACCGGCGGACCCACTCGTCGAGTTCCGCGAGTGGCGCGCCTCGGCCACCGGGCGGACGCGGATGTGCCTCGGTCGTGTCGACCTGGCGCAGCGCGTTCACGAACGCTGCGAGGTCGACGGCCGCCTGATCCAGGTCGTCGATCGTGCCGTTCGCGTTCTGGCCGAGCAACCACCGGTAGACGGACCATTCGAAGGGGTAGCCCTCGGCCGGTTTGCCCATCGCCAACTGCACGGGGACCGCGAGTGGCAGGTGTGGCGCGAGTTTCGGCAGCCACTCCGCCTCCTTTGCCGCCTGTTCGGTGGCCCAGCCGATGCGTGGCAGCCGAGCGGCAACGTGGTCACCGAGCAGGTAGATGTCGTGATCGGTTCCGTACGACACGACCGGCTCGATCTCCAGATCGGCCCACTGCGGGAACTGCCCGGCGAGCAGACGACGCATGAGCGCGACGTCGGTGTCGATCTCGTCGGCATGCATCTTGGGTGCGGCCATCGCCTCAGATGCTACGTCGCGAGTGCGAGACCTCTTCCTAGGCGCGTTCAGCGACCTTGACGAGAGTCTTGCCTCGGTTCTCTCCGCTGAGCATCCCGATGAATGCCTGAGGAGCGTTCTCCAGGCCTTCGGTGACGTCCTCGCGCCAACGGATGTCCCCGTTCGCCACCCAGTGCGCGAGCTTGCCGGCCGCCTCGTCGTAGCGGTGTGCGTAATCGAAGACGAGGAAGCCCTCCATCCGCGCACGGAACACGACGAGCAGGCCCGGATGGAACGTCGGCTCCGGCCTCTGGGCATTGTAGAGCGAGACTTGCCCGCAGATGACGATGCGTGCCCCGAGGTTCAGGCGCCTCTGCACCGCCTGTGAGATCTCGCCGCCGACGTTGTCGAAGTACACATCGACGCGTTCGTTGCGCAGCGCCTCTCCGACATCGTCGCTCTTGTAATCGATCGCCGCGTCGTAGCCGTAGAGCTCGGTCAAATCGCGAGCCTTTTCCGGCCCGCCCGCGATGCCGACCGTGCGGCAGCCGGCGAGCTTCGCCAGTTGCCCGGCGATCTGTCCGACCGCACCCGCCGCGGCGGAAACGACGACGGTGTCGCCCGGCCGCGGCTTGCCGATGTCGAACAGTCCGAAGTACGCAGTGAATCCAGTCAGGCCGACGGCGTGCAGCGCCAGCGTCGGGGGTTCGAACACGGGCGGAACCTGGCGGAGCGTCCCGGCGCGGGCGTTTGCGTATTCCTGCCAGCCGAGCTGTCCGACCACGAGGTCGCCGGGGCTGAAGCGCGGATCGTTGCTCTCCACGACCTCTCCGAGGTTGACCGACGTGATGACGTCCCCGATCTCCAGCGACCTGGCGTACGAGCGTGCCTCGCTCATCCGTCCGCGCTGGTACGGATCGACCGAGGCCCACAGAGTGCGAACGAGCGCCTCGCCCACCTGGGGAGAGCCGATCTCGACGTCGTCGAGCGCGAAATCCGACTCCTGCGGCAAACCGACCGGCCGCGCGGCCAGAGTGATGCGGCGGTTCACCGGCATCGGTTTAGCATCGCAGGTCGTGCGCCTCGGCTTCTACATGGGCTATGCGCCTCCAGGGACGAATCCGCTGGAGCTGATCGCGCTCGCCCAGGAAGCGGAACGCCTCGGCTACGACTCCGCTTGGGCGGCAGAAGCCTGGGGCACGGACGCGGTCACGGTGCTGACGTGGCTCGCCGCGACGACGTCGGCGATCAAGATCGGGTCGGCGATCATGCAGATCCCTGGGCGGACGCCGGCGAATACCGCGATGACGGCGGCGACGCTCGATCTCATGTCGGGCGGACGATTCTTGCTCGGGCTCGGCACGTCCGGGCCGCAGGTCGTCGAGGGCTGGCACGGACAGCCATGGGGAAAGCCGATCACGAAGACGCGCGAGTACGTCGCGATCGTGCGGGCAGCGCTGCGGCGCGAGGCGCTCGAGTTCCACGGCGACCAGTACGACATTCCGTATTCAGGCGGCGATGCGACGGGCCTGGGGAAACCCCTGAAGCTGCTCGTCCGGCCGCTCCGCGAGGCGATTCCGATCTATCTCGCCGCGCTCAGCCCGAAGAACGTGCGCACCGCGTTCGAGATCGCCGACGGGTGGCTGCCCATCTACTTCTCGCCCGAGCGCGCACGTGACGCGTTCGGCTACGAGCCGCGCGAAGGCTTCGACATCGCGCCGGCGGTCAACGTGGTCGTCTCCGACGACCTCGAGGCGGCGCGGGACATGATGCGACCGCTGCTCGCGCTCTACATCGGCGGCATGGGCGCGCGCGGAGCGAACTTCTACAACGCACTCTTCCGGCGTTACGGCTACGAGGCGGAAGCCGACCGAATCCAGGACCTTTATCTCGAGGGCAAGCAGCGGGAGGCGATCGCAGCCGTCTCCGATGCATTGATCGACGACGTCTCGCTCGTCGGTCCGCCCGAGCGGATCCGTGACCGCCTCGAAGCGTGGCGCGAGTCGGGCGCGACGACGCTGCTCGTGGCCACCCGTGACCTCGCGTCGCTGCGAACCATGGCGGAACTGGCTCTGTAACTGACTTAGTGGCTCAGAGCCACTAAGTCGTGAGCGCGGTAGCCCCAGCGACGTCACGTCGCTGGGGACATGTCAGTGCTAGCCCTGCAAGGGACTTGGTGGCTCAGAGCCACCAAGTCCCCGGAGGAGGTCGACGTTCACCCGGCGAGGAACTCGAGCACGAGCCGGTTGAGCGTCGCGGGATCCTCGAGCTGGACGTTGTGTCCCCGGCCGGGGAGCTCGACGTAGCCCGCGTCCGGCAGACGCGACGCGAGCGTGCGGCCGTTCTCGACCGGGACGATCACGTCGGCCTCACCGTGAACAACTAGCGCGGGCACTTCGATTCGCTCCACCTCGCACGCTCCACCGTAGAACCCGTAACACGCCCGCAGGTGCGCATCGAGAGTCACGTCGGGCGTCGGATGCTCCAGCCGCGCGGCGAGGATCTCCGCGAACCGTTCGGGGTTCCGCTCGGTCCAGCCCGGCGAGAACGTCAGCGGCATCGTCCTCCGCCCGTACTCGTCGAACGGCAACCCGATTGCGGCCGCGTAGGCGTCGCGAACGTCTTGCGGACGCGGCACGCGATCGGGCCCGCCCGCGCCGGTACCGACGAGCACGAGCGACCGGACGAGCTCCGGCTGCGCGAGCGCGAGGGTCAGCGCCACGTATCCGCCCATCGAGAGCCCCACGACGTGGGCCGTGCGTCCGTCGAGGATGCCCGCAGCGTCCTGCGCGAGCTCGTCGATCCCGTATGGCTCGTCCGGCACGGGCGAGCGGCCGGTGCCGCGCGTGTCGAATGCGATCGTCCGGTAGCGGCTGGCGAAGACAGGAATCTGCTCGCGCCACGCCCACATGGACTGGCCCAGCCCTTCGATCAGCAGCAGCGGCTCCCCCTCGCCGTGTTCTTCGACATAGAGCCGCTGCTGCGAGATCCCACGCATGCTTCAAACGCTACGCCATCGACGGATACGCCTTCCGTCGGACACTCCAGAGGCTAGGGCCCGGGACCGAATGCGTCGTCGGCCCGCGCTGCAGAACTTGTCCTCTGCCGAACGGACGATCTTCAGCCGGTCACGTCTCTGCCTTCCGGCAGATGACGAAACCACGCCGGCGAGTTACGGTCACATGCATGAGGAGGTTCCAGGCTGTGCGCCGTCTGGTCGAGCGGCATCCGTTCGCGAGCGACGCCGCGCTCGCTGTCGCACTCGCAGCGTTCGTACTGTCGGACGTGTGGACGTCCGGTGACTACCTCACGGCGTCCAAAGCGATCTACGTGCCCGCCGGCCTGCTGATGACGCTCCCGCTGGCGTGGCGCCGGCGGGCGCCGCTCCCGGTCGCCGCGGTCGTGATGGGAGCCCTCGTTTTCGAGTCACTTGCAGTCGGTTCGGCACCGACTCAAGACGCGCCGCTCGTCGGTTGGCTGCTCGCCATCTACAGTGTGGCCGCGCATTGCGACCGCGCGGCCGCGCTCGCAGGCGGGGCCCTGAGTCTCGGCGCCGGGCTTGTCTGGATCGGGATCGATGACTTCTTCTTTCCCGTCGTCGTGTTCGGCGGCGCCTGGCTGGCGGGTCGCATGGTTCGCCAACGCGAGGTCCACGCACGGGTCGCGGAGGAACGGTCCGCTGCACTCGATCGAGAACGCGTGGCCAACGCGCGGGCGGCCGCCGCCGAGGAAAGGGCGCAGATCGCGCGTGAGTTACACGACATTCTTTCGCACAGCGTGAGCGTGATGGTCGTCCAGGCAGGGGCGGAGCGAATGGCGCAGGGGAGTGATCGCGCTGCGACGGGCGAGACCCTGGAGGCGATCGAGAACACGGGACGGCAGGCGCTCATCGAGATGCGGCGACTATTGGGAATGCTGCGTGTCGGAGGGGAGCCACCGGCCCACACTCCCCAACCGACCCTTCGCGAGCTCGACGAGCTCGTTGCGCAGGTGCGAGAGGCGGGGCTTCCCGTTGAGCTTCAGGTCGAGGGCGAGCCTGCCGCGCTTCCGCCCGGTGTCGCGATCTCCGCCTATCGCATCGTGCAGGAGGCGCTCACCAACGTGCTCAAACACGCTGGCCCGGCGCAGGCGCGGGTGGTTGTGCGCTACGCGAGCCGCGAGCTCGAGCTCGAGATCGCGGATGACGGCCGGGGTTCGGCCACGATAGGCGATGCCGGCCACGGGCTCGTCGGAATGCGTGAGCGGGTCGCGCTGTACGGTGGCGACTTCGACGCGGGCACTCGCAACGGGGGCGGATTCGTCGTGCGTGCACGTCTCCCGCTCGCCACGACACAGACGTGAGCGTCCGCGTCCTCATTGCAGACGATCAGGCACTCGTCCGCGCAGGTTTTCGAAAGATCCTGGAGGCAGATCCGGCAATCGAGGTGGTCGGGGAGGCCGCCGACGGTCTCGAGGCCGTCGAGTGCTCGCGCGTTCTCGTGCCCGAGGTAGTCCTCATGGACATCCGCATGCCGAGCCTCGACGGGATCGCAGCTACGCGACGACTCTCCGACGAGCTGAGAGAGAGTCCGCGCGTCCTCGTGCTCACGACCTTTGGCCTCGAGGAGTACGTCTACGAGGCACTTCGCGCGGGCGCGAGCGGCTTTCTCCTCAAAGACGTTCCACCTGAGCAGCTGATCGCCGCCGTCCACGTTGTTGCTCGAGGAGACGCGCTGCTCGACCCGACGATCACCCGATCGGTCATCGAGGCGTTCGCGAGCAGGCCGACCCCACGCCGGGAGCTCGCCGGCAGGCTTGAAGATCTCACCCCGCGCGAACGCGAGGTCTTCGATTTGGTCGCGCGCGGGCTATCGAATGCAGAGATCGCCGGGGAGTTGGTGGTAGGCGACGGCACCGTGAAGACACACGTCGCGCATCTGCTACTCAAGCTCGGCCTGCGAGACCGCGTTCAGGCAGTGATCTATGCCTACGAGGCCGGTGTCGTGCAGCCGGGCGTCTGATCGTCAAAGGATTCACGGTGGCTTTCACGAGCTCAGTTCGATATGTCTTTCCTTGTGAGGGCCACGAGCATCGACGTGTTAGGCGACGCCGGCGAGGCCGAGGCGCGAGTCCTGACGCCGGAGGCGCTCGCCTTCGTCGCCGATCTGCAGCGCGAGTTCAATCCGAGGTGCGGGGAATTACTGGCGGCCCGGGCGCAACGACAGGATCGGATCGCCGCCGGCGAGCTGCCCGACTTTCTCGAGGAGACGCGCGCCATCCGAGAGGACCCGGACTGGCGTGTTGCTGCTGCGCCGCCAGACCTGCTCGATCGCCGGGTCGAGATCACAGGGCCCGTCGACCGAAAGATGGTGATCAACGCGCTGAATTCAGGTGCGCGCATCTTCATGGCGGACTTCGAAGACTCGAACTCGCCGACCTGGCGGAACTGCGTCGAAGGGCAAGCGAACCTGATCGATGCCGTCGATCGCACCATCTCGCTGGACACCGGCGAGAAGCAGTACCGCTTGCAGGATGAGATCGCGACCCTGCTGGTCCGGCCCCGCGGCTGGCACCTGCATGAGGCGCACCTGCTGGTCGACGGCGAGCCCGTGTCCGCGGGCCTGTTCGACTTCGGCCTCTACCTGTTCCACTGCGGTCAACGCCAAAGCGATGCCGGCTCGGGCCCGTACTTCTATCTCCCCAAGCTCGAGTCGCATCTCGAGGCGCGTCTCTGGAACGACGTCTTTCTCTTCGCCCAGGACAAGCTTGGGATCCCGCGCGGGACGATCCGGGCCACCGTCCTCATCGAGACGATCCTCGCGGCCTTCGAGATGGAGGAGATCCTCTACGAGCTTCGAGAGCATTCCGCCGGGCTGAACGCCGGTCGCTGGGATTACATGTTCTCGATCATCAAGAAGTTCCGCGACCGACCCGAGTTCGTCCTCCCGGACCGTCCGCTGGTGACGATGAGCGTGCCGTTCATGCGCGCCTACACGGAACTGCTCGTCAAAACGTGCCACCGACGCGGCGCACACGCGATCGGCGGCATGGCTGCGTTCATCCCGAGCCGGCGCGACCCAGAGGTCAACGAGGTCGCTTTGACGAAGGTGCGAGAGGACAAGCTGCGCGAGGCCGGCGACGGCTTCGACGGGACCTGGGTCGCGCACCCCGATCTCGTTCCCGTTGCGATGAGCGTGTTCAACGACACGCTCGGCGAGCGCCCGAATCAGGTCGGCAGACAGCGAGACGAGGTCTCCGTCGCCGCCGAGGATCTCCTGAACGTCGCAGCCACACCGGGCGAGGTCACCGAGGAAGGGGTCCGCCTCAACGTCTCCGTTGGGATCCAGTACATCTCCTCCTGGCTGAACGGGGTCGGCGCTGCCGCGATCAACAACCTGATGGAGGACGCCGCGACCGCAGAGATCAGCCGCTCGCAGATCTGGCAGTGGGTCCGGCACGATCGCGTCACCCGCGAGCGCGTCCTCGAGCTCGAGCGCGAAGAGCTCGAGAAGCTCGGCCCCGGCCACGAGGCAGCGGCGGAGATCTTCGCGGAAGTGGCGCTGGCAGACGAGTTCGAGGACTTCCTGACCCTCCCCGCCTACGAAAGACTGATCCCCGCCGAGCGAGCGTAACGGCATCACGCTTGCTCCGAGGGGCTGACCTTGACAGCATGTTGCTGAATCCGGAGGAGGAGGAAGACTGGTGAACAGAGCGCTAATTGCACTCGCGGCCGTTCTCGCAGCGCTGGCCGTGAGCATTCCTGGGGCATTCGGACGCACGCAGATCACCGCAGCGCCGACGGCGACACCGGGCGTCACGTCGTCGACGATCACGATCGGCGGGACCTTTCCACTGAGCGGACCGGCGTCGCTCTACGCGCCGATCCCACGCGGGATGGAGGCCTACTTCAAATGGGTCAACACGCGCAAGGGGCCCGACGGAAAGAAGGGCATCAGGGGGCGCCAGATCATCTGGAAGTACTACGACGACGGGTACAACCCGGCCCAGACCGTTCAGCTGACGAACAAGCTGATCCTCGAGGACAAGATCTTCGCCGACGTCGGCTCGCTCGGGACCGAGCACAACCAGGCGATTCGGCCGCTCTTGAACGACCGGAAGATCCCACAAGTCCTGATCGCGACTGGTGCCAGCTACTGGGGACTCCAGTACAAGCAGTTCCCCTGGACGATCGGCTGGCAGCCGGACTATATCGCCGAGGGTCGTGTCTACGGCGCGTGGATCAAGAAGAACGCGCCGAACGCGAAGATCGCGGTCTTCTACCAGAACGACGACTACGGGAAGGACTACCTCCGCGGCCTGAAGATCGGCCTCGGCTCGAAGAAGAGCCTCATCGTTTCGGAGCAGAGCTACGAGCCGACCGACACGAGCTATGCATCGCAGCTCGCGCGACAGAAGGCATCGGGAGCCGACACGTGGGTGCTGCTCTCGATTCCTACGCCGACCGTTCGTGCGCTCGCAACCGCGAAGGCGCTGAACTGGAAGCCGGACACGATCGTGATCAACTCGGTGTCTGCAATCGACACCGTCATGCAGGCCGTCGCCGCACGCGCAGGCCCCGAGTACGTCAACGGCGCGATCAGCACCGGTTACCTGAAGAACAACGCCAACCCGAAGTACGCGAACGACCCGATCGTCACCCGGTACCAATCGTTGCTGGCGACGTACGGTCCGAGCGGCGCCGACCCGAAGAACACTTTCTACTTCTATGGATTTGCAAAGGCGTACGACGTCGTCAAACTGCTTTACAACGCAGGCAAGAACCCGACCCGGGCGTCGCTGATCAATGCGACGCAGAGCATGAACTGGGTCAACCCGTACATGATCAAAGGCATCAAGGTCAAGACCAGCAAGACCGACCACTTCCCGATCTCGCAGCTGAAGCTCGTTCGGTACGAGAACGGGACGTTCAACGAGTTCGGGTCCCTGATCAAGGGACGCTGAGCGATCATCTGTGGGGCCGGCGCGTCGGCGCCGGCCCCACGTTCTGAATGGATTTCTCTCTCACACCCGAGCAGGAGCTGATCCGCGACTCCGCCCGTGAGTTCTGCGAACGGGAGATCGTCCCCCACTCCTGCGACTGGGACCGCCTACGGCTACGTGGACGAATATCCGGTCGGCAAGTATCTTCGTGATGCGCGCGTGACAACGCTGTACGAAGGCACGAGCCAGATCCAGAAGCTCATCATCGGACGGGCCCTCACCGGTGAGAGCGCTTTCGGCTAGGAGGCCATCTTGCCCAAGCTGGAGGGAAAGGTTGCAGTGGTCACCGGTTCAGGCCGCGGGATCGGCCGGGAGCATGCGATCGCGCTGGCACGGGCAGGCGCAAGGATCGTCGTCAACGACCTCGGCGCGTCGCTGGCCGGCGAGGGCGCCGACACCGGTCCTGCGGACGACGTCGTGCGAGAGATCGAGGCACTCGGCGGCGAGGCTGTCGCGAACGGCGAGAATGTTGCCGACTTCGCCGGCGCCAAGCGGCTGATCGACGCCGCGATCTCTGCGTTCGGTCGCCTGGACATCCTCGTCAACAACGCGGGAATCCTGCGCGACCGCATGCTCGTCAACATGGAAGAGCACGAGTGGGATGCGGTGATCGAAGTCCATCTGAAGGGCCATTTCGCACCGACGCGACACGCCGCAGCCCACTGGCGTGAGCGGTCGAAGGCGGGCGACCACGTTGCAGCACGCGTGATCAACACGTCGAGCCCGTCGGGCGTCTTCGGCAACGTCGGGCAGCTGAACTACGGCGCCGCCAAGGCTGGCATCGTCGGCTTCACGCTGATTGCCGCGCAGGAGCTCCAGCGGTACGGAGTGACGGTGAACGCGATCGCGCCGAACGCGCGCACGCGCATGACCGAGGCGGCGTTCGGGGAGATCCCATTGCCTGAAGACGGGTTCGACCCTGCGGACCCGGGGAACAACTCGCCGATCGTCGTGGCACTCTGCGCGGACGAGGCCCAGGACATCACCGGCCAGGTGTTCTTCATCTACGGCGGCGTCGTCAACATGCTCCGGGGCTGGGAAGCGGGGGAATTGTTCGCAAGCGACGAGCGTTGGGACCCGGACCTTTTGCTGCAAGAGCTCCGCGACCGCCTCCCCGACGGGGCGGCGCCGCCCGGCATGCTTGCCTCGATGCACCAGGCGGGCGGACAATCGATGAGGGAGTGATCGACGACATGCCGACAACGCTGACGATCGCTGAGCTCGAGCAGTCGGGCGAGCGCGAGCTCGGTACGAGCGACTGGCACGAGATCACGCAGGAGCAGATCAACCTCTTCGCGGAAGCGACCGGCGACCATCAGTGGATCCACGTCGATCCCGAAGCCGCCGCGAACGGCCCGTTCGGCACCACCGTCGCCCATGGGTACCTGACTCTTTCGATGCTGCCGATGCTGCTCAGCGAGGTCGTGTCGGTCAGCGACGCCGCCATGGGTCTCAACTACGGGACGGAGAAGATTCGCTTTACGAGCCCCGTGCCGTCCGGGTCGCGCGTGCGCCTGCACGGGAAGCTCCTTCGCACCGAGCGTCGTGGGCCGAGCGTGATCTGGTACGTCGGCATCCAGATCGAAGTCGAGGGCAAGGAAAAACCCGCACTCGTCGGTGAGGTCGTCTACATGGCCGCGGGAGCGCCGGATGCCTGAGGCGGTCATCGTCGCTGCGACGAGAACGCCGATCGGCCGCGCGCGCA
>WNGD01000675.1_pt1 | contig 36832 bp, 42 predicted proteins | sample 5400671 | NCBI WGS metagenome assembly WNGD01 (sample SAMN13153369, study PRJNA577476) | soil metagenome | isolation source: 40 cm soil or saprolite under grassland replicate 2 | place: USA:California | collected 2016-06-15 | reverse complement strand
CGGGGGGGGCGGGGGGGCGATATCGACTGGGAGCGCCTGCGGACGGCGGTGCACCTCTGCACGCATTTCCTGGACAACGTCATCGATGCGAACAAGTACCCGCTCGCCGAGATCGACGATCTCGCGCAGCGGATCCGCCGCATCGGCCTGGGCGTGATGGGCTGGGCCGACCTGCTGGTGCGCCTCGGGATTCCCTACGACTCGGACGAGGCGGTGGCCCTGGGCCGCAAGGTGATGGAGTTCGTGGACGCCGAGGCGAAGGTGGCCTCGGAGAAGCTGGCCGAGCAGCGCGGCGTCTTCCCGGAGTGGGAGAAGTCGATCTGGGGCCCCGACGCGACCTGCGCCCGCGGGTCTGACAGCGAGCGCGTGCGGCCGATGCGCCGGTTGCGGAACTGCAATCTCACGACGGTCGCGCCCACGGGCACGATCTCGATCATCGCCAACTGCTCGTCGGGGATCGAGCCGCTCTTTGCCGTCGCGTTCATGCGGAACCAGGCGGGTGTGCTGATGCCTGACGTGAACGAAGACTTCGTGGCGGTCGCGAAGCAGGAGGGCTGGTACTCGGACGCGCTGGTGCAGCGGATCGCGGAGGCGGGCCACCTCCACGTCGACGCGGTGCCGGCGCAGTGGCAGCGCGTGTTCGTGACCGCGCACGACGTGACCCCGGAATGGCACATCCAGATGCAGGCGGCCTTCCAGGAGTTCACCGACTCGGCGATCTCCAAGACCTGCAACTTCTCGCACGACGCGACCGAGGAATACGTCGAGAAGATCTACCGCTATGCCTACAAGCTGGGCTGCAAGGGCGTCACGGTGTACCGCGACGCCTCGCGCGAGATGCAGGTGCTCTCGACCGGAGCCACGGCGAAGAAGGTGCAGCAGCAGGCCGCGGGCGGCGACGACGGACCGCGTCAGCTCGCCGAGGCGCTCGGGCGCATCGCCGAGCTCGAAGCGGAGCTGGAGCGCACTCGCGGGAGGCTGCACGACGCCGAGGCCGAGAACCTGCAGCGGCGCGCCAAGCGGTCGCGCCCCGACCTGCTCAAGGGGGCGACCCGCCGCATCGAGACGCCGCTCGGTACGATGTACGTGACGATCACGGAGGACGATCGGGGCCAGCCGTTCGAGGTGTTTATTTCCCTCGGCAAGGCGGGCGCCCCCCTCATGGCCGACGTCGAGGCCATCGGGCGCCTGATCTCGCTCGCCCTGCGGTCGGGCATCCCGATGCCCGAGATCCACCGCCAGCTCCGCGGCATCTCGTCCGACCGCGTGGTCGGGCTGGGCCCGACCAAGGTCCTCTCCGTGCCCGACGCGATCGGCATCGCGATCGAGAAGTGGCTGCAGGAGAAGCAGGGGATCCAGCAGGATCTCCTGGGGGGCGCCGCCGGGCCGGCCGCCGCCGTGCCCGCCCGCGAAGTGATCGCGGCGCCCGACGGCGGCGCGGGGCTGCCCAACGGCGTTCCCCCCGCCCCCGGCCACGACTTCATCGGGGCGTGCCCGGACTGCGGCTCGCAGCTCGCGTTCATCGAGGGCTGCGCCAAGTGCCACGTGTGCGGGTTCTCGGAGTGCGGCTGACGGGGGCAGGCGAGCGGCCTCGCGCCGCGGGTCAGGCATCACACGACGCGCGGTTCTGACGGTGTGACGCCTGTCACGACCCCCGATGAGGGGGTCGTGTTATTCTCGTGCCGTGACTATTCCGTTCCGCCCCATTACGCCCACTCGGCTGCAGGCCAAGGGCTGGGCCCGCGTCGGCAAGCCCGGGGCGCACCTGCTGCGCCGCGGCGCGTGGTATCCCGTGGTCCGCATCTCTTCGAGCCACATCGTCGTGCTGGACGTGAACCGGCGCAACGTGCCGGTCGACCGGCGCTTCCTCGAGATCCGCTACCATCCGCCCGAGCGCTGGAGCGTGGTACGCTGCGAGCCGCGCGAGATCCAGCGCGTGGGCCGGCTGTTCCCGCTCACCTACGCCGTGTGCCCCAGTTGCCGTCACCGGCAAGGCTTCGGGACCGATACGAAGGAGCTGGCCTGCGAGCGCTGCAAGAAGAGCGCGGCCCTCGCCTGGGATGAACTGAGCTAAAGCCGGTAAGGCCGGGCCGTTCACCGTCAGAGCACGACGACCCGATCCCCCACCGCGACTATCCCGGAGCCGACACCCAGGCAGTAAAACCCCCGCGTCCCTTCGTCCAGGAACTGGAGCGTCTCCTTCAGCACCTCCGTCTCGACCCTGCCGCCCAGCGCCCAGCCGCTGAACGGCCGGCAGGGATGGGCGACCTGTAGGACGTCCAGGCGCGCGACTTCGCGGTCCCCCGCTACGAAGGCGACGCCGCCGGCGAGCTCGTCCAGCGTGATCCGCCCGTCGGTCTCGACGAGGATGTTCTCGCCGGCGCAGCCGGGGATGATGCGGTCGCCGAAGCGCTCCCGCATCAGGGCATAATGGGACGTGAAGCCGAGCGAGACGCCGTGCGCGCCGTCTTCGTTCTTGGTGCGCGGGTGCGCCCGGTGGTGGATGTCGACCAGCCACGACCCGTCGGCTCCCTCCCCCAGCGCGCCGTCGGGGCCCAGCGCGAGCCGTCCGACCGTGAGAATCGGGGCAGGGTCGTAGATCCGCGTTGGTTTCTCGCCGGTCTTGAGCGAGGAGCGTTGAATCTGGAGACGAACGATTCGGCCGAGCTCGCGCATAACGAAATCTACCAAAACGTTGTATGATGTGGGTCGCGGCCTCATGATGCGGACGAAACTCGGCTGGGCACGGTGCGGAGACAACGTGGCGGACATCCTCCGCCGCGGGGCCTGGTATCCCATCGTGGAGGAGTCGCCGGACGAGCATCTCGTCGTCGAGGTGCGGCACCAGCGGGTCCGACTCAACCGCCGCGACGTCACCGTCCGCCAGGACGCTCCCGACCACTGGAGCATCGTCGTGCGCACCGGGGTGCTCCGTCCCACCTTGGGAGGGCAGGGGATGGAAGTCGTCACCACCTACGCCGTGTGCCCCCTGTGCCACTATCGCCAGGACTTCGCCGGGAGGCCCGAAACGCTGCGCTGCGTGCGCTGCGGCGCGACGTCTCCGGTGGACTGGAGCGAAACCTGTTAGGCGTTGCACGTTCCACGTCTCACGTCGTACGACAACGGCCCTCTAAGGGACCTTGCGGGCGGTCGTTTTCTAATTAGTATATTAACCATCAACATGTTAACTATATTGCCGCCCGTGGAACGTGCGACGTGTGACGGGTTCACGTGACCGACCGCTCTGAGCTCGCCCTCCAGCTCACCGACGCCGTCGCCGCGGCGCACGCCGCGGTGCAGCACGCTGGCGACCGTGCGTTCCGCACCTACGGCCTCTCCCACCGCGCGCACGCGGCCCTCACAGCCGTGGATGTGGGGGGGCCGGACGGCGCCCGCCCCAAGGAGATCGCCGCGCAACTCGGCGTGTCCCGCGCGGCCGCCACTACGTTCGTCCAGCGACTCGAGACGAAGGGGCTCGTCGAGACCACGCCGGACCCCGAAGACGACCGCGGCGTCCGCGTGACGCTCACCCGGCACGGGCTCGACGTGCTGCTCAGGGCCGGACAGCTCGAGCGGCGCCTCGCCGCACGGGCGATCGAAGGGCTCCCCGCGTCGAGCATCGCCCGGACGGTGCACTTGCTCCAGGAATTCCGGCGGCGGCTCGAAGAGAAGCAGATCGGCGTCGTCCACTAGGCCGGGTTACACATGTGCGTATGTTTATGCACGGACCGTGTGGCGTGGTCGGCGCGCCCGCCGCGCCGAGATAGCACTTGAGATCGGCCGCGTACCGCCACGGTCGGTAATCACTTAAGGCGCTCTACTCAGCTCGTCTCTTCACGTTCGCGTGCATTCCCGTGCGGCACTCGACGCGACGGAGTTTTCCACATCTCGCCTTGTCCACCGCTATGTTGAAAAGTGAAGACCGTGCGATGCGTGCGGCGGCTCGAGCCTTGCGTGACGCCCGGCAGGTGGTCGTGGTCACCGGGGCGGGGATGTCGCGCGAAAGCGGCATCCCCACCTTCCGGGACGCGCTCACCGGCCTGTGGGCGCGCTACGATCCGCAGGAGCTCGCGACCGAGGCGGCGTTCCGTCGCGACCCTGCCCGGGTGTTCGGGTGGTACGTGGGGCGGTGGCGCCTGGTGCGCGCCGCGGCGCCGCACCCCGGTTATCATGCGCTCGTCGCGCTCGAGCGCCTCGTGCCGGAGCTTGCGATCGTAACGCAGAACGTGGATGGGTTGCATCGCCGGGTGGGGAGCCGGCGCGTGCTCGAGCTGCACGGTTCGCTCGAGCGGTTCTCGTGCGTGGATGCCCGCCACCCGTTTCCCGCCGACGCGGTGCCCGAGCCGGCGGCGGACGCCGCGTGCGAGCCGCCCCGTTGCCTGCGCTGCGGCTCGGCGGTGCGGCCCGACGTGGTCTGGTTCGGCGAGATGCTCCCCGAGCGGGTGACCGCGGAGGCGTGGGACCTCGCGGCGGCGTGCCAGGTGATGCTCGTGGTCGGGACGTCGGGGCTGGTGCAGCCGGCCGCGCAGCTTCCATATATAGCGCGCGACGCGGGCGCCACGGTCATCGAGGTGAACCCCGCTCCGACGGAAGTCTCCGCCGCCGCGCACATCGTCTGCCGTGGTCCCGCCGGCGCCATGCTGCCGGCGCTGGTGGCCGCGCTCACGGAAGGGGAATCGACCTGATCCGCCGCACCAAAATCGTGGCGACGCTCGGCCCCGCCACGGGGACTCCCGAGCGCATCGCCGGGCTCATCGACGCGGGCGCGAACGTGATCCGCGTGAACGCCTCGCACGGCACGCCGGAGATGCGGGCCGGATGGATCGCGGAGGTCCGTCGCGCGGCGGACGCCGCGGGGTGCGCCGTCGCCGTGCTCGTGGACCTCCAGGGTCCGCGCATCCGCGTCGGCGAGCTGCCGCGGCCGCGGGCCCTGCGCGCCGGCGAGACCGTGGTGTTCGCCCCCGAGGACGTCGCGCGGGGGGACGAGCTGCCCACGACGTACGCCGGCCTCGCGATCGACGCCCGCGCGGGGGCCCGCATCCTGCTCAACGACGGGCTGCTGTCCGTCGAGGTGACGCGCATCGAGCCGCCGCGGGTGGAAGGCCGCGTAGTGGACGGCGGCACCCTCACGTCGCACAAGGGGATGAACCTCCCCGGACTGCACGTGAGCGCCCCGGCGCTCACCGACAAGGATCGCGCGGACGCGGCGCACGCCGTGGCGGCGGGCGCCGATTACTTGGCGCTCTCCTTCGTCCGGCGGGCGGAGGACCTGGCCGAGCTCCGGAATCTCGTGCCGCCCGCCGTGAAGCTCGTCGCGAAGATCGAGAAGGCGACGGCGCTCGAAGACCTCGACCGCATTCTGGCCGCCTGCGATGCGGTGATGGTCGCCCGAGGCGATCTCGGCGTCGAGCTGCCGTTCGAAGAGGTCCCCATCGTGCAGAAGCACCTCATCGGGGAGGCGAACCGTCACGGGAAGCCGGTGATCACCGCGACGCAGATGCTGGAGTCGATGGTGCACCATCCGCGCCCCACGCGGGCGGAGGCCTCGGACGTCGCCAATGCGATCCTCGACGGCACGGACGCGGTGATGCTCTCCGCCGAGACGGCCGTGGGGGAGTACCCCTTCGAGGCGGTAGGCGCCATGGACCGGATCATCCGGGAGATGGAGCGCCAGGGCGGGGGCGGCCCCGTGAGGCTCGGCCGGGACGAGCGCCGGCTGGCCGCGAATGAGAACGTGTCGGTCGAGGACGCGATCGCCCTCGGCACGAGCGCCGTGGCCCGGATGCTCAAGACTCCGCTCATCGTGACCCTGACCCGGGGCGGGTTCACGGCGCGCAAGGTGGCGGCCCAGCGCCCGCCGGTCCCGATTCTCGCGGTGACCACGGACCCGGTGACGTATCGCCAGCTCGCCCTCGTCTGGGGCGTGACGCCGGTGCTCGTGGACCAGGTCCCCGGCTACGACGCGATGCTCGCGGTCGTGCGCGACCTGATCCTGAAGCGGGGCTACGCGCGCTCGGGCGACCGCATCGTGATGACCGCGGGCGTGCCGTGGGAGGTCTCCGGGGCGACCAACCTCCTCAAGGTCGAGGTCGTGTGACGTGAGGCTGGTGTTCCTCGGGACCGGGACCTCCTACGGCGTGCCGCAGATCGGCTGCCGCTGCCGCACCTGCACGTCCGCCGATCCGCGGGACCGGCGCGCCCGCACGGCGGCGCTCGTCGAGGCGGGCGGCCGCCGCCTCCTCATCGACACGCCTCCTGAGCTGCGCCTGCAGCTCGTCGCGGCGGGCGTCGGGTCGGTGGACGGCGTGCTGTTCACCCACGCCCACGCCGACCACGTGCACGGCATCGACGACCTGCGCGCGATCTCGATGCGCCAGCGGGGCCGGCTCGAGATCTTCGGGTCCGCCGAGACGCTGGCGGAGATCGCGCGGCGCTTCGGCTACATCTTCGACGAGACGCCTGCGCAGCCGGGCACCAGCAAGCCGGAGCTGACCGCGCGCCCGCTCGACGCGGACCGCGAGACGGAGATCGCGGGCATGGCGGTGCTGCCGCTCGCGCTGCCGCACGGCGACCGCACGGTGTTCGGGTACCGCATGGGGGCCCTGGCCTATCTCACCGACGCGAAGGCGATTCCCGAAATGGTGCGCGCGCGCCTCACGGGCCTCGACGTGCTGGTGCTGAACGCGCTGCTGCCGCGGCCGCATCCGCTGCACCTCTCGATCCCGGAGGCGGTGGACGCGGCGGCGCGCATCGGCGCGCGCCGCACCTTCCTCACGCACCTCACCCACGACACACCCCATGCTGAGCTCGCGGCCCGGCTGCCGGCGGGCATCGCGCCCGCCTACGACGGACTGGTCATCGACGTGGGCGCGGTCTAGATTCGTCGCCAGGAGGACCTTCCCATGTCTCACCCACCCGATACGGCGCTGCGACGGTTCCAGAGCCCGGCCGTCCGCCAGAGCGCGGCGCTGGACGAGCTGGTGCGCGAGGCGGTGTTCGGCGGACCGGAGGGGCGCGAGCAGGCCCGCTGGCTGATCTGGGAGATCGGGCAAGCAGCGGGGGTGCGGCCCGCGTCCATTCATGAGCTGTACCTGGCGCGGGGCCGCGGCGAGGTTCCCCCCTTCACGACGCCCGCGATCAACGTGCGCGTGCTCTCGTACGACTCGGCACGCGCCATCTTCCGGGCGGCGACACGGCTCGACGTGGGCGCCGTGATCTGCGAGATCGCCCGCTCCGAGATCGGCTACACCGAGCAGCGGCCGGCCGAGTACGTCGCGGTGATGATCGCGGCGGCGCTGCGCGAGGGCTTCCCCGGGCCGCTGTTCATCCAGGGCGACCACGTCCAGGTGAACGCCAAGAAATACGCGGCCGACCCCGAGGCGGAGCTCGCCGCCGTGCGCACGCTGATCGACGAGGAGCTGCACGCCGGTTTCTACAACATCGACGTCGACACCTCGACGCTGGTCGACCTGTCACAGCCCGACCTGGACACGCAGCAGCGCGTGAACTACGAGCGCGCGGCCGAGCTGACGAAGTTCGTCCGCGACCGCGAGCCCGAGGGCGTCACGGTGTCGGTCGGCGCGGAGATCGGCGAGGTGGGCGGCAAGAACTCCGACGTGCACGAGCTGCACGCCTTCATGGAGGGCTACACCCGCACCCTGAAGCGCCTGGGAGACGGGGGCCGGGGGGGCCGGGGGGGCCGGGGGGGCCGCCGCTTTCCCGGCATCAGCAAGATCTCGGTGCAGACCGGGACGAGCCACGGCGGGGTGGTGCTCGCCGACGGCTCGATCGCCCAGGTTCAGCTCGACCTCGCCGCGCTGCAGGAGCTGTCCCGCGAGGCGCGCGTCCGCTACGGGCTGGGGGGTGCGGTGCAGCACGGGGCCTCCACACTGCCGGCCGAGGCGTTCGGCCGGTTCCCGGCGTGCGAGGCGATCGAGATCCATCTCGCGACCAACTTCCAAAACCTCGTCTTCGATCATCCCAAGCTGCCGGCCGATCTGCGCGCCGAGTTGAACGAATGGGTCAAGGCCGAGTGCCGGGACGAGTGGAAGCAGGGCGACACCGAACAGCAGTTCATCTACAAGAGCCGCAAGAAGGCGATCGGCCCGTTCAAGCGGCGGCTGTGGGACCTGCCCGCGGACGTGCGGGCGACGCTCGGCGCCGATCTCGAGAAGACGTTCGCCTTCCTGTTCGAGCAGCTGCGCGTGACCGGTACCCGCGCCGTGACCGACCGCTACGTGAAGCCGCCGCTGCAGTCGCACCTGCGGCCGCGCCCGGTCGCCGTCGCGGCGCCGGACGATCTCGAGGCGGGCGAATGAACGAGCGCGGCGGGGGATCAGGGTTCGGATCGTTTCTCCTGGGGCTGGGCATCGGGGCGGTGCTCGGCTTCCTGTTCGCACCCGAGCCCGGCGAGGCGAGCCGCACCAAGCTCACGCGCAAGCTGCGCGGGCTGCGGGATCTCGCGGCCGAGAAGGCCGGTGAGCTGGGCCAGCTGCTCGAGGTCGAGGCCGAGGCCGAGGAGGCGGAGGAGGAACCGCCGCCGCGCGAGGCGGTCGAGCGCCGCCTCACCGATGCCAAGCGCCGGCGCCGTGGCGGCGCGCCGGGCCCGAAGGGACCCGCGCTGCCCCGCCCGGTGGACGGTGGCGAGGAGGAGGACGAGCCGCTCGCGTGAAGGCCGAGGGCGGCTGGCATCGGTCGCTGACCGGGATCGTCCGCCGCACCCTCGAGGCGGCTTACGAGGACAACATTCCCTTCCTCGCCAGCGCGTTGTCGTTCGATCTGCTCCTCACCATCTTCCCGTTTGTCGTCCTGCTGCTCGCCGCCGTCGGTTATCTGGTCCAGCATCAGATCACGACCCAGCAGGTGCAGCTGCACGAGCTGCTGTCGCGCTTCCTGCCGACCATGCCCGGCGGCGGCACCGATGGGGCCTTCGCCCAGGTCGAGCACGCGCTCACGGGCGTGATGCGGCACCGCGGCCGGCTCACCGCCGTCGGCCTGCCCCTGTTCCTCTGGTTCTCGACCCGGATGTTCGGCGGGTTGCGCGCCGCGCTGAACGAAGTGTTCGACACCGACGAGCGGCGCCCCTGGCATGTGGCCAAGGTGCTGGACCTGGCGATGGTGCTCGGCACCGGCGCGCTGCTGGTGCTGTCCGGGGTGCTGGCCGCGTGGGAAGCGCGGAATGCGAGCAGCGTGACCGGTAGCTTCGCGCTCGATTGGCTGTGGCGCTTCGGCCTCGAAGCCACCGCGTTCGCGCTCGGCGTCGTCCTGTTCTTCGTCATTTACAAGCTGTTGCCGAGCCGCCGGATCCACTGGCGCACCGCGCTCGTGGCGGCGGTGTTCTGCTCGCTCGGCTTCGAGGTCGCGAAGCGGCTGTTCGCGCTGTATGTCACCCGGTTTGCGACGCTCGATCGCGTGGCCTCGGACGCCAACATCGTCGCGCTGTTCCTGTTCGTGCTCTGGGTCTACTACACGGCGTACCTGTTCCTGCTGGGCGGGGAAGTGGCGGAGATGTACGACCTCGTCCGGATGCGGCGCTCGCAACGGGTCCGGCTGGGGTGACCACGGCCGCGATCGACCTGCGGAGCGACACGGTCACGAAGCCGTCGCGCGCGATGCGCCGCGCGATGGCCGAGGCCGAGGTCGGCGACGACGTCCTGGACCGCGACCCCACGACGCGCCGCCTCGAGGAGCGCGTCGCCGAGCTGCTCGGCAGCGCCGACGCGCTGTTCTTCCCGTCGGGCACGCAGGCGAACCAGACCGGCATTGCCCTGCTCACGCGCCCCGGCACCGAGCTGCTGCTCGAGGCCAACGCGCACCTGGTGCATTACGAGCTCGCCGGGGTCGCCGCGAACTGGGGCGTGCAGGTCCGGCCGATCGCGACCCCGGACGGCGTGCTCACCGCCGACCTGGTGCGCGCCGCACTGCGCCCGGCCTCTCCCCACGTGCCGCGAGCGGGCGCCGTCGCCGTGGAAAACACGCACAACGCCGCGGGCGGCAAGGTGATGCCGGTGGCGACGCTGGACGGGATCGTCGCGACAGCCACGCAGGCGGGGCTGCGGGTGCACCTCGACGGGGCGCGCCTCTGGAACGCGGCGGCCGCCCTGGGCGTGCCGGTCGCGCGGGTCGCCCGGAGGGCGGCGACCGTGATGGTGAGCTTCTCCAAGGGACTGGGGTGCCCCGTCGGATCGTGCCTCGCGTTCGCGGCGGAAGAGCGGCCGCGCGCCTGGGAGATCCGCAAGCGGCTGGGTGGCGGCATGCGCCAATCGGGCATCCTCGCGGCGGCGGCGCTGTACGCGCTCGAACACAATCTGACCCGGCTGGGGGAGGATCATGAAAACGCGCGACGGCTCGCCGAGTTGCTGTCGGACTGTCCGACTGTCCGACCGTCGCTCCCCGAGACGAACATCGTCATGCTCGACTTGGTGCGCGAAGCCGACACGGCGGAGACCGCCATCCCGAGGCTCGCGCAGGCCGGGGTGCTGGTAGTACCGTTCGGTGCGCGGCGGCTGCGCGCGGTGACCCATCTCGACGTCTCGCGCCCCGATATCGAGCGCGCCGCGGAGATCATCGCGAGGGTGCTCCGGTGACGTGGGTCACGCAGCCAGGCGTTATTTTGTAGCGATGGGCGAAGGCGGTCCTCTCCGTCGGCCGATACCGGTCGCCCGGTCGATTCTCTGGGCCCCGCCGAGCGGCGGACCCCGACCGGGCGAGATACCGTTTCCCATCTTCCTGTCGCAGGCGGCGCTGACCGCGATCTACGAGCACGTGGCCACACCCGTCCGCCCAGGGCAGGGCATTCTCGGGTTTCTGCTCGGCGACCTGTGCGAGTGCCCGGAGACCAACGTTTCCTACCTCGTCATCGACGCCGCGTTGCGACTGAACCAGGTCATTTACAGCGACCGCAGTCGCGACGTCGTAACGCGACTGTGGGACAAGATCGCCACCCAGCTCGAGGAGCAGCAGGCGCATCTCATCGGCTGGTACCATACCCACCCGCCGCTCCCACTCACGCTGTCGGAGCACGACGTCGAGACGCACGAGCACTACTTCGCCGAACCGTGGCAGGTCGCGCTGCTGGTGGGGACGGATGCCGCGGAGCCGGCGGGCGGCTTCTTCCGCGCGGGCGGGGACGACTGGATCGGCACGCCGTTGCCCTTCTACGAGCTGCTCAACGAAGACTCCATCCGACCGGACGGGAAGAAGCGCTCGTTCGTCACCTGGAAGAATTACCGCGCCTACAATCCCGTGGTGCCCCAGGCGACCGCCACACTGCGCACGCCCGCGGTGAAGCCGCCCGGGGCGCCGAAGTTCACGCGGGCCGCGGCGCAGCCCGAGCCTGAGCTGGAGCCCGAACCAGAACCCGAACCGGAGCCGGAGCCCGAACCAGAACCCGAACCGGAGCTCGAGTCGCCCCCGACCCCTGCGCCGCCACGGCCGACGCGGCGCGAGGAACGCACGAGCGAGCTCCAGTTCCTCACGACGGCCGAGGACTTCGCGGGGGCTCCGCCGCCGCGCGCCCCACCCGCCCCCCCCCGTCCGGCCCCGAGCCGCGCGCCCCGCCACGCGCCGCCGCCGGAGCCCGAGCCGGAGGTCGAGCCGGAGCTCGAACCGGAGGCCGAGCCTGCGGAGCCGTTCCCCGCCGAGGAGGATGAGGCGTCGGCATGGCCGGGTGAGTTCGAGGATCGTGGCGCCGCCCTGGAGGAGGAGCCGGCGGAGTTCGAGGAGCCTCCACCGCCGCCCGCCCCGCGCAAGCGGCGGCGCCGGGGCAAGCGCCGGCGGGGATTGTGGCTGACGCTGTTCGTGCTCGTGATCCTCGCCGGCGCGGGCGGCGCCTACTGGTGGTTCCAGCCGGAGCTGCCGTCGCTCACCGTACCGCCGGCAGTGACGAACCTGGTGTCTCGGCTCAAGGAGCTGCCGGCTCGTCTGAAGGACTTGCCCTTCCTGAAGAAGAAGCGCCCGGTCGCGGGCAAGCCGCGGTCTCAGCCCCAGCCTGCCGTCCGGCCGCAGGCTCAGCAGCAGACGCCTCCCCCGTCCTCCCCGCCCCCCGCGGGACCCGCGGCGCCGCCGTCCCGCTTCACGAGGCTCGACCGCATCGGGGACTCGCTCACCATCATGGTGCGCAGCTTCAACGACCGCGCCGCGCAGTTCGACCGCAAGCAGCTCGGCTGCGCCGGGCTGGCCCACGCGCTCGTGACCGTCGAGGAGCGCTGGGCCGCTTACACCGCCGCCCGGCGGGCCGCCGGCGTGCTCGATGCGGCGCACGCCGCGCGCGACCAGACGCTCTACACCGGCGTCGACGGGGTGGAGCACGGCTTTGAAAAGACGGGCTGCGAGAGACCCTAGGCGGATAGGCGGATAGGCGGATAGGCGGTTAGTGGCTCCGCGTCGCGTCCGATTCTCTAACCGGCTATCCGCCTATCCGCCTGACCGACTATCTTTTCTCAGATGATCGCCTTGGCTCGCAAGTACCGCCCCAAGCGCTTTTCCGACCTCATCGTCCAGGATCACGTGGCCGCGGCGCTGCGCGGGGCCGTGGCGAGCGGTCGGGTCGCCCACGGCTATCTGTTTGCGGGGCCGCGCGGGGTGGGGAAGACCACCGCGGCGCGGATCCTTGCGATGGCGCTGAACTGCGAACGCCGGGGCTTATCGGGCGGGGGCGGGGGCGGGGCCGGGGGCGGCGAGCCGTGCGGGGAATGCGACTCCTGCGTGCGCATCTGGACCGGCGCCGCCAACCTGGACGTGGTGGAGCTCGACGCCGCGTCGAACCGCGGTGTGGACGACGCGCGCGAGCTGCGCGAGCGTGCGATGTACGCGGCCTCGGCCGAGGACCGCCACAAGGTCTACATCGTGGACGAGGCGCACATGCTCACGCGCGAGGCGTGGAACGCGCTCCTCAAGATCCTCGAGGAGCCGCCGCCGCGGGTCGTGTTCGTGTTCGCCACGACCGATCCCCAGAAGATTGCCCAGAGCGCGGCGCCCATCCTGTCGCGGCTGCAGCGCTTCGACTTCCGCCGCATCGGCCCGCACGCGATCGCGCAGCGCCTCGAGCAGGTGCTCGCGGCGGAGGGCCTCGCGGCGGATGCCGCCGCCGTCCAGCTGATCGCGAAGAGCGCCGACGGGGGGATGCGCGATGGGTTGTCGATTCTGGACCAGGTGTTGTCGTTCGGAGCGGGACCAGTCACGGCCGAGCGAGTGCGCGAGGTGCTCGGCCTCATCCCCGACGATCTGTACGGGGAGACGTTGCGCCTCGTCGCCGAGCGGGATGCGAAGGCGGTGTTCCCGCTCGTAGACCGGGTGGTCGATGGGGGCGCCGACCTGAGCGAGTTCGTGGCCGGCGTCGGCGAGACGTTGCGCGCCGTGCTGCTCGCGGGGCTTGGGGGCGAGCCCGAAGGGCTCACGGAGGGGATGCAGGCCTTGGTCCGAAAGTACCGCTCCCTGCTCCCTGCTCCCGATGTGGTGCGACTGCTCACGGTCTTGAACGAGATGGAGACCCAGCTCCGCGCCAGCGGTAGCCTGCGTCTCGCCGTCGAGCTGCTGCTGCTGCGATGGGCGATGATGGGGCGGACGGTCGAGCTCGAGGCGGTCATTCGCGCCCTGGGGAAGGAGCCGGGGGAGAGGCCGGGGAAGGGTGAACGGCCGGGGAAGGGTGATCCGGGGCCGGTTCTCCGCGACGCCGTTCCGGCCGCGTCACCCACCCTTCCCCCTTCCCCGGCCGTTTCCCCGGCAGCACCACCGGAGAAGGGTCCCCTGACTCTCGACCGGCTCCGCGCCCTCTGGCCTCGGATTGTCGAGGACGCGCGCGCGAGGAGCCCGATGCTCAGCGCGCTGCTCGAGCGGGCGGAAGTGGCGGGTGTGGAGGGCGCGACGGTGACGATCCGGCTGCTCGACACCAATCCCGTGCACGTCGAGGGGATCGAGCGGCAACGCGAGGCCGTGAGTCAGCTCGTCAGCAGTTACGTGACGGAACCGGCGCGGATCAAATTGCAGGGAGCGGGGAGCGGGGAGCGGCCCGCGCCGCGGCCCAGCCGGATGACGGAGGAAGGAGCCCGCGCGGAGCGGCTCAAGACGCTGCGCGCCAAAGATCCGAGTCTCAACACGGCCGTAGACGCGTTAGATTTGGAGTTGCTGGAATAGCTTGCCACCTGTTTGGGCGAGGGGTAACTTTCGGCGTATGGCGGATTTATCCAGCCTGCTCCAGCTGGGGCAGCAGATGCAATTCCGGTTGTCGGAGATCCAGTCTCAGTTGGCGCAGCAGACCGTGACCTGCTCGGCGGGCGGGGGGATGGTACAGGCCACGGCTGACGGGCGGGGGCAGATCCGCGCCATCAAGATCGACCCCCAGGTCGTCGCCCAGGGGGACATGGAAATGCTCGAGGACCTCGTGCTCGCCGCCGTGGCGCAGGCGCAGCAGCGCGCCGCCGAGCTGTACCAGGCGGAAGTGAAGAAGCTCGCCTCGGGCCTGCCGTTCCCGTTTCAGCTGCCGCTGTAGTCCGCCGTGTCGGCCATCGATGATCTCGTGACGGAGCTGGCGAAGCTCCCCGGGATCGGACGGAAGACGGCGCAGCGGCTCACGTTTTTCCTGTTGAAGCAGCCGGTGGAGACCGCCACGCGGCTGGCGGAGGCGATCCGCGCCGTGCGGGAGCGGGTGCGGGCCTGCGGCGTGTGCGGCACGCTCACCGACGAGGACCCGTGCGCGATCTGCCGCGATCCGCGTCGCGAGGCGAGCGTGCTGTGCGTGGTGGAGGAAGCCTCGGACGTGACCGCGATCGAGCGCACGGGCGGCTTCCGCGGGCGCTATCATGTGCTGGGCGGGCGACTCTCCCCGCTCGAAGGGGTGGGCCCCGAGGCGCTGCGGCTCGACCGGCTGCTGGAGCGCGTCGCGAACGGCTCGGGGGTACGGGAGGTGATCATCGCCACCAACCCCTCGATGGAGGGCGAGGTCACGGCGACCTACCTCCAGCAGCTCCTCAAACCGACGGGGATCCGGGTGACCCGCATCGCGCGGGGACTCCCCGTGGGCGGGGATCTCGAGTACGCCGATGGCGTGACGATCGCGCAAGCGCTGCTCGCCCGGCGAGACATGGCCGAGTCCGACTGACCGAGGGCACGTGATGGCGGGTGCGGCGAGCTGGTCGTTCTCGGAGAACGACTTCAAGCAGATCCAGCAGCACTTGCAGGCGTTCCTGCGCGAGTCGAACGCCCGCTGCGCGTTGCTGGTCGACCGCACCGGCCAGCTCGTCGCCACCGTCGGCGACGCCCCCCAGTTCGACTCCGCCGCGTTCGCGTCCCTCACCGCCGCCGACTTCAGCGCCAACGACCAGCTCGCCAAGATGATCGGCGAGCACGAGTTCGCCTCCCTCGTGCACCAGGGCGAGAAGGAATCCATGTTCCTCGCCGACGTGGCCAAGCGCGTTATCCTGGTCGTGCTGTTCGACCAGCGCGCCACGCTCGGCCTGGTGAAGCTCAAGGCGAAGGGGGCGGTCGAGCACCTGACAAAGGTGTTCGAAGAGATGTTCAACCGCGTGAGCGCGGGGCCGGCGGCACCGCAGAAGGGCTTGCTCGAAGGGGCGGAAGACGAAATTGACAAACTATTCGGTTAAGGGGACGCGCCCATGTCCATGATCAACTACGCGTCCCGCGAGATCAACTGCAAGCTCGTGTACTACGGCCCGGGCCTGGGCGGCAAGACCACCAACCTGGAGCACATCTACGGGAAGGTGTCGCCCAACACGCGCGGCAAGATGATCTCGCTCGCCACCGAGACCGAGCGCACGCTGTTCTTCGACTTCCTGCCGGTGGACCTCGGCACGATCCGCGGCTTCAAGACGCGATTCCATCTGTACACCGTCCCGGGCCAGGTGTACTACAACGCGAGCCGCAAGCTGATCTTAAAGGGAGTCGACGGCATCGTCTTCGTCGCCGACAGTCAGATCGAGCGGATGGAGGCGAACGTCGAATCGATGCAGAACCTGTACGACAACATGGCGGAGTACGGCTACGATCTGACGAGGATTCCCTTCGTCATCCAGTACAACAAGCGCGACCTCCCGAACGCCGCGCCCATCAAGGATCTCCAGGCGTCCTTGAACCCCGGGTGGCCGATCGAGGACGCGGCGCAGCAGAAGGTGCTCCCCGATGCCGCGCACCCGGGCGAGAACCTCGTCGCGCGGGCGGGGAACGAATGGGTCGGCCGCGCCCCGTACCTCGAGGCGGTGGCCATCCGCGGGGACGGCGTGTTCGATACCCTCAAAACGTGCAGCAAGATGGTGTTGAAGACGCTGAGCTAGGAGGGGACGGTCCCATGCGGTGGACCCTGCCCAACATCCTGACCCTCGCGCGCATCTGTCTCACGCCGGTCATCGCGCTGCTGCCCTTCATCCAGGGCTACTGGCCCAAGGTCATCGCGTTCCTGATCTTCCTCGCCGCCGGAGCCTCCGACGTGGTGGACGGCTATCTCGCGCGCCGCTACAACACGGTGAGCGAGCTGGGCCAGCTGCTCGACCCGATCGCCGACAAGCTGCTGCTCTTCGCCACGCTGATCCCGATCTTCTGGCTCACCCGCCACCCCACGATCCTGGTGGACTACCGCATCCCGTGGTGGGGGAGCTTCCCGGTCTGGGTGGCACTGCTGCTCGTCGGTCGCGAGCTGCTGATGACTGCGTTCCGGTTCTTCGCCAAGCGGCGCGGCGTCGTGATTCCCGCGATGGGCGCGGGCAAGCTCAAGGCCGTGGTCCAGAACGTCTTCATCGGCGCCACGTTGTTCTGGTTCGCGTGGCGCGACGCGCTCGCCACCCACCGCTGGGCGGGGTGGTTCCGGACCTTCTGGAACGAGTTTCACGGGGCGGTCGTCGCCCTCACGCTCGCCGGGGCGATCCTCCTCACCGTGTATTCGCTCGCCGTCTACCTGTACCGCTACCGCGCGCTCCTCAAGGTCTCGAAGGACCGCGGGTGAAGCTCGAAGTCCTCACGATCGGCACCGAGCTGCTGCTCGGCTACACCGTGGACACGAACGCCGCCGAGCTGGGACGGGCGCTCGCGGCCGCGGGCGCGGAGATCACGCGCCGCACCACCGTCCCCGACCGGCCCGACGCGATCCGCGCGGCGGTCGCCGAGGCGCTCGAGCGCACGGGCTTCGTCGTCGCGACCGGAGGGCTGGGTCCGACGCGCGACGACATGACGAAGACCGTCGTGGCGGAGCTCTTCGGGAAACGGCTCGTGCTCGACCCGGGGCTCCTGGCGGGCCTCGAGGCGCGGTTCCAGCGCCTGGGCCGTGCCATGCCCGCGATCAATCGGGCCCAGGCCGAAATCCCGGAGGGGGCGACCATTCTCCCCAACGCGCGCGGCACCGCCCCGGGGCTCTGGGTGGAGGACCCGCGCGGCCGCACCGTGGTGCTGCTCCCCGGGGTGCCCCGCGAAATGCGCGGCCTGCTGGTGGAGGAGGTGCTGCCGCGCCTCGCCCAGCGGCAGGGGGCTGAGCGGCGCGTGGTACTGTCGCGCACCGTACGGACGACGGGCGTGCCCGAGTCGGCGCTCGCGGAGCGGGTCGGGCCGATCGAGCCGGAGATCGCGCCGCTCACCCTGGCCTACCTGCCGTCCGTGGACGGCGTGGACCTGCGCGTCACCGCCTGGGGACTTGCCGCTCCCGAGGCCGAGACCCGGCTGGCCGCCGTGGTGGAGCGCCTGAAGGCCGCGGTCGGCGACCATGCCTACGGGGAGGATGGCGCCGACCTCGCGGCCGTGATCCTCGATGCGTTGCGGCGCGGGCGGCACCGGTTGGGGGTCGCCGAGTCGTGCACCGGGGGGATGGTGGCGGAGCGAATCACCAACATCCCGGGCGCCTCGGACACGTTCGTCGGCGGCGTGGTCGCCTACGCGGACGTGATCAAGACGGCGGCGCTCAAGGTGCCGCTCGACATCCTCGCGGCCCACGGCGCGGTCTCCGAGGAAACGGTGCGCGCCATGGCCGAAGGCGCGCAGCGACTGTTCTCCGCGGACGCGAGCGTCGCGGTGACGGGCGTCGCGGGGCCGAGCGGCGGCACGCCCGACAAGCCCGTCGGAACGGTGTGGCTCGCGGCCCGCGTCCACACCACCACGCGCGCCGTGAAGCGCGTCTTACCGGGCGACCGCGACGAGATCCGCCGCCGCTCGGCGCAGGCCGTCCTCGACCTGCTGCGCCGCCTGCTCGCGGAGTCCTGATGCCCGCGCTCACCGCGCCCGACGGCACGCAGCTCGTATACGACGCGTACGAAGCCGCTGCGCCCCGCGCCACCGTGCTGATGTTGCACGGCTGGTTCGATCACGCGGGCCGGTGGCGCGAAATCGGCGAGTGGCTGCGCGACGCGGGCTTCTCGGCCTACCTCCTCGAGCTGCGCGGGCACGGTCGCTCGGGCGGCCGGCGCGGTCACCTATCGCGCTTCAGCCAGTTGCTGGGCGACCTCCAGGCGTTCCGCCGCGCCGTGCGACTGAGGACGCAGCGCCCGCAAGCGCTCATCGGGCTGTCGTTCGGCGGGCTCGTCGCGCTGCGCTACCTCGAGACCCAGCCGAGCGACGTGGTCGCCGCCACGGTGATCTGCTCGCCCTGGCTCGGGCTGGCCGTCCAGCCGCCCCTGTGGAAGATCGCCCTCGCGCGCCTGCTCGCCGATCTGTGGCCCACCGCGCCCATTCCGGCGGACGTGGACCCCGAGAGCCTGAGCCGCGATCCCGCGGTGAACCGCGCGTACGCCGAGGACGCGGGCGTGCACCACGTGATGACGCCGGGCGCGTGGCGCGAGATCCAGTGGGCTCAGCGCGCCGTGGCCGCCGACCGCGACCGCATCGAGTCGCCGCTCCTGTTCCTGCTCGCCGGCGAGGACCGCGTCGTCGACGCGCACCTCGCCCGCGCCTTCGCCGACGGCCTCAGGGGCCCCGTCCAGGTCCGCTGGTATGCCGAGATGTACCACGAGATCCTGCACGACCCGCAGCGGGACCAGGTACTGGGGGATGTCGTAGGGTTCGTGCAGGGGCAGCTCGGCACGTGAGGAGCCCTGGTTGACCGTGGCAGCCGCGGCTATCTTCGTCACCGAGCGTCAGTTCCACGCACCCGTGCTCCTGTCAAATCGGCGCTTTCTCCCCGGCACGCAGGTTGCCTGTGAAGCGCAAGACCATGGACAACGACCAGCAGAACCGGCCGCCGCAGGCCGACCAGCCGCAGCCGCCGGCTCCTGCCCCGGCCGAGGGAGCCGGCTCGGGCGCGCTCATCGAGCCGCCTGAGGAGGCAGTGGTCCGGCTCGAGGGGGAGCTGGCCGACCTGAAAGACAAGTACCTCCGGCTCGCGGCGGAGTACGACAACTTCCGTAAGCGCGCCGCGAAGGAGCGGACCGAGCTGTGGAGCAGGGCCCAGGCGGACGTGGTGCAACGGTTGGTAGACGCGCTCGACGACCTGGCGCGCTTTGCCCACGTGGATCCCGCCCAGACGGACGCCAAGACGATTCACGACGGCGTCGACATGGTCGAGCGGAAGGTGTGGAAGCAGCTCGAGGCCCTGGGGGTCACCCGCATTGATCAGGTCGGCGTGCCGTTCGATCCCAACCTGCACGAGGCGGTGACGACGCACCCGGCCGATCATCCCGCGAAGGACCACACGGTCGGCGCCGTGCTCCAGGCCGGGTATCAGCTCGGCGGCGCGCTCATCCGACCGGCGCGGGTGACGGTGCTGCAGTGGCAGGGGGGCGATGGACGGGGAACGGGGGATGGGGAGTAGATGGCGGGCCAGCGGGACTATTATCAGACTCTAGGCGTTTCCGAGACGGCGACGACCGACGAGATCAAGAAGGCGTTTCGCCGTCTCGCGAAGCAGTACCACCCTGACCGCAATCCCAACAACCCACAGGCGGCGGAGCGTTTCAAGGAGATCAACGAAGCGCACGACGTGCTGAGCGACGCGGAGAAGCGGCGCAAGTACGACCAGCTGCGCCGCTACGGGGCGTACGCGGGCGTGGGGGGGGGGCGGCCGTTCGGCGGCGCCGGGTCCGGTGGAACGTCCGAGGGTCCCGGCATCGACTTCGATCTCTCCGATCTGGGCTCGTTCGGCGGGCTCGGGGATCTGTTCTCGTCGATCTTCGGCCGGCGCGGGGGCTCGGGCCCGGGCGGAGCCGGGGCGGCGATCGAGGAGGACGAGATCGAGACGGCCGTCTCGATCCCGTTCCGGGTGGCCGCGCTGGGCGGCAAGGTGCCGGTAACGCTGTCGCTGCCGCAGGTGTGTCCTACCTGCGGTGGCAGCGGGGCCGCGCCGGGGGCCACGCTCTCGACCTGTCCCGAGTGCCGCGGGCGGGGGACGATCTCGTTCGGTCAGGGCGGCTTCGCGGTGACGCGCCCCTGCCCGGTATGTCGCGGGCGGGGCAAAGTACCCTCGCAGCGTTGCCCGACGTGCCAGGGAGGGGGGGAGGTGCAGGTCGAGAAGCGCCTCATCATTAACATCCCACCGGGCACCGAGGACGGCACGCGGCTCCGGCTCAAGGGTCAGGGCGCGAAGGGCCGCGGCGACATCGTCGTGGTGATCGAAGTCGAGCCAGATCGCTTCTTCCGGCGGGAGGGACTCGACGTGACGGGCGTCGTGCCGATCAACCTGGCGCAAGCGATGCTCGGCACGAGGATCAAGGTGAAGACGCTCGACGGCAAGCGCGTCGTGCTCAAGGTGCCGCCCGGGACGCAGCACGGCCAGCGATTCCGCATCGCGGGGCAGGGGATCGAGAAGAACGGTCGCCGCGGCGACCAGTACGTGGAGATCCGCGTCGAGGTCCCCGAGCAGCTGACGCCGGAGCAGGAAGCCGCGGCGAAGGCGTTCGCGGAGAAGGCAGGGATGAAGTACTAGACCTTGCTGGGTTTCCGAGCGGGTGGTAGTGTTGTGACCATGCTGACGCTCGCCGTGCCGATCTCGAATCGCAACGGGAACCCGGGAGTCCGGGCGGCGTAGCGTTGCGGCTGGTTGTGGGAACGCGCGCCTCCGGTACTGAGTGGTTCCGGGGGCGCGCGTTTTCCTGTCTCCGCACACCGTTCACCGCTGTGCGTCTGTGCGTCTGTTTCTGGTGGCTGTTCACGGTGTGGGGGGTGGTATTGGTGGCATTGGGGTGTAGGTCAACTGGCAGACCGCCCGGCTGTTAACCGGGAAGTTGGAGGTTCGAGTCCTCCCGCCCCAGTACGCTGTGCCGACGCGATGTCCATCCTGTTGAAACGGGCATACGAGACGCCGTCCCGCGGCGATGGCTGCCGTATTCTCGTCGAGCGGCTCTGGCCGCGTGGTCTCTCGAAACAGGCCGCGCGAGTCGATCTCTGGGCGAAGGAGGCCGCCCCCTCCGCGGCACTCCGGCGGTGGTTCAACCATGACCCGAGCAAGTGGCAAGAGTTCAGGCGCCGGTACTTTCGAGAGCTGCGGGCTCACCCAGAGGCGCTGGAGCCCGTCGTGAAGCGCGTGCGGGCTGGCCGTGTCACGTTCGTCTTCGCGGCGCGAGCGGTGCGGCTCAACAGCGCCGTCGCTCTCAAGGACTACTTGGAGCACGCGCTCTAAATCCTCGCCAGCCGGAGGTGTACCGTGGACCTTTCGGACGCGACCGTAGGGCAGCTCCTCATCCCGGTCGAGGATCTGGACCGGGCGATCGCCTTTTATCGGGATACGCTGGGCCTCCGGTTCCTCTTTTCAGCTCCGCCACAAATGAGCTTCTTCCAGTCGGGGAACGTCCGCCTGCTCATCGGCGTCCCCGAGGCCGATCAACCTCGCCAGCGCGGATCGACGGTCTACTTCCAGGTGGCGGACATCCACGCAGTATTCCGGACGCTCGCGGAACGGGGTGTCAAGCTCCCGGGGACTCCCCACGTCGTTCACCGCACGCCCACGAGTGAGCTGTGGTTGACCGAATTCCAAGACCCCGACGGCAATCATTTAGCCCTGATGAGTCAAACACCGATACAGGCGTGACCAGCAGGCCTTGACTCGGCCGCCGGCGCCGCGGTTAGTTTGCACGCAAGGACGGAAAGGCGGCTCCCTGATCCTGCCGCTGGTGGCGTTTCTCCTGCACACGGCCCAGGCGCCCGCCGTTTCCCAGGCGGGCGGGAAACCGGTGCGCGTTTGGCTGGCCTCGAGCGGCCCGCTGCTGCGCGGCCAACCGGTGCGCGTGTACGTCCAGACGACGGCCGACGGATACCTCGTGGTGCTGCACCGCCGGACCGACGGCCGGATCGAGGTGCTGTTCCCCGGCAATCCGACCGACGATCACTATGTCCGTCCCGGCACGTACGAAATCCGCAACGCGCAAGACCGTGAATCGTTCGTCGTGGCGGAGCCGGACGGCACTGGCCTGATCCTCGCGGCGCTTTCGCCCGGGTCCTACCGGTTCGACGAGTTCGTGCGCGCGGCATCCTGGGATCCCGATGCCCTGGCCCCATCCTGGAGCGGCACCGACGCGGAAGGCGCGCTCGCCGACATCGTGCAGCGGATGCTCGGCGACGGGTACTTCAATTACGACATCGTGACGTACACTGTCGTGCCGCGCCCCGCTCCCCTCGGCCCCTTCGCGCTGCAGGATACCACGGCGCCCCCGCCGTACCCGATGTACTCCTCGTGCCTCGGCTGCACGTTCGTAGGATTCCAGGAGATCGTGTTCGAGCCGTTCTCGCTGTGCGATGCGTTCTTCGGTCCCTGCGTGGGCCCTCGCTTCCCACGGCACGATCGTTTCTCGGACTCGGGAATCCGCAGCGTCGACGTCCCGATGAACGTGATGGCGCTGTCGCTCGGGTCCACGGGATCGCGATCGACTGCCGGAATCCTCCCCCTGCCTCTCCCCCAGGGCCGGCGCTTCGCCTTCAAGCCGCGAACGGTGAGCGGCTCCCCGATACCTCCACCGATCGTGCCGCGGACCCGCGTGCCGCCGCGCGCGATGCCGCTCGGTCCAGGGCACATGACGGCCGCCGGGCGGCCGCCGCGAGCGCGCAGCCCGGCTCCCGTCGCGTTCCGGGAAGTGCGGATCATGCTGTCACCGACCGCGCCGACCGAGCAGCCTCCGCCGCCGGCGCCCCCGAGCAGAGGCGGTGGGGGTGGAAGTGGGGGTGGGGCTGGAGGAAGCGTGGGGGGCGCGGCGCTCGTCGCGGTGTCACGGCAGGCCGCTGTTCCTGCTGCCGGGCGTCCCTTGGCGGCGGCCGCGCTGCCGCGGTCGCGCGCCGTCGCTGCTGCGCCCGCGCCGTCGCGCGGCGTCGCGAGCAGCGGGGCGCCGGCGACGGCCGAGATGCACGGGGTGGCGCTCCCCAGGGCCGCGTGGCACGCCATGGCGTCGCGGGGAGCGGCGCTGTCCGTCCCCGCCAGGCGGCGCTAGCGTATAGACGCCAGACGCCGAGACGTCTGGCTGAGCGTCTCGGCCTCGGCCCGTCTACTGTCCGACCGTAAAATCAATCCGTTTCAAGACCGCCCCGCTCGCGTCCCGCACTTCGACGTGCCAGGCGCCGGTGGCGTCGGCCGGAACCGTCTTCCGGCTCCACGTGCGCCACGGGGAGCCGCCCACCTGCAGCTCGACGTCCCCCACCTGGGTGTCGCCGTGGAACCAGACATGGTGGAGCGCGGTTCCAGAGGCGCCGCTCACCTTCGTCCAACACACGAGCTGGCCGACGTCGGCTGGGAACGCCGCGCCCGTATCCTGCGGCTGGCGGTCCACGACGGTCTTGGCCACGACGGCATCGGTCACCGTGACCGTGGCGGCCGGCGCCGCGGCGGGGGCCGGGGCGGCCGGGGGGGCCGGGGGGGCCGGGGGGGCCGGCGCCGGCGCGTGGGTCGTGTCTTGCGCGGCAGCCCCCCGGGCGGTGAGGACGGACAACGCCGCGATCATCCAGATGCCCTTCATGACGTCTCTCCTGACGGGGTCGCCCGTTGTACGGCGCGGCGGCGCCGATGTTCCAGCCAGGTCCCCAGCGTCGCCGCGATCAGGGTCCCCCCCGCGGCCCCCCCGAGCTGGAACTTGATCTGGTACTCGCGCTGTCGCCCGTGACACTTGGCGGAGAAGATCGGGCCGACCATGGCGCTGCACGACCCCTGGATCAGCGTGAACCCGTAGCCCGCGCCCATGCCGAAGCCGAGCGGCAAGGCGCAGAGGACGAGATGCCGAAGAAATATTTTCATGCGCTCATCTCCCCCGTTCGATCTTCCAGCGGTCCACCGGCTGCCCGTCTTTCATGACCCGATACTCGTCGAAATGCGCCACGGTCAGGCACGAATGATTGGGAATGATCTCCAGCTGCTCGCCCACCGGGAAGCGGCCGTCGAGCGCCGCCGCCGACTCGGCGCGAATCAGCCCGTGCTCCTGCGACAGCGTGGCCACCGTCAGCTGGGGGTGCCCGCGCACCGCACCCATCGCCTGCGGCCCCACGTGCGCCGGCCCGGGATCCTTGGACAACTCCAGGGCTCCCGCGTCCACGATGACGTGCGACGCCCCCGGTTGGTGCGACACGACCGTCGCGAGCACCGTGACGCCCACATCCTCGGGCTCGCAGCAGCCGATGAGCACCATGGTGCGGTCGTAGAAGACGTAGTTCCCGGGGCGCGCCTCGGTCACGCCGGCGAGCTGCTCCGCCGCCGCCATCGCCGGCGTCGAGCCCACGCTCACGTCCCGGACGGGAATCCCTTCCTTCCGTAGCCGGTCGGCGAACCCCACCATCACGCTGCGCTCCTGCTCCGCCACCTGCGCCGCTTCCCGCTTGTGCGTCGTGCGGTAGGCGTGCCCCGAGTGGCTCAGGATCCCGTCGAACGTCAGCCCGCGCTCCCGCCCGAGCTCGTGCGCCACCTGGAGCCCGTACGCGGACGACGGCTCCACGCCGGCGCGATGATAGCCGCAGTCCACCTTGAGCCACACGTGCAGGCCGGAGCCGGCCAGCGCCGTCGCCGCGCCCAGATCGTCCACCACGACACGCAGCGTCGCGCCCGTGTCCTGCGCAATCCGGCGCGCGTGGGCGATGTGGCTCGGGTCGATCGGAAACGCCCAGGTGATGTCGTCAAACCCGGCGCGGGCGAACACGTCCGCCTCGACCAGCGTCGCAACCGTGAGCCCGCGGGCGCCGTCTCGCGCTTGCAGCCGTCCCAGCTCCACGCATTTGTGGGTCTTCGCGTGCGGCCGGAGGCGCACCCCGAGGTGGCGCGCCCGGTCCGCCATGCGCGCGACGTTCCGCTCGACCACGTCCAGGTGGAGCAGCAGCGCGGGCGTTTCGAGATCGTACATCGCTCGCCTGTCCCTTTCCCCCGTCCCCGGCCTTTCACCGGCCCGTCTACCGGACAACGTGGAAGTCCGTCTGTCGCCGCAGCACCCAGTGCATCGTGCCGTCCGCGCCGAGTTCCGCGTCCTCTTCCTGCGCGGAGCGGACCGGCTGGTTGCCCCACTCGGGAACGGGCGTCGTGGCCTGCAGCTCGATCGAGAACCAGGTGTTGGGAAGGAGGGGCACGTCCCCGCGGCCCGGGACCCCCTCCTGGTGATCCCACAAGCCGATCAGCGGCCCGGCGCCGTGCCCGCGGTCGCCGATGGGATGCGAGTAGACCGTCCCGTCGATCCCCGCCGCGCGCATTTTCGCGAGCGCCGTGGTGAGCACCTCGTTCCCTGTCCGCCCTGGCTGCATCTCGCCGATCAGGATGTCCTGGAGCAGGTTCGAGCTCCGGAGCGCCTGCTCCAGGCCGTCCGGCACGTCCTGCTCCCCGGGGCGCAGCACGTAGCCCATGTGCTGGGTGTCGGTGTTCAGGCCGAGCGCGGTGATGCCGAAGTCGCAGTGCAGCACGTCGCCCCGCTGAATCACGACGTTCGTGGAATCCGACAGATCCACGCCCCGGCGCTGTACGTCCACGTCGGTGTGAAACCAGGTGCCGAAGCCCAGGTCGTTCACGCGCTGGCGCATCCACCAGACGACGTCCTCCGTGGTCGTCCTCCCCGGCCTGATCACCCGGCTCGAGAACGCGGTGTCGATGATTCCCCAGACGACCACCATCATCCGGCGGTACGCGGGGAGCATCGCCGGCGCCCGGATTTCCTGATATTCGAGCGGCAAGTTCTCGGCGCGCACGACGCGGGCGCGGTACCGCTCCGGGAGCGCCGCCTGGAGCTGCTCCCACTCGCCCGCGGAGAGGCCGTCAGAGAATGCGTGGGTGTGCGAAATGTCCACGGCGATCGTCTGCGGGTCGCGCTCCGTGATCACCTGTTTGAGCAGTGCCCATTGCGCCTGCCCGACGAGTTCTGGCCGGCGGCCGATCGAGGGATCGATCGTTTCCTTGGCGTGGTACGCCTCGTACAGCCCGCCCTGCGACGTGCCGCCCAGTGCCAGCCGCTCGACGCCCTTGTCGGCACCGCGGTCGAAGAACACATAGATCGTGCGGCGCCGCGCGAAGAACGTGGTGGGCGAGACCAGCGCCCAAAACACGGGATCCTCGTTGTACTCCCGCATCGGCACGACCCACATCGCCACGTTGTACTTGCGCATCAGCCGGGGCAGCACCGAATCGAGCCGGTAGCGCAGCCAGTCCTGTTGGACGGCGGCCTGCTCGCGCAGGGTGCCGAGGGGGCGGGTGGGCGTGGCGCTCAAGTCCGGAGCGGGCACCTGGGAGAGCAGCGCGGCGAGCGCGAGCGCGTGCGTGATCATGCGAGTTGTGGACTCCGTCGGAAAAGAACGAGCCGGTGCACCGTGAGGGCGCCGAGCAGGACCAGGGCTCCCCACACGTAGTTATAGCGGTACAGGAGGACCAGCGCAGCGGGGTGCAGGTAATCGAACGTCAGCACGCCGGAGAGCAGAATGCCGGCGACGAGCAGCGCCGCGGACCAGGCGCGCGCCGCTCGTTGCCCCTCGGGTGGGCGCAGCGTGAGTGCGGCGACCCAGGCTGGAATCGCGAGCAGGTGGTAATAGAAATGGCCGATCGGGGACACCAGGACGGCGAGCAGCGTGAGGAGGCCCAGATCGTACAGCGGATCCTCGAGCGCCGGGCGCGCCGCAAGGGCGGCGAGCACGAGCGCGCCGCAGGCCGCTATCGCGAGCCAGACGGCGATGTCCGAGCCGCCAAGCCCCAGCACCCAGGCCCCGAGCGGCTGCCCGGTGAAGCCCGCGGTGCGCTGCGCCGCGCGGCTCAGCACGACCCAGTCCCACACCGCGGCCGGGGCCCCCACGCCGTACCGCAGCATCGGGACGATCGTCAGGGCGCCGGCGGTCGCGGCGCCGAGCGCGAGTCCGTGCCAGCGACGCCGGTATGCGAAGTCCAGCAGCAGGAGCCCGGGGAAGATCTTCACCGCCGCGGCGAGGCCGATCCAGAAGCCGGCGCGGCGCTCACGGCCCGCCGCGAGGTCGTCGATCGCCGCCACGATCAGCGCCAGCAGCGCGACCAGGAGGTTCTGGTGCTCGAAGTTGCCCTGGAGCGGCTTGGCTACGGCCGCGACCGCGAGGACGACGGGGCGCCAGCCCCAGCGGCTGGCGAGGCGCGCCAGGCTCCAGCCGAGCAGCGCCACGTTGGCCACCGCCCAGAGCGCTTGCGACAACGCCAGGCTCGCGCGGGCCACGAGCGCGAAGGGAACGAGCGCCGCGATCGTGAAGGGGGGCCAGAAGATCCCCTTCGCGGGGTTGTGCGTGTAAAGCGGCGCCGCCCCGGCGATCAGGCGGTCGCTCACGGCGAGCTCCTGGACGAAGTCGCCGCCTTTGCGAATCCCCACTGGGATCACGACGGCGGCGTACAAGATGCCGAGGAGCACCAGGTTCCGGCGCTGCCGCGCGCTCAGCATGGCCGTGGCGTGGTGCGGGGAGGTGCCACGCGCTGCAGCAACAGCAGCGCGAGCAGCAGCAGGCCCCCGAGCGCGTCGTTGTTCCCAGCGAGGAACGCGAACGTGGCGGGATAGAATTGTTGCCCCAGCACGCCCGACGTGAGCACGCCGGCGAGCACGAGCGCGCCCCGCCACAGGCGTGGGTCGGCGACCTCGGGCCCGCGCAGCACCGCCACCCACGCGGGAAACAGCAGCCCGAAGTAGTAGTACCACCCGATCGGCGAGAGCAGCACGGCGACGAGCGTCACGGTGCCGATGTCGGCGAGGGCATCCTGCAGCGGCCCCCGTCGGTGCAGCACGTAGGCCACCACCGCGACGATGGCAGCCTCGGCGGCGATGATCACCGGGAACGAGCCGCCCAAGTCGTAGCCGAGACGCGCGAGCTTCTGCATGTGCAACCCGCCCACGCCGGTGGCGCGGCCGTTGAGGAGCAGCCAGTCTCGCACCGCCGTCGTCGCACCCACGGGGCCGTAGGGCAGCATCGCGCCGACGGTCAACCCGACCGTGACCACAGTCCCGACGAGCAGGGCGCGCCAGCGGTGCCGGGTCGCCAAGTACGCGAGCAACAGCGCCGGGAAGGCCTTGAGCGCCGTCGCCGCGCCGATCCACGCGCCCGCGCGCCGCTCTCGCCCGGCCTGTGAATCGAGCGCGGCCGCGACGACCAGCGCGAGCAGAATCGTGGTGATCTGCAGGTGCTGGAAGCTGTTTTGAATCGGGGCCGCGACCGCCGCGAAGCCGACGAGCGCCGGCACCCAGCCCCACCTGCGGCCGGCCCGCTCCACGCTCCAAATCACGCACGCTGCCGACAGCGTGGCCCACAGCGCTTTCGCGAGCGTGAGGCTCGCCCAACGCGCCGCCAGGGCGAACGGGACGAGGAACAGGGCGGTGAAGGGCGGCCACCAGACGCCGTGCGTTGGGTTTGCGTCGTACAGGGGGAGGCAGTGCAGCAGGCGGTCGCTCTGCGCGAGCTCGGGGGTGAAGTCTCCACCCTTGTGCGTGCCGACCGGGATGACCAGCGCGGCCCAGGCGAGCGCAAGGGCCACGAGCGTCCACCGCGCCCGCGGTGTCAACCCCGCCACACGCCCACTGCGAGCGCGAGCCAGCCGGCAAGGAACGCGAGCCCGCCCAGCGGCGTCACGGCACCGACGGTGCGCGTGCCGGTGAGCGCGAGCAGGTACAGCGAGCCCGAGAAGATCACCGTCCCGGCGACGAAGAGCCACCCGGCGGCGCGCACCGCCGGCACGGGCCAGCGCGTCATGGCCCAGGCGACGGCAAGGAGCGCGAGCGCGTGGTACATCTGGTAGCGCGCGCCGGTCTCGAAGGCCGCGAGCAGCTCGGGGGACAATCTGGAGCGGAGGGTGTGCGCGCCGAACGCGCCGGCCGCCACGGCGATGAACGCCGACGCCCCGCCGAGCGCGGCGAAGACCCGGTCCATCAGTCGAGCCGGCGCCCCTGCACCTCGATGCGGCGGTAGCGCTCGATGCGGCCTGAGCCGCCGACGAACGCCGAGGCAACCCAGCTCGTGAGGCCCACGACGACCGAGCCAAGGATCGCGGCGGCGAGCCCCGCCACGTGGAACCCCGGCAGCACCCACGCGACGAGCGAGAGCGAGATGCCATTCACCACGAGGATGAAGAGCCCCAGCGTCAGCACCGTGAGCGGCAGCGTGAGGATCAGGATGATCGGGCGGATCACCGCGTTCACGATCCCGAGGAGCAGCGCCGCGATGATCAGGGTTCGCCAGCCGTCGAACTGCACGCCGGAGATGATGCGAGAGGCTACCCACAAGCCGAGCGCGGTGATGATCAATCGGAAGAAGAACCCTCTCATCGGGCGTTCCAGGCCTCCAGGTTGCGCTCGATCTGCCGCGAGTGCTTCTCCAGGTGCTCGGCGTAGATCGCGAGCCAGTCCTCCGCCGCGTAACGTCCCGATTCGCTGTGCCGGCCGACCCGCTGCCAGTCTCGCTCGGTCATGCGCCGGAGCAGCGGCACGGTGTTCGCCCGCACCGCCTCCACCGTCGCGAGCGCCGTCTCGAGCGGGTGGGCATGGTAATCGAACGTCGCGGCCCAGCGGTCCTGGTCGTACCCCACGATCAGGGGATCGGGCTCGGCGAGGAGATAACGCAGCCGCAGATGCGCGTTCGTCTCGCTGTCGGCGCAGTGGACGACGATCTCGTGCGCCGACCACTTGCCTGCGGCGGGCTTCCACTGGACGGCCTCGCGCGGCACGCGGGCGAGCGCCCGTTTGAGCAGCACGGGGCCGTGCGCGTAGCGCTCGATCATGGCAGCGCGTTCGGCGGCGGTGAAAGGCATGTCAGCGTCTCCGGAAGAGGTCCCACAGCACCAGCCCGGTGGCTCCGGCGCCCAGGACGAGGAGGGTCGGCTGAAGCAACGTGTACGCCGATCGGGAGGTGCCGAAGTAGATGCTGCCGCCCTGCTCAGGAAGCAGCGGCAGCACGATGGCGAGAACCCCCCAATCCACGAGGACCACGAACAGGACGACGGTCCCCACCACGGCCATGCGGCGCGCGGGGTAGCGGACCACGAGGGTCGCGCCGACCAACCAGACGGCCAATCCCGTCACGTAGCCCGCGATGGTCACGATGGGATCGTGGATCAAACGGCCCGCGACCACCACCCAGGTGAACCCGCCGAGCGCGACGCCCGCCATCGAACCGTACGCCACCGCGCGCTGCACGACCATGGCTCTCCGCGGCCCGGGATCCCGAAAGATATAGGGGCGCAGGGCCCCAAGTCCCTACCGTTCGCGTGCCCGGCCGGCCAGGAACCGCGCGGTGACGCCCGGGCGCACCTGCACGTTGAGCCGCTCGTCGAACAGGATCTCGCCCGCGAGCGAGTCGCCCACGCGGCTTGCGCCGATCCCGGCGAAGGGCCCGAGCTCGGCGGGCCAGCCGTAGATCAGCGCCTGCTCGGGAAAGCCGATCCACGTGACCGGCAGCGTGTCGCGGGGGACCTTGAACACGAGCGTGCCCCGGAAGTGGCACGTCCGGCCCACCGCGACGCGCGTGGTGTCGAGCACGACGTCGGTGAGCTTGAAGCGGTCGCCCAGCTGCGGCAGGGTGAGCGTGTCGCCGTGCGCCACCACCCAGTGGCCGACGTAGCGCTGGGCGTAGCGGGCCTGCACGTGCATGGCGGCGGCGGTGCACGGATGGGACGGCCCGCAGGCGGTGAGGACGAGGGCGAGAAACCTCACCCCTTGGCCCCCTCTCCGCGTTGCGGAGAGGGGGAACCGGGGTGAGGTCACGGCGAGACGCTGTCCGCCGCCCGAATCCGCGCGCTGGTCGAATCCGCCGCGCGCATCGCGGCGCCCACACCGCGGGCCCCGGGGATGCGCGAGGCCGCGAGAATGCTGTCGCGCTGCCGCTCGGTGAGGCTATCGCCGGGGGCCGCGGACGACTTCTCCGGCTTGCCGCCGCAGGCGGTGAGCAGGACGACCAGCACTGTTGCGACTGCGCGCACGGAGTCCTCCTTGGCGGTGGTAGCAACGCGACTTGTGTAGCATGATAGTGCGCGTGTATCGGATTCTGCAACCGACAAAGAGGTGACTATGAAACTCGTCTCGCTCGCCGCCCTTGCCGCGCTCACCGCCTGCGCGCGTCCCTCGGTCTCCGATCAGCTCGCGCGCGCGACGTGGCTGGACCTCACCTACGACTTCGACTCGACCACGATCTACTGGCCCACCGCCAAGCCGTTCCGGCTCGAGGTCGTCTCGGCGCAGCGCACGCCGGCGGGCTACTACTACGCCGCCAACAACATCGCCGCGGCGGAGCACGGCGGCACCCATCTCGATGCGCCGGTGCACTTCGCCCAGGGGATGCACACGACGGACCAGATCCCGATCACGCAGCTCGCGGGCGCGGCGTACGTGATCGACGTGAGCCGACAGGCCGAGGCCGACCGCGACTACCGGATCACCGCCGCGGATCTCGCAGCGTGGGAGAAGGGTCATGCCCCGGTCCCGGAGGGTGCGATCGTGCTGTTCCGGACGGGGTGGGGCAGTCGCTGGCCCGACCGGGCGCGCTACCTCGGTACGACCAAGACCGGTAGCGCGGCGGTGCCGGAGCTGCATTTCCCCGGGATCGATCCGAGCACGGCCCGGGGACTGGTGGCGCGCAAGGTGCGCGCCGTGGGGATCGACACGCCGAGCATCGATTACGGCCAGTCACGCACATTCGACACGCACCAGACCCTGTTTGCCGCCGACATCCCGGCGTTCGAGAACGTGGCGCACCTGTCCGCGCTGCCCGCGACCGGCGCGTTCGTGATCGCGCTGCCGATGAAGATCCGGGGAGGGTCGGGAGGGCCGTTGAGGATTGTGGCGGTGCTGCCGGAGGGGACGATGGCTCAATGAGGCGTCGCACGTTTCACGTCGTACGTCGCCCTCATGGAACGTGCGACGTGTGACCTGCAACGCAGTTTACGCCGGCAGGCCCTTCCTGATCAGCTCCTCCATCACATCCCCAAACCGGTCTATCTCGGATACAGTCGTATAGACATTCGGCGTCACCCGCACACAGGTGAACTCCTGGTGCACGATCGGCGTGACGATGATGCGGTGCTTGTCCCACAGGTAGGTGACGAGCTTGTTCACGTCGAGCCCCTCGACCGAGAAGCTCGCGAGGCCGCATGACTGGGGGGCGTCGTAGGGAGTGAGGATCTTCACCTTCGGCTGCCGCTCGAGCCGCTTCGCCCAGCGCTGGAACAGGTAGCGCAGCCGCGCGGCCTTGCGCTCCGCCCCCAGCCCCTCGTGAAACGTGAGCGCTTCGGCGATGGCGTTGTGATTCGCCGCGGGATGCGTGCCGATCTCCTCGAACTTCCGGATGTCGCGGTTCATCTCGGGCGGCGCCGCCATCAGCGGCCAGAGCCGCTCGATCTTCGCCTTGCGCACATAGAGGAACCCGGTGCCGTGCGGCGCCAGCAGCCACTTGTGGAGGCTGGTGCCGTAATAGTCGCAGTCGAGCTCGTCGCGCGTGAACGGGAAATGCGCATACGCGTGCGCGCCGTCCACGATCACCTCGATGCCCCGCTCGCGCGCCGCGCGCACGATCCTGCGGATCGGAAAGATCTGCCCCGTGAGGTTCGTGATGTGGCAGACGTGGATGACCTTGGTCTTGGGGGTGATCGCCCGCTCGACCCGGTCGGCGAGGTCGTCCGGGGACGGCGGGGGGACGGGGAAGCTGATCTGCCTGAGCACGATGCCCTCGCGCCGCTCGCGCTGGTGCCATGTCGTAAGCATTCGCGGGTAGTCCTGCGTGGTGGTCAGCACCTCGTCGCCCCGCTCCAGCGGGATCCCGAGCTGCACGATCTCCAGCGCCTCGCTCGCATTGCGCGTGATCGCCATCTCCTCGGGGTCGCAGCCGAAGCTCGCGGCGAGCCGGTGCCGCACGGCTTCGATCTCGGGCTCGAGCACCTGCCACATCGTGTACACGGGCGCGGTATTCGAATACTCGAGGTAGCGCCGCATCGCCTCCTGCACGATGCGGGGACTCGGGCTCACCCCGCCGTTGTTCAAGTTGATGATCGTGCGGTCCAGCGTGAACGCCTGCTGGACCTCGAGCCAGAAGTCCTCGTCCCGGGCCACGTCTGCGGGAGACCGCCCGTCGGCGGCCCGGCCGGCGCTGACCACGCGCGCCAGTGCGTGGTCCTTCAAGCTGGGAATCCCCACCCCGGCCGCGACGAGTGATTCAAGGAAATGGCGCCGCGTGATCATCGAAGCGTGTCTCCTCTCAGGGACGCACCATCCGGCGCACCAACACCCCGTACGCCACCAGGTTCACCGCCAGCACGAGCGTGCCCAGCACGGCTTGGGTCGGACGGGTGAGGTTTGCCGGGTAGATCAGCGGGATGACGTAGTGCTCGACGAAGCCACCGCGGTAGCCCTCGAGCCCGGCGCGGGCGCGGAGTGCGTTCTCGAGCGGCGTGAGGGGGCAGATCCAGCCGCGGTACTCGATCGCGACGCCCCACACCGCGCAGGGGACGTGCGCCCACACGACCCAGCGCCAGCGCCAGGCGAGGAACCCGCCCACCACCACGAAGACGACGAAGGCGGTGTGCAGCAGCACGACCGCGTCGGCCAGCACGCGATAGAGCATTTTCAAGCCCCTGTTATAAGGCGGAATCCCCCGCCGGGCCAGAGCCCGACGGGGGATCGCGCGCGAGCGGTGGAAGCGGGGGGCTTAGGCGATGACGCCGCCGCCCAACAGCCGGCCGTCCGCGTCGTACAGGGCGCCCGACTGGCCGGGCGTGATGGCGCGCACCGGCTGCGCGAGATCGAGAGCGAGCGTGCACGCGCCCCGCTCGCGCACCCGGCCCGGGACCGGCCGGGCGCGGTAGCGGCACTGCACGAAGACGTGGTCCCCCGGTGAGACCGCGTCGGCGAGCCAGTTCACCTCGTCCAGCGTCACCTCGTGTCCGAACAACTCGTCCCCCCTCCCGATCACGACGGTGCGCGTCTCCGGCTGGATCGCGACGACGTACATCGGCTCGCCGAACCCGCCAGGCAGCCCGCGGCGCTGGCCGATCGTGTAGCGCGCGAAGCCGGCGTGCTCGCCCACCACGGCGCCGCCCGCGGTGACCAGCGGGCCCGGGGAGAGCGCGGGGGCGTCGTGCGGGAGGTGGCGCGACAGCACGGCCGCGTAGTCGCCGTCCGGGACGAAGCAGATTTCCACCGACTCGGGCTTTTCGGCCGTGACGAGCCCGAGGCGCCGCGCCACGGCGCGGGTCTCGCCCTTGGTCAATTCGCCCACCGGGGTGAGCATCCGCTGCACGACCGCGCGATCGATCCCCCACAGGAAGTACGACTGGTCCTTGTGCGGATCACGCCCGCGATACAGCGCGCCGTCGCGCGTGCGCACGTAGTGGCCGGTCGCGATGTAGGCACAGTCGAGCGCGTCGGCGTGGTAGCGGAAGTCGCGAAACTTGGTGAACGAGTTGCAGCGCACGCAGGGGATAGGCGTGCGACCGCGGGCGTATTCGCTCACGAAGTCCGCGATCACGTCGCGGCCGAACCGGTCCTCGAGGTTCAGCACGTAGTGCGGGATGCCGAGCTTGTGGGCGACGAGCCGCGCGTCGGTGATCGAGTCGAGCGAGCAGCACGGGCGATCGGGCACGGTGTCGCCGTAGCAGAACAACTTCATCGTGGCGCTGACGACGTCGTACCCTTCCTCCACTAAGATCGCAGCCGCCACCGAGCTGTCGACGCCGCCGGACATAGCGACGAGCACGCGCGCCGCCACCTAGGCCACCCCGCCCGAACGCGGAATGCGGAAGTCGGAACGCGGAACAGTAGAAGAGGAGTCGCTCGGCGGAGCTGGCCACGCAGCCTGACCAGCGCGCGCCCTGTTCCGCGTTCCGCGTTCCGCGTTCCGCGTTGCATTCATCGGTGCAACACCGCGGAGAGAGCCCGCACCTTCTCGACGATCTTCGGCAGGGCCGCGATCAAAGCGTCCACGTCCTCCGGTGTGTTGTCCTTCCCGAAGGAGAACCGCAGCGCCGCGACGCCCAGCTCGCGCGGCATCCCCATGGCGGTGAGCACGTGCGACGGCTCCACCGCGCCGGTGTTGCACGCCGAGCCGGAGGAGCAGGCGATGCCCGCGAGATCGAGGTGCATCAACAGCGCCTCACTGTCCGTTCCCGGAATCGATACGTTCGAGACGTGCGGCGCCCGCTCGACCTGCCAGGCGTTGATCACCGCGTCCGGCACGATCGCGAGCAGCCGGCGCTCGAGCTCATCGCGCAGCGCAGCCAGGCGCGGGGCGACTTCCGCCCGCTCTGCGGCCGCGAGCTCGACCGCCTTGCCGAGCCCCACGATCCCCGGGACGTTCTCCGTCCCCGGCCGGAGGCCGAACTGCTGCCCGCCACCGTGGATGATCGCCTCCACCGCGTGGCGGTCGCGCACGACGAGCGCCCCGATCCCTTTGGGGGCGCCGATCTTGTGGCCGGAGATCGTGAGGAACGTGCAGCCGACGTCGTCGAGCGATACGGGCACTTTGCCGAATGCCTGGACGGCGTCCGAGTGGAACGGGACGCCCGCCGCGCGACATCGCGCCGCGAGCCGCGCCACCGGCTGGATCGCGCCGACCTCGTTGTTGACCCACATGACGCTCACCACCGCGACGCCGCGCACCAGCGCCTCAGCGAGCGCGTCTTCCTCCACCATCGCCGACGCGTTCACCGGAAGCACGATCTCCTCGCCCCCCAGGTGTCGCACCGCATGCGCGGCGGCGAGGACCGCCTTGTGCTCGACGGCCGACACCGCGACGCGGAACGGGCCGCTCCGGTCACGCGCCGCGAGCGCGCACCCGATCACCGCGAGGTTGTCCGCCTCCGTCCCGCCGGAGGTGAAGATCACCTGGCTTGGCTCCGCACCCAGGGCCTCGGCGACGGTGCGCTTCGCCGTTTCCACGCCGGCGCGCGCGGCGCGCCCGAACCGGTGCGGGGACGAGGGATTGCCGAACGCGTCCTTCCCGAGGTAGGGAAGCATTGCCTCCAGCACTTCCTCGCGCACCGGCGTCGTGGCCGCGTTGTCGAGATAGACCAGGCGCTTGGACATGTCGGGGGAATCTACCGACTACAGGGACTGCACGCCAAGCTGCAGCACGTCTTCCACTTCGAGCGTCTCGTGCACAAAGAACGGCTCGCCGTACGGCTTCCGGATGAGCGACCCGTAGTGCGCCGACTGGACGCGGATCAGCTCGTAGAGATCCTGTCCGGTGGGGTGGATCTCCCCCGCGGCCTTGGCGCCGTCGAACTGCGACGCGTAGCAGCCGATCGCCGCCATCTTGATCTCGAAGGTGTCGGAGATGTCCACCACGAACGACGGCTTCACCGGATCCTCGCGGTACGCGAGCGCGTACAGCACCTTGAACGGCCGGTGCGCCCTGCCCGGGCCGTCGTATTTCGCGAGCCCCGCCAGGTAGCAGGCGTCGCGCCCCAGCTCGGAGGCGACGCGGTGATCCGGGTGCCGGCCGACGGGGAACGGCAGGATCACCACCCGGGGTCGCGTTTGACGGATCAAGG
>WNGD01000708.1_pt1 | contig 36835 bp, 38 predicted proteins | sample 5400671 | NCBI WGS metagenome assembly WNGD01 (sample SAMN13153369, study PRJNA577476) | soil metagenome | isolation source: 40 cm soil or saprolite under grassland replicate 2 | place: USA:California | collected 2016-06-15 | reverse complement strand
AGGATGGCTTGGTAAACTTGTGTTGCCAACTCGTTGGCAGTCAGGTGGAGCGGAGCGAGGAGCGCAGCAGCCCGCGGCAGGTCGCCCTCGGCTTGTGCAATAGATGCCTTTAACGCGATGATAGCCACGTCGTCCGGCGTAATAATTAGAACCTGATCAAGCTTTCGCAACGCTTCGGGGAAACGACGAAGGCAGACATAGGAAAGGGCGTGCTGGGTCAGCAGGGAAACGTTGTGCGGGTCGAGCCGCTCGGCTCGGTTGAAGTAGGACTCGCTCCGGTCCCAGTGGCCTCGCCTCCGCTCCAATACCGCCAGCGACTCAAGAATCAGGCTGCTATTCGGCAGGAGCTGACGTGCCTGCTCAAAGTAACGCACCGCGGTGTCGTAATCCTTCCGACAGGCGTAGTGGTAAAATCCCTTAGCCAAGATGGCTTCGCCAAGATTGGGCTGAAGAGTGAGGGCGGTTTCGGCCGCCTGCCGTGCCTCTTCGCGGAGGGCGACCGTTGGTTGAAGAGTCGTTGAGAGATATCCGAGCGAATCAAAGTATGAAAGCAGCGCCCAACCAAGCGCGAACTTCGGGTCCAAGCGCACCGCTTCTCTGAGATATTTCTGTGCGCCAAGGGCGTCGGTGGGTGAGTACCCGGCTTTCAGTGTATAAGCCAGGCCACGCAGGTAGGCATCGTAAGCCTCCGGATTGTCTGTCGGTTTGGCAGCGATGACTTCCTCTTCGCGACCGCTGAGATGCACTTGCAACTGGTCAGCGATGGCTTTCGCCACCTCACTCTCGACCGAAAAGATGTCGGTCAGTTTGCGATCAAAGGTATCGGCCCAAAGATGTCGGTCAGTTTGCGATCAAAGGTATCGGCCCAAAGATGGGAATCATTGGCCGCCTTGATCAGCTGCACGTTCACACGCACGGCGTCGCCGCTCTTTTGCACCCTTCCTTCCAGAATGTGGGCGACACCAAGTTGCCTAGCGATCTCGCGCAGGTTTTCCGGCGCGCTTTTATAATGCTGCGTGGATGTCCGAGAAATGACCTTCAGATCGGCGATCTTGGATAAGCGCGTCAGAATCTCGTCCTGGATGCCATCGGCAAAGTAGGCGTTCGCTTTGTCTTCGCTCAAGTTTTCGAATGGAAGCACGGCGATGCTTTTCTGAGAGATCGACTCGCCAGTCTGTTTGTAAAACGGACGTCGTCCAACGATCAGCATTGCAATAACCAGCAGCAGCACCCCGATGATGATGAAGTCGAGGATCCGTCCGGTGGCACGCTGAATCGACCTCGCCTGTGCCGGATGGAGATCTTCCGTCCGCACGATTCCTTCGGGGGTAAATTCGTAAAGCCAGGAGAGTAGCATCGCAATTGGAAATCCGACCGCGAGCGCAATGACAACAAAACGCACTGCCGAATTTGGAATTTCAAAAAATGGGAAGACCTGCGTCGTAAGCTGCGTGAGGAACCATGCGACGATTCCGTAGGCGACCGCGGCGCGGTAAACGTTGCGCCGCTTCAGCTCGGTCAAAAAGTTCGTCGGATTCACTCTGTGCGCGTTGACGAAGCGCTCGTCACGGGCAGCAGCAGTTTACCTTGATGCGGGTGACCAGAAAAGCACGTTATCATCCAACGCGCTCGCTTCAGTCTGCGAAATTTCAAAACCGGCTGGCAACTGGAGTGTTAGTACAAACGTGATTGACACTTCCGTGGCTAAGAATCGCCGATTCGAGTTCCACAAACGCCGTTAGCTTTTCATTCGCACGGACAATGAAGCGTTGACCATCGCGATGTGCGTCAGCAACAAAGCTTCTTTGCCTATCAGAATCCAGGGCTGAGACGCAGCCCCAACTCCACCCAGCTTTGCTGAGAACCTTCCGTTGTTTTAACTCACGGACGAAGGAGTTCGTCTGGGCCTCCGTCGCCTATCGAGTGTCGCCCATTTAAGGTTTCACGTCGAGCCTGGAATCAGCGCCCCTGGGCTCACATCGATTTTAGATTTCCGATTGTCGATCCATTCGGCATTGCTCAGGACTGGTTTTTGGATTTAACATGCGTTTGAAAACCTAGGCGTAATTGATGCAACAAGACGAAACACAACTTCGCGGCGGGAGAATTGTGCGCAGTGAAGATCCGCTCAATCTCGAGATGCCGTTCGAGAGGCTCGACAGTTTCATCACGCCGGTCGAATCGTTTTACGTTCGAACGCACTTTCCGATCCCGGCGATTGATAGGGATGCGTGGTGGTTGCATGTGGAGGGCGAAGTCGAAAAACCATTCGCGATAAATTACGATGAGTTGCTCGAATTAGAATCGCGCACAATCCCGGCAACGCTCGAGTGCGCCGGCAACAACCGAAATTTTCTTGAGCCCAAAGAAGGTGTGCAATGGGGACTCGGGGCTGTCGGCACTGCGGAATGGACTGGCGTTGCATTGTCGATCTTGCTCGATCGAGCTGAGCTAAAACCTGAAGCATGCGAAGTAATTTTTGAAGGCGCCGACGGCGGCAGACTCGATGATCCGAAAGCTCCGCCCGGGGAATTGAAATTCGCGCGCAGCATTCCGGTGAGTAAAGCGCACACCGACGTTCTTCTCGCTTACAAAATGAACAATGCCGATCTTCCGCCGCAACACGGATTTCCGCTGCGCGCAATTGTGCCGGGATGGTACGCGATGGCGTCCATCAAATGGTTGCAGCGCATCATCATCACCGACCAGCCGTTCACCGGATATTATCAGACCATGGATTATTCGTACTGGAAGCGGCGAGGGGACATGGCTGATCTCGCGCCGCTCACCGAAATACAAGTCAAAGCGGAAATCGCCGAGCCGGCTCAAGGCGAAATTGTGCCCGCCGATTCCAAAGTGCGCGTGCATGGCGCCGCGTGGACAAGCGACGGGGAAATTACGAAAGTTGAGCTCAGCACAGACGGCGGGGCGAGCTGGAAGGAAGCCAACTTGATCGATCAGGCGATTCTGAATGCATGGCGTCTTTGGGAGTTTGAATGGCGCACACCGTCGAAACCTGGGAAACAAACGCTTGTCGCTCGCGCAATCGATTCACGCGGCCGAACTCAGCCGGCCGAGCGCGACCCGGATCGCGGTACATACATGATCAACCATCTTCTGCCAATTACGGTCGAGGTGCGGTGATTCGATTCTGGGTAGCGCATGTGTCTCGCATGCTGGCGAGCGCGTCCTCGCGATCGCGAACTTTCTCGACCGCTGGGATCTGCTCGATAGCTGCGAAGTCGAGAGGAAGTTCGTTTCGGCGCGACGCCGAAACCAGCAACGCGGGACGCGTGCGCTACCCAGAACGTGGAGTGCGATTCTCGATCTTGTTGAAGTTCGCGGCGCATTCGGGTTAAATCGTTTCAATGTCGCTCGTTTTTAAGACCATCCAGACGGAAGGGATTGCGGAACTTTCTTACGTCCTCGGTGACGATGACGAAGGGATCGGAGCGATTTTCGATCCAAGGGCGGACATAGATGTTTATGTGGACATGGCGCGCGAAGCAGGCCTCGCCATCACGCATATCTTCGAGACGCATATTCATGCCGATCTGGTAAGCGGTTCGCGCGAACTTTGCGCGCGGCTGGAATCGACGAAGATTTACGCCAGCAGCGAGGGCGACGCCCAATACGGATTCTCTCCCGAGAAATTACGAGACGGCGACCGTTTCACATTTGGTGAAGTCGTGGTCACAGCGCGACATACCCCTGGTCACACGCCCGAACATCTGTCGTATCTCCTTGCCGAAGCGGACCACCCCGAAACACCGTGGGGCATACTCACCGGCGATTCGTTATTTGTCTCATCTGCTGGTCGGCCGGACTTGTTAGGGGTGGATCACACCAAAGAGCTGGCCGAGAAACAGTTTCACACGCTGCATGATTTTTACCTCAAGCTGCCTGATCACGTGATAATTTATCCAAATCACGGCGCCGGCTCGCCCTGTGGTGCGGACATCGGCGACCGTTTGAGCAGCACGATCGGTTACGAGCGGAAGTTCAATAAATTTCTGCAATTCGCAGACGCGAAAAGCTTTACCGACTATGCAATCAAAACCGCGCCGCCGGTTCCAAAGTATTATCCGGTAATGAAAAGACTGAACGCGAAAGGACCGGAAATAATTGGAAATCTACCTCGCGTGCAGGCACTTCCACCGAAGGCGTTCAAAGAAGCGATCGGCAAGAAGGTAGGCGTGCTCGTGGACACGCGTACGATGCTCGCATTTGGTGGCGGTCATATTCCGGGCGCGCTCAACATTGGCGGGTCGCCCATTCTCTCAATTTGGGCGGGTTGGCTCCTCGATCCGGACCAGCCGATTTTGCTCGTCGTGGAAAGCGACGACGATCTCGAAAAGATCGTGCGACTTTTCATTCGCACAGGTTATTCGAAGTTTGCGGGTTATCTCGTTGGAGGAATGAAAGCCTGGGACGCGGCCGGATTCCCGCTGGAAAAAATCGGGCAGATGAGCGTGCACGAGCTTAACGAGCGCAAATCAGCGCTTCAGGTTCTCGATGTGCGATCGCCAGGTGAATGGAAAAAAGGACGAGTTGCCGGCGCACGCCACATTTTTCTCCCGGAATTGCGTAAACGGATTGGCGAACTCGATCGCACCAAACCGACGGCGGTTTATTGTGGAAGCGGATATCGCGCAAGCATCGCCACCAGCATTTTGAAGCCGGAAGGGTTTGACGAGCTTTGGAATGTTCCAGGCAGTTGGGAAGCATGGAAAAAAGCGAAGCTGCCAGTGGAAGGAGCCGACGGCGAATGAATGGCGCGACAACGTTGCCCAGAAAAAATTCATTCGGCGAGACGATGCGCGCTGATGTGTGGTGGACGCAGCCGCTCTTGGTCTTTGTCGGGTTGTCGATCTCTATCGTCTATTCGACCTGGGCCGCGTTTCAGGGAACGCATTATTTTTTCGGCAACTACATCTCGCCGTTTTACTCGCCCGAAATTTTCGGCGCCTCGCCGCACAGCTGGTTTGGCGTTAAGCCCGTGTGGTGGCCGAGGTGGCTCGTATTTTCGCCAGCGTTGTTGGTGCTTTGGGCGCCCGGCGGGTTTCGGCTTACTTGCTATTATTATCGTGGTGCCTACTACAAAGCGTTTTGGGTTGATCCGCCAGCATGCACCGTGGGCGAACCCCGAAAAACGTATCTGGGCGAGAGTTCGTTTCCCCTCATCATGCAAAACGTTCACCGCTATTTTCTCTATCTTGCGCTGATCTTCATTGTCATCCTCACGATCGATGTTTGGAAGGCGCTCTGGTTTGTCGATCCACAAAGCGGACGAAGTTCGTTTGGGATCGGAGCTGGTACGATCGTTCTGGCAATCAATGTCGTCCTGCTGGGCGGCTATACTTTTGGTTGCCACTCATTGCGACATTTGGCTGGCGGCTTTCTCGATCAATTTTCCAAATCGCCAGGTTGTTATCGCGCCTACGTATGCGTGAGCTGCTTCAATCGCCGGCACATGCTTTGGGCTTGGCTCAGCTTGTTCTGGGTCGGCTTCGCAGATCTCTATGTACGGCTTTGCTCGATGGGCATCTGGCACGATTGGCGAATCGTTTAAGCGTTGAAGGGTTGAAGCGATGAAGCGATTGAAATTTTGCTCCATACGTTCACGCTTGAACGCGTCAACTATTTAACGCTTCAGCGACCCAACCATGCCCGATTACGAGATCTTCGAACACGACGTCCTTGTCATCGGTGCAGGCGGTGCAGGCTTACGCGCGGCGATTGAAGCATCCGCGACCGGAGTGCGGGTCGGTCTCGTTTGCAAATCGCTTCTGGGAAAAGCGCATACCGTCATGGCTGAAGGCGGAATCGCAGCGGCGCTGGCCAATGTCGATGAGCGCGATAATTGGAAGGTCCATTTTGCCGACACGATGCGCGGCGGCCAATACGTGAACAGTTGGCGGATGGCCGAGCTGCACGCGAAAGAGGCGCCCGATCGCGTGCGGGAACTCGAAGCTTGGGGCGCAGTTTTTGATCGCACGAAAGATGGCCGGATCTTACAGCGAAATTTCGGCGGTCATAAGTATCCGCGGCTTGCGCACGTTGGCGATCGCACCGGCCTGGAAATGATCCGCACGCTTCAAGATCACGGGATTCATCAAGGAATCGATGTGTACATGGAACATACGATTCTTTCCCTGTTGAAAGATGGCGACCGCGTAGTCGGCGCTTTCGGCTATGAGCGCGAGCGCGGACGCTTCAAGATTTTCCGCGCCAAAGCGATCGTGCTCGCGACCGGTGGCATCGGCCGCGCCTACAAAATCACGAGCAACAGTTGGGAATACACCGGAGACGGACATTCACTTGGATATGAAGCCGGCGCGGAATTGATCGACATGGAGTTTGTGCAGTTTCATCCCACCGGAATGGTGTGGCCACCGAGTGTCTGCGGAATTCTTGTTACCGAAGGTGTGCGCGGCGACGGGGGAATCCTCACGAACAAGGAAGGCCGCCGCTTTATGTTCGATTTCATTCCCGACAACTACAAAGCGCAGACGGCCGACAACGAAGAAGAAGGCTGGCGTTATACCCAGGGCGATAAGAACGCGCGGCGTCCGCCGGAGTTGCTGACGCGCGATCACGTCTCGCGTTGCATCGTGCGGGAAATCAAGGAAGGGCGGGGGAGTCCACATGGCGGCGTCTTTCTCGATATTTCATGGATTAAGGAGAAGCTTCCGAATGCAGAGGAATACATCAAACGCAAGCTTCCGAGCATGTATCATCAATTTAAACAGCTTGCCGATATCGATATTACGAAAGAGCCGATGGAAGTCGGCCCGACCACTCACTACATCATGGGCGGCGTGCGTGTGGACCCGGACACGCAGATGTCGCGTGTAGTGGGATTGTTCGCGGCCGGTGAATGCGCGGCGGGCATCAATGGCGCAAACCGGCTCGGAGGAAACTCGCTTTCCGATCTTTTGGTTTTCGGAAAACGCGCCGGCGAATTCGCGGCGAAATTCGCGAAGGAAAATTCGCATGGCAGGATCGACAACAACAAGATCGACATGTATGCGCGCGAAGCGTTGAAGCCGTTCGAGAACAGCAGCGGCGAAAATCCGTACTCGGTGCAACGCGATTTGCAGGAAGTGATGCAGCAGAATGTCGGGATCGTGCGTGATGAAGGCGAAATGCGATCGGCTCTCGATCATTTGAAAACATTTTGGGAACGCGCGGCGCGTGGGGGAGTCACCGGCAATCGTGATTTCAATCCCGGCTGGCACACCGCACTGGACCTAAAAAATCTGCTCACCGTTTCCGAAGCGATTACGCGCGCGGCGCTTGAGCGCAAAGAAAGTCGCGGCGCGCAATTCCGCGAAGATTATCCGGAGAAAGATGAGCGCTTCTCGAAAGTAAACACTTTGATCCGCAAAGGCGAAGACGGCGGGATGGAAGTTCTATTGGAACCCTTGCCGGAAATGCCGGATTATTTGAAGCAGATTATTGAAGAGAATCGTTGAAGCGATGAAGAGTTGAAGCGATGAAGCGACCAGAAAACGAAAAGAAGCGTTATCAGACGTTTGAAGACTTGGAGGTTTATCAAGTCGCGCGCGAATTTCGGAGGGCAATGTACCGCGTGGCAAAGCAGTTGCCTGACGAGGAGAAATTTGGGTTGTGCAGCCAAACTCGTCGAGCTGCGGTGTCGCTCACGAACAATATCGCTGAAGGTCATGGCCGTTTTCATTTTCTCGAACAGATCAAATTCATGTTGCAAGCGCGCGGCTCCCTCGAGGAACTGCTCGACGACCTGAACATTTGCACCGACGAAAACTATCTTCCTGCGGAGGAGATCGAGAAATTGAAGCCCCGAAGGATGGCGCGTTCACAAACTCATCAACGGTTACATTCGATTCTTGCGCAGGCGGACTACTGAAAGTGCTTTCCGTGTGCAAGAATCTCCATCCGATAACGAATTGACCGAAGACGAAGTAAACGACTTGTTCTCCGCTCGCTTTAGCCCTTCATCGCTTTGACTCTTCAACGAATGGAAACAGCTACCTTCAAAATCTGGCGCGGTGATGCGAAGGGCGGCGAGTTCCGCGATTACAGAACCGAGATTTCCGAAGGCATGGTCGTGCTCGATGCCGTAAATCAAATTCAGGCGACGCAAGCCAACGACCTTGCGTGTCGATGGAACTGCAAGGCGGGGAAGTGCGGATCGTGTTCGGCGGAAGTCAACGGTATGCCGAAACTGATGTGCATGACGCGAATGAGCGAATTGCCACTCGACAGACCGATCACGGTCGAGCCGATGAAAGCGTTTCCTGTGCTGAAAGATTTGATCACGGACGTTTCCTGGAATTTTCGGGTGAAGAAAAAGATCAAGAAGTTCAAGCCACGACCGCCGGATGCGCCTGATGGCACATGGCGAATGCGACAGGAAGATATCGATCGCGTTCAGGAATTCCGGAAATGCATCGAGTGTTTTCTTTGCCAGGATGTTTGCCACGTGCTGCGCGATCATCAGATGCACGATAAATTTATCGGGCCGCGCTTTTTGATTCACGTCGCCGCGCTGGAGATGCATCCGCTCGATACTGAAAATCGCATCGATGAATTGCGTAACGCACAGGGAATCGGTTACTGCAACATCACGAAGTGTTGTACCAAGGTTTGCCCTGAAAACATTGAGATCACGGACAACGGAATCATTCCGCTAAAAGAACGTGTGGTGGACGACTTTTATGATCCGTTTGGTTGGATTTGGAGGACGTTAAAGCGATTAAGCGATAAAGGGATGAAGCGATGAAGCAACTTTTGCGCGATACTTTTTCCGCTTCAACGCTTTAACCCTTCAACTGTTCAACGAATCCCATGTCCGAACTCAAGTCGCTCCACAAAGAAGCTATTCCCGCTGCGCTGGAGAAGGCCATGCGCTATCGGCTCCTCAACGAACCGGCTGAAGCGGAGAGCATTTGCCTCGATGTACTTAAAACCGACCCGGAAAACCAAGAGGCAATCATCACACTGGTGCTCGCATTAACTGATCGCTTCACGAAGGGCTACGGGGTAAGCGACACGCAGATCAAGCAGCTACTTGGGCGCATTCGCAGCGACTACGAGCGCGCTTACTATTCCGGAATCTTTGCCGAGCGGCGCGCCAAAACAAAGCTAACCCAAAATACGCCGGGCTGCCGATTTCAGGCATACGATCTTTTTCGGGAGGCTATGAACTGGTTCGAAAAGGCGGAAGCAATCCGTCCGCCCGGAAACGATGATGCGTTGCTCCGTTGGAATACTTGCGCCCGAATCATTGAGCGAAACAACCTCGTTGCGCGCGAGGAAGAAGAACCAATCGAGTTTCCGCTCGAGTAATTGTCCGCTTTGCTCCGCGAAGCGGACGTGGATCGAGCAGTCCCTTGCTCGATGTTAAAGTTAGGCGGCGAAGCCGCATTTATTGGCATCGCCCGGCGGGGGCGGTCGATCCACCTTATTTGCAAACCAGGCGCGATGGCCGCAGCATCATCGCCATGACAAGAGTCGAGGACGAATTTAGTCGCTTCGAACACGAAGGCTGGGAACGCGTGGCGAACAAATACGATTCTGTGTGGTCGTCACTGACGCGGCAATTCATTCCTTATTTAATCGAGGAGGCGCAAGTGTCAGCGGGCATGTCCGTCTTGGATGTCGCATGCGGACCCGGTTACGTCTCCGGCGCAGTCAGAAAGTTGGGTGCGATTCCCTTCGGCATCGATTTCTCGGAAAAAATGGTGGCAATCGCTAACAGAATGTTCCCCGAGATTCGATTCGCTCAAGGTGACGGTCAAGATTTGCCCTATGACGAGGCGAGCTTTGATCGCGTGTTGATAAACTTCGGTTTGCTGCACCTCTCTCACCCAGAACAGGCGTGCGCTGAAGCGTCCCGCGTTTTGAAATCGGGTAGCAAATTTGGTTTCACAGTGTGGGCCCCGCCGCCGGAGAACCCCGGGGCTAAGATTGTCAATGATGCCGTCGAAGCGCACGCAGACCTGAATGTGCAATTACCCGAAGGCCCGCCGCATTATTTGTATGACCAAAAACAGGAATGCCGAACAGTATTGGAGCAAGCTGGATTTGATGGAAGTTCGATGATCTACGAGACGCGCTTGGTTGAATGGCACCTTCCAACTGCGCGGTATTTCTTCGAAGCGGAGCGCGATGCGGGCGTCCGTACCGCTGGGCTTCTGGCCCGCCAGTCACCAGAAAGGCTAAGCGCGATTTGCACGGCGATCGAAGATGGGGTCAGGCCATATGCAAGAGGCAACGAATTCGTGATACCGATGGCCGCACACATTATCGTCGTATCAAAAAGCTGAGAAACCAAAATGAAGCGACTATTCGCAGTGATGAGCGCAGACGAGATCGTGGAAAGACTTTCGGCTGATCCGTGGTCGAGCCGGGACATGCTTCGTATAAGCCGAATTACGCCGTGGACGCTGCGATTAGGTTCGCTTTCGTAAGGCATCGCCGCTTTCCAAGACAGCGCCGTTCACAATGACAGCTCCGTCGAAAGGTGAGGGGATTTACAACGTCGTCGTTATCGGCGCCGGCACAGCCGGGCTCGTAACCGCGGCAGGGACAGTTGGACTCGGCGGTCGCGTCGCGCTCATCGAGCGGAACAAAATGGGCGGCGATTGTTTGAATTTCGGTTGTGTTCCAAGCAAGGCGTTGATTTCTTCCGCGCGTTTGATCAATAGAATCCGCCGCGCAGAAGAGTGGGGTTTGCGGAAGATTGAGCCGCAGTTCGAGTTTAACGAAATCTTCGCACGCATGCGCGCGCGGCGCGCGAAGATTGCGCCGAACGATTCGCAGGAACGTTTCGAGTCTCTTGGCGTCGATGTCTTTCGCGGCGAAGCGAAATTTCTATCGCGGTATGCCGTTCAGGTGGGCAACGAAGTGCTGCGGGCGAAGCATTTTGCAATCGCGACAGGCTCGCGTCCGACTGTTCCCAAGATCGCAGGGATCGAAACGGTAAAGTTTTTCACCAACGAAACGGTTTTCGACGAGCTGAATGCGAAACCAGAAACTTTGATTGTGCTCGGCGGCGGACCGATCGGTTGTGAGCTTGCGCAAACATTCCGCCGCCTCGGCGTTGGGGTGACGATCATCCAACGCAGGAATCAGCTTTTACCAAAAGAAGATCCAGATGTGGCATGTTTTCTTGAAAGCCGCCTGATTGGCGAAGGTGTCCGCGTTATTAAGAACGCCGATGTGCATTCAGTGGCGACCGGCGACGCCGGCAAAATCGCTCTAGAACTGTTAGATCGACAATCTGACCGCCTGGCCGAACTGATTTTTTTTGCTGATGCGCTCCTCGTCGCCACCGGGCGAACACCAAACTTCCGGAGCCTGGATCTGAAACCGGCCGGGGTTGAGGTCAGTGAGAAAGGCATTCGGGTGAACGAGTATCTGCAAACATCTCAACCGCACATTTACGCTGTGGGCGATGTCATTGGGCCATTTCTGTTCACGCACATGGCTGATGCGCAAGCGCGCGTGGTGGTGCGAAACATTCTCGTTCCCTTCCAATTTCTGCGGCAGAAAATGGATTATTCGGTCGTGCCGTGGTGCACGTATGTCGATCCAGAGATCGCCGCCGTCGGATTAAATGAGTCCGGCGCAAAACAACAAAACATCGAATACGATTTGATCGTGCAGAATCTTGATGAGGTGGACCGTGCCGTTGTCGAGAGCGAGAGCGCCGGTTTTGCGAAGGTTTTACTGGCGAAAGGAAGTGACAGAATTCTCGGGGTGACGCTGGTGTGCGATCATGCCGGCGATTTGTTAACGGAGTTTGCCTTGGCGATGCGGTACCGGATTGGAATTGGTGCAATCGCATCGACAATTCACCCTTACCCAACGTTCGCAGAGCTCGCACGCAAGCTGGGAGACAAATACAACAAGACGCGTCTTACGCCGACGGCGCGAAAAATCTTTGCCTGGCTCTATCGACATCGTCTTCATTGAGAATGAAAAGATTTGGCAAATGGATCGTCGTCGGACTGATGGTAATTACGTTGTCGATTTTGTCTGCGATCTTGCCGGTGAGGGAATGGATTCGTGATTTCGTTGGCTGGGTGCAACAGCTTGGCCCGATTGGCGTAATTATCTTCATCTTTGCTTATGCGCTCGCGACCGTTCTTTTCTTGCCCGGCTGGATTTTCACGGTCAGCGCCGGACTTATTTACGGTATTCTTGAAGGAACCCTTGTTGCGCTTTGCGGCGCTGTCATCGGCGCGGCGCTGGCGTTCCTGGTCGCGCGATACTTGCTTCGGCAAAACATCCAGGAGCTCACGCAGAAAAATCCGCGGTTTGCCGCAATCGACGAAGCGATCGGAAAAAACGGCTGGAAAATTGTCGGTCTTCTTCGGTTGAGCCCACTCATTCCATTTAATCTTAGCAATTATTTCTACGGCATTACGTCGATCAGTTTCGGCTCTTATGTGCTCGTCTCCGCTGTCGGAATGATTCCAGGGACCCTGCTCTATGCGTATCTGGGGGCGATCGGTCAGGCCGGAATTTCCGGCGGCGCTTCGCAGTCTAACAAATGGCAATACGTTTTGCTCGCCGTCGGGTTGATCGCGACGATCGCTGTCACGATTCTCGTGAGCCGAATCGCTAAGAACGCGCTGAAAAAGTCGGGTGCGGCCTAAGGGACGATCAAGCAATCATACCAAGGCGCCGCCGCAACTCGAGCCGGAGCCGGCGGTGCAGCCAAAACAATGGTCACCAGTCATGATGTTGCGATTGTCGAACCTGTCCGGATCGATGTCCCATAAAAATACGCCCGATCCATCGCGATTCCGCCATTGCATCCCAAGTTGTTGATTGAAATCGCAATCGTAAACTTCGCCACGCCATCCGACGCTGATCGTGTTGCGACACATCAATCCCTCGATCGTCGCGGGATTGAATGCGTTGATGAGCAACTCCATGTAATTCTCAAGCTGATTGTCATGCCGGAGATGAGAGGCGAAGCGGCCAATCGGTAGATTCGTGATCGTATAAAGTTTATTGAAGACAATCCCGAAATGCACACCTAATTCGCGTTTATAGTCGGCTTCCAGCTCGGCCTGTGATCCCGGCAAGAATGCGCCCACTGGATTGTAAACCAAATGAAGCGGCAACATTGGATCGATCCCGTACCCTAACGAATTCAGCAATTGCAGGGCAGTGATGCTTCCGTCGAAAACGCCTTCACCGCGTTGCGCGTTTACATTCTCCTGTGTGTAGCACGGCATCGACGCTATAATTTCAACCTTGTGCCTGGCCAGAAATTCCGGGAGATCCTGGTAACCAGGATCGAGCAGGATGGTTAGATTGCAGCGATCAATGATATGGCGCGGTTGTGTCAGCGCTTTTGCTTGCTCGATGAAATAACGGAAATCTGGAATCATCTCCGGTGCGCCGCCGGTAAGATCGACGGTCGGAATCTCGCTTTTCCCCAGCCAATCGATAATACGGTCGATCGTCTCGCGCCTCATGATTTCTTTGCGCTTTGGCCCAGCGTTCACGTGGCAGTGCACGCAGGTCAGATTGCAAAGCTTGCCGACGTTAACTTGAAGAATCTCAGGATGCCCGCGGCGAAGTGAGATCGAGCGCTCCGCCAGCTTCTGTGCGAACCTATTCATCCTACAACATCAGAAATAACTCCCACTGCCGTTGCCCTGCATCAAAGGCGCGCAACGCGGGAACAACCAGACGATAATCCTCTAAGACTCTTGCACGCCAGAGTTTTGTTTTCCAAAAACGGTGGATCCAGCTTCCGGGATTGCTTTGCACAAGCGTGCCCTCACTTGTTGCCAGTCGATCATTGTCGGTTGATTCTCGCGGCATGTCATGGGTTCGGGTGTTTCTGACGGAGTTGCACGCCTGGGAATGGATCGGAATTCTTGTTGCCCGATTAGCAGTTGGTTCGTTGTTCTTTCTTTCCGGACGCGGCAAACTTTTTGTGCCTGAGCGCCGTGAACAGATGCGCCAAACGCTCTGCCAAGCGCGCGTCCCTTTTCCCGAGCTGAACGCTGCTTTTGTTTCGAGCGTCGAATTCGTCTTTGGCTTGTTTCTCATCCTCGGCGCACTGACGCCTATTACGTGCGTCATGCTCGGATGCGTTATGATTGTTGCGATTGCGACCACCGCAATTCGCCGTATCAAGGCATCCTCGCTGCTCAACTGGCTCCCAGAATTCCTGTATCTTCCCGAGGTGCTTTATCTCGTCATCCTCTTTTGGCTCTTTCTTTCCGGACCCGGCTGGTTCAGCGCGGATTATTTAATATTGCGCCGAAACTGATCTCGGGTGTTGTGGCTCCGCCACTTGCGGTAGGACGACGCGCGGTGTCCCTACCAAAAAGTTCACATCATTCGAAGAACGCCTCGTTGTGCGGGCGCAGATCGATTTCCAAGCTCCATGCGCTGCGGTCTTGCTGGATGAGATCCCAATAGGCATCCGCGATGGCATCGGGCTGAAGTAAGGGATCTTTTGCAGTGGGCTTGTAGGCCTTGCGCACGTTTGGCGTGTCGATCACGCCGTCGATAATGACGTGCGCGACGTGAATGCCCCGGGGCCATAGCTCGACCGCCAATGATTGCGCCAAACCGCGCACTGCAAACTTTGCGCTGCTAAATGCAACCGCGCCACCGCGCCCGCGAACAGACGAAGTCGCGCCTGTAAAAATGATCGCGCCCGCAGCCTGCTTCAGCATGTCGGGCAGGGCTTCGCGGGCGCACAGGAACGCGCCGAAGACGGCCCCACGCCAAGAACGCTCGAATTCTTCCGGGGATGTCTTTTCCAAGTGCCCGCCGAGTGAACCGCTAGCGTGCGCGATGAGAATTTCTACTGGACCGAGCTTTTCTCGCACTTGACGAAATCCGGCTGCGACTTGTTTCGCATCGGAGATGTCGGTCGGAATTGCCATCACCTTCGATCCGAGTTCGGCGGCGAGCTTGCGAATGAGCCCGGCCGAACGTGCGAACATGCCCACGCGGCAGCCTTCCAACGCTAACTTCCTCACCAGCGCGGCTCCGAGTCCAGGACCCACTCCGGCGACAATCGCCACGCGCTTACGTGATTTGTCGATCATGCTGTGTCCTGTTCGGATTCGCGGTGAGATTCAGCCGTGCCTCCCGTTTGTAGGCAAGCGTCCGTCACGGCGACCTTGCCAAAGATTTCGCGGCGGCAAGCGGAGCGCATGCCCTGCGATGACCATGGCGAAATTACTCCACGAGCCTGGCCGCTGGTTGCGGCTTGCGATCGGGCTCTTCGCCGCTTGGCAAACGCCACGCGCGTTGTTTGCGAAACGGTAGAACGAAAAGGTGGCCGAGCGTGAGTTCGTGTTCGTCGCGATATGCGGCGACACCGATGGTCACGGCGTCCTGCGGCACATCACGACGCAGAGTGCGATGAAGTTTGTCCCACCAGCAGAAAATGGTTCCCCAATTGGAATTCGTCTCGCGCTGGACGATCGAATGATGAATGCCGTGCATCCGCGGCGTGACGATAATCAGGTTCAAACCGCGTTCGAGTTGGATCGGCAGCCGCCAGTTAGAATGATGAAAGAGAGTCGCGGCTTCGAAGGTGATGAAAAAGACGAGGAGCAGCATTGGCGCGATGCCGAAGACGACGACAGCGAGGGATAGAAACGCGACCGAAAAAAGCATCTCGCCGAAATGAAATCGGGCGGCTGTGCTAACATCGAGGTCGAGATCCGTGTGATGCACGTTATGGAATCGCCAGAAGAGCGGAACCATGTGATTGGCCCAATGCCACCACCAGTAAGCGTAATCCATCAGCAGAAACGTAGCGACGCAAACGCCCCATCCGGGCAGAGCGACCCAGTTTAACAAACCGATATGTCGATCTTGCGCCCACGTCGCTGCCGCAAGTGGAATTGGCAGCATGGCCAGACGAACGATGGCGAATCCAGGAATCGAGAGCACAAAATTGCGCACCAGACGATGTAGGACACTGAAATGCCGGCGTCGCAGCGGAAAGCGCCATTGCAACCAGAGCAGCGTGAGAAATACACAGGCCAGCAGTGGTCTGCCAACATAATCGATCAAAGGAATTCTTTGCACAGATTGGAATTGATGCAGCCGGCTGTGACTTTATCATCAGCGGATAGATGGCGGCAACGCGCGGCTGACGAGGCGAACGAATCTTTTTTAAGTGCCGATGCGCCGGAACATGAAGGTGGTCTCGGGCTTTACCACCTCGCCGTCTATCTCGACCAAGGGGTAGGCGAGAAAATTGATCGGGCCGCTCGCCGGCTCGGGATCGATCACCAGATCGCGGCCTTTGGTCAACTCGAAACGATTTGCTGGATTATGACCGAAATAGTAATCCGCCAGCTTTGGATTTTTCCACGCTTCACTGATATCCACCGGCACCCAGCGTCCATCTGCGAGAAATTCCGCCCAGCAATGGTAGCCTTCGATCGTGCCCTCATTCTTGTCGGCTGGAATCGTCGCGCCAATGGCAAAACGAGCGGGTATTCCGATGCTGCGCGCCAAAGCGATGAAATAAGCGTGAAAATCGCTGCAGTTACCGGTTCGGGCGTCGCATGCGTACACGGCATCGCCGCGGCCCCAGCCGGTTCCGGATTTGTCGTAACGCATTCGGCCCATTACATGATCATAAAGCGCTTTCGCCCGTTCGAAATTGTCGTTTTTCCCTGCAGCCGCTTTCTGAGCGAGCGCCCTGAAGGTTTCATTAATCGGCACCAGTTTTTCCGGGCGCAAGTAACGCGCAGTTTCCGCACTGCTTGCAGAGTAGGCGGCCTTCTCCTTACGAACCACACGATATCGCACCTCCACGGTTTTACCGCTGTCCGAAGACTGCGGATAGAGCACGCAAATATCATTGCCGTAATCGCGGTCGTGCACTTTTTCCCATTTCATCGGGATGTTCAGCTCGTCCTCGGTCACGGTCTGAAAAGCGTCGGTCTTCGCCAGCGGCAGCCAGATGCGGGCTTCTCCTTTGATCTCCGGAAGTTTGACTCGATAGACGAATTCAAATTGATCCGTGCCTTTGACGATACCTGGGCCGTCAGCAGCGCGAATCGCACCCGCGCCCGGCAGGAAAAACACCGGGAGAATCAAAAGCCGCATGGGCAGTTGGAAGGCCATTCGCAAGATCAGCCTCCGGACACTTTGTGCCACTTGCCGTTATCTTCTTTCCAATCGTAAAGCGGCTTTCCGTCGATCTTGTGAACCGACGTATCTGTGACTTTCATTTCGCCTGGCTGCCCGGTCAGAAAGAAATCAATGTCGTAGGTCTTTCCGTCCGTCCCTTTCATATCCACACAGGCAAAATATTTCCCGCCGCCGAGGTCGGAGAGCCGATCGTCATGCACTCGTATTAAGTCGAGGGCTAAGTCCTGGCCCTCGTACTTCACGTGAAACTTACTGTCGGCGCTCTTTTTACTGTCGGCGTCAATGTTTTTCTTGATGCCGGCGGAAATATCAGCGGTGCTGACTCGTTTTTCCGTACTTTTCCCCTTCTGCGCGTGTCCAGGGTGCTCCGGATGCTCTTGGGCAAGAACCGGCGCGATGAATAGTGCGATAGCTGCTGCAATGATAAGTCTTGAAAACATACGAATTCCTCCGTTCCTAGCTTCGTCTGCTCGCATTTAGTTGGATGTGTAAATGAGTTGCACGCACCAGAACCACGGACACAAGTTTAGTTCAAAATGCAATTCTCGGTGATCGTTCCAGTTTTCAACGAGGCGCCGTTGATACGATCATTTCTTCAGCATCTGCGCGAGCGAGCGCCCGGAGCTGAGATTATTATCGCTGACGGTGGAAGCTGCGATGGCACGGTTGATCTCGCCACGGGCTTTTGCGATCAGCTTGTTAGAAGCGAGCCCAATCGAGCCATGCAAATGAATGCCGGAGCGCGCGCTGCCCGCGGCGACGTGCTTTGGTTCGTGCACGTGGACGCTGAAGTCCCGCAAGGATGTTTGGATGAGATTGAGCGCATCATGGATGACCCGAAGGTTGTTGGCGGTTACTTCCGAATCCGCCTGCCGCACGGCTTGGTTTATCGACTTACGGACAGCTTTGCTCATTACGCCGGCATTCTTCTGCGAATGCGATGCGGCGATCACGGCATTTTCTGCCGTCGAACCGTATTCGCCGATATTGGCGGATTTCCCGAGGTGCCGTTGATGGAAGACGTAGAATTCTTGCGCCGGCTTCACCGCTGCGGTCGTGTAAAATACAGCGAGCGCCGGATCCTCGTAAGCCCTCGTCGCTACGAATCAGTTGGGCGTGTTCGCCTGACGCTGGCTCATGGAGCTATCGCAACCCTTTGCATTTTCGGCGTCCCCTTGTCGATGCTGGCATCGATTTACAAACGCATGTGCTGCGACCGCTGTAGCCGGCATCGATGATGACGGCTCGGTTGAGGCGGGTCAGATGCGCGCGTCTGGAGCAGTTCATCCGTTTCCTTTGTACAAGGGTAATGAAAAGGAGGAGATCATGAGAATAACCAGCTTAGTTATCGTTTTGGTCGCGGCGGCAGCATTCGCCGCTCTTGGGCAGGAAGGGACAATCGAAGACATAAAACATGGAGCGAAAAAAGCGGGAGAGACAGTTAAGGACGGACTTGAAACCGTCGGCGAAAAAGCCAAAGAGACAGCGGAAATAGTCGGGGAGAAAACGAAAGAGGCATGGAGAGATACGAAGGCATACGCCAGCAGCAACCGAGCGACCTATCGCAAAGGCGCCAGGCAGAAGCTCAACGCGCTTTCGAAAGAAATCACTGACTTGAAAAGCCGGAGATCGGAAGCGACCGACCCACAGACTTTTGACAGTCAGATTGATACGCTCACCCAGCAGCAAGCCACCGCCAAAGAGCAGCTGGCCACGATGAAAAAAGCAACCAACGCGAAAGATTACGACGACGCGCGCAAGCAGTTTGACAAGACGATGGGCGAAATGGAAGACGGAGTCGCCCAGGCGCGAAAGCAATTACGTGGTTGAACCCATCTCCGTCGGCACGTTGCAGCGCTTAGAGTTCCCACATTGGCTGCTAAGCGACACGTGCCCCAGGGAAATTCCAACCTGATTCGTTTCTGACTTGCTCAGGCTCATCGAGTGAGTCCTATTTGGCGCGATCAAATGAGTGGTTTGCGCTTAGGAGTGAACATCGATCACGTGGCGACGTTGCGCCAGGCGCGTTACGTCACCATGCCCGAATCCAAGAACGCCGAACCCGATCCGATTGTTGCGGCGTCAATTTGCGAGCGAGCCGGTGCCGGCGGGATTGTTGCCCATCTGCGCACTGATCGCCGCCACATTCAAGATCGCGATATCGAGCGATTGCGCCAGAACATCATGACAAAACTGAATTTGGAAATGGGCAATACCGAGGAGATCATTGACGTCGTGCTGCGCATCGTGCCGGATGAAGTTTGCCTCGTTCCGGAAAAGCGTGAGGAGGTTACAACCGAAGGCGGTCTCGATGTTGTGGCGCATCGCAAAGGACTGGAGAGCACGGTAAAGCGTCTCCAGACCGCGGGAATTCGGGTCAGTCTTTTTATCGATCCGACCCTGGAGCAGGTGGATGCCGCCGCTGAGCTCGGCGTAGAAATGGTCGAACTGCATACCGGCAGCCTGGCCAATGCATTCACAGAAAAGATCGAAAAAGAAGAACTGGAACAGCTGCGGGCGGCCGCACGCGCCGCATCAGAATCGCACCTGCAAGTCAATGCCGGTCACGGCATCAATTACAAAAATATCGCGGTCATCCATCAGATTCCCGATCTGACCGAACTCAACATTGGTCACTCTATCGTGTCGCGCGCGGTTTGGGTGGGACTGGGAAGCGCAGTGAAGGAAATGCTGGCCGCGATGCAAAATTATCCCGGATGATTGCCTTACTGGATGTGAACTTGACTGCTTTAAGCAGTCAAGTCTAACGACATGAGCGTGCTCGGTATCGGTGTCGATCTTGTCGAGTGTGCGCGTATTCAGCGTTCAATCGACCGTTTTGGTGATCGATTTCTCCACCGTATTTTCACCGACGGCGAGATCGAATATTCGATGTCGATGAAATTCCCGGCACGCCACCTGGCTGCGCGGTTTGCGGCGAAGGAAGCCGTTTCGAAAGCATTCGGCACCGGGATCGGTAAGGCAATGGGCTGGCGCGACATCGATGTTCGCAAAAAGCCCAGCGGCGAACCGTTTCTCGTATTTTCGGGACCAGCGCAGGAGCTTGCCGCAAAACGCGGCGTAACTTCTTCCCTTATTACTCTCAGCCATACCGAACATCACGCCATAGCCTGTATTGTCCTTGACGGCTAACATCACCGATCGTTACGCCAACTGATCATGACCATGGAATATTTTCGGTACATCATGGAAATCGTCGGTACTGGCGTGGACGGCGTAGGCGTATTTATCGTTGTGAGCGGCGCGATCGTAGCCACTGGCCGACTCGTTCTTCATCGCATGCACAACACCGGCAATTATTATTCGCTTTACCGGCAAGATGTTGGACGCGCGATTTTGCTCGGTCTCGAGTTTCTTATTGCTGGCGACATTATCCGGACCGTTGTTGTCGCGCCCACCCTGCAAAACGTGCTCGTGCTGGGAGTGATCGTTCTCATCCGCACATTCCTCAGTTTGTCCCTGCAACTGGAAATCGAAGGCAAGCTGCCATGGCGCCGTGATGCGCCGCACTAGGGTCAGAATTATTAAAGGCATATTAGCCACCTCCTTTCTCACCACGTATGCCAGTGCGCGAACTCGTATTGTCGCAGCAAGAGCAAGCCTCGCCAGAGATTGCTTCGCGCGCTTCCTTGATGATGAACGGGATCAGCGCCAGCGCAGCCACACCATCGAGCCACCACCAGCCTAGAATTCGCGTGGCCGCGAGCCCCACTATCAAAACGATCGAGAGATATCCGCAGACAATTGATTCCACCGCGTCGGCCCGCAGCGCACGGGAATTGAGTCGCGCCGCGACTTTCAATTTGTAGCCGGCGAGAATTGGCATTCCTATTTTAGCAACTAGCCCGATCAAAATTCCCCATGCGCTTTCGTGTGTGTCGGTAACACGACGCGCTATGAAAAGCCCGTAAACCGAATTGAAAACCACATAGAGAACGAGGAAATACAAAGCATATCCAACGCACTTCGAAGCACGTCTTTCTACCGCCTCAACCCGAGTTTCGTCGGCGTTTCCGCTTGTTTCTACGCGCAAACGCCACAGCAGCACGCCCGCGCTAAAAAGCTCAATAACGCTGTCGATGCCGAATGCTTCGAGAAGAAGACTTTTCGATGCCCAACCAAGAAGGAGCGATGCCGCTCCTTCAATCGTCATCCAGCCCAACGTGATATACGTCAGCAGCAGCGCGAATTGCACATCGTCAGCTCGTTCGCGCGTCTGAGGCTCGCCTGATCGTTCTAGACCACGTTCTTGGATTCTTGCAGACATAACCGCTCGCACGTGCCGCATTCAAGCTGCACTGTTATGTGATCGATACCAAATCGGTCATGCAACTCGTGTTGAATTCGATCAATCAGGGGATGCGAGCACCAGCTGGACGAGATATTCACGATAGAGCGGCTCACCCATTGCATTGTCGATCTTATCGCTTTCGCGCTTCCGGATTCAAGAGGAGCGTTACCCAGTAGGCAGTCAGAACCCGAATGCTTGACCTCGTTGCAAATCGACCGACCGATGTGCCGACGCGAGAAACAGTCATGTTTCTTATATCGCGTATTCCTGTCGGGGCCGAGGTTCTTGAGGTTGGGTGTGGCGAAGGGCAGGTCGCCTGCGAGCTTTTGAAGCGCGGTTATCGCGTGACCGGATTGGACTCAGATCCGGAGGTTGTCGCAAAAGCTCAAGAGCGCGGAGTTCGCGCCCTTGTGGGATCGTGGCCAAACTTCGCCAGCAGCGTTTCTTTCGACGCTATCGCCTTCACTCGTTCATTGCACCACATCAACCCACTGCGCGAGGGGCTTGTTCGCGCGCGAGAACTACTAAATCTGAACGGATTGCTCCTCATTGAAGACTTCGCGTTCGAGGAAGCGAACGAGGCGACGATTGACTGGTTCGTGAAAATTCTGCGTTCCGAACAAGGCATGGCGTTGATTAATCCGGTAGCAGGGCAGCTGGTCACGGAACTTCTCTCTTCCACAGAAGTGATGAACGTGTGGCATCGCAATCGCGGGCACGACCTGCACTCTATTACCACCATGAATGAAGCGATCGCAGAGACGTTTGTCGCTCGTGAGACTCAGTCCGTCCCATACCTTTATCGGTACCTGGTTCCGGTGCTTGCGGACACGTCGGAAACGGCCTCGTTTGTAAGCGAAGTTCTTCAACAGGAAAGTCTCGCGGGAGAACGCGGAGAGATCGTCCTCCTCGGTCGGCGAATCGTGGCCTCACCATGACCGATGAAAATGCGGAGCTGCATCCCAAGATCTCGTCACTCGCGCATTTGTTTGATAGTTTAACAATATGGCACCTTGGTTTTGGTACGCAGTCGTCGCAGCTGTTCTCTACGGCGCGCATCAGATTTTCACCCGGCTCGCTGCTGATCATATTGGCGACGGCTTGGGCGGATTTGTCGTCGAGAGTATCGCCGCCCTGACGATTCTGTTCTATCTCGCCGCGCTTTGGTTCGGCGGCCGTTGGAACCAAAAATTCAGCAGTGAAGGTTTTTATTACTCGGCGTTGACCGGAATTTGCGTAGGGGCGGGAACGATCGCGTTCTTTCTCCTTTTCCAGAAGGGTGGGCCGCTTTCCTCCGTGCCAGCGATCCTCGCCGGTGGCGCGGCGATCATGGCGGTTGCCGGAATGTTATTCTTTCGCGAGCCGGCCTCGTGGCAACGACTCGTAGGCATCACGCTCGCCATCGCGGGACTCTTTCTTCTGCGCAAGTGCCAACTTGTAGAAATAGCTGACTAAAATGAGAGCCCACTTCCCTGCCAGCACTCGTTACCGGCGAATCCAAGTATGTTAGACACCGCGCTTGCTCCGCCACTTCCGCTCAAGCCTGTCGAGGGGGGAAAAGATGAGACACGCCAGTTCGGTGTGCTTTCCAAAGAGGACACCGGGGATCGCCATCAGTTCGCAACCGGGAGCGGCGCGCACACCAGCAACCACCAACGAAACACCGAGAAAGGTGACTGCTGCGAGCTGACCCTTTCCGCGGCCAAAAATCGGTGACCCGGAAGCGCCTGCAACATACAACGCGATAAGCAACCCGTTCGCCACGACGGCTCCAAGGAACGGGCCAAAGGCAACGATGCGTCGCGATACGACGATATGAATTAGGCTGTAGACGCCAATCAACCCAAGCACGAGCAGCCAAGCGCCGACGGCAAGTCGCATCGGCACTTGGAAGTAAACAGGTACCGTGTAAACGATCAGCACAAGGCCGAGCAGGATTCGGAGCGCACGCCCCATCGGCGGGGCCTTGCGCGGTTGTTGGACCAACGCCTGAGAACCGAGCGAACCTGTAGTCACCTTTGTACAGTCTTGGGGGCGAATTTCAGGAACAACATAGTGACCCGCTCTGAACAGGTGGGCAGTGCACTGATCCGTAACTGCAAAAGACGCAGCAGTCACCGGCCTTCGGTCTTAATTTCGCACCACACGCTGGACAATCGTAAAAGAAAAGACAAGCATTCGTCGGCATGGTTTTTTCGACCTGATGTCTACACCGTGGACAAGTGATAATTGACTGTAAGACCGGTCCGCTCGTCATATCTCAGTTTTCATTCGGCAGCGGGCGCACGCCTTTTTCGATGGCTTCCCTCAGAATCTTTGTTTGCTCTTGATCGAGATATTTGCTGGCAACGCTTTCGAGGGAAGGTTCCTTTTCGTTTGGGCTGCAACAATCGCCGGTCAACTTCTTGCGCAAAGCATCCGTCAGGGCGAGTTGAAGTCCTTCGGCTTTGTCTTTCGCCAGCGCCGTCTTTGCCTGCACTCTGCGAACCAGTCTTGCTGCGATAATGCCCGCTTCCTCTTCACTCAGCCGATCCACATCTGCACCGCGGTACCAGCCTTTGCCGGACAAAAAATCCTTTAGATCTTCGTCGCGAGACGGTCCCTGTACCTCGGTTGCGTGGTCTTCTTTGAGTTCCGCCGTCACATTGCGTCGCGTCTCGGCGTCCGCCTCGGCCTTCCACACCACGGCAATCGTTGTTCCGGCGCGATTCAACCATGTTTCCAGCACACCTTGTTCCTTCTCCAGCTGCAAAAGAATCGGCTTCGAAACGCTGCCGCAACCGATCTGCGGCGCGACGAGACACTGCAACGAAACCTTGAAGAAACTAGCGGTGCTCGGTGGAGCAAGGCCCGGTTTGCTGTCATTAGTGTTCTTGTTCGTAGCCATCGATGCGGAATCATTCACCTTGTCAGGCAATGAAGCGCGATAGCCCGTCGAATTGATTGCCGCCACCAGTTGTTTGGGATCCGTTTTCTGCGGTTCGTAATCTACGCTGGCCGTTTTGCTGGCCACGCTGACGTGGGCGGATTTGACACCGTCCACTCCCTTTAACGCGTGGCGCACCGCTATTTCGCAGGTGGCGCAAGTCATTCCTTCCACGGGAATGATGATGCGATTCAAGCCGTTCGCGAGCTGCATTTGCGCCTCCGTCGAAGCCGGCGCGCTTGCGAACATGTAGCGACTGATATTTAAGCTGCCGAAACCGAGCACAATCACGGTTGCGATCAGCAGCGTGAACATCCCGCTTCGGCGCCCCTGCATCGTCTTATGCTCACAATCGCACACCGTTTTCTCGCGCAGATATTTCGCCCACGCCCACGTGAGTACGGCGATGCCGCCGATGAGAAACAACCAGTGATAACGCCCGACGAACGCTGCGCCGCTGCCAAGGCCGATTGCCACCAGGACCAGTGGCCCGATACAACAAGTCGTCGCCAGAAGCGCCGACAAAATTCCGGCATATTTTGCTTTCATGCTGAAACGCTAAACCCTCTAGCTTGGTAGGGAGTCAAAGAGTTTTTTCAGGAAATTTCGGCTTATGGCAATCGCTCGATCAGATCGCAAAATTCACCCGCGCAATGCCGTTCGGAAAGGTTTTCCTTGCGCCACGCAGTAACCGATTGCGCAAGCACGCGGCGATAGGCGCGCAGCCGCGTGAGACGTCCATCGATTTCCTGCAAATGTTTTTCGCCGAGCTCGGCCACCTTCCGACACGGTTCGCGACCATGATCCTTCAAATCTAGGATTTGTTTTGTTTCATCAAGCGTCAGACCCAAGGCCTGCGCCTTCTTGATGAATCGGACGCGACGGCCCGCTTCCGGCGAGTAGAGTCGATAATTTGCCGCGGAACGGTTTGGTTTTGGCAACAGACCGAGTCGCTCGTAATAGTGCAATGTCTGCACACTGACTCCCACCTCGGCCGCCACTTGGCCGACCTTGAGATTGTTCACTGATCTCGTATGTAAGGTCCTTTTTCAGCAGTTTCACGATGACTACGATCAGCAGAACTATAAGTAGAATGCCAACGATCCTCCAGATCCAAATCATCCACATCGTCATTGCCAGCGTAAGAATGGTCTTAACAGCCCGCGGTCCATGCAACACACCTTCATGAAACGACCGTCCATCCGCATCACGTTCGTCATCATCGCTCTGGCAGCTGCCGCCGCCGTCGTGATTGGCGATCTCGCACACCACGCGGCCGACCGCAAGCTGCGCGAGACGATTCTTGCGGAACTCCAGCCGGTCGCGTTGAAGAACTGTACGTTGAAGCGCTTCGGCAGCGCCAATGACGGCGGATACCTAATGTGCGAGAATCTGATTGAGCCGCTCGATGCAGCCTACTCCTACGGCGTGGGCAGGAACGACGATTGGGGGTGCGAGGTGTCGCGCCGGTATAACGCCCCGGTGCACCAGTACGACTGTTTTGATCCCGCGCGTCCAACCTGCAATGGCGGCACGTTCGTGTTTCACGACGAATGCATCGGCGATCGGACCGGTTACAGGGAGTCGCGTTTCTTCGACACGCTGGAAAACCAGATCAGGAGAAACGGCGACACAGGCCTGCGCCTGATCATCAAGATGGACATCGAGGGCGCGGAATGGGATGCGCTCCTCGCAGCCCCTGACGAGCTGCTGGCTTCGATTCCGCAGATCGCAATGGAGTTGCATGGCTACGACGATCCGAAGATTGTCGAGGTGATCCGGAAGCTGAAGCGGAACTTCTATCTCGTGAACCTCCACTTCAATAACTGGTCGTGCACGCCGAAGGCAGCGCCGCTCCCTGCTTGGGCGTACCAGGTGCTCTGGGTGAACAAGCGCATCGGCGTGCTCGATCCGGCGGTGCCCATCCCCGCACCGATGAGCCCGCTGAATGCGCCCGACTCGCCGACGTGGCCCGATTGTCAGTTGCGCACGCCGAGGTCGCAACCCTGACAGTTCACGGCCAGGAGAATATTCGTGCCGCTGGTACAATGAATCTGCCAGAGGTCAGCTGCGATCAGCGGCTTGCGATTTTTGTTTTTAATAGGCGCATCTTCATTTCGCCGTTACCGAGAAACTCTGCTGCCCTTGGCCGTGTGGGCCTTCGAAAGAAATTTTGGCGTTCCAATCGCCGGACATATCGATCTTAATTTTGGCGTGATATTGACCCGGCGTACTCGTCCGCTCGATTGTGCCGCCGGAGCGCATCTGCATTCCGGGCATGTTCATGGCCATGTCGAACTTCACGTTGCCGGCATCGACAAGCTGATCGTTGCGATCGCGAAACTCGATCATGACTTCGTTGTCTCCTTGGCGAAGTGCCCCTCCGCGCGCAATGAAATTAGCCGTGAGATCGCTGACGTTTTGAGTCAGGAAGGGTGCTCGGGAGATTTTCGTCGGACGTATTTTCTGCCAGGCAAAGTTTCCAGCCTAGAAAATTGCAATCACGCCAATGATCAGCGCGATCCATTTGAACAAACGTTGGCGAGCTTCGCGGGAAGGTACGAGGGCGCGCGGAAGAAATGGCGCCTCTTCTTCCTCCTGCTTTCTCAAGGTCCGCTTTTTCCAAATCACATAAATCATTGGATAGATCAGGAGGTCCAAAAAGGCCAAAGTGATGACGCCGCCGATCATTGGCGTGGCGATACGCTTCATGACATCGGCGCTTGCTTGCGTCGCGGGCGACCACATGATCGGCAACAAACCAAAGAGAACCGCAGAGAGCGTCATGATCGCGCCGAGAGGATTTCATTCCGATTTTTCTTTTTAGCGCGGCGTGTTGTACTTGACTGCAGCAATCTTTTTTGAACAAACATGGGGTTGATTGCGAAATGCCTTAACCGGATGACTAAAAGCGCAAGTTATATCAAAAAGCAAAATCGTTTCAGTCCGCTGCTGAATTATCTCGCCGCTTTGTTGCTGTCATTCACGCCAGCGTATTGCGCGGAAGTCCAATCTTCGGGCGCCGACTCGACGCCGCGCAGCGGCGCGCCAGCCCAGGACCTCACCGGGTTGAGCCTCGAGGAACTCTATAATCTCGACGTCATTCAACTGAACGTCATCGGCGGCCATACACATCCGGCTGGTCAGATAATGTTCGGCTACGAGTTCATGTTTATGGACATGGGCGGCCATCTCAGCGGAACGCGTGATGTCAGCGAGTCAGAAATTTTGAAAAGTTTCCCTTCCGCTTCGACCGGAATGACCGTTGAGGAGCACATGCTCGAAGTAATGTATGCTCCCACCAACGAGTTGACGCTCATGGCAATGCTGCCTATCAAACACATTGAAATGGATATGGTAATGCACGGCGGCATCCATTTCACCGAGCACTCGGAAGGGATCGGCGACTTGCAGGTCCTGGCACTCTACACTTTACTTGGAAGCGTGACCAAGGGGCACCGGCTGATTCTCAATGCGGGCATGAGTTTTCCCACCGGTTCTATTGATGAGAAGAACACCATTTTTGGGGAGACGTTTAAGCTGGAATACCCAATGCAATTAGGATCCGGCACTTATGATCTCAGGCCGGGACTTACTTATTTAGGTGAATCCAAGAAATGGGCGTGGGGCGCTCAAGCGCTCACCGCTCTCCGGTTCGGGCGCAACGGTAGCGGTTATCGGCTTGGCAAGGAGTATGAACTAACGGGCTGGCTCGGCTATGCGGTGACCGACTGGTTTGCACCGTCGCTGAGAATTAAGGGGCGCATTTGGGGAAATGTGCATGGTGCCGACCCGAACATCGATCCAACCGTTGACGCGGAAGGTGATCCTCATCGGCAGGGTGGCCGGCGCGTGGACTTGCTAATGGGAATGAATTTTTTTGTGCCGACAGGGATTTTAAAGGGGACGCGTGTGATGATGGAGGCCGGACTCCCAGTCTATGAGAATTTGGACGGGCCGCAATTAAGCACGCGCTGGTTATTCTCTGCGGGGGTGACTTATTCTTTTTGACAAAGCGATGAAATACACCAGTCGCTTGCGAACAATCCGAAGCTCGGCTGCATGGAATATGGGGCATTGTATTTTGTTTTTCAGCGTCGCTTGCCTCTTATGCCGAGGGACACAAGAAGTCTTGGCGCAAAGCTTGTCCTCGCGTGAGTACGAAATCAAAGCCGCCTATTTGTATAATTTCATTAAATATGTGGATTGGCCCAGCTATGGCGATAACATTACTATCGGCGTGCTGGGCGGTAATCCGTTCGGGACGGCCCTGGCTCCACTAAATGGCAAGGTTGTCAAAGGGCGGCGATTGCTCATTAAGGAGCTCGACTCTCTGCGCGAAGCGCAGAAGTGCCAAATCATATTCGTCAGCTCGTCGGAAAAGCAGCGTCTGCAAGAAATATTCGAAAATTTAAAATTCGCTCGGGTTTTAACCGTGGGAGAAACGGAGGGCTTTGCCACTAGCGGAGGTATGATAAACTTTGTTGAGGAAAACAATAAAGTGCACTTCGAAATTAACGCCGATGCCGCGCGCCGCACCGGACTGACCATCAGCTCAGAATTGCTTAAGCTGGCAAAATTAGTAAAATCATAATTCGCGGAAGCGGAAGTATGCGGGCCTTCCGACAAACAACGATCAAGCGCAAGCTCATCGCGCTGATCATGGTCACGAGTGGCATCGCCTTGATGGTGGCGTTCGCATTGATGATCGTGAGCGAGTACGTCTCATTTCGCTCTGGGCTGGTGCGAGATCTTCGCACGTTGGCAGATGTGATGGGTACTGAGAGCAGATCAGCGCTGGATTTTGATGACGCAGAATTTGCGGCTAAGGCCCTCGCGGGATTGGCGGCCACACCAAACATCACAACGGCTGCCATTTACACCAAGGAAGGAAAGATTTTTGCGAGCTATCTTCGCGACAATCAATCCGAACCGCCTCCGACAACGCCCAGTGCGGAGGGATATGTATTTAAAAACGCCTATCTGACTTTGTTTCGTCCAGGCTATCTGAATTTGTTTCATCCAATTATGCGAGACCGAGAGCGGATAGGCATCGTTTACTTGCAATACAGTTTGCAGGAGATGAACGCACGCTTAGCGCGTTATGCTGGAATTGCTGGCGCAATCGTTTTGGGCGCGTCCTTGATAGCTTTCCTCTTTTCATCGCGACTCCAGCGAGTCATTTCCGAACCGATTCTTTCCCTCGCGCACACCGCGAGGATTGTCTCAGAGCAAAAGAATTACTCGGTGCGAGCGGAAAAGCGCACGGGCGATGAGACAGGTTTTCTGATCGATCGCTTCAACGAGATGCTTGGACAGATCGAAGAGCATGAAAAAGAGCTCCAAGAGGTGAACGAACAATTGGTGCAATCTGAACAACGAGCCCGTGCTGGCACGCAGGCCAAAAGCCAATTTCTGGCAAACATGAGTCACGAGCTGCGCACCCCCCTCAATGCGATCATCGGATACAGTGAGATGCTTCAGGAAGAAGCACAGGATTCCGGGCAGGAGAGCTTCATTCCCGATCTGAAAAGGATTAATCGCGCCGGAAGGCATTTGCTCGAACTGATCAACGATGTACTTGATCTGTCCAAAATCGAAGCAGGCAAAATGGAGCTGTATCTCGAGACTTTCGATATTCCGAACCTGCTCGAAGAGATTAGTACCACGGTTAAACTACTGGTGCAAAAAAATTCAAATACGATCGAGGTGCGCTGCCCGGCAAATCTCGGTGCGATGAGAGCTGACATGACCAAAGTCCGCCAGGCCTTATTTAACCTTCTTAGTAACGCTAGCAAGTTTACCAACCACGGAAAGATCACGCTCGAAGCCGCGCGTGAAGCCTCGTCGAGCAATGGCGACTGGATTGTTTTTCGCGTAAGCGACACCGGTATTGGAATGACGCCGGAGCAACAGACACGCGTATTTGAGGCCTTTGCTCAGGCCGAGGCCTCAACCATGCGCGACTTTGGTGGCACTGGTCTTGGCCTTGCGATCACGAAAAATTTCTGCCGGATGATGGGCGGCGATGTCGCCTTAACCAGCGAGCCCGGCAAAGGCTCAATTTTTACCATCCGGTTGCCGACTGAAGTCCGCGCGTCCGAAGTAGAATTGGAGGCGGAATCGAAATCAATCGCTGCGCCGCCGACGGTAGAGGGCAAGACCATTCTGGTGATCGATGATGACGCGGATACGCGTGAAGTGCTCGAACGCTTCTTAAATCGAAAAGGGTTCCATGTTGAATGTGCATCCAGCGGCCAGGACGGTTTGCGGCTCGCCAAAGAATTGCATCCGGCCGCGATAACACTCGACGTGATGATGCCGGGAATGGACGGCTGGGCCGTGCTTTCCGCGCTCAAATCCGAGCCCGAGTTGGCCGATATTCCGGTGGTTATGTTAACAATCGTTGACGACAAAAACCTTGGCTACAGTTTGGGCGCAACGGACTACATGATCAAGCCGGTGGATCGAGAGCGCCTTGCGGAAATTCTTATGAAATTCCGTGACGTGCCGCCTCCTCGGTATGCACTGGTCATCGATGATGAAGAACCAGCCCGGGAACTGCTGGCGCAAATCCTGGAAAAAGAGGGTTGGCATGTAATTCAGGCCGAAGATGGATTGTCGGCAATGGAACGGATGGAGAAACACCGGCCCGACCTGATCCTTTTGGATTTGATGATGCCGAAAATGAATGGCTTCGAATTCGTTGCCGAGCTGCACAAGCATGACGAATGGCAATCAATTCCTATCGTTGTGATCACTGCAAGAGACGTAACAATCGAGGACCGCGTCCGGCTCGATGGCTACGTCGAAAAAGTCCTTCTTAAACGCGCCCTCAGCGAGGACGCCTTGCTCGCTGAAATTCGGGACCTGATCTCGGTCTGCATGCAGCGCAAACAGCGGACGCAAAACAAACCAGCCGGATTAGCTTCAACGGCGCAACATTAGGCATTCTTTGTCGAAATTATTATTAGTCGAAGACAACGAGATGAATCGCGACATGCTCACGCGTCGCTTGCAGCGCAGAGGATTCGAAGTCATTATCGCTTTGGATGGCGCGCAAGGTCTCGCTCTCGCGAAATCGGAATCACCGGCATTGATTTTGATGGATATCAGCCTGCCGGTGTTCGACGGATGGGAAGCGACACGGCGGCTTAAGATGGCACCTGAAACGAAATCAATTCCCGTCATCGCGCTCACTGCACACGCCATGACGGGCGATCGTGAAAAATGTATCGCGGCTGGCTGCGATGATTTCGATACTAAGCCGGTCGAAATTTCCCGACTGCTGGCTAAAATCGAGACGCTTTTGCAAAAACAAGCATCGCCATGAGCAGCGAGGGACCGGCGTCTGTCTCCGCGTCTGGCAATGATCATGTAAAGGAGAGTGAGAAAGCCGTGTCGTCCGCCAACCTTAATCACGAGCTGCGTACTCCGCTCAATCACATCATCGGTTATTGCGAGATGCTCATTGAACAAGCGCAGGAGGACGGTCTGGAAGTTTTCATCGCCGATCTTGATCGCATCCATTCTGCAGGGGAACGGCTGTTGGCTGTTATCGACGATCTATGCGATCCGGTACCAAGCCGAAAAATAGATGAAGGCATGATGCACCACGAAGTGCGCACACCTTTGAACCAGGTAATCGGCTACGCAGAAATGTTAGAGGAACAGGCGAAAGAGCTGGGGCAGGATTCTTTCATTCCAGATTTGCAGAAAGTGCATGCTGCGGGGCGGCATTTACTCGATCTCATCCTGGAGAATTTCGCGTCGACTCAGTTTGATGCGGGTCCGGCGGAAAGTGAGGCGATCACTTTCACACGTCATCAAGCGCTTGCCAGAGAACCCACGAAGAAAGGCGAGATCGTCGCCGCGCCAATTCAAACCGCCTCTCTGCTGGTCGTCGACGATAATGAGCTGAATCGGGATATGCTGACGCGACGTCTTGAAAGGCTTGGCTACAAAGTTTCGTGCGCGGAAAATGGCAGCGAGGCATTGAAAAAAATAAGCACGGAGTCTTTCGACCTATTGCTGCTCGACATCGTTATGCCGGTTATGGACGGTTTTGAAGTTCTCGAAAAACTCAAAGGTGAGCCCGCGCTTAGGGAAATTCCCGTGATCGTGCTCTCAGCATCTGACCAACTCGATCACGCCGTGAGGTGCATCAAGAGGGGCGCAGAGGATTATTTAACTAAGCCATTTAACCCGGTACTGCTTCAGGCTCGCATTGGTTCATGTCTCGAAAGGAAGCGGTTCCGTGACCAGGAAATTTCCTACCTTCGGCAGATTCAGCAGGAAAAAGAACGATCTGATGAATTGCTGTACGTCATCCTGCCTCGCGAGATCGCGGCGGAATTAAAAGACACGCACGTCGTGAAGCCGCGCCGTTTTGAGAAAGTCGGCATACTTTTCTGCGATGTTGTGGGATTCACCACCTACAGCGACCGGCATCCGCCGGAAGAAATTTGGTCGCATCTGCAGACTTTAGTGGAAGCATTCGAGCAGCTCTGCGTTCAGCATAATCTCGAAAAAATCAAAACCATCGGCGACGAGTTTATGGCAACGGCCGGGTTGTTGATACCTCTGGTAAATCCAGCGCTCAACTGCGTAAGTTGTGGTCTCGACATGGTAGCCATTGCGCGAAAACTGCAGGCGCGTTGGCAGGTCCGTGTCGGCATCCATGTCGGGCCAGTAATTGCTGGAGTGGTCGGACACCGAAAATATCAATATGATGTTTGGGGTGACGCAGTAAACACCGCTAGCCGAATGCAGCAAGCGGCTAGCCCGGGGTCGGTCTGCGTTAATAAAGAAACCTGGGATTTAATCGCGAAGCATTGTTGCGGTCGGCCGCTGGGCCGTACTCAGGTTAAAGGCAAAGGCGAACAGGAACTTTTCCGCGTTGATGCTTTGAGCAATTAACTAGACGCGCGCGCGTGTTGTCGGGTTCGAAATGATCGTCGGCCAAATCAATCATCGATAGCTTGATTAACGATTCATGAAACGGCACCGCATCCTCGACCCACGCGCCCGTTTTCGCAGCCGCCTTCGGGATTTCGCGCGTCTCCCATTCCTCGCCGTGGATAAATCGGCCGAGCGTGCGCTGAAGCTGGTCGTAGCTTAGCACTTCCGGCTCGCCGCGAAGCAGCGCACCGTTTCGGGCGGAAGCATGACCTTCTACTCGTCAGCCGTAAGCGCTACTTGCTTCGGTCTGCTCTCTTAAGCCATGCTTTTTCCAAATCACGTAAATTACAGGATAGATCAGGAGATTTCACTGAGTCGCTTCATCATTTCTCGGACCTTAATTTTCCACCCCAATAGATGATCCATTGAATTTCGAGCACGATGAGAAGCAGCAAATCGAGAAACAAGACAACGCCGAAAGCGATGCCGGCCACCATCTTGCAACGCGCGTTCGCCATTTCTTTTTGCATCATCATTTGGCACATCTCCGACATCTTCGTGACCGACTCGGCCATCTTATCCATCTTTTGCACTGGTTGAGCGCCCTGCTCATTCAGCTGCGGTGATGGCGAAGCTTTGGGTTGCAGCCGGGCTCTGCATTTGCATCGACGGCGACGATTGCGGGGTCGCCTGCTGCGCCATGGCCAATGACGCTGGCAGCAGCACCATCACACTTGTGATGATGCTCAATAGTTTCATGGGTCTTTTCATTTTCAGTTTCCTTTCTTCATCATTAGTTCGCGTGATTAGAATGCGCGACGCTTGAAATCTCATTTCACCGTGATCGAAAAACTTTGTTGACCCTGTCCGTGTGGGCCTTCGAAAGAAATTTTGGCGTTCCAATCGCCGGACATGTCGATCTTGATTTTGGCGTGATACCGGCCAGGCGTATTCGTCCGCTCGATTGTGCCGCCAGAGGACATCTGCATTCCCAGCATGTTCATGTTCAAGTCGAACTTTACGTTGCCGACATAGACGAGCTTGCCGTTTGCATCGCGAAATTCGATAAGCACTTCGTTGTTGCCTTGGCGAAGCGCCCCTTCGCGCGCAATGAAATTTACCGTGAGGTCGTTAACGTTTTGCGTTAGGAATGGCGTCCCGGAGATTTGTGTTGGACGAAGTTTGTCCCAGGCAAATTGGCCGGCGTAGAAAATCGCGACCAGGCCAATGATCAGCGCGATCCATTTGAACAAATGTTGACGACCTTCGCGCGACGGAACGATTTCAGGCGGAAGAAAGGGCGCGGCTTCTTCGGCTCTCTCTGGCAGTTCGCGTCGCCGCCAGATGACGTAGATCACGGGGTAAATGAGCAACTCCAGGATCGCGGAGGTGACAACGCCGCCGATCATCGGTGCGGCGATGCGCTTCATGACGTCGGCGCCAGCTTGTGTAACGGGCGACCACATGATCGGCAGCAGACCGAAGAGAATCGCGCACACAGTCATGATTTTCGGCCGAACGCGCCCGACCGCGCCCTCAATCACGGCGTCGTGCAAATCGTGCATCGAAGTCATTCGCCCCTGAGCTTTGAATTGTTCCCACGCGTGATCGAGGTAGAGCAGCATGACAACACCTGTCTCGGCGTCGAGTCCCGCAAGCGCGATAAGTCCAACCCAAACGGCGACGCTCATGTTGTAGCCGAGGACATAAAGAAGCCAGAAAGCGCCGATCAACGAGAACGGCACGGCGAGTAACACAATTGCAGTTTTCACCAATGATTTCGTGTTCATGTAGAGGAGCACGAAAATGATCAGCAGCGTTAAGGGGATCACGATCTTGAGCCGCTCCTTGGCTGCCTGCAGATATTGGAATTGGCCTGCCCACGAAATGTAATAGCCTGGCGGATATTGAATGCGCTGGCTGAGGCGTTGCGACGCTTTACGAACGTAACCGTCGATGTCGCTTGTGGTGACGTCTACAAAAACGAACCCGACCAATTTTCCGTTTTCACTGCGCACGGAGGGAGGACCGGTCTTGTAACGAATGTCAGCGAGCAAGTCGATCGGCACCTGCGCACCGGTGGGCGTGGCGACAAGCACGCGTTTGAGTGCGTCGATGTCCTGTCGAAAATCTCGCGCGTAGCGCGCGTTGACCGGATAACGCTCGCGCCCCTCAACGGTGGTCGTAATGTTTTTGCCGCCGATGGCTGACTCGACGATATCATTCACGTCGCCAACTTTTAAACCGTACCGCGCCGCGGCTTCGCGGTTAACGGTGAAGTCGAGGAAATAGCCACCCACGGTGCGCTCGGCAAACGCGCTGCGTGTGCTTGGAAGACCGGCGAGTTCTTTTTCGACTTGCACGGCCAGTTTTTGGATCTGCCCGAGATCGGGGCCGAAAACTTTTATACCGAGCACGCTGCGGAAGCCGGTGGTGAGCATTTCGGTGCGCGTCTGGATCGGCATCCAGAAAATGTTCGCCATACCGGGCGTCTTTATGTTGGTGTTTAGCTCCGCGAGCAGCTTGTCCCAGGTCATTCCCTTGCGCCACTGATCGGGCGGCTTAAGCGTGACAACGGTTTCGAACATCGACAGCGGCGCGGGGTCGGTTGGCGTATCTGCCTGGCCCGCTTTGCCGAATACGGTCACCGCTTCCGGAATTTTTTTGAGCTGCCGATCCTGGATCTGCAAAATTTTTGCGGCCTCGGCAATCGACATTCCCGGAATCGCTGTCGGCATGTAAAGCAGGGTGCCTTCGTTGAGCGGCGGCATGAATTCGCTGCCAAGTTTCTTGAACGGAAAAATCGTGAGCGCGAGAAGGAGCGCCGCACAGGCGAGCGTAAACAGGCGATAGCGCAGCACGAAATTTGCGAGCGGTTGATACGCCCAGATCAAGATTCGATTCACCGGATTTTTGATCTCGGGTGTGATTTTGCCGCGGATCAAGAGCAGCATCAGCACCGGAACCAGTGTCACGCCGAGAAATGCGGCGAAGAACATCGAAAAGGTCTTTGTGAAAGCGAGCGGCTTAAAGAGACGGCCTTCCTGCGCGGTGAGCGAGAACACCGGAATGAAGCTGACCGTGATGACCAGCAGCGCGAAAAAGAGGGAGCGACCCACGCTTTTGGCCGCGACGATGATCACCCGCGCGCGCTCGACCGCGCTCGGCTCGCGCTTGTGTTCATCGCGGAACTGTTCGAGCGCCTTGTGCGCGTTCTCGATCATGATGATCGCTGAATCGACCATCGCGCCAATGGCAATCGCGATGCCGCTAAGCGACATGATGTTCGAAGTCAGATTCATCCACCACATCGGGATGAACGCCAGGATGATGGCGACGGGCAGCGTGATGATCGCCACTAGCGAGGAACGCACGTGCCAGAGAAAAACAATGCAGACAAGCGCGACCACGATGCTTTCTTCAATCAGCTTTTCGCGCAGCGTCGCAATCGCGCGCCGGATCAACTCGCTGCGGTCGTAAGTCGGCACGATGCGCACACCGGCTGGCAGAGACGATTTGATCTCCTCGATTTTCTTTTTGACACCATC
>WNGD01000997.1_pt1 | contig 36857 bp, 29 predicted proteins | sample 5400671 | NCBI WGS metagenome assembly WNGD01 (sample SAMN13153369, study PRJNA577476) | soil metagenome | isolation source: 40 cm soil or saprolite under grassland replicate 2 | place: USA:California | collected 2016-06-15 | reverse complement strand
CGAGCGACGCTGCCTGGCTCGAGTATCCCTGCAGCTGGGCCCCGCCCTGGGTGTAGGCCGCCGCGAGCTGTCCCGTGATCCGTTTCGCGGTCGTGTCGGTCGCCTGCCGTGAGGCTTGGGCGAACGCGTCGCCGTACGCCGCGGCGGCGGCGCCGTAGAGACCGGCGCGGATGGAGTTGATCCGGTAGAGGGCGCGCAACAGGCCGGGGAGCTGCGGTGCGGGATAATAGGCTTGCTGCTTGATCTGTCCGTCGCGTCCGAGCACGACGAGGTTTTGCGACGCGATGAGCGCGATCCCCGCTGGGCGGATCTCCAGCGTGGTCGCATCTTCGTTGCCTTGCAGCTTGATCTCGGGGCTCAGCGCGCGATACGTGCCGTCCTGGCGGTCGACCGCGTACAGCTTGTGATCGCGGCTGGTAAAGACGTACAGCGTGCGCCCATCCACGCCATGCAGGAGCGCCGCTGACTTGGTGCCCTCGATGGCATCCTTGTACTTCGGCTCGCCGCGCGCCAGATCGATGACGTTGACTTCGCCGTTGGTGGCGGCGTCGGAGCGGGACACATAGAGCAGACCGGCCGGCGTCAGCTCCGCGTACGCGAGCTGCCCCTTGATCTTCACGTCTTTGGGAAGCCGCACGGTCGCCGTCGCGACGTCGAGCACATTCACGAACGTGCGCGACTCGGCATCCACGGCGAGCACCGCGGATCCACCGGTGATGATGGCATCCGTGACCGTGCCGCGCATGCGCAGCGGCTTGGCCGCGATGGTCGTCCCATCCTCGTAGCGCGCGATGTTGAGGCCGGTCTGCACCACGCCGTTCACGATCCGCACGTTCCCGGTCGCTTGATCCGCGGGCGGTGACTCCGGCAGGATGATGATCCCGCCCGGATGCTGCACGATGTCGTGCACCCAGCCCTCGATCATGGCGGGCTTGGCCCACAACGGCTGGCCATCGGCGAGCCTGTAGGCCATGAGCCGGTCGTCGAAGCCTACGTAGATGCGATCGGGCTTGTCGATTGACGGGAACAACCGCACGTGCCTGGCGGGATTGCCGGCGCGCGCGGTCGGCAGGGTGGCCGACCAGCGCGTGGCGCCGGTGCGGGCATCGAGCCCACGCAGGCTCGTCAGCGTGTTGACCACGATGACTTCGGGACCGGCCTGGAGCACCTCGAGCGTGGTGACCTCCGAGGCCATGCGCACCAGCCCCTGCATGAGGCCGCCGAGTCCGCCGCGCTTGGGCCCGCTTTGCTGGAACAGCGACTCGCTCACCCAGCGCTGATTGCCGGTTGCGAGGTCGTACAGGGCGACGACCGGCGGGCCGGAGGCGCGCCGGCCGTGCACGATGAGCGTGCCCGTCTGCGGCAGCACCCGCCGCGTCACCACCTGTGTCAGGTTCAAGCGTCGCGAATCGAAGAGCACGGTGCCCGTGACCGGATCGAAGATCATCGAGAGACCGGGCTTCGCCGCTTCCATCAGCAGTGATCCCTCGACCATGCGGACACTGTCGACCGGCAGGCCGCCCAGCTCGGGCTTCTGCCAGGCGATCTGGCCCCGCTCGATGTCGACGCCGGCGAGTGCCCCGTCGGTCGAGACGAGGAGCGCACCGGCGGGCGTGACTTGCTGCCAGCGGATGTCGCCGCTCAGGCGGACGGTCCATGCAGGAGCAGCGCCGACTACCGGTGCTTGGGCAGTGACAGCCTGCAACAGGACGAGGAGCGACGCGAGTGTCATGAGGGCCTCCTGTGGGGAGGCCACATATCCCCCCATGCGCGCTTCCCGCGCAAGGGGTGGGGGGATCACCGATGCCGAAAACGGACGTCTATGGTGCTCTGGGTCTCTATTCGGCTGGTCACCGGGCCGAATCCGAACGTGGTGACGGCGCGCATGTAATCCTGTAACGCGACGCCGGGCGCGACGTCGCGAAACCGGGTCCGCGCGACGAGCGTGCGAAGCCCGCGAATGCCGGAGCGCTCCGGCCGAGTGAGCGATGTCACCGTGAAGCGCAGCCGATACGTGAGGGAATCGAGGTAGGCCGAGCCGGCAATGTCCGATGTGCCGAGGCGCGCTGCGGGGGCGAAGTCGATGCGCACCAGGGTCTCGCCTTCGATCGTATCACGCCCGGCGAGCTGGAAGCAGTGGGTCCGATGGAAGACGCTATCGCCCAGCTCGTGCAACGAAGCGAGCGTTACGACGATGAGATCCTGGAACGGTCCCCATCCCGGTCCGACGATATGGCCGGGACGATAGGGGCGACGCGTTTCCCGCCGGTCGAGCTCGATCGTTCCCGCTGTCACGGGGATGGTGTCGCCGCGCCAAGTCACTTCACGGACCGTACGCTCGAGCCGGAACCGGAACGGGTTGGCGTCGTCGAGCAGATCGAGCCGGTGCGCACTCTCGACGAGCTGATCGAAGACGGCAGCGAGCGCGGGGTCGGCGCTACGATCCGGGGCGCCAGGTTGTGTGCATGCTCCCTGCGCCGTGATGGTGACAGGGGGTAGTTCGACCGCCAGGTGTCGCAACGCCAGCCGCACGGTCGTCGCCGTATCGCCAAGAACCACGATTTGTGTGTCGAGAGGCGCGTACGCGATCTGGCGGACGCTCAGCAGGTACGTGCCGGCGCGAATCCCCGCGAAGGTGAACGTGCCGGCTGAATCGGTGAAGCGTTTGGTCTGTGTCGGGAGCAGCGTAACGGTGCTGAAGCCGAGTGCCTCACCGGTCTCCGCACTGACGACGGTGCCGTGGAGGGTTGATTGTTGGGAATACGCGAGCGGTGCGGTCGCCAACAGAACGATGCATGCAGATGCCCGAGGAGAGAGTCGAACTCTCATGGGGTTGCCCCCGACGGATTTTGAGTCCGTTGCGTCTGCCATTCCGCCACTCGGGCCGAGCGCGGAATATAAAGCTAGTGCGCTAAGGGCGAGGCTCCAGCGGGATCTCGCTCCAGACCTCCGTGCGCGTGCCGGAGCCCACTGCCCCGCCGACCAACGTGCCGGCAGAACCCCCGATCGTGATTCCGACGAGGACGCCGACGCCCGCGAACGAATCGCCCGAGTCCTGCATGGAGGAGGCGAGCAACGCCCCGACCAGGCCCCCCACCACGAAGCCGATCAGCTGCCCTTCCAGAGCGTGGCCGTAGCTGCCGCGACTGACGGCCAGCGTGCCCAGGTCGCCAACGGCGAGCGGTTGAGGTGCCACGCCAGCACGGGGTTGCAGGACGATCGTGTCTGTGGTCACCCGCACGACGTTTCCTATGATTGGCGCGCCGCCGCGTGGCGCCACGCGCACTCGCATCCCGGGCCAGGGACCGATCGCCTGTGCACCGAGCTGCGTATCCATCGCCTGAAAGAGACGGGGCGCGCGCTCGCGAGGCCACAGAGTAAGCAAGTCCCCAGGCTTGGTGACGACCCGGACCGCCGTGAGCGCTCCGGTGTCCCGTGCGATCCGGAGGCGAACGTACTCGCCGTCGCCGAACAGCCCTCGTGGTTTTTCCCCGATGACTACCACGATCAGGGTATCGGGCCGCGTGACCTCGGCCACCGCCAACCCCTGTTGCTGTATGGCCGTTTCGGCGATTGCGGCCAGCGTGTCCGATGACGCGGCATAGTGGGCGAGCTGGCCGGCATCGGGCGGAAGCGCCCGCATCATCCCAACGGTGGCGCAGCCCGCCAGCGCGGGCAGCAAGGCGAGGGAGGACAGTTTTGAGAGTCGCATACGCGGGTGCCTTGAGAGGGACGCCCGAACACTGCACGTGCTGCATCAAGCACTCGTCAAGCGGCCGGGTCAGAAGCTCAGCTGCAGTTGAGCCACGACCGTCCCGCTCCGCTCCGCGCCGATCTGCCGGGACACGTAATCGACCGTCAGCCGCACGTGACGATCCGTCGAGTCGAGGTTCGCCCCCGCTGTTGTGGCGATGTTGCGTGGCTCGGCCACGGCGGGCCGGCGCAGGTCCTCCTGGCGCAACACGAGCTGGACGTGCGGCTCGACCCGGTAGGCGGCGATCACATACCAGCCGTAATCGTCCTTGCCGCCGGCAGCGCGGTGCTCTCCGATGTATTCCACGCGCGTGCTGGCGGGGCCCGACGTAAACATGCCGTCGACGCCATAGCGGGTGCTGTCGGAGCTATAGGCCGCGACGTTGGCGCCGATGTCCAGATGCTCGATCGGCCGGACCGTCACGCGACCCACGGCCAGGATCGTGGAGTCGGTATTGCTCACCGCGTTGCCGCCCTCGCCGTTGAACGCGCCGGCCAGCACGGTCGCCGTCGATCCCACGGCATAGGTCGCCATGACGCCGATGTCACGCTTGGGCGGCAACGACTCGGTGACCGCCGCACGGTCCGCCATCTCAATCGCGGACGGCTGCAGCAGGTACTCGCGGCTGAACGGCGTCTTGAATTGCCCGACCGTGAAGCCCCATGCCGAGCTGGGCGTCCACCGGATGAAGGCGTCGACGAGCCTGACAAGCGGGTCCCCGGGCGATGCGCCGCCCGTGCCGAAGTCGGCGCTCAAGCGATACGAGAAGTGGGTGGCTAAGCCGCCGTCCAGATAGACACGCGCTCGGTTCACCGTCGCGCTCAGGAGATGCCGTTGATAGGTCTCGCGCAGCTGCAGGAAACCGCTGAGCTTGGGCGCGCGATCCTGCGCACCCAGCCGAGTGGTGGTCGCGAGACAGCATACGAGGACCAATCCGGGTGTCTTGACCCTGCGCATAGAGATCCCGTTCCAGCAGCGTTCGGAGACGGCGCAATATAGTCACGTGGGCTGAGATGCTCGCACCGCGCCAAAAGTAACGGACGAATTTCGACGACGCGTGACCCAAAATTCTGTGGCCGCAAAACGCTTACGGCCAATACTCCCGTTGTTGCCGCCACGCGACACCAATGCTGGTTGAGCTGACCACGCCCCGCCCCGGCATGTGCCTTGCCCAACCGTGTCCGGCCGCACCGCCGAGGGTGCGACCGGAAGCTCTCGCAGTTCTGGCAACCATCTCCGTGCAAAGGAGAAGCGAATCATGCGTACGAGCACGTTCCTCGCCCTTGCGAGCGCCTTTCTCCTGACCGGCGCGTGTCGCGAGAATTCACCCCAGCCGCTCGCTCCCTCGTTTGCGTCCACGTCGTCCCTGCCCCACATCAACATCACCGAGTTGCCCTTGCCCGTGAGCGTAGACGCCGAGCTCACGGCGACGAACTGCAGCAACAACCCCGGCCCGAACATCACGCTCGATGGCGTGGCCGCACTCGGTGGCTTTGGCGTGGAAATGAGCTTCAGCAATAACCTGAAGGGCACGCACGACACCACCTTCGACAAACAGGTGGACCTCGCGCTGCAACCCGCGGGGCAGTCGATCACTATCCCGAAGCAGCCGGTGCTCGGCGGCGTGGGCGGCAACCCGTTCATGTGGGTGCAGTTCGTGAACGCCGCCGGCACGCCGACCAGCGACGAGATCTACCTCGGCCGGTGCGTCCAAGGCTCCCGGTACGGCTTCACCCATGCGGAGGTCACGACAGGCTCGGCGTTCGCCGAGTTCGGGATCACGGGCTGCCAGAATAGCCCGGGCCCGTTCATCAGTATAGGCGCCAGCCTGGCGTACGAGGGTCTGGGCGCGCAAGTCATCTTCCGGAACAACGACAATCCGGTCGGGGGCCCGCATGAGGCGACCCGCAGCCAGACCCTCTCTCTCATCCCGCCGGGGCTGAGCTTCACGTTCCCGAAGCAAGGAGTGCAAGGCGGCGTGGGCGGCAACCCGTGGATCTACGCCGGCTTCCTCGATGGCGGGGGTGCCAGGCTCGATGATCCGACCCTGTTGGGCCGCTGCGTGCAGATAAGCACCGGTTCGCGAGAACCGGGCCTTTATCGGCTAGATCCCCCGGCGCCGACCTCCACGAGTCCCCGGACGACCAGCCCCCATCCCCTGGCCTCTCCCCATCCCCCGCCCTTCGCGGCGCTCCATCCGCATCTCCGCGGCCCGCTGCATGAGGCGCGCGCGCATCTGCTGATAGCGCGCGCGTTGCACCGCCGTGAGATACCCCGACATCTCCCGGTCTTCATCCGCATCCCATCCATCAGTTTGCTCACGCTGTCGGAATTGGCCGCCACGCCCGGCTGCATCTGATCGTCCAGCGCCCGGTGCCGCTGCATTTGCTGCTGCATGACCTGGCGCCGCCGCGCGCTGAAACGCTCCTGGCTGGCACGCAGCTTCGTCGCCTGATCCTGCGTCAGCTGCAAGTCGTGCTGCACGCGCGCGCTGAAGCGCTCCTCAATTTGCGCGCGCAGCCGCTCGGCTTCGCCCGTATCGCCGCGTTGCTGCATGCTGTCGCGCTGCTGGGCGGAAAGCCCCCCCCCCGGCGCGAGCAGGACGGCAAGACTGAGGATCGCGAGTCTATTCATTTATCCCTCCGGGGAACGCAGCAACGCGCGCAGCTGCTGCGGGTCGAGTTCGTTGAGATCAGTGCCGCTCTCCGGCACGACCACGCTGTCGCCGGCGACGATCTCATCGAACGACGTGAGGACCTCGCGCAGCTCGTCCGCCGAGAGATCGCTCAGATCATCCGCCACGAAATGGGGGATATGCTCCGCCGAGTCTCTGTCCATCCGCACCTGCCGCAGGACGACCGCGCCGCCCACCAGGATCACGACCGTGGCCGCGATGCGGACCCACGCCTGCTGGATCCACATCGCCCGCGGGGCAGGCTGCTCGCGGAGCCGCTGCACGACCTTCCGCGCAGTCGCCTCGACGTCGAGCCGCTCCGCGGCATCCGCTCCCAGCCGCCGGGCCAGTTGGTTCAACCGGTCTTCATTCATCTCGCACCATCTCCTTCAGTCGTCGCACGGCGTGATGGTAATGCACCCGCGCTGCTCCAGACGTCGTCGCCAATGCCGCCGCGATCTCGTCGTATTCGAGGCCTTGCTGCGCCCGCAGCAGGAAGACTTCGCGCTGTAACCGCGGCAATTGCTTCAGTCCCGCCAGCAGCAACGCTTCCGCTTCACTGGCCTCGGCGTGGGCATGAGGATCGCCCCGGCCGTCGCGAACTCCCTCGTCGAGCGGCATCACTTTCCGCCGCGCTGCCCTGCGCCCGAAATCCTTCAGCACGTTGCCGCCGATCGTCAGCAGCCAGGTGCGAAACTGACACTGGCCGCGGAAGCGATGCACGCCGCGAAACGCGCGGATGAATGTTTCCTGCACCAGGTCGTCCACATCGGCTTCCGGTGCGCCTGCTCCCGCGAGAAAGCGCGCCAACGGCCGGGCGTGGCGCCCGACGAGCTCGGCCGCCGCCTGTTCATCCCCGGTTTGCCACGCGGCAATCAGCGCCGTGTCAGGGGGAGCCGTTTCGGTGCGCGCCAGAGGTTGCGCCATGTGCTCTGTTTGACGGTGGACGTGGAAAGTGGCCGAATATTAAGCCCTTGCCACTGTAGGACGCCGTAGATAGCTTCGGAATTCGAACGACCGTTCGAAACCCATGCGACCTTACGACGAGCGTCTCGATCACCTCCTTGCCCGCGCCGCCCGGGTCTTCGCGGACAAGGGCTACCATCCCACCACGATGCGCGACCTGTCGGCCGCCAGCGGCATGTCGCTCGCCGGGATGTACTACTACGTCCGTGGCAAGGAGGACCTGCTCGCGCTGATCCAGGAGCGCTGCTTCGCCCAGGTCCTGGAGGGCGCCCGGCAGGCCGTCGCCGCCGCCACCGACCCGGAGGAGCGGCTTCAGGCTTTCATCCGGCATCACGTCGCGTTTTTTGCGGACCACATGGCCGAGATGAAGGTGCTGTCGCATGAGACTCCGCCACGCAGCGTCAGTGCCATCAAGCGGCGTTACGTGGATCTGCTCGAATCCATTCTCAAAGATGCCGCACCCGAACACAGTATGGTGGATCGCAGTGCCGCCACATACATCCTGTTTGGCATGATGAACTGGATTTACAACTGGTACGACCCCGCCGGGGAAATCGATCCCGCGCGGCTGGCCGATCTCATGGCGAGCATTTTCCTCGGCGGCTTCGTCGAGACTCATTCGGAGGCTAAGTAATCATGGCAACGATGACCGAACCGCAGGTCAAGGCACTCATTCAGTATCGCGTGGAGGACGGGCTCGCGATCATCGAGCTCGACGATCCCCCCGCGAACACGTACACCTTCGAAATGATGCACCAGCTCGACGAGGCGATTCTCAAGGCGCGCTTCGACGACGGCGTGCATGTGATCGTCATTCGTGGCCGTGGCGAGAAGTTCTTTTCCGCCGGCGCGAATATCGCGATGCTCAACAAGGTGACGCCCCGCTTCAAATACTTTTTCTGCCTGCATGCCAACGAGACCTTGAACCGCCTGGAGCAGACCCCCAAGCTCACGATCGCCGCGCTCAACGGGCACACGGTGGGCGGCGGCCTCGAGATCGCGATGGCGTGCGATCTCCGCCTCGCCAAGGAGAACGCCGGCAAGATCGGGCTGCCGGAAGTGAACCTGGGCGTGCTGCCCGGAACCGGCGGCACGCAGCGCCTCGCGCGCATCGTCGGCAAGTCGCTCGCGATCGAGCTGATGGTGAAAGGCGAAACATTCTCGTTCGATCGAGCCAAGGAGCTGGGGCTCGTGAACGAAATCTTCCCCGCCGACGCGTTCTGGGAGCAGGTGGTGCTGTACGCGAAGCAGTTCTGCCCGCCGCACAAGGCGTCCAAGGCCGTCGGATTGATCAAGCGGTCGGTGCAGTCGGGCGCGGAGGTCCCCTTCGAAAGTGCCCTGGCGATCGAGCGCGAGCTGCAGCAGCAGCTGTTTCAGAGCGAGGATGCGAAGGAAGGGATTGCCGCCTACAACGAGAAGCGCGTGGCGGAGTTCAAGGGGAAGTGAAGACCGACCTCTTCATTAATAACGAGTGGCGGCCGGCCGCGTCGGGGAAGCGCTTTCCCGTGGTCAACCCGGCGACGGAAGAGGTCATCGCCGACGTTGCGGCGGGAGACGCCGCGGACGTGGACAACGCGGTGCGCGCCGCGAAAGCCTGTTTTGAGTCGCCAGCGTGGCGGGAGATGTCAGCCAGAAAGAGGGGGAGAATCCTCTTTAGGGCTGCGGATTTGCTGGAAGCGCGGCTAGACGAGGTCGCACGGCTCGAGACGGCGCAGAACGGCAAGACGCTGTTCGAGTCGAGGATCGAAATCGGGATGACGATCAACACGCTGCGCTACTACGCGGGGTGGACGGACAAGATCGTCGGTGACACGCTGCCCGTGGACGGTCCGTTCTTTACGTACACGCTGCGCGAGCCAATCGGCGTCGTGGGCGCGATCGTGCCGTGGAATTTTCCGCTCAACATCGCGAGCTGGAAATTCGCGCCGGCCCTCGCCGCCGGATGCACGATTGTCCTGAAGCCGGCCTCCGAGACACCGCTGACCGCCCTGCTCTTCGCGGAGATCGCGCTCGAGGCCGGGGTGCCGGCGGGCGCCTTTAACGTCGTGTCCGGAGGAGGTTCAACCGCGGGAGCGGCATTGGTGCGTCATCCCGACGTCGACAAGATTGCGTTTACGGGATCCACCGAAGTCGGCCGCCAAATCATGAAGCTGGCCGCCGAGACGAACAAGCGGGTGACGCTCGAGCTGGGCGGCAAGAGTCCCAACATCATCTTTGCGGATGCTGACTTGAAGGCCGCCGTGCGCGGCGCCCAGACCGGAATTTTCTATGGCAAGGGTGAGGTCTGCGCCGCCGGCTCACGGTTGCTGGTCGAGAAATCGGTGCACGCCCAGGTGATCGAGCAGCTCGCCGAAGGGGCGAAGAAGATGACGCCCGGTGATCCGCTCGACAAAAACACGCGACTCGGCGCGCTCGTCTCCAAGAAGCAGCAGGAGAGCGTGCTGTCCTATATCAAAAAGGGTCTGGACGAAGGGGCGACTCTGGTTGCTGGCGGCAGGGCGGCAAAACCCAACGGCAAGGGTTACTACGTGGAAGCCACGGTCTTCGACGGCGTGCAGCCGGAGATGACGATTGCGCGCGAGGAGATCTTCGGGCCCGTGCTGGCGGTGCTTACGTTCGACGATTTCGAGCAGGGCGTGAAGCTCGCGAATCACACGATCTACGGCTTGGCCGCCGGCATCTGGACCAGGGATATCCAGAAGGCCCATCGCGCGGCCAAGGCCATCCGCGCCGGCACGGTCTGGATCAATTCCTACAACTTCTACGACTCCGGCGCGCCGTTCGGCGGGTTTAAGGCCTCCGGTTTTGGCCGGGATTTGGGGCGAGAAGCGCTGGATGGCTACTTGGAAACGAAGACCATCTGGGTCGGGCTGTGACCGAAGCCTTTATCACGACCGCATTGCGAACCCCTGTCGGCAAACATGGGGGGTCGCTGGCCAACATCCGGCCGGATGATCTTGCCGCGGTGCCGATCAAGGCGGTGGTGGAGAGATCGGGCATCGATCCGGCCGCGATTGACGACGTGATTCTCGGCTGTGCCAATCAGGCCGGCGAGGACAACCGCAACGTCGCCCGGATGGCACTGCTCCTCGCCGGGCTGCCGATCGAAGTGCCGGGTCAGACGGTGAATCGGCTGTGCGGTTCCGGCCTTCAGGCGGTGGCGAGTGCGGCGCAAGCGATCAAAGCGGGTGAAGGCGCGACGTTCATCGCCGGCGGTGTCGAAAGCATGACACGCGCACCGTACGTCATGCTGAAATCCGGCGAGCCGTGGAGTCGCAGGGCGCCCGACACCGCGGACACGACGGTCGGTTGGCGCTTCGTGAATCCCCGCATGAAAAAGGAATGGACGATCTCGCTCGGCGAAACGGCGGAAGTCGTCGCGGAGCGCTACAAGATTACGCGTGCCGAACAGGACGCGTTCGCCGTGGAAAGCCAGCAGCGGGCGGAACGGGCGCTCAAGGAGTGCGTGTTCACGAACGAGCTCGTGCCCGTCTCGCTCCCCGACGGCTCCAAGTTTGCGAAGGACGAGTATCCGCGTCCCGGCACGACGATGGACGCGGTTGCGAAGCTGCAGCCCGCATTCAGGAAAGACGGGACCGTCACGGCGGCCAGCTCGAGTGGGATCAACGATGGCGCCGCGGCTCTTCTCGTCACAGCGAAAGCAGACAAGCCTCTGGCACGTATCGTCACGACTGCCGTGGCTGGTGTGGATCCCAGCTGCATGGGACTGGGGCCGATTCCTGCGACGAAGCAAGCACTCAAGCGCGCCGGGCTCACGATCGATCAAATCGATCTCGTCGAGCTGAACGAAGCATTCGCGGCGCAAGCGATCGCCTGCATCCGCGAGCTCAAGCTCGATCCTGCGAAGGTCAACATCTACGGTGGCGGCATCGCGCTCGGTCATCCCCTCGGCTGCACCGGCGCCAAGCTTTTGACGACGTTGGTTCACGCCTTAATCCGTACGAATTCCTCTTACGGTTTATGCAGTATGTGCATCGGTGTCGGTCAGGGCATCGCCATGATTGTCGAGCGTGTCTGATGGCGGCCTACGAGCGCGTGCTGGTCGAGATCCAGGATCACGTCGGTACGGTCACGCTCAACCGTCCGGAGAAGCTCAACGCCTTCGACCCGGAGGGCTGTGAGGATCTGCTCGAGGCGCTACGCATGCTGTCGGGTGCCGATGCGGTACGGGTCATCGTCGTGACTGGGGCCGGCCGCGCGTTCTGCGCGGGGGCGGATCTCGGCGTGCTGGGCACGCAGGGCGATCAGCTCGTCAAAGCCGGGAAAGACATCGCCCTCACGATCCGCAACGCCCCGAAGCCGGTGATCGCCTGCGTGAACGGGGCGGCGGCCGGTGGCGGCGCGAACCTCGCCCTCGCCTGCGACTACCGCCTCGCCTCGGATCAAGCGTCGATCGGGCAGGTATTTCACAAACTGGGGCTGGGGCCGGACTGGGGAGGCAGCTACTTCCTACCCCGCCTCACGGGAATCTCGAAGGCGCTCGAGCTGGTGTGGAGCGCGCGCATGGTTCCCGCCGCCGAAGCGGCGCAGCTCGGCCTGTTCGACCGCATCGTGCCGCACGCCTCGCTCGCCGCCGAAACTGCCGCGCTCGCCGAGCGCTGGGCGGGGATGGCACCGCTGGCGGTGCGCAAAACGAAGGCGGCGCTGTACCGCTCGCAGCACAGCACGCTGGAGGAAATGCTCGACCTCGAAATCGCCGATCAAGCCGCGCTCTTCGCCACTCCGGAAGCCCGCCAACTGATAAGGAACCGCTGATGGTCCGCAAACTGGGCAATTTCGACGACTGGATCGACTACTTCCGCTACTGGCAGGATTCGATCGGTCTCCCGCAGGGCGACCTTCGCAAGTACGGGTTTGAAGCAAAGTTCGGTGAGCCCGAAGTCCCCCATATCGAGTTCGGGCATTACAAAGGCCAGCGCAAATGGCCGACCGTGATGCACATCCCCGATCAGCGCATCCGCGACGCGTTGCTCAACCTGATCGTCTATCAGGGCGACACCGAGTTCGCGTCGGTGGAGCAACAGCGCAACCTGCTCCAGCACGCGCCGTCGGACTACGACCTGCTCTCGCTGCAGCGCGTGATGACGGAAGAGATGCGGCACGGCTGGCAGATGTCCTACCTGCTCTGCACGCATTTCGGCGACGAGGGCAAACGCGAGGCCGCAAAGCTGCTCGAGCGGCGTGCCGACGAGGGTGAGCGGCTGCTGGGCTCGTTCAACGAAATCGTGGACAACTGGCTCGACTTCTTCACCTATACGCAGTTCATCGACCGCGACGGCAAGTTCCAGCTGAAGATGTTGTCGGTCTCGGCGTTCGATCCGCTGTCACGCTCGATGGGACCGATGCTCAAGGAAGAGTCCTACCACCTCGGTACCGGCAACAACGGCCTGCTGCGGATCGTGAAGGCCGGCAAGATGCCGCCGGAGGTGGTCCAACGCTTCTTCTATAAGTGGATTCCGACGGCGTTCGATCTCTTCGGGACCGACAATTCGTCGTCCGCCCACTGGGCCTACGTGTGGGGGTTGAAGGGCCGCTACGACGAGCGCGAAGTGGGGAATGGCGCCGAACCGGACAAGAGCAAGTTGAACGAGCTCGCGCGAAATCTGTATCGCCAGGAGATCGTGAAACTGGTCGAGCGCCTCAACATGTTCATTGCCGCGCGCGAGCGGCAGCTCAAGGTCCCCGACCTCAAGTTCAACCGGCGGATCGGCATGTACGCACACCAGAAGTTCACGGTGGACGGCCAACCGCTCGACGCCGCGAAGTATCCCGCGTATCTCGAGTCGGTGCTCCCCCGCCCCGAGGACATCGCGATCGTCCACGACATCGAGAAAGAGCCGGACTGGATCGAACCCAAGAAGGCCGACAGCCTGCAGCAGTGAAGCCCCTGGTGATTGCCCACCGGGGCGCCTCCAGCATCGAGCTGGAGAACTCCCTGGCCGCGTTCCGCGCCGCCGCCGGCCAGGGAGCCGACGCCGTCGAGCTCGACGTCCATGCCACGATCGACGGCGAGCTCGTCGTCCATCATGACCCGGCCGTGATGGGATTGCCGATCGCGCAGGCGCGCGCGCGCGATCTGGCCGCTCTGCAACTCCCGAACGGTGAGCCGATTCCGAGCCTGGCGCAGGCGTTGGACGTGCTCGGCCAGCTCAAGGTCTTCGTCGAGGTCAAGGTGCTCGATCCGAAGTGGGACGACCGACTGCTCGCGACCCTCGACAGCGGCCCGAATCGCTCAGGCTACGCGGTCCATAGCTTTGTGGTCCCCGTCGTGCGGCGCCTGGGCCAGAAGCGGCCGAGCCTGCCGCGCGGAGTGCTGTCCGAAGCCGCCACCGGCAATCCGCAGCAGACCTTGGACGACGCATCCGCGCAGACGCTGTGGCAGGAGCGGGCGACGTTGGATGAACCGCTGGTGAAAAGCGTGCACGGGTTGAAAGCGACGATCATCGCGTGGACTGTCGACAATCCCGCCGACATGCAGCGGTTCGTGCGCTGGGGCGTCGATGGGATCTGCACCAATCATCCCGAACGCGCCCGCCTGGTCGTAGACGCTTCCCGGGCTGCATGAAACCGCTTCGCGTTGCCGTCATCGGTGCCGGCACGATGGGTCACGGCATTGCGTATGTGGCTGCGCTTGCGGGTTGTGAGGTGCGGCTGACCGATACCCGTGCCGACGCCCTGCCCCAGGCGCTGGACAGGATTGAAGCCTTGCTCGTGAGCGGCGTCAAACGGGGCAAGCTGGCCGCCGACGATCACGCTACGGTGCGCAAACGGATTCGCGCCGAGCCCCAGATTCGCGCCGCTGCAAGCGACGCCGACGTCGTGATCGAAGCGGTCGTCGAAGACCTCGCCATCAAGCAGCGGCTCTTCGCCGAGATCGAGAGGACGGCTCCGGCGGGTGCGCTGTTCGCGTCCAACACCTCATCGCTGTCGATCGGGCAGATTGCCTCCACGATGACGCAACCGGCGCGTTTAGTCGGGATGCATTTCTTCAATCCCGTGCATGTGATGAAGCTGGTCGAGGTGGTGACGCACGGACGGGATAATCGGCCGGCGGTCGAGCGCGCCGTGGAATTCGCACGCCAGGTTGGGAAAGAGCCGATTGTCGTGCGCGACTCCCCTGGATTTGCGTCGAGCCGCCTCGGTGTCGTGCTGGGCCTCGAGGCGATGCGCATGCTCGAGCAGGGCGTCGCCAGTGCCGAGGACATCGACAAGGCGATGGAGCTGGGCTACAACCACCCGATGGGGCCGCTCAAGCTCACTGATCTCGTCGGGCTCGATGTGCGGCTCGCCATCGCGGAGTACCTGCACGCGACGCTCGGCAAGCCGCAGTATGAGCCCCCCAGGATCCTCAGGGAGAAAGTGACGAGGGGTGAATTGGGGAAGAAGACGGGAAAGGGGTTCTACGCCTGGGGTCGTTGACGCCAGTACACCGCCTTCCAGTGTGTCGCGAAGAATCCGACCGCCGCTCCGAGCGGGACTGAGTAGACCGCGATGCGTTTCGTGGTCGACCAGAAGCCGGGGCAGTCGCTCCCGGGCCCAGGGGGGGCGTCGCAGAAGGGGCGAATGGCGAACTGCGTCGCGGCGGTCAACAGGATCGCCCCGACGAATCCACCGGCGGCTCCAAACACGACGTGCCAGGCGTTGCGCGATTCCACCGTGTCGATGCGCGTGATGTCAGCCCAATCGATGGTGCGTGCCGATCTCGGACCGATGCCGGCGATCCATCCTTTGCGCTCGACGACGACAGCCTCAAACGCACGATACTCGATCAGGGTGCCGGCGACATGCACTGTGCCCAGCCGGGGACGGGGGCGTCCGATGGACAGCGTGGGAACGGTGGCCGCGGCGATGACGTGGACGCGAACTTTCTGGCCGAGGGAGAGATCGGGAATGGGGCCGAAGCCGGCGTGAAAGCCTTGCGTGGCCACCGCGGTCGCGATCAGCGGAAAGATGAGCATGGGCTCCAAGTCTAGTACCCGGCCGGCCGCACCGGGGTCACCATCCGATTATCGCATTACCGACGTCCATGTTCACATCCAGCCGTGGCGCGACCTCAAGCCAAAGGTCCAGGAGGCGATGCGCAGGGGGAAGGAAGATCATTGGGCCTTCCTCATCTCCATCATGGACGACCCCCGCGCGCTGCTTGAGGTGATGGACCGCTCGGGCGTATGGCGTATCGGCCTCGTCAACTATCCCAGCCCCGACATCATGGGATTCGACGATTCGACCAACGCATTCGCCGCAAAGTACGCCACGGCGAATCCCGAGCGCTTGATCCCCTACGGCGGCGTGCACGCGCGCTACACCCGCGACGCCGCGGGCGACGTCGATCGGTTGATCGATCAGGGAATCCGGTTGCTCAAGGTCCATCCCCCTCATCAGGCATTCCCCGCCAATGCCTACACCGACGGTCTCACCGCGCTCGGTGACATTTACCGGCGGTGCGAAGAGCGCGGCCTCCCGGTTATGATCCATACCGGCACATCGATCTTTCCCGGCGCGCGCTCGAAGTACGGCAATCCGCTGGAGCTCGATGACGTCGCGATCGATTTTCCCGACTTGCAGCTGGTGATGGCGCACGGCGGCCGGCCGCTCTACATGGAAGAAGCGTTTTTCATCCTGAGACGTCATAGTCAAATCAGACTCGATGTCTCGGGCATTCCGCCGTCCAAGCTGCTGGAGTACTTTCCCCGCCTGACCGAGATCGTGGATCGCGTCCTGTGGGGCACCGACTGGCCCAGCCCGGGTGTCAAGGATCTGCGCCAAAACATCGATCAATTCCTGGCCCTGCCGCTCGCCGCAGCGCAGCAGCGGGCCATCCTCGAGACCAACGCCCTTGCGCTCTTCCCCGTGGAGCCCTGACCGCATGCGTAAACTGTTCGCGTTGTTGCTCGCCCTTCCGGCACCGCTCTATCCCCAAGCGGGGGGGGGCCAGGAGGGTGCCGGCCGAATCGCGTTCGAGCAGTTCACGCTGCCGAACGGGCTGCACGTCATCTATTCGGAGGACCACTCGACGCCGATCGTGTCGGTCGATGTGTGGTACGAGGTCGGCTCGCGCAACGAGCGTCCCGGCCACTCCGGGTTCGCGCACCTGTTCGAGCACATGATGTTCCAGGGGTCGGCGCACATCAAAAAGGCCGAGCACAACCAGCTGATCGAGCGCGCGGGCGGCGACTTCAACGGCAGCACCGCCGAGGACCGCACCAACTATTGGGAAACGGTCCCGTCGAACCGCCTCAACCTCGCGCTCTGGGCCGAAGCGGACCGGATGCGCTCGCTCGCCATCACGGAAGAGAACTTCGAGAACCAGCGCCAGGCCGTGAAAGAAGAGCGCCGGCTGCGCGTGGACAACGAACCGTACCAGACCGCGTTCACCGACGGGTTGACCTGGCCGTTCGACAGCACGACGTGCTTCCCCTACGCCCACACGGTCATCGGCTCGATGGCCGATCTCGACGCCGCGAAGCTGCCCGACGTGCAGGCGTTCTTCGACACGTACTACGCGCCCAACAATGCGACGCTCGCCGTGGTCGGCGACTTCGTCCCCGGGCAGCTGCGCACGCTCGTCAATCAGTATTTCGCGGGCGTGCCGAGTCATCCGGCCCCCGAGGCTCCGCGCTGCGAGGCGACTGCGGGTGGTGGGGGGGCTGGGGGAACTCCGGCGCGGCATGAGGTGCACGACGCGCACGCCAACCTCGACGCGCTGCTGCGCATCTATCGCGTGCCGGCGCATCGCAGCGCCGACACGCCGGCGCTCGAAGTGCTCAACATCATCGTCGGGCAGGGGGAGAGCTCGCGCCTCAACGTCGCCGTGGTGCGACGCGAAAAGGCGGCCGTCGCGACCGGCGCCATCCTCAATCCGTTTGGATCGCGCAACGGTCCGGGAGTCTGGGTTGCGTACGGCATCGTGAACCAGGGCGTCTCGGCGGACCGCATGGACAGCCTGATTGTGGTACAGCTCGACAGCATCCGGACCTACGGCATCTCCGCCGCCGAGCTCGAGAAGGCGAAGAATGCGCTGCGGGCGGGATTCATCGGCAACCGGGAGACGACGTTGGGCAAAGCCGAAGAGCTGCACCACTATCGCACGTTTCACAACTCCGTCGACGAGATCAACACCGATCTCGACAAGCTGCTCGCGGTCACGAGTGATGACGTGAAACGCGTCGCGGCCTCGTATCTCGCGCCCGGCAATCTCACGCTGCTGATCGTGCGGGCGGGGGCGGGGCCGGCGACGCGAGGTGGGCAATGAATCGCCGGAACGTGGGAATGTTGGAACGTTGGAATGTTGGAATGATGGCGCTGATCGCACTTTCCAATATTCCAACAGTCCAACTTTCTTCCCAGGAACCGTTCCCCACCAAGGCACCGGCTCCCAGTCGCCTCCGGCCCGTGCGCTTTCCGCCGTTCCAGGATGTCGCGCTCCCCAATGGCATGACGCTGCTGCTGGTCGAGAACCACGAGCAACCAACGCTGTCGGTGAGTCTCAGCTTCCGCGCCGGCAACGTCTACGACCCTGCCGGGAAGGAAGGCGTCGCGGCGCTGGTCGCCGAGCTGCTGACCAAAGGCACGCCCACCCGCAGCGCCGACCAGATCGCGGCGGAAATCGAAGGGGTGGGTGGGACGATCGGGGCGAGTGCCGGCGACGACTTCCTCACCATCGCCACCGACGGGCTGAGCGATCACGCCGAGCTGGCCTTTGCCCTGCTCGGCGACGTCAGCCGGCGGTCGACGTTCTCCGAACAGGAGCTGGAGCTGGCGCGGACCCGGTTCCTCTCGTCGCTCGAGGTCGAGCTGTCGCGACCGGAAAACGTCGCCGCGCGCGCGTTCCAGAAGGAGATCTACGGCCGCAATCCGTACGGCCGGAACACGAGTGTCGCCGCGTACAAGGCAATTACGCGCAATGACATCGTCGCGTTCGCCGCTCGGCGCATCCGGCCGGGCGGCTCGTTGCTGGTCGTGGCGGGCGACATCACGCTGCCAAGTGCGCGCGCGCTCGCAGCCAGCGCATTCGGCACGTGGCGGGGCGGAGCCGCTGCGACGCCTCCGGCTGCCGCCGCTCCAGGCAAACGCGCGACCGACATTCTCCTGGTGAACCGGCCCGGCTCGGTGCAATCGAACGTCGTCATCGGGAACACGACGTTCCTGCCGACCGACAGCGGCTACTACGCGGCGCGGATCGCCGCCCACGTCCTGGGCGGTGGCTCGGACTCGCGCCTGTTCATGATTTTGCGCGAGCAGAAGAGCTGGACCTACGGCTCCTATGCCTCGCTGCGGCGCACCCGCGGCCTCGGTTACTGGGAGGCGACGTTCGAGGGGCGCACCGAAGTCACCGACAGCGCGTTGACGGAGCTGCTGCATCAGATCGATCGCGTGCGGACCGAAACGATTCCCGACAGCGAGCTGGTCGCGGCCAAGGGGTTCCTGGTGGGCTCCTTCCCGCTGACGATCGAAACGCCTCGCCAGATCGCCGGCGTCGTCACGACCGCCCGGCTCCTCGGTCTCGGTTCCGACTATCTGCAGCGCTATCGCGAGCGCCTGGCGGGCGTGAGCGGCGCGCGGGCGCGCGCGGCTGCGCAGCGCGTGTTTCGCCGCAACGCGCTGACGATCATCGTCGTCGGCGACGCCAAGTCGCTGTACGACAAGCTGAAGACGATTGCGCCGGTCCGCCTGGTGGATATCGAGGGCCGGCCGCTCGATCCGGCCGGGCTCAACCCCACCGGCGGTCCGGTCTCGTTCGACCGCAGCCAGATCGTGGCGCGCAGCGACAGTTTCCAGGCGCTGGTCCAGGGCACCGTGTATGGCGGACAACTCTCGAAGGTCGAGGTCGCCGGCGATTCGATCGTGTATACCGAAGCAACGACGATCGGCCCATTCCAACAGCGATCGACCGTCGTATTGAACGCCGATCTCACGATGCGGCGCACCAATCAGACCGGCATGGTTCAAGGTCAGCAGACCGAAATCCATTTGACGTACGCCGAGGGCCGCGTCAAAGGGACCGTGATGGCGCCGCAGCCCACGGGCGCGCCGAAACCGATCACGGTGGACACCACCGCCCCCCCGGGCACGATCGACGATAACGCGCTGGGGGTGTTGCTCGCCGCGCTGCCGCTCGATGCAGGAAAGACATTCAACCTGAACGTCTTCTCGTCGGGCGAAGGGGCGTCCAAGGTCGTCACCGTGAAAGTCGCGGGCGTCGAGAATGTCACGGTGCCGGCGGGAACGTTTCCGGCCTATCGCCTCGAGCTGTCGGGGATGCAGCTGCCGGTGGTCATGCACGTCACCCAGCAGGCGCCGCGGCGGCTGGTGCGCATCGCGCCGACGGGCGCGCCGCTGGTGTTCGAACTCGTGAAATAGGAGAGATCTGACCATGCGACATCTGTCGGTCGGGTTGGGCCTGATCTTGCTCGCGGTGGGTTGCGCATCGGGTGCGACGCGGACCGCTGGCAATACAGCGAGTCCCCAGAATGCACCGCCCGCGGTCAAACCCTCCACAACGTCCACCGCCCTTCAGGACACCGTAGGATTGGGCCCCCAGTATCCCTCCACCTACCAGCGCCACACCAACCCTGCGGTGCTGATCCGCAACGCGACGATCATGACGGCGACGGGCCAGGAGATTCAGGGTGGCTCGATTCTGTTTCGCGACGGCCGGATCGTCGCGGTCGGGTCGAAGGTCGACGCGCCGAGCGATGCGACGGTGGTGGATGGCACGGGCAAATGGGTGACGCCCGGCGTGATCGATACGCACTCGCATCTCGGCGTCTACGCCGCTCCGGGCACGTTCGCGGAGTCGGACGGCAACGAGGCGACGAACCCCGTCACTGCCGAGGTGTGGGCCGAACACTCATTCTGGCCGCAGGATCCGCAGATCCCGCTGGCGATCGCCGGCGGGGTGACGACGATTCAGGCGCTCCCCGGCTCGGCGAATCTGATCGGTGGGCGCAGCGCGGTACTGAAGCTGATCCCTGCCCGGTCGGTGCAGGAGATGAAGTTCCCCGGCGCGCACTACGGCCTGAAGATGGCCTGCGGCGAGAACCCCAAGCGCACGTATGGCCCTCGCGGCGGGCCCTCGACCCGCATGGGGAACATGGCCGGTTATCGCGCCGCGTTCATTCAGGCGCAAGGCTATAGGCGGCGCTGGGACAAGTGGAACAAGGACCACGAGGGCGATCCCCCGGAGCGCAATCTCCGCAACGAGTCGCTCGCGGAGGTGTTGCGCGGCAACATCTACGTGCAGAATCACTGCTACCGCGCCGACGAGATGATGCAGATGCTCGATCTCGCGCACGAGTTCGGCTTCAAGATCCGCTCGTTCCACCACGCGGTCGAGGCATACAAGATCGCCGATGTGTTGGCGCGGGAAGGCACCGCGGTGTCGATCTGGTCGGACTGGTGGGGATTCAAGGAAGAAGCGATGGACGGGATCTACGAGAACGCCGCGCTGGTGCAGCAGGCTGGTGGCCGAGTCGCGATCCACTCCGACGATGCATCAGGCATCCAGCGCCTCAATCAGGAAGCGGCCAAGGCGATGTATCACGGCCGGCGCACGGGGATCCCCATCACCCGCGATCAAGCCGTCCGCTGGTTCACGGCCAACCCCGCCTGGGTGCTTGGCATCGATTCCGTGGTGGGCACGCTCGAGCCCGGCAAGATGGCGGACGTCGTTCTGTGGTCCGCCGATCCCCTCTCGGTGTATGCGCTGGCCGTGCAGGTCTACAACGACGGCTGGCTCGTGTACGATCGCAACGATCCGGCGCGCCAACCGAAAACCGACTTCACGTTGGGGCAGCCATGATTGCCTTCCTGCTGCTTCAGACGATCGCGATCACCGGCGCAACGGTCTATCCGGTCTCGGGGCCAAAAATCGAGAATGCCACGGTGTTGATTCGTGACGGCAAGATCGCGGCCGTCGGCACGAACGTCGCAGTGCCGGCGGGCGCGACGCGCATCGACGCGTCGGGAAAATGGGTCACACCGGGGCTGATCGATGGCGCCGGCCAGATGGGACTGCGGGAGATTGGCGCAGTTCAGGGCACCAGCGAGTATACGCAGCGCGGCAATGACGTCGCGGCGGGGTTCAACGTCCTCGAGGGCATCAATCCCGCGTCCACCCTCATCGCGGTGAACCGGATGGAGGGCGTGACAACAACGCTAGCCGTTCCTGGATCCTTGGGTGTTCCGCCGAGCGGCGGTTTGATCTGGGGTCAGGCGGCGCTCATCGATCTCGACGGCGCCACGATCGAAGCCATGCGGATCAAATCGCCGGCGGCGATGGTGGCCGGCTTGAGCGAGGCGGCAAAGGACGCGAGCGGCGGCTCGCGCGCCGCGGTTGTCCAGCGCCTGCGGCGTGTGCTCAACGACGCGCGCGAGTACGCCACGCGGCGTGCCGATTACCGGCGTCGCCAGATCCAGGATCTCAGTGCGAGCGCGGCGGACCTCGAAGCGCTACAGCCGGTGCTGCGCGGTGAGCTGCCGCTGATTGTCGTGGCCAATCGCCGCAGCGACATTGAGACCGCGCTCCGGATCGCGCGAGAGTACAAGCTGCGGCTGATTCTCGCGGGAGCGGCCGAAGGATGGATGATCCCCGGTGAGATCGCCGCGGCGGGCGTGCCGGTCCTCGTCGAGCCGCTCGACAACATTCCGTCGTACGATGCACTCGGCATTCGCTACGAGAACGCGGCGCTCCTCAGCAAGGGCGGCGTGAAGGTGAGCCTGATGGAGACGGCGACCGAGAACACCCGCGACCTGCGCCAGCAGGCCGGCAACGCGGTGGCGACGGGGATGTCGTGGGATCAGGCGCTGCGGGCTGTGACGCTCACGCCGGCGGAGGTTTTCGGCGTGGCGGATCGGTACGGGTCGCTCGAGGCGGGCAAGGTTGCCAACGTGGTGATATGGAGTGGCGATCCGTTCGACTTCTCGACTGGCGTGGAGCACGTCTTTATTCGAGGGAAGGACATACCACTGCGAAGTCGTCAAACTGAATTGTTGGAGAGGTACAGGACGTTGCCGCCGAAGTATTAGGGGCGGTAGGAGGCGGTAGGGGGCGGTAAAAACTACGACCCTCTACCGTTTCCGTTTCCGCACTGCCTCATAGAGTTTCCACGTCAGAAACCCAGCTCGTCGCCGCAATTCGTCCAGCTGCTTGTAGCGTTCGTCATCCAGTAGTTCGACCCGCCTGCAGAACCGCAGCGTATATGACAGCTCCGATAATGACCCAATCGCAATGTTGAGATATCTGCAGAACTCATTGGCTCCAGGTTTCGCCGACCCCTCAGCGATGTTGGCCGGTGCCGAGAATGCAGCTCGACGTGACTGAGAGGTCAATCCGAAGAGTTCGTATTTCGGAAACGACCGTGTGGTTTCATAAACTTGGACGGCGAGCTCGTCGCACACCTTCCAAGCCTCAAAGCGCTCATATGGCATCATGCCGACAACAATTGGCCCTGGGGAGAACAACGCGTAACCGAAATTCGACGGGAGGGAAACAAAAAAGGCGGCCGGGGTTTTCTCTTACCGCCTCCTACCGCCCCTTTACCGCCTCCTACCCTAGTTCTTCGCCGCTGCCTCCACCACTACCGGATACACGCTGACCTGCATGCGTTGTTTGTTCTTGTGCTCAAACTTGACGTGACCATCAACGGTGGTGAACAAACTGTCGTCTGAAGCGCGCCGCACATTTCTTCCCGGATGAAACTTGGTGCCGCGCTGGCGCACGATGATACTGCCCGCGGTCACGAATTCCCCGCCGAAGCGCTTCACGCCGAGATATTTCGGATTCGAGTCGCGCCCGTTGCGCGAGGAGCCGACGCCCTTCTTATGAGCCATGCGATCCTCAGCCGACCTTCACGTCGGCGATCTTGATTTCGGTAAAGTCCTGCCGGTGCCCCGCGTGGCGGCGATAGCCGGTGCGGCGGGCGAAGCGGAAAATCCGGATCTTCTTGCCCTTGCCGTGCCGCACGACCTCGGCGGTGACCTTGGCACCCTTCACCTTCGGCGCACCCGTCTGGACGTTCTTCCCGTCGCTGGCGAGGAGGACGTTGTCGAACGACACCTCGTCCCCGGGTTTGGCGTCGAGCAGCGGCACCTTGATGGTGACGCCGGGCTCGGCCCGGAACTGGGCACCACCGGTGGTGAAGATTGCGTATGACATAGGGGCCGGAACCTAAACAGGGACAATCGGTTGGTCAAGCCACGGCATACTGTTCGGTGACGTCCCGACCCGCCGGTCGCGCCATCATCCGGAATTCGTCGAGCCGCATCATCGGATCGTCACGCACCTCGAGCTCGAGCCCCGTTTGCTTCTCCAACTGACGCAGGAAGTTAGGCTCCTGCTCCACCAAATAGAGCGCCACCTCGGGGTGCAACCGCACGGACAGTTGGCGCTCCTTGTGGTCCGCGCCGGCGCGCTTGAGTGAACGCTCCATGCGGCGAACGACGACCTCGGGCCGGAAGACGCGGCCGGTCCCCGTGCACGTCGGGCATTCCGTCGTCATCGACTGCCACAGCGACGGCCGCACGCGCTGGCGGGTCATTTCGATCAGGCCGAGCTCCGAGACGGCGAAGGCGCGGGTACGCGCCCGGTCATGGCCGAGGTGGGTGCGCAGCTCCTGGAGCACCTTGTCCCGGTTGGAGCGCGTTTCCATGTCGATGAAGTCGACCACGATGATCCCGCCGATGTCGCGCAGCCGAAGCTGGCGCGCCACTTCGCGCGCCGCCTCGAGGTTGGTGCGCAAGATCGTGCTTTCCGGGTCCCGCTTGCCCGTATAGCGGCCCGTGTTCACGTCGATGGAGATCAGGGCTTCCGTCGGCTGAATGATGAGATAGCCGCCCGTCGGCAGGTCCACCCGCTGCTTGAAGAGGTTGCGGATCTCCGCCTCGACGTCGTATTCGTCGAAGAGCGGCGTCTCGGCCGTGTACAGCTTGACCCTGGGCAAGAGCTCGGGGTCGATCTGCTTCAAGTACTGCTCGACTTCGTTGTACAGCAGCTTGGAGTCGACGAGGAGCAGGTCGACGTTGTCCGACAGCAGGTCGCGCACGATGCCGCGCGTCAAGCTCGTCTCGCGCTGCACCAGTGCAGGGGCGCGTCCCGATGAGGCCTTGCGCTGGATCTTCTTCCAGAGACCCAGGAGGTGATCGATCTCCCGCTTGCAGCTCGCCTCGGTCAGGTCGTCGGCCACGGTGCGAATGATCCAACCGCCCGAGTCGGGGGGCACGAGCTTGGTGACCATGTCACGCAGCCGGCCCCGCAGCTCGCGCGCTTCGATCTTCCGGGAGACGCCGACCTTGGAGGCGAACGGCATGTAGACGAGGAACCGGCCGGCGAGCGAGACCTGGGCGGTGACCCGTGGTCCCTTGGTACCGATGGCTTCTTTGATGACCTGGACGAGCTTCGTCTGACCGCGCTTCAACTCGTCGGCGATGTTGGGGGCCTGGCGCCGGCGCGACCCGCGCTGAGCGGCCGGCGGGGGGGGGGGGCCACGCCGATTCGCAACGGGCTCCGGACCGCCCTTCCCATTCCCATCCCCGTTCCCCGTGTCCTCGTCCGCGTCGTCGGGCTCGCGGTCCTCGGGGTCTTCGTCCTCTTCCGCCTCGATTAAGTCGGAGGCGTGGAGAAAGGCGCTCTTTTCGGCGCCGATGTCGACGAAGGCGGCCTGGATGCCGGGCAGGACGGCCTCGACCTTGCCGACATAGATGTCGCCAACCGAACGGTGGGAGTCGGGACGATCGACCAGGAGCTCAACAAGGCGGTCGTCCTCGAGAATGGCCACGCGGGTCTCCCGCGGGCTTCCAGAGATCAGGATCTCGCGCTTCAAAGCAGTCACCCTCGCGCCCCGGCGGGAAACAGCCGCCCCCCGGAAGCCTGTGGTTTTCCCAGCAATAGTCCAACTCGCCCGGCGCGTCTGGTGCGTGCGGCACGGGCAGGGAGATGATTCGATTGGAAAGGCGGCTGAGAGTCGCCAGAGACCAATGCATGGAGTAAACCTAAGACGAGCGGGAATTTAGGTCAATCTATCAGACCGCCCAGTAACTGTCGCGCGATCACGACGCGCTGGATTTCGCTCGTTCCCTCCCCGATCTCGCAGATCTTGGCGTCCCGCATCATCCGCTCGACCGGGTACTCGGTCGTGTAGCCGTATCCGCCATGCAGCTGAACTGCCTTAGTCGTGACTCGCATGCAGAGCTCGGAGGCGTACAGTTTGGCCATCGCCGCCTCCTTCTTGAACGGATGCCCATGCTGCTTGAGCCACGCGGCGTGGTAGACGAGCTGCTTGGCGGCTTCGATCTCGGTCGCCATGTCGGCCAGGGCGAAGTGCACCCCCTGGAAGCTCGCGATGGGCCTGCCGAACTGTTTGCGGGTCGACGTATACGCCAGAGACTCCTCGAGCGCACCCTCGGCGAGGCCCAACGCCAGCGCGGCGATGCCGATCCGGCCTCCATCGAGCGTGTGCAGAAACTGGCGGAAGCCGTTGTTCACGGGGCCGAGCACGTTCTCCTTCGGGACGACCGCATCCTGGAAGATCAACTCGCGCGTGTCGGACGCGCGCCAGCCCAGCTTGTCTTCTTTCTTGCCTGAGAGGACGCCACGGTTCTTCGGGAGGTCGGGCGCGTGTCCTGTCCCGACGCGCTTGGCCTCTTCGAGATCGCAGCTGTCCTTCGTGACGACAAAGGCCGTGATCCCGTGGGTCCGCTTGGCATGGGGATCGGTCCGTGCCGTGATGCAAAAGATTTCACCGACGCCGGCGTGGGTGATGAAAATCTTCGAGCCGTTGAGGACGTAGTGGTCGCCGCGATCGACGGCGGTCGTCTTCGTGCCGCCGGCGTCGGAGCCGGCTCCCGGCTCGGTGAGACCAAAGCCGCCGAGCACCCTCCCCGTCGCGAGGAACGGCACGAATCGCTGCTTCTGCTCGTCGGTGCCGAAATCCATGATCGGCGACGTGCCGAGGGTGGTATGGGCGCTGACGGTGATCGCGTGACTCGCGTCGACCTTGGCGAGCTCGTGAATGACCGTGATGTACGACAGATAATCCATCCCCGACCCACCCAGCTCCTCCGGCCACGGAATCCCGAAGAGGCCGAGCTCCGCCATTTGCTTGACGTTGTCCCACGGGAAACGGCTGTCGAGATCATGCTGGCGGGCGGTGGGTTTGACGACGTTGCGGGCGAAGTCTCGCACCATCTCGCGGACCTGGAGATGGTGGTCGGAGAAGTAGAGGGCGTCGTGCATGGGGGAAATCTAGCGTGGCCTCATGAACAACCAAACACGCTTGGTGAGGTCTTAACGCGTTTCTCCAGGACCGGAAAGGCGATTCACCAGATCCAGCAAAGGTGTGCTGAGCATTAGATACCCGCGTTGGCGTTGAAGATTGTAGCCTGCGCCCACTACGAGCGCATCGTCGAACAGGCTGATCACCGGTCCGAACCCCAGCTGCACCTCGCTATTGCGCGTAATTACGACGGACGTCAGCCCAACTCCGAAGTCGAGTGGCCAGGTCTTACCGTCGCGCTGCGAGCCGTCGGGTTGCATTTTCGCGAACGACCGATAGTGAATGATCCACGACGCGGAGACGCCTGGTAGGATGCCGTCGGTCCGCGATTCGCGGGTAAACGCAAGGCCGCCACTCCAGCGACGATGCAAGCCGTAACTTCGTATTCGTAACGCGGATGTTGGTTCGGCCAGAACCCGACTAGCCGATCCATCGGAGACGCGAAGCGTCAGGAGGACGACGTCCCCGTCCAACGGTTCGATGCGCGTGAGATCCAGCATTCCTGGTCCCAAGTCCTCAGCGGTTCGCGTCACGAGTCCGGTGGGATCCACCGATTCAGTTCCACCGACAATTCTGGCCACGCCGGTTAGTTGGAGCACCTTCACGAAAGGCTCGACCCGCTTCCGCAATTCCTGGTAATGCCGATCGATATTGTGCAAACTGGGAATGGCGGCCTTCCACCTGGAAATGCTGTCTCGGCTAAATGCATTGATGAAACCGAGCAGCTCCGCGTTCAGGCGCTGCTGGGTCGCGCGCGCGGCGCTATCGATGATCTGCATCGCGATCGCGAGGCCTTGCGGCCCGATCGCTGCGAATCTCCGGACTGCGTCCTCGCCCTGAGTCAATCCTCGCGTCAGGACATCGACCGCCATCGCGGGATCCGTGCTCCCCTGCAGTCCGCGGAGAATGGTGGCCTGCTGATTTCGCAGGCTGTCGATCACCAGTGCCAGCGAATCGGCCACGCCGCGCAATCTCCTCGCCAGCGCGGGCACTTGCTGCTGAACCGTGTCCGCGAAGGCCATAAGGGTGGCGCGGGCTGGGAAGGAGTCGAGAAAGCCGCCAAATCCGCGTGCTGCATCGCGCGCGGAACGAAACAGAGAGTCGAGCGACCGCGCCGCGTTGGTCGTGATGTCCGTAAACCGCGGAATGATGTCGGCGACCTGCCTCGCGGCATCCATCCCGTTATTGAGATCCGCCTGTTCCGCGGGCGTGCGGGCGAACCCGAGTTTGGGAACCGGATTGGGGTCCCCTGCCGGGAGGTTGTCGTATCCCTCAACGTGAATTTGGGCGGCGGCCCGCCGCGCGCTGTAGTGAATGGCCCAGAGTTGCACCCGCAATCCCCGGCCGCCTGACGCGCGCTGATAATCCGCCGTCGCGGTCGCCAATGCCTGCTCGAGCCGTTCGATATGGGTGCGCAGCAACGCGGCGACAGCCTGATATCCTGGGTCGGGCTGTGCCAATGCGCGGATGAGACCGGGCCGGTCGATCTTGTTCAAGTACTTCGTAACCGGTAGTAACAGAGTCCCGTGCGCGCGAATGGCCGACGCGAGCTCGGCGCCGGCTTGCGAGTCCGCGGGGTTGCGGTCGAGTGCCTGTGCGGCCGCTGTGATTCGTTGCACGATGACCGGCAGGTCGTGCGCGAGGGGCTGGAGGAGCTCCGTCACTTCGCGCAGGGAATCTGCCAGCGCACGGAGTGCCGAGCGGGCAGCCGCCAGCTCGGGCGTGTCAGGGCTGCCGGTCGGGACGAGGTTCCCGAGTTGCGGTGTTATCTGCACCCAGCTGTTGATGTCCACGAACGCACGCACACAGCGGCAGTCCTGGTGTTTGCTGCCGCGCTCGTCTATTTCCGTGACGACTAGAGCCGGCTCCGCGGCGGGCGTGGGAGGGCTGGATACTGTCGCCGGCGGTCGACACGCAATGCTCAGCGCGCTCCCGACAATCGTCCACCATCGATTTGCCGTGACGGGCATCGATTATCCTGCCTGTCCTTCCTGGAAAGCGATTTCGAGCTCTGGAAGGTCGATGTCGTCAGATCGCGACAGCCAGACGACCGGCTCATCCCGCAGGTTCAGGACGCACGCGACCGCGTCGTCCTTCATGTACTTTTTTCGTTCCGCGCTAGTGAGCAGATTGGGATCTCTGATCCACACGACACGGCGTGTCGAGGCCAAGGCCTGAGCGCGCACGTCGGCTTTGGAGGCGATCACGTCTTCCCCATGACCATCTCCCAGCACGAGCATCGTGATTCGAAAGGGGTCCGCGATCGCGTCGTCGAGGAGTTTGCGCGAACCAGCTGTGGTGTCGGGCAGGATCAGCATGACCCCCCCTCAATAGCCCGTGCAGTATTGAAAATGCATCGGGTCTTTGCTCTTGCCGGACCAATCGCCTCCCCATTTGAAGCCGGCCGTGCGAAATACCGCGACCACGTCTGGTGACATGTCGCCCGCCGTGCCCTGGGCGTTGGTTCTCGTGTTGAGGTCGATCGCGATACCCCAGCAGTGGGCGGAGAGTTTGTCGATCGTCCGTTTGGGGCGGAAGTTGTAGCACCCGCCGAAGGCTTGTACTTGCGACTGCAGTCCCTTGTCGCGGATAGCCGTGAACACGGCCGGGAAGATGTCCTTCAGCTTCACGTGGCACTGGAGCCGTGTGACGACGGTGGTGGGCTCCCAGGAGAACGGAATCGGGAACGGCAGCGGGGCCCGGGTCAACATTTCGGTTTCCCACCGCGGATCCAGCGTGCCGTCATCGCGGACGTACTCGTAGATATTCCCGAACGTCGCCAGCACTTGGTCGAGACCGTTGGGGACCGCAAGCGTCGGCGGAACGGCCGGTGCGGGTGCGGGAGCGGGTGCGGGCGTCGGCACGCGGGCTGGGGCCGCGGGGGGCGGCGCCGGCGGCGGCGCTGGGCCATCGAGCTCCCGGCGCGAAGGAATTTCCAGTGTTTGGCCCACGGCAACGAGGTTCGGATCGCGAATGCCGTTGTAGCGGCCCAGCAGCTCGAAGAGTGCGGCGTCTCCGTAGAACCGCTTGGCGATCTTGCCCATCGTATCGCCACGCGCGATCACGTAGCGCTGAGCCATGGTGCCAACCCCAGCGAAGGATGCGGCGAATGTCCGGCGCGCTGTGAAGCGCCGGAATAGATCCTTCGGTTCAGGCGAGATTCAGATCGCGATCTAGATCGCGCCCGGTCGCCGCAAAATCCTCCCTTCCTGCCGCAAAAACGCCCTAGTGCGCGCTGCGGGCGAGCTACCTCTTAAGGCATGCCTGTGCCCCGCGACATCGGCAAACCGGATACGCCGGTCCGCGCCATCGTGTTCTCGGGCGGCATGGTCGAAACGGTGATGCAGCTCGGCGTGGTGCACGCGTTGCTGGTGACGCGTGCGGTACGACCGGACGTCGTCGTCGGAATCTCCGCGGGCGCCATCAATGCGGTCGCGCTGGCGGAGGTCCTGCAGGCGGGCGAGACCGTTCCCGACAAACGTCTGCACGCGCAGATCATTCGCTTTCGCCAGATCCTCGATGCCTATCGACGCGCGCCGGGCGAGATCATCGACGCGCTCCTGCCCGATCCGTTTCAGGTCGAGGCGCAACGGCCGCTGGAGCCGCTGCGGCTGCCGATTCAACAGCAAGTCGAGCGCAATGGGCGACTGGAGGCGGTGCGGTCGCGCGCCGGCATGATCAACCTCTACAACCAGCTGCTGGACATGCGGATGTCCATTGGGACGTTTGCCCGCGCCGTGCGGGTGCTGCTGGGGTTCCAGGCCGCGGGGGAAATTCGCGCGCGCGGCGCCTGGCGCGCCATGGTCATCGACCAATGCATCCAGGGTTGGGTCGTGCTGGGCAGCAATCTGTTTCGGCTGGCGCCACTCGTTCCCGATCTGGTTGCCGTGCTGCTCGGCTTCAAACGGCCTGAGGAAAGAGGAGCGAGCGCGGCGGAGATCATCTTCCACGGAGACGTCATCCCGCGCGCCCGCAAGTTCTTCTCGTACGCGGCATCGCTCATCGGGCTCGCCGCGTTGTGGCTTGCGATCTCGGCGGTCGTGGTCTTGGCGCCGGCGGCGGTGGCGCACGCGTTGGCGCTGCTGATTCCGGGGCTCGTCGGCCATCGCGGGCTCGTCACGGCGTTCAGTTATCTGGCCGTCGCGTTGGCGGTATTGGGGCTGATACAGCACCGGCCGGCGCATGGTCGCTGGCGAGCGCTGTTCGTCGGGCTCGCCCGTGCGGTCCCCTACTTCGCCACGTTTGTCGTGTTGGTGATTCGCTGGACTGTGTTGCTCGCCATCCCCGTGCTGGCTCTGTGGCTGTTGCTGTGGCTGGCGGTGCACAAGTTCGAGCTGCGGGCGACGGCAGCAGCGTGGCAGGCGGCGGTGCAGCAATGGTGGCAGGCGGCGGTGGAGCAATGGTGGTTCCCGGCGTATCTGGTGCTGCTGGCACTGTGCGCCGGATTCATCGTGTGGCGCCGCTACTTCGCACAGCCGCCCGCGCGGCCGTTTTGGGCGCGGCTGTTGGAACGGTACGAGCTGCACGATTCCTTGTTCAGCTCCTATCCACTGCGGCAGCTCTTTGTGCGCCTGTTCGACCCGCGGTACTACGGTGGGACGCAGATTCAGGACGCCGTCGAGCGGGCGCTCAGCGATGACGATTCGCCGGCGCGACAGAACATCGCCGGCAAAGCGCTGCAGGATTACAGGCTGCCGAGGGTCGGCCTGACGGTCGCGGACGTATCGACGGGACAGCTGCACTTTCTCGATCCGGCCGTGCGCGTGGTCGACGGCCTCCTGGCGGCGATGGCGATGGTGCCGCTGTTTCCGCCCGTCCCGATCGATGGCACGCTGTGTGTCGACGGGACGAACATTTCGAACGAGCCGACGCGCGCGCTGCTGGATTTCCTGCGAGAGCGGCTCGAGCCGCAGGCAACGGTGTTGCACATCTACAACGTTGCGGCGCTCCCGGTGAGTGGTCGCGGACTCACCGGCGCTCCCGAGCCGCACGAGTCGGAGTTGGTCGTCATCGCGCAGCGCGCCATGCAGCTGCAGCGCTACCGCGATGCCACACTGGAACGCCGTCTCACCGAGCTGTATACGAAGTCGATTCCCGGCGACCGCATTCTGTATCCCGCACCGGATCCCGATTCCGCGGAGCCTGCCCCCAAGCAGTACGTGCGCGCCTGGGTGCATGCGATCGAGCCTGATCGTCCGCTTGAGCTCACGCAGCGCATTTTCGAGGCGGAATCCACCGAGCGGCGTCGCGACCTGATCACGGAAACCGTTGCAGACGGCTGCCGGGCGGCGCTGGAGGTGATGATCCAGCCGGCGATCGAGGAAGTCCGAGCGGAAAAGGGAGCGGCGGTGCCGGACAAAGCAGAAAGAGACGAGCGGCCGGTGCTTCCCTGCCGACTGGCGGTGCAGAAGCATCTCAAGATTGCCGACGCGGGCCTGCCGGGAAGCGAAGCCGGCGACGACCACGGGCCCGGCCTGTCGGAGGTGTGTCGCGTCTGTGCGATCCGCCGCGAGGCGACGCTCGAAGGTCGGCGGACCTATCTGAATCCGGGGTCGCTGCGGGTGCCGCCGCAGCACTTTCACCAGCCGCGCTGGCCGAGCGAAGAGCAGAAGGAGTTGGTCGGCGAAGCGGACTTCGACGTAACGAAGAAGACCGGTGAGTTCGCGCGGACGCCGGCGGCGGACGCTCCGGGATGGAAGTGGCCACTCGACCGCGGTGCGGAGCTCGGTACACAGCGGCCGCTGATCAACTTGTTGTTCAGTGGCGGCGTGTTCCGCGGCGTCTATCAGATCGGTGTCCTCAACGCGCTCAGTGAGGTGCAGCTCCGACCCGATGTCGTCGCCGGAGCCTCGGTCGGCTCGATCACCGCCGCGATGGTGGCGCGGGTGCTGCTCGAGGACAGCGACAAACACAAACGGCAGCAACGCATCGCTGAACTGGCGGCGACCTACCTCGCTCTCGATCGCCTCATCCTGACCGACCGGCTGGCGGATTTCGTCCGCAATCTCACGTTGCGTGCCGCCGCGACGCGACTGTCGTTGCGTCAGGCGGACAGCGGCTTTCGCCGCTACGACCGTCCCGGTCGCGGTCAGTTCGAGCAGGAATTGCGCGTCGTGCTCGCGGGACTCGAGCGCCTGTTCTACATCAGCCCCTTCGAAGTCAAGGACCTGGTCGAAGCGATCCGTGACCGTCGCACCGACCAGATCTACAACCTCGTGCGCCGCTATCTCCAGGAGTGGCTGGATCGCAGCGGCATCGAGACCGAAGCCTTGGGCGCCGAGCCGCTCGCCCTGCTGATTCGGGAGCACGTGATAGCAGGCCTGGCGGGAGATGCGGAACCCACCCAGGTGCCGTTCGACGTCTTTCTCAAGGACGGCCTCTGCCTGCTGGCGACCACGACGAACCTCACCCAGGGCCGCCTCGAGATTCTTGGCGACGACCAGATCTGGGCGCATACCAAGCTCACGTTGCTCGACAGCCTGCTGGCCAGCAGCGCATTCCCCGGGGTGTTCCGGCCGCGTGAATCGTGGGAGCTCATGCCGGCGACGAAGGACGAAGACCAATTCATCGATGGCGGCGTGATCGATAATCTGCCACTCGACGCCGTCGCGGAGTTTCTCCATCGCGCCGCGGTCGGCCGGAAAATCGAACCCCGCCCCGCGAAGGGACCGCACCTGCTCTTCTCGGCGTCACTCGAGACCGAGCTGACCCAATTGCGTGCACCGCAGATCGCCGCGTTGCAGGGCAATTGGCCCGCGCTGTTCCGGCGCACGCGGCAGCTCGGGTACAACCAGAAGTTGGCAGTGTACGCGGCGACGCAGCGTGATCTGCGCGCGATCCACGAATACACGGTCGCGCACGGCGGCTCCCCGGCGTGGACACCGCTCGATCTCGAAGTGGTCACGGTGCGGCCAAAATGGCTGTGCGGGACGTTCGCGTTCCATCCCATGCTGGGGTTCCGTCGGGCCAAGCAGGCCGCGAGCATCGCGCACGGCTGCGCCACCACCCTGGCGGAGCTCGGCGCGCTGCCGAAAGACCCTAAGACAAAGGAGTGGGCGAGCGCGTGGGGCATCAGTCTCGACCGCCTGCCCCCGGTCGACGCGGAGCAGTTGGTCCCCCGGGATCACGGTCCGAACAAGTGTTGGTTCCGGCCTGACGTCGATTGTCCGTTCAGTTCGGTGCAGCTCGCCGGGCTGAAGCTCGAGGAACACACCGCGAAGCAGCTCGAATCGATCTACCACGCCTGCGGTCGTGTGGAGACGCACCAAGCCAAATAGGAGTGGACTATGGCGTCGCTACTCGAAGTCCTCATCGCATTCGTTGCCGTCATGCTCGTGCTCGCGCTCGCCGCGCAGAGCCTGCAGGAAGTCATCAAGATCATGTTCGCGGTGAAGAGTCAGACGGCCGTGCGCGCACTCCGGGGCCTGGTGCTCGAGGCCGCGAAGGCGAGCAAGCTCCTCGAGAGCGATGGCGACGCGATCTTCAAGACGGTGGTCGAGCGACTCCAGGGGCTGGGCCAAAACGGCGTGCGCAAGACGGCGTTGCGGCTCGATTCGCTGAGCGCCGAGAAGCTCGCGAGCCTGATCGAGACCGCGACGCCGGTCGCGGGCTCGAGCCTCGAGCCGACGGTGGGCACCAAGTCGGACGATCGACTGAAGGAGGTCGCGAAGCGAGTGATTGATTGGTTTCCGTTGTCGTGGGATGCGGTGGACGATCGCTATCGGCGGCGGATGCGGGGGTACGCGATTCTGTCGGCGGCGATCGTGGTGATTGGGTTCAACGCCGACGCCTTCGCGGTGTTGAAGCGGGCGCGGGAAGACCCCTCCTATCGGACGGCGGTGACCGGCGCGGCCACGCAGCTCGATACCTTGTCCCAGCTCCAGCGTCGGCTTGCGGACACGACGCAGACGGGCGGCGACACGACCGCGGCGGGAAAGAAGGCGCGCGCCGATTCGCTCAAGGCGGTCACCGACACGATGAACGCGAGACTTGAGGCGATCAGGGCCGGCCAGACGGGATTCGTGCTCGGCGCGCCGGGCGGGCAGCGCTGGGACGACATCAAGTGGTGGATTGGGATCCTGTTATCGACGTTGCTTGTGAGCTTGGGCGCGCCGTTCTGGCACGACGCGTTGGAGTCGTTGTTCGGGCTGAAGAACCGGATAGAGGCGCAGGCGAAAGCGGCGGCGGCGACGGCGGCGGTGCGGGAGGCGGTGAAGGAGAAGGTGACTTAACGCGGCAGATCCTCGAAACGCCAGACGCCGAGACTCTTGTCGCTGTATGCGCCTTCGTTTTCCGTGCATTTCTCGTCGATGAGGCGCAGCGGGACCGGAAAACTGAACGGCGGCTGCGTCAGGCTCAGCGGCCTCCACTCGCCACTCGCGATGTCAACGTTTTGTCGCGGGCCGGTGAATGTCGTAGTCAGAAGATACGTTGCACCGGTTGTCTTGAAATTGTGGAGGACTTGAAAGGCATCGAGAAATGACAGATGAGGAAGGAAATCGCGGCAGAGGACGGCATCAGTGCGTGGCAGCGCGTCGCCGAGCACGTTAGCTCGCTGGAACCGACGGTTGGGGGTTGCGTGCCGCCGTTGGTTCTCGGCGATAATTGGGCCTTGAATGTCAACGCCGACGTACTCGAGACCACCAAGCTCCAGGTGTTGCATCCAATTCATGTCGCCGCACGGAGCGTCGAGGAGCGTGCGGACCCCAAGATCGCTGAGCAATGCGGGCATGCACTCACGGAGTGTGCCTGTCTGGGCAAGACTGGACCCCGGTCCGGAGAGCGATTCACTCCCGTGAGACCGGTATAGCTCGCCGTACCGCGCGAAGATCCACTCGTGCGAGCTTGACTTAACCACCCGTCGTAGATCCATAGCTCCCGAGGCGACGGCGTCGTGCTCCACGACGTGAAGGCCGTAGGCCGCTGGTTCTTGGCCGCCGGGTAGACCGAGCATGTTGAAGCTCGTGAGGTTCGGGAAGGCATTGAGGGCATTGCCGTCCCAGTTGTCTGGATTGAACAGCGGTGGGAGATGCCACCAAAGCTCGTATCCTAGATCGTCGATCAAATATTTGCACAAGCGCTGAGAATTCTCGGGGCGGTCATTTTCCAGGTAAAGGATGGGACGATAAGCCTTGATTAATTGCGTCCCGCCGAGCAGCACTTCGAGCTCCATGCCCTCCACATCTATTTTGAGAAAGTGGACGGGTCCTATGGACAATGCGTCCAGTGCCGCAACGGCGACGGCGATTCCATCCTGCTGATCCTGGACCGACAAGCCGGCGAAATTGTTTGCAGTGGTGTACGAGCAGCGGGGCATGAACGCTTGGCGCGCTGTGGCCCCGACCGCGCAATTGTGGGCGCACACATTGAGCAAGCCGTTCAGAGCAATGTTCCCGCACAATAGGTAGAACAACATGCGCTGTGGTTCGAAGTGGAGGACTTCGCCGTCGCTTCCTGCGAGGAGCGACAGGGGCACCGTGTGCGCGCCGATGTTGGCGCCGATGTCCAGGATGCGCATACCGGGCTTTACTATGTGCCGAAACAGTTCCACTTCCCCTTCGCTAAACTCGCCATACAACTCCAGGCTACGCCCCACGTACGCATCCCATCTGTTGTACATCATCCGTCCATATCGAGTAGAGCGCTCTCGATTACAGGGGGGCGCGTCGCGGCGGATCAGTTCCGTCATAGGGCGCAGCCAAACCGTGCCACAAACAGGTCATCGTCGCGTACCCGAGAGCCGCGCAGCTCGCGGCGGCGCGCGGAAGCATCGCTCTCGAGCAGGTACACCAGGCCGGATTGAAAGGCGGCCCACTCGCGGTAGTGCGCAATCACGCGAGCAAAACGATCATCGTTGAAATGGACAAACGCGAGACGGAGCTTGTTATAGAGCACCTGAGCCGGGTCTACTCGGTAAGGAATGCGTTCGCGGAACAGGTGATAAACGAGAGCGGCTGGTTGAACTACCAACTCGAAACCCAGCAGCCACACGCGCAACGCTAGCTCGAGATCCTCGCCGCCCCACTGGCTCATGCCGTTATCGTAGCCCCCGACAGTCTCGAAATCGCGACGGCGCATCGCGTGACAAAACCCGGGTAACAGCGGGACAGCGTAGGGGGTGCCACCTAATGGGCCCAACCACCGCATGTCCAGACTCGCGTCAAACCACGTT
>WNGD01000672.1_pt1 | contig 36874 bp, 29 predicted proteins | sample 5400671 | NCBI WGS metagenome assembly WNGD01 (sample SAMN13153369, study PRJNA577476) | soil metagenome | isolation source: 40 cm soil or saprolite under grassland replicate 2 | place: USA:California | collected 2016-06-15 | reverse complement strand
GAATTGGTTCGAGGAGCTCAGGGCAAAGTCGCGGTAATGAGCTGGCTCGACGGCTCGCGGATCGTAATCACGCAGCCAGCGACGTCGTCGCGCGCGTGCGACGGTCTCGTGGGAGTCTGAAGACGGAGCTCATCAACCCTGACCTCCTTGCCTATTTCAGGAACTGACGAAGACATCAGGCCCACTAAGCACACAGCCCCTCTCGGGAGGCTCCGGGGGGGCTTCAATTTGCGGCGGACCGTACCAGCCCGTATGTTGGCTCGTGGCCGACGCCGCTTCTCAGCTGCGCCGGCCCTCTCACCTTGGCTCGCTTGACGCTCGCCTGATCGCACGAGAGCCTGTTCCGTGGCGGATTCCACTCTCAACGAAAGCGGACATGCTCCTGCGCCCCTTCAGTCGGGTTCTCAGCGCCACTGCACTTGTGCTGTTGGCATCGGGCGCTGCGTGCAAGAATGACTCGGGTGTGACCGGCCCACCGACCCTGGAAGGCCAGTACAAGGGGACATTGGCCGGTGAGTACGCCCCCACGTTCAGCGCGTCGCTCGATCTGACGGTGGCCGCGAGCACGACGGGCACGATCACGCCTGTCGGCGCGGCACCGATAACCGTGACTGGAACCTACGTCGCGTCGACCAAAGCCGTCGCGGTCTCTGGCGGAGGCTTCACGATCGCCGGGACGATCGACAACACCGGCAAGCTGCTCGGTACCTACACGCATTCCTCGGCGGAGGGCAGAGCCGTGGCTTACCAGCACCAACGACTGCCAGTCCGGTCACGGTGTTCTGCGGCACCTACGCCGGCGACGCCGACGGCATTTGGAACCTGGTCCGTCGGGGCACCTCCCTCTCCGGCGCGTACGACAACGTCGACGGCTCGGACGGTTACCTCACGGGTACCGTGAACGGGAGCAGCCTGAACATCACCATCGAATATGGCGGCACCGCCGTCGGCACAATGTCTGGCACGACCATGTCGGGCACGTGGTCGGGAGGGACGTACGTGGGGACCTGGACCAGCGACACGACCTGCTGACCGGTTACGCTCACGGTGCTGGTGGACATCAAGAGGAGGCAGGCATCATGACCCGTAACGGTGCAGTAGTCGCGATCGTCTCACTTCTACTAGTCGATGCCACTGTGCTCCCGGCCCAGAATCCAGGTGCGGCACCCGCCACAGGGGGGCCCGAGTCCACTGCCCACTGGTGCTTCCGTGGGCGTCCTAGACCTCAGTGCGATGTCTTCTGGCTCACCGAGTTTGGCGTGGCCGCGCCCATTTCGTCCAACCCTGACCAGACGAGTCAGGGTGCGTTGTTCACCTGGGAGTTCGGTGGGATGGTGAATCGCGGCACTCGCCACGCCATCGGGGTCGCGGCGTTTGGTCAGGCGATCTTGTGGGGTAACGATCAAACCGGTCAAGGCGCGGGCGTTGGCATTCGCCCGAGGCTGCGGGTCTGGATGGGGCACACCACCAGCGTCGACATCGCTCCCGGCATCGTGGTCCAGGGTTCTGGTGCCCCGGGCTTCAGCGGGCACGCGGCGCTGAACTTCGCCGACTACGCCGGGGTTACGATGCACGTCGTGGCTCTGCGGCCGGACCAGTACAACGCCGACCAAAGGACGCGGGTCACCGTTTTCACGGGCGGGCGGCTAGGCTCGGTACCAGGAACCATCATGGGTGTTGGTGGCCCTGCGGTGGTGCTGGTCGCTTTCCTGATCGTGTGCGGCTCTGGCGGCTGCTTCGACAATTAGCCCGCCCGGCTCGGGCGGAGCGTGGCGCGCTTCACCATCGCGGCGGACCGAACTAGACGCAGTGCAGGCTGAAAACGACAGAGCCCCGCGCGGCCGCGGGGCTCTGTGTTTTCTCGCTACGTCGCATCGGGCAGACTCAGCGGCGGCAATATCCAGCTGCACGTGCCTAGCTGCCAGTAGCGTCCGTCTCAGTCACGCGACGGCGTCTCGCGTGGAACGTCGAGCGGAATCATAGGCGTGGTCCTACGGTTCCGCTCGACGTCGTTGGTGAGTCCCGTTCGCGTGGTGGTTATGGGCGCGCGCGTCGGCGTCGGTGCGCGCCAGCTCGACCAGCCACGCGGAGACGGGAACGAGCGCGGAGTCGAACACTGAGGGCGTGCGCCAGGCTTGCCGAAACACCCACGCCACCGTACGCCTGGCCTCGACCGGGTCAGGAACGATGCCGAGCGCGACGTCGTACAGCGCGCCGCGATGCCGGCGATAGAGCAGATCCAGCGCCTGGCGGTCGCGCTGGGTGGCGATGCGGGCGACGAGCGACGCGTCGGGCACCTCGGGGTTCCCGGCTGCGTCGCAAGGCTCGCTCGTACGCTCGACCTTTACGGTGGGTGGTGGCGACTGCTTCGCGGATCTGCGACAACGCGCACGTCATTTAAAGAGGATGGGAAGCGGCTTTGGGTAACGCGGCGACTCGGAGGGACACGGCCGGGCCCCGCGATTAGGGGCGGGGCCCGCGCGGCGTCGACGCGCCCGGCAGGCGTCGGACGGTTAGTGGTTGACCAATGGATTGCGCTGCCCGGCCGTGTCCGGCTTCGCCCCCGCCTTCCGCTTGACCGGAGCCCCGGCCTTGGTGGTGGTCGACTTGGCGGCAACGGGAGTCCGAGCCCTGGCCTGGGCCCTTGCGGCCCGCCCCTCGTGAGAACCACCGCCGCAGGCGGCGAGGGCGATCAAGGCGAGCCCTGCTAGCAACGTCCTTGGCATGGATCCTCTGGGGTAGAGGTTGCGAGACCCAATATAAGGCACGCTGGTCGTGCGCTGGGTTCGCTCGCGCGTGACGCGCGTCACGTGTTGCGTATGCGCCTCATCTTGACCGCGGGACGTCGCGCAACCATCCTGGTAACCAGCAGTTACAACGCTGTCCCTTTCAACAACCTAGGCCCCGTTGCGCCCGCGATCGGCCGATCGGGCGCCTTTTTTTTCGGGAGCCGGAGCACAGCCGAATGGATGCCAGAGCGTTGCTAGATAGCCTCGACGTCGGGGTGGCGGCGGTCGCTCCCGACTGGACGATCGCTGAGTGGTCCGCCGGGGCCTCGCGGGTCACAGGTCTTCCAGCCAGCCAGGCGCATGGCCGGAACTTCTGGATTGCGTTCTCGGCGGCGAAGGGCAGCGAGATCGAGCAGGTGCTGCAGAGCGTGCTGGCCGACGGCAAGGCGCGCACATGCCTGATGCCGGCGCACGCGTCCCAGACTCCCGGCGCCGTGCTGGAGACCCGCGTGACGCGGGCTCCCCACAACCACCTCGTGATGGCGTTCCGTCCGATGCACGATGCCCTCCCCGTGGAGTCCGGGGCGGCCCAGCTCTTGAGCGCGCTCGAGATCGAACGGCGGTTGTTCCTACAGCTCTTCAATTCCCTCCCGACGCCTGGTCTGGTGCTGACCGCCGACGGCCAGATCCTGGAGGCGAATCCCGAGGGTGCGAAGCTGCTGGGAGGGCCGGACGCGCCCACCGTCCGCGGGCGCTCCCTCATGGACTGGGCCGCCGAGCCGCAACGGGCGGGGCTCGGCGCCGCGCTGCGGGAGGCCGTCAACAAACGCCAGGAGTTCAACCTGACGCTCGCGGGGGATCCGGTGCGCGACGTGCAGGCGGTCATCGTGAACGTCGATCCGATCGAGCCCTCGCCCAAGCTGCTGTTCCTCGCCGTGGACGTGTCGAAGGAGGTCCTGCTGCAGCGCAAGCTGCTCCAGACCGATCGGCTGTCGCAGCTCGGCGCTCTGGTGTCGGGGGTGGCCCACGAACTGAACAACCCCCTGGCGGCGATTGCGGCCTTCGCGGAGCTGCTGGTGGTGGAGCCGCACCAGGCGGAATTGCGGGAGAGCGCCGAGGTGATCCGCGCCGAGGCGATGCGCGCGGGGCGGATCGTCCGCACCCTGCTCGATTTCGCACGCCAGCGGCCGCGCGTCCGGGTCGCGGTCGACCTCGGGGAGATCGTGGACCGCGTGCTCTCGCTGCAGCGCTCCGCCCTGAAGAAGGCCCGCGTTCGCGCCGCGGTGGCCATCCCAGACGACCTACCGGCGGTGCTGGGTGATCCCCAGGAGCTACAACAGGTCGTCCTCAACGCGGTCGTGAACGCGCGCCAGGCGGTGGAAGCCGCCGGCCGCCCCGGTCAGGTCCTGATCATCGCCAAGCGCGCGGACAACCACGTGCGGGTCGCGGTCGAGGACACCGGGCAGGGCGTGCCCTCGGAGATCCTGGACCGCGTGTTCGAGCCGTTCTTCACGACCAAGGGCGACCAGGGGACGGGGCTCGGCCTCGCCATCAGCTTCGGGTTGGTGCGGGCGATGGGGGGTCGGATGTGGATCCAGAACATCGAGGGCGGTGGCGCCCGGCTCGAGTTCGAGCTGCCGATCGACCGCGAGCCCGCCGTCGCCACGGCGGCCGACGGGTTCCACGCTCCGGAGCGGTCGCTGCGGGTGCTCGTGATCGAAGACGAGGAGAGCGTGCGGCGCGGCATGGTGCTGCTGGCGAAACGGCTGGGCCACGAGGTCACCAGCGTGCCGGGGTACGACGACGCGCGGCGGCAGCTGGCCGAGCCGGCCGCGCGCTACGACGCGTTGATCGTGGACGTGCACCTCGACGAAGCGCACAGCGGCTTCGACCTGTTTGAGGAGCTGCGGGTCGAAGGGCGGGGCCGCGAGCGCCGCATCGTCTTCACGACCGGCGACTCGATCTCGACCCAGACGCGCGACCACCTGCTGCGCTCGGAGCGCCCGGTGCTGCGCAAGCCGTTCAGCCTGGACGAGCTGCGGGAGATGCTCGACCGCGTCGCGGGCGACTGAGACTCGGGGCCTAGGAGGGTTCGAGCAGCAGCGCCCGCCGCACCACGCCCCGCGGCTCGGTGCGCCGGCGACCGACGAGCGTATTACCGTAGTAGGCGATGGTCTGCCGCAGGCCCTCTTCGAAGCTGATGACCTCGCCGTAGCCGAACAGCTCGCGCGCCTTCTCGATGGCCGCGAGCGAGTCCCGGACCTCGCCCGAGCGCCCCTCGGCGTATTCGGGCTCCACGTCCGTTCCCACCAGCTCCCGGATGCACTGCCACAGCTCGTTCACGCTGACGGCACGACCACAGCCCACGTTGAATACTTGGCCGGCCACCTGGGCGGCGGGGGCTCGGCTGGCGAGCACGTTGGCGTGCACGACGTTGGCGACGTACACGAAATCCCGGGTCTGGCCGCCGTCGCCGTAGATCGTGGGCGACTCACCGCGCAGCGCCGCCGTGATGAAGCGCGGGATCACCGCCGCGTACTGCGAGTTGGGGTCCTGGCGCGGCCCGAAGATGTTGAAGTACCGCAGCACGACCGGCTCGAGCCCGTAGGTCGCTTGAAAGGCCTGGCAATACTGCTCGGCCGCGAGCTTGGAAGCGGCGTAGGGTGAGAGCGGATGCGTGCGATCGTCTTCGTGGTTGGGGAGGTCGGCCGGGTTGCCGTAGGCCGAGGTGGATCCCGCGAATACGACCCGTCGAACGCCCGCGTCTCCTGCCGCCAGCAGCACGTTCACGGTGCCGGTCGTGTTGACCTCGTGGGCGGCGAGCGGCTCGCGCACCGAGCGCTCGACCGATGTGACCGCCGCATGGTGCAGCACGCAGTCGACCCCCTCCATCGCGCGCCCGCACATTTCAACGTCCGTGACGCTGCCGACCAGGAGGCGGATGCGATCCGCTACGGGCGTGAGGTTCTCGCGCCGGCCGGTCGAGAGATCGTCCAAGACGACCACGTCGTGCCCGGCCGCCACCAGATGCTGCACCAAATGCGAGCCGATGAAGCCCGCCCCTCCCGTCACCAGATATCGCATGCGCTTCACCGACCTCCGTCGTGTTGCCGAACTGAACGAACTGCGCGATGATCCTGTCCAGCGTTGCACATCTCAAGCCAGCCGCTCGGGAGGCAAGTGCCCCCCCGACGGCTGTCGCGTGCCGGCCACACATGTCTCGCGGTCAGGGGGATTCGCTCCGCACGGCCGCGAGATCGTGCTTCCCGCTCGCCAGCACCGGCAAGGCGAGACGCACTTCGATGCGTGCGGGCTGCAGGTAGCGAGGTAGCTCGCGACCGCAGTACGCCTGCAGCCGCTCGAGCGAGCCCGCTTCCGCGAGCACGACGTACGCCACGATGCGTTCACCCCACAGCTCGTCCGCCTCCCCCGCGACCGCGGCCTCCGCGACCTCCCCGGAGCCGTACAGCACGTTGACCACCTCGTCCGGGCCGACCCGATACCCCATGGTCTTGATGATCCGGTCTTTGCGGCTCACGAAGTAGAGGAAGCCGTCGGCGTCTCGCCGCACCAGGTCGCCGGAGAACACCACGCGCTCGGTATCCGGGGCGCCGGCTGGCCGAAGCGGGTTGGGGCGGAACACCTGTGCGGTGAGCTCGGGATCCTTCCAGTAGCCGAGCGTCACGGTCGGGCCCCGCTGCACCAGCTCGCCCACCTCCCCCGGTGACGTCGCGGTACCGTCTTCGCGGAGCACGTAGACTTGGGCCCCTGGAATGGCCCGACCGATCGAATCGGGTCGCCGGTCCACTTCCTCGGGGGGGAGGTACGTGCTGCGGAGGGCTTCGGTGAGCCCGTACATCAGGAACAAGCGGGCCGCTGGCTGGGCGTGCCGCAACGCGCGCACCGCCTCGGTTGGCAACCGGCCGCCTGCATTCGTGAGCACTCGGAGGTCGGGCAGCGCCGCCTCCCGGAATTCGCTCACGCTCAGCAGCCGCAGCCACAGGGGAGGCACGGCCGCGAGGACCGTCACTCTATCCGCGCGCAGCCGCTCGACGATTTGCCGCGGGAGCGGCGATCGCTCCACCACGAGCGTCGCCGCCGCCGCCACCGTGCCCAGCAACTGGCTCATGCCGTAGACGAAACTGAAGGGCAGCAGGCTCGCGACGCGGTCGTCTCGCGTGATCTCGAGGTAGGAGACCACGGCGCGGGTGCCCGCGAGGAGATTCGCGTGGGTGACGGTCACGCCCTTCGGCAGGCCGGTCGAACCGGACGTGTAAATAATCTGCGCCACGTCGTGACCGACTCGGGGCACGGGGGCGAACGCCGGGTCGCCGTCCGGTCCGATCGTTCGCACATCCAGCACGCGCACGTCGGCGCGCAGCGCCCGGGGTTGGCGGGCAAGCAGTTCGTCGGTCGTGACCAGGACCCGGGCGCCGGAGTGCGCGAGCAGGTACTCGATCTGACGCGGCCGGAGCGTCTCGTTCACGAACACGGTGATCGCACCGACCGCCACCGCTGCAAAGAACGCGGCGGCCGCGTCGCCACCACGCTCCAGCATGATCGCTACTGGATCGTCCGGTGTCACACCGGCCGCGAGCAGCGCCGCGGCGAGCGCCGTTACGCGCTTGAGCAGCGTCGCATAGGTCGCGCTCTGCTCGCGCTCGACCACGCCAGGTCGGGTGCCATGACGCTCGGCTGCGTGCCACAAGAGCGATGCGACGTTGCCGGTCGCGGCGTCGCACGCCCCGATTGCAGGCGACAAGAGATCACTCTCCCGTGGGTCACGTGCGTGTCGCGATTATGCAACGAGCATACCACTCAATCGCCCGCGCACCCATTCGATGCATGCGCCACCGTGTTCTGGTGCGGCGGGCCGTTGCGGGCGTGCCACACGGGCTGCCGTGGCGCCGGTCCCTCAACACAAGTCGTTGAAGCGCCGCACTCTCGGCGTACGGGGGGGCATCGCGAGGGAGCGTGGGAACCCGGCCCTGAGGCTCGAACCTTGCACTTCCGCACTGCGGTGCTCTAGCGGATCGTTTTCTCACCAGCGAGGGGCGGTGTCCGAGGCCATTGCGGAGCGGTTGCAGCTCGACCTGGGGCAGGTCACGGGGCAGATCACCGGCGTGCTGCGGCGGCAGGTCGGCGAGGTGCTGCGGCGCTCGGGGCTGGTGGTCGCCATGAGTGGCGGGGTGGATAGCTCGGTGTGCGCCGCCCTCGCGGCCGCGGCCGTTGGTCCCCGACGCGTGCTGGGCCTCGGTCTGCCGGAGCGGGAGTCCGATGGCCAGAGCCTGACCCTGGCACGGGAATGGGCGACTCAGCTCGGGATCGCGTTCGTGGTGGAAGACATTTCCGCCATTCTCGAAGCGTGCGGGTGCTACGCGCGGCGCGATGCTGCGATCCAGCGACTGGTGCCTGATTATGGGCAAGGGTGGCGCTGCAAACTGGTGCTGGAGGGAGGGGGGCTCGACTCCGAGCGGTTGCACGTCTGCTACGTCGCGGTGCAGCCGCCCGGCGGCGCTGTGCGCAAGGTGCGCCTGCCGGCGCGCGAATTCCGTGAGATCGTGGCCGCCACCAACTTCAAGCAGCGCGTTCGCACCATGCTCGAGTACCACCACGCCGACCGGCTCCACTACGCCGTGTTGGGCACGCCGAACCGGCTGGAGTACGACCAGGGATTCTTCGTCAAGGGGGGAGACGGCTGCGCCGACGTGAAGCCGATCGCCCACCTCTACAAGAGCCAGGTCTACCAGCTCGCGGAGCATCTGGGGGTCCCGGCCGCCATACGGACGCGGCCTCCGACGACCGATACCTATTCGCTGCCGCAGACCCAGGAGGAATTCTTCTTCTCCCAGCCCTTGGGGGAGCTCGATCTCGTGCTCCAAGCGCACAACGCTGGGTGCAGTGCCGCGGCGGCGGCCGGCGAGCTCGGCTTGGAGCGCGACCAGCTCGAGCGCGCCTATCGGAACATCGAGCGCAAGCGCAGCGCGACCCGGTACCTGCACGTGCCGCCCCTGCTCGTCGACCCGGTGCCCGAGGTCGACGGCCCCCCCCGGCCCCCCCGCCTCGCCGGCGGGCACGACTGATGTGCGGCCTCGCCGGCGTCGCCCGCGCGCGGCCGCAGGGAGTGTCGGCCCAGCTGCTCGAACGCATGGCGGCCGCGATCCGGCATCGTGGTCCGGACGGGTTCGGCCTGCACGCCGATGACCGCTTCGGCCTGGCGCACGTCCGCCTGAGCGTGATCGATGTCGCCGGCGGCGCGCAGCCGATGGCGAACGAGGACGGGGACGTCCGCGTCATCTACAACGGCGAGATCTACAACTACCTCGAGCTGCGGCACGAGCTTCAACTCCGCGGTCACGTGTTTCGCACGCGCAGCGACACGGAGGTGCTGGTCCACGGTTACGAGCAGTGGGGTGAGGGGCTGCTGGAGCGGCTCAACGGCCAGTTCGCGTTCGCACTGCACGACCGCCGCACGGCGTCGCTGTTCCTCGCGCGCGACCGCTTCGGAATCCTGCCGCTGTATTACGCCGAACGGGGCGGGGATCTCTTTTTCGCGTCCGAGATCAAGGCGCTCTTCGCAAGCGGAGAGGTGGAGCAGGCGCTCGACCCCGAGGGGTTGGACGAAGTGTTCACCTTCTGGGCGGCCCGGCCGCCGCGTACCCCGTTCCGGGGGATCCGGGCGCTCGAGCCGGGGACGTGGGCGCGGTGGCGGGACGGGGTCCTGTCGGTCCGCCGGTACTACACGCTCGACTGGGCGACGGCGGCGGCGGAGCCGGCGGACGCCCTCGAGACGCTCGACGAGCTGCTGCGCTCGGGCGTGCGGCTGCGGATGCGGTCCGATGTACCGGTCGGCGGCTACCTGAGCGGCGGCCTCGATTCCAGTATCGCCTGCGCGCTCGCGGCCCAGACGTCGCCGTCCGATCTGCGGACGTTCTCGGTGACGTTCGACGATCCGCAGCTGGACGAGAGCGTGTTCCAGCAAGCGGTCGCGACCGAGCTCGGGAGCCGGCACGCCGTGCAGCGGATCGGCGGCGGCGAGATCGCCCGGGTGTTCCCCGACGTGGTGCGGCATGCGGAGACGCCGCTGTTGCGGACCGCGCCCGCGCCGCTGTACCTGCTGTCCCGCCTCACCCGCGAACAGGGGATCAAGGTCGTGCTCACCGGGGAAGGCTCGGACGAGGTCTTCCTGGGCTACGATTTGTTCAAAGAGACCCTGGTTCGGCTGTTCTGCCTGCGGCAGCCGGACTCGCGGTGGCGTCCCCGCCTGTTCGATCGACTGTACGGGTATCTGCCGCCCCAGGCGCGCAAGGGCGATTTCTGGCGCCGGTTCTTCCTGAACGCAGGATCGCCCGACGACCCGCTGTTCTCGCACCTGCCCCGGTTCCGCCTGACGACGCGGATCCGGGATTTTTACGGCGACGCCTTCCGGGGAGGCCTCGGGGCGTTCGACGCGCTCGGCGAGCTGCGGCAGTCGCTCCCGGCGGGCTTCATGGGCTGGTCGCCGCTCGGCCGGGCGGCGTACCTCGAAATCGTCACGCTGCTGTCGCCCTATTTGCTGGCGGCGCAGGGAGACCGCATGGCGATGGCCCACGGGGTCGAGGCGCGGGTTCCATTTCTCGACCACCGCCTGGTCGAGTTCGCCGTCGCGCTGCCGGATCGCAGCAGGCTCTGCGGCCTGCGAGAGAAGGCGATCCTGCGGCGCTGGGCCGCAGGCAGGCTCCCTCGGGCCATCACTGGTCGTCCGAAGCAACCGTACCGGGCGCCGGACGTTCCGGCATTCTTCGGTGGCACGGAGCCTGAGTACGTGGGGGAGCTGCTCGATGCGGCGAGCGTGCGGCGCACCGGCATCTTCAACCCCGACGCGGTCGCGGGACTGGTGCGGCGCTGCCGCGCCGGGCTCGCGACCGGGGTCGGGGAGAATCAGGCGCTGGTGGCGATTCTCTCGACCGAGTTGTGGCACCGCGAGTTCTTGGGCGCGCCCGCCCGCGCGCGTGCGCCGGCGTTGTCCGGGGCGCAGCGAGCGGCATCGGGTGCGTCGATCGCGGCGTGACGGCGTGACGGTGAGGAGGGAGACGATGGATCAAGAGACGACGGGACCGGCCCAGTCGGAGATCGTCGACCGGACCCGCGCCTACGTGCGGGAGAATTTCCTCTACATGCGCCCTGACTGGAAGCTCGGCGATGAGGACCCGCTGCTCGGGAGCGGCGTGATCGATTCGATCGGCGTGATCGAGCTGGTCGAGTTTCTGCAGCATGCCTTCCAGCTCGCCATCGCGGAGGAGGAGATCACCGAGCGGAATCTCGGCACGCTCGCGGCGATCGGACAGTTCGTGTACCAGAAGTGCCATACGAACGGCTCGGGAGGGAGCCTCTGGCCGCGCCAAGTCGCCTGACCGAGAGCCCGGCGACCGACGGCGGGCCCGGGCGGCTTCGCTCGTTCCGGCGCGAGGACATCCCCGAAGTCGCGGCGCTCCGCCAGCAGGTGTTTCGGTTCAGCGAGCGGGAACGCACCGAACGGCTGGTGGCGTATCTCGAGCACATCTTCTACGCCCACCCCTGGGCCCAGGCCGACCTGCCCTCGCTCGTCTACGAGGATGAGCGGGGTCGGGTGGCCGGGTTTCTCGGCGTCATTCCCCGTCCGCTGCTGTTCCAGGGCGCACCGATCCGGGCGGCCGTTGCCACGCAGCTCATGGTCGCCCCCGAGAGCCGCGGCCTCGTGGGGCGACGCCTCATCCGGGCGTTTCTCGCCGGCCCCCAGGATCTCAGCCTGTCGGACACCGCGAACGACGCCGCTCGCCTGCTGTGGGAAAGCCTGGGCGGCAGCGTGTCGGTCACTCACAGCCTGAGCTGGACTCGGGCGCTGCGGCCGTGCCGCCACTACGCGTCCCGCGCCTCCTCCGGCGGTCCGGCGCGTCGCGCCGCGTGGCTCGCCGCCCGGCCCGTCCTCGCGGTAGCGGATGCCCTCGCGACCCGGCTGGTGCAGCAGGCGCCGCCCGGCTCGACCGAGCCCTTGGACGCGGCCGTGATGGCCGCCACGCTGCCACGGCTCGTGGGGCCGCGGGCCCTGCGGCCGGTGTACGAAGACGGGTCGCTGGGGTGGCTCCTCGAGCAGGCCGCCGACAAACGCCAGTTCGGCGAGCTACGGCAGCGGCTGGTGCGCGGGCCCGGGGGTGAGGTGGCGGGATGGTTTCTGTATTATCGTGATGGCGGCGGCGTCGGCCAGGTGCTGCAGGTCGCGGCCGCGCGGTCCGGGCTGGCGCTCGTACTGAGGCACTTGTTCTACGACGCATGGCGCGGCGGGCTCACAGCGGTCGCCGGCCGGCTCGAGCCGGCCTGGGCGACGGTGCTCGGCGCCCAGCGGTGCCGGTTTGAGCGCACCGGGCCCTGGGTGCTGATTCATGCGCGACGCACGGAGATCCTGCACGCGATCGTGTGCGGCGACGCCTTCGTGTCGCGGCTGGAGGGCGAGTGGTGGCTCAGCTTTTGAGGAGGCTGGTCCGCGTGCCGGACCGACTGCTCCACGCCAGGCGGCGCGGCGCTGCCCTGGCGGCGCTTCTGGCGCGACGGGCGCCGGCCCGCGTGCTGGTCGTGTGCAACGGCAACATCTTCCGCAGCCCGTTTGCCGCGGCGGCCCTGCGACGGGTCGCCGGGCCGCGCGTGCAGGTCGAATCGGCTGGATTCCTGGGCCCCGGCCGCCCGGCCGCCCGCGACGCCCTGGCCGCGGCCGCCGGGCGGGGAGTCGATCTCTCGGCGCACCGCTCCCAGCTCATCACGGCGCCTTTGGTGCAATGGGCCGACCTGATCGTCGTCATGGACGCCGTCCAACGGCAGACCCTGTGTGACCGGTTCGGCCGCACGGCGCGCGACATCCTGATCCTGGGGGACCTCGATCCTGAGCGCATCACGTCGCGCGGGATCGAAGATCCGGTGGAGCAGTCGGTGGAAGTGTGCCGGCGGGTTTATGCGCGGATCGAGCGCTGCGTGGCGGAGCTCGTGAAGGCATGGTGGAGCGCACCGGCGGCGCGCCGGGCGTAGCCGCCGAGCCGCCGCAGCGGCGACGTCAGCCATCCGAGGCACAGCGTCAGCAGCCCGAGACCCTCGACCGCGCCCGGGCGCCAATCATACCACTTGAACTCGTCGTAGCGCATGCCGGGGCGAAAGTCGCGGAGGAATTGCCCCAGCACCCGGGCGCGCGACGGCGGCGCGCCCGCCGGCCCGGTCGTGAGCCGACGCTGGACGCCGCCGAGCCCGTCGCGTAACGCCAGCAGATCGCCCCGCAGCCAGCGCTCCTCGATGCCGACGCGATAGCTCGGCGTGGGCCCCGGCTCTCCGATCCCGTACAGCGCCGCGACCAGGCGCGGCAGGTTGATCCCGGCGTCGAGGCTGAGCGCGGTGGATGCCTGAAAGCGCCCGTTGATCTCCATGAGGGTGTAGCGGTCGGCGGCGCGGTCGTACTTGAACTCGACCATCGCCACGCCGTGCCAGGCGATCTGCCGCAGCAGAGCGATCGTGTATGCCGCGAGCCGCTCGTCCAGCGGGATGCTCTTGCGCACGACGCTGACGCCGCCCGACAGGGGAAACTCGCGCTCCCGGGAGTAGGCGAACAGCACCACGGGTTCGCCACGACGGCACAATGCGGCGACGCATCGCCCGACGCCGGGGGCGTACTCCTGGACCAGGACTGCGCCCGTCTCGCGCTCGAACGGCTGTAGCAGGATCCGCAGCTCCTCGAGCGTGCGGGCGTAGCGCACCTTGAAGTCCAGCGTGTTCGCGGTCGTCGAGTGCAGGGCGTGGCCGCGCGGCTTGATCGCGACGGGGAACACGAGGTCGGCCGCGCGGCGCAGGATTTCCTCGGCGCTGTCGCCCTCTGCCGAGCGCGGCACGGGCACGCCCAGTTCCCGTGCCAGGTGCAGGGTCTTCGCCTTGTTGATCGCGTACTCGAGGGCCTCGGGCGGGGGGGCGGCGAGCCGCGCGTGGCGCTCGACGACCTCGCGCCACTGGTTCAGGACGACGAGCGTGGACTCGACTGTCGGGATGATCAACTCGGCGCCGGTTTGGCGCACGACGCGGAGGATGTCGGCGACGAGTCCCTTCTGGCTCGAGAACGGCGACGCATAGCAGGCCTTCGCCACGGTAAAGCGGGAGTAGAAGCCGATGCTGTGCGGCTCCGCCCCGCACGCCACCACCGGTATGCCGGCGATGCCGAGACCCCGAATCACGGCGAGTCCCTGGTGCTGGTCCGCGCCGGTGACGAGCACCGCGGGAAGCGCGGTCACGGCACGGGATCGAACAGGCGGGACATCAACGAGCGGCTGGTAGCCGCTCGCGGGCCGAGCTTGATGCCGCGGCGCGCGTTGTCGCGCGTGATGCGGCGGACATCGTAGGCGACGCGGTAAAACCAGACGTGGTGGACCTCCGGGTCGAATACCGCGTACGCCGCCCGCTCGTCTCCGTCCCGGGGCTGGCCCACGCTGCCGGGATTGATGAAGCAGAACGCCGCCGGGTCGAGCGCGAGTTCTGGCGCGGCCGGCCGCCTGACGACCCCGGCGGGCCCGACCTCGACGACCTGCGGCGCATGAGTATGGCCGGTGCAGCACACCCGGAGGTCACTATCGAAGTGCAGCAGGACCTTCGTCTCCTCCTCGAACTGAGCGCGGGCGTGTAGCCGCACGCCCGGATCGCCCAATGCCGAGTGCGTGCACAGGATGCCGCCCGCGAGCCGCAACTCGTCCGGCAGGCTCGCCAGGTAGTCGCAGTCGGCGTCGGTCAGCACCTTGCGCGTCCAGGCGATCGCTTTGCGGCCGATCGGGCCACACTGGTCCGGCGGGAGTCGTCCGATGGCCATGAGGTCGTGATTGCCCCGAACGCCGGAGATCGCGTGCTCCCGCAACAGCGCCAGGGTCTCCCTGGGCCGCGTGTTGTAGCCCACGACGTCTCCCAGTTGGACGGTGGCCGAAACATCGCGCCGTGCGATGTCGGCGAGCACTGCCGCGAGGGCGTCCGGATTCGCGTGGATGTCGGACAGGATGGCGATGCGCATGGCTGCCCCGGCCGTATCGCATAGGCAGTGCCACTCTCGGGGCCTCAAGTGCGCAGGCGAAGGAGGCCCAGGGCCTTGTCAGGGCGGGACATCCAAGCCGGCGCCCGGCCGGCGACCCCGCGCGGCGTTGCGTTGACGCAACGCAGTTGTGGTATGGCCCGAGTCGTATGGTCGCAGTTCCTGCCCGGATCGGTGGGCACAGGCGTTGCAACCCCGAGTGGTGTGATCAGACATCACTTTACCGTCGACGTCGAGGAGTACTTCCAGGTGTCGGCGTTCGAATCGCGGCTCGGTCGCGCCGATTGGGATCGGTTCGAATCGCGCGTCGTCGGCAGCGTGGAACGGCTGCTCGAGCTGCTCGCGCGTCACGAGGCTCGCGCCACGTTCTTCATCGTCGGGTGGGTGGCGGAGCGCCAGCCGGATCTGGTGCGGCGCATCGCGCTCGCAGGCCACGAGATCGCCTCGCACAGCTGGGATCACGCCAGGGTGACGGACCAATCCCCCCTCGCGTTTCGGGACTCGGTGCGACGTGCGAAGTATCTGCTCGAGGAGTTGGCGGGCGCGCCGGTGCTCGGATTCCGGGCGCCGAGCTTCTCGATCGTCCCGGGTCGGGAGTGGGCGCTCGACATCCTCATCGAAGAAGGCTACCGCTACGACTCGAGCCTGTTTCCCGTGCGCCGGCCGGGGTACGGCTACGCCAACGGGCACCGCGATCCGCATTGGTTGCAGCGGCCGATCGGCCGGATCGCCGAAGTGCCGCCGACCACGTTGCGGCGCTGGGGTGCGAATCTGCCGGCGGGGGGAGGCGCCTACTTCCGGTTGTTGCCGTACGCCCTGGTCCGTGCGGCGCTACGGGACTGCGAGCGCCGCCACGCGCCCGGCACGTTCTACATCCACCCCTGGGAGGTCGACCCCGAGCAGCCGCGCGTCGGGGTCTCGTGGTTGACCCGGGTCCGGCACTACGGCGGGCTGCACCGCACGCTGCCGCGGCTCGAGCGCCTGCTCGGGGAGTTTCGCTTCACGGCGATCGCGGAGACGCTCCCCCGTCTGAGCGGCACGCTGGCCCCCGCATGATCTCGGTCGCGCCACTCGACGGCAGTCTCTCGGTGTGGGACGCGTTCGCGGCAGCGGTGCCGGGGAGCACGTTCTGCCATCTGTCCGGATGGCGCGCGGTGATGGAGGACGTGCTGGGGCACGAGTGCTTCTACGCCATCGCGTGCGACGACGCAGGCGCGTGGCGGGGCGTGCTGCCACTGGTCCGCGTCCGCAGCGCGCTATTCGGCGACTATCTGGTCTCCCTGCCGTTCCTGAACTCGGGTGGGCCGGTGGGCACCCCGGACGCGGTGGCGACGCTGGTCGAGCACGCGGCCACACTGGCGCGGCACTTTCGCGTGGATCTGCTCGAGCTGCGGACCCGAGACCCCGTGGAATCGGGGTTGCGGTTGTCGCAGCGCAAGCTCACGGTGCGACTCGAGCTTCCGCCCGCGGCCGAGGATCTGTGGCGGGCATTCGATCCCAAGCTGCGGAGTCAGATCCGGCGTCCGCAGCGCGACGGGCTGGTGGCGCGGTTCGGTCCGGACCAGGTCGACGCGTTTTACGACGTGTTCGCCCGCAACATGCGCAGCCTGGGCACGCCCGTGCTGCCGCGTGCGTTCTTCACGCGGCTGGCAGCGATATTCGCCGGGCTCATCGTGTTCGGCGCCGTGTATCGGAGCGGGCAGCCGGTTGCGGCCGGGTGCGGGTTCGTGTGGCGCGACGAGTTCGAGATGACCTGGGCCTCGTCACTGCGCGAGCACAGTCGCAGCGCGCCGAACATGTTACTGTACTGGTCCTTCATCGAGCAGATGACCGCGCGGGGCGTGCGGGTGTTCGATTTCGGCCGCTGCACGCCGGGCAGCGGCACCCACCGCTTCAAGCAGCAGTGGGGCGGCGCGGACGTCGCGCTCCCGTGGCTGCAATGGTCGCCCCGCAACGTCGCCGCCACGCCGTCTCCCGAGCGCCCGACCTACCGGCTGGCGGCGGCGGTGTGGCGGCGCCTGCCGCTGGGCGTCACGAACCGCATCGGCCCATTTCTCGCCCGCCGATTGCCATGACCCCGGGTGCGGATCCCGTCCCGCGCCAGCGTACGGCTCCTGCGGAGCGCCGGGATCGCGGGGCGGCGGCAGCATCTCGCGCCCGACGCGGCTGGTTGTGGCGCCAGGTCCCCGCTTATTCGCCGCTCACGCTACACGCCGTCTGGCGCGCTGCCGCCCAGACGCTGCTGCGGCGGGAGGACGCCCGCCCCCGCCTCGCACGGCTGCTCCGGGCGCTGTATCCGGCGCGCGAGGCGGTGCTGCTCGGGAGCGGCACCCAGGCGCTGGAGCTCGCCATTCGGATTGCGTCCCGCGTGGTTGGCGAGCCGTCGGTCGTCGCGCTGCCGGCGTTCTCGTGCTACGACGTCGCCACCGCCGCCGTCGGGGCGGGCGTCGGGATCGCGCTGTACGACGTCGACCCGTGGACGCTCGCCCCGGACCTGGACTCTATGACGGCGACTCTGGCCGAGGGGGCGCGCGTCATCGTCGTCGCCCCGCTCTTCGGGGTGCCCGTCGACTGGGACGCGATCGAGCAATGCCTGATGGGGTTCGGCGCGTTGGCGATCGAAGACGCGGCGCAGGGTCACGGCGCATTGTGGCGCGGCGCCCCTGTGGGAAGCGCCGGGGCGCTGAGCGTCCTGAGCTTCGGGCGGGGGAAGGGATGGACGGGAGGGCGGGGAGGCGCCCTGCTGATCCGCCGGTTTCCGCTGGATGCCGGCGTCGGCGGATCCCGCGCCGCCGGCCCGTTCGACGAGCTCGCGGCACTCGGGACCGCGGTCGCGCAGTGCGTGCTCGGTCGTCCCGCAGTGTACCGGCTGCCAGCCGCGCTCCCGTTGCTGCATCTTGGGGAGACGCGTTTTCACTCCCCGACTGAGTTGCGGCGCATGACCCGCGCCGCGGCCGCGCTGCTCGAGCGCACGCTGCCGCTGGCCACTCAGGAGGCAGCGGCGCGGCGGGTGAACGCCGAGGCGATGCTGGCGCGCCTCGCTCCTGACTCCCCCGCTCGCGCGGTGACGCCGCCGCGCGCGGGCACGCCGGGATTCCTCCGGCTGCCACTCCGGGTCCCGGGTGGGCTCGCGGGGTTTGCCGAGCCGGCCCGGGCGCGGCGGCTCGGCGTCATGCCTGGATACCCCACGACGCTCGCGGCGCTTGGAGCTGTGCGCGAGCGACTGACGCGGCCCCACGGTCGCTGGCCGGGCGCGGAGGAGTTGGTGCGCGATCTCGTCACGCTGCCGACCCATTCGCTGGTGCGTAGCGCGGAGCGCGACGAGTTGGTGCGGCTGCTGGAGTAAGCGCGGGGAGACGGCCCCGATTCAGACTTGTCGCGTCACTGCTGATCGATGAGATTTGCAATCCGCGGTTAGGGCCGTGCGTGGTCACGGCTTCCGTCATCGCAACGAACCTACGTCGAGGCGATACGAATGAAGGGCTTTGTCTGGTGGACGCTCCGGCGGCCGGGCCGAGGCGGCCTTACGGTCGCTGCGGCGCTGCTTGCGTGTGTGCCAAGGGAGGGGGCCGTTCCGGGTCCGCCGCCAGGCAATCGCAGCGAGTGCGCGACGCCGCGGCCGGACTGGATCTGGTGCGACGATTTCGAGCAAGACCGATTGGCGCGCTACTTCGAATACGACGACGCCGGAGGCGCGTTCACCCGAACGGCTGGCGCCGGGCTCGGCGGCTCGGTCGGGATGCGGGCGCGATTCGCCGGCGGCCAGACGTCGGCAGGGGCCCTGCACCTCGCGATCGGTAAGACTCCGCAAGCGTATTTCCGCCCCGTGGACCAGGGGCAAGCGGCGTACAGGGACCTGTATTGGCGGCTCTACCTGAGGCATCAGCCGGGCTGGGTCGGGGGCGGGGGGGATAAGCTGACGCGGGCGATCAGTTTCGCCTCTTCGACGACGTGGGCGGAGGCGATGATCGCCCACGTGTGGAGCGGCAGCGTGCCGGACCAGGACTACCTGGTGCTCGATCCGGCGTCGGGAACGGACACGCTCGGCACCGTGCTGACAAACAGCTACAACGACTTCTCGCACGTACGTTGGCTCGGTGTAGCGAAGAGCGCGACCCCCCTGTTCGATGCTGGGCACGTGGGGCGGTGGTATTGCATCGAGGCGCACGTGCGCCTCAACGAGGCTGGAGCGGCCAACGGAGTATTCGAGCTCTGGATCGACGGCGCGCTCGAGGCACGCCGCGCTGGCCTAAACTGGGTTGGGGCGTTCACAGCGTACGGGATCAACGCCGTCTATGTAGAGAACTTTTGGAATGCGGGCGCGCCGCAGCCCGAGGAGCGCTATATCGACAACTTCGTAGTCAGCACGCAGCCGATCGGGTGCGTGCAATGAAGCCTAGCGACGCGGGGCGAGGCCGGCCGCCCAGGCCTCGAATGCCCGGCTTGAGATTGAGGCGGGCACGTTGACCCGCGGGAGCGCCCAGGGATCTGCGTCAACCCGTACCAGTCCATAATCGAGCGTGACCGCGCCGCGGTAGCCCGCCGCACGAACCACGTCTCGCACGCGCGCGTCCCACCGCCCGTACGGATAGGCGAAGCACTCGGCCCGCACTCCGGCGCGCTGTCGGATCGTCTCCCAGCTGGTAAAGATCTCGCGCTCCAGCTCGGCGTCGTCGAGCTCGGTGAGAGTGCGGTGCGTGGCTGAGTGCACGCCGAGCGTGAGACCCGCGTCTGTCGCCCGGGCGATTGTGTCCCAATCGGCTGGGTGGAGGTCGCGAGGCAAGGGCGGGGGGGCGACTGCGGCGAGAGCAGAGATGATTCCTTCCCTGTCGCCGCGAAGATCCCTTAACCATTGCTCCCGCCGCTCGGGCGTCGCCTGTTGGGCGGCCGCTGGGTGGTCCCACCAGAAGGCGTCGCCGGTCTCCGGCGCTTCGGCCACGACGAACACCGTGGCCGGCAAGCCGAGCTCGAGCAGCAGCGACCACGCGTGCGCGAAGACCCCCCAGTAGCCGTCGTCGAAGGTAATGGTGGCGAGACCGCGCAGCGGACGATTCGCGGCGAGTCGGTCCAGTAGCTCGGGGAGCGGCACGACCGCGTAGTGCCGAGCCAGCCATTCCACCTGCTGCGCGAACTTTTCGAGCGAAAGGTGTACGCCGGCGTCACCGAACCCAGCCGCATCCTTGGCGGGGGTCACGTTGTGGTAGCACAGGATCATGCCGGCGTCGCGCAACCGCCGGGCGAGGGCGGGCAGGGCGACCGCCTTTAGGGCGGCGTAGTAGGCTGAGCGGAGCATGGCAGTCGGGGAGGCGTGGGCAGGGCCACGGCGGAGCAAGCCATGTGCCCGCCGGCGACAGAGTGCTGATGCATCAGGAATGTTCAGGATCGAAACCACGACTCTGCACCAAAATGTAGCCCCCACGGTCGGTCCGAGCGTCCAACTGCAAGCTCTCTTGCACCACTAGCTTGCACCACTTGCGCGACGTGTGGCGCTGCCGCTACTATCGTCGGGCCTGCCACACCTGGGCTGATCCCTGGTGGATCAGCGTAACAGGCGGCGCGGGCCGCGGCGAGGCCGCGGAGAAAAAGTTGATGCTGCTCAGAGCAAAGCCGTCGAAAGACGGTGACGCAGAGCCACGGGACTACGGCGACACGGGTCGCTAAGTCCGCCGGGCCGCCAGCAAAGCGACGCAAGTCGAACTGGCGGTCTTTTTTTTTGCCCTAACTGTTGTAGGAGCGCAACACATATGCCGTTCACGTTCAAGCTGTCCCAGCGTCTGGCGCGGATGCGATGCGCCGCCCTGCTTCTCGCCACCGCGACCGTCGCGGCGTGCGAAACGCCCGGCAGTGTCGCGACTCCTCTTGGGCCCGGTGCTCCGCTTGTGCAGGTGATCGTCTCACCCGATTCCATCATCCTCGATCCAGCTCAGCAAATGAGGTTCGCGGCCTACGGCCGCAGCGCGAGCGGTGACAGCGCCGCCGTCACCGTGAACTGGAGCGCGACGGGGGGCAGCATAACACCCCAAGGGCTCTTCACGGCCGACACCGCATCCGGGGATTTCCTGGTCAGAGCCTATAGTCAGGCGCTCACGCTGTCGGGTTCGTCACGAGTACACATCCGCCAGCGGCCGGTAACAGCGGTAGTCGTGATCCCGGCTTCGGCGAGCGTGCACATCGGACTGACGGTGCAGCTCACGGCCACACCGCAGGACGCCGCCGGCAACGCGTTGAGTGGGCGGGGGGTGACCTGGACGAGCAGCGACGCGGGCATGGCCACGGTGAGTGGCAGTGGCCTCGTGACGGGTCTAACGGCCGGGTTAGCGACGATAACGGCGACGAGCGAGGGGAAGCGGGGGACGTCGGCGATCACCGTCACTCAAATCCCCGTGGCGGCGGTGAGTGTGAGTCCGGCGACGGCGAGTCTGACGCCGGGGCAGACGGTGCAGCTCGCCGCGACGCCGACGGACGCGAGCGGGAACCCGCTGACGGGGCGGGTGGTGACCTGGACGAGCAGCAACGGGGCCGTGGCCGCGGTGAGCGGGAGCGGGCTCGTATCGGCGCTGGCTGCGGGTTCGGCAACGATCACCGCGTCGAGTGAAGGGCAGAGCGGCGGCGCCGCAGTGACAGTGGCGGCGGTGAGCGTGCCGGTGGCGTCGGTGAGCGTGAGTCCGACGACCGCGAGTCTGACGACGGGGCAGACGGTGCAGCTCGCCGCGACGCCAAAGGACGCGAACGGGAGCTCGTTGACCGGGCGGGTGGTGAGTTGGACGAGCAGCAGCGGGGCTGTGGCGACGGTGAGCGGGAGCGGGCTCGTGACGGCGTTGGCCGCCGGTTCGGCGACGATCACCGCGACGAGCGAAGGGCAGAGCGGGACGGCGGCGATCGCCGTGGCCCCGGCGCCGGTGGCGTCCGTGAGCTTGAGTCCGACGACGGCGAGTCTGACGACGGGGCAGACGGTGCAGCTCGCTGCGACGCCGAAGGACGCGAGCGGGAACCCGCTGACTGGGCGAGCGGTGACCTGGACGAGCAACAATGGAAGTGTAGCGAGCGTGAACGGGAGCGGGCTCGTGACGGCGTTGGCCGCCGGTTCGGCGACGATCACGGCGACGAGCGAAGCGAAGAGCGGGACCGCCAGCGTTGCCGTCACAACCCCAGCAACGGGGTCGGGCGAGTGTGCTTCCCCGCAGCCCGCCTGGCTGTGGTGCGACGATTTCGAAGTGGACCGCTTGAGCAGCTACTTCGAGTACGAGGACGATGTCGGCAGCTTTGTGCGCGTCGCGGGCGCGGGCCGAAACGGGACGTACGGTATGCGGTCGCGCTTCACCGCCGGGCAGCAGTCGGCCGGCGCGCTGCACCTCGCCTTCGGTAAGACGCCGTCGGCGTACTTCAAGCCCGTGCACGACGGCACGACGATCTACCGCGACGTTTACTGGCGGATGTACCTGAAGAACCAGGCAGGCTGGACCGGCGGAGGCGGGGACAAGCTGAGCCGGGGGCTGAGCTTCGTGAATGCGAACTGGTCGCAGGCCGTGTTTGCGCACGTGTGGAGCGGCGAACCCGGCCCCGACGATGTCTACCTCAAGCTCGACCCGGCCTCGGGCACTGACGCGGCCGGCGTGCTGCAGACCACCCAGTACAACGATTTCGCCCACATGCGGTGGCTCGGTGGGGTTCGCAGCGCGACGCCGATCTTTGATGCCGCCCATGTCGGCCAGTGGCGCTGCATCGAGGCCCACGCCAGGCTGAACGACGCTGGCCAGGCCAATGGCGTGTTCGAGCTGTGGATCGACGGCACGCTCGAGGCGCAAGAGGTGGGGATGAACTGGGTGGGAGCGTACGGGGACTACGGAATCAACGCCGTCTTCTTCGAGAACTACTGGAACGCCGGCTCCCCGCAGGCTCAGGAGCGGTACTTCGACAACATCATCGTCAGCACTCAGCCCATCGGCTGCTGACGTGCACCCTAGGAGACTCTTATGACTTTCTTGCACAAGTTGGCACAGCGGCTGGCACGGCTGAAGTCGATCTTCGGCATGGCCCTCATCGTGGCCGTTGCCTGTGAACAGCCTCTAAAGCTCACGGATCCATCAGGGTCGGGCTCACTGGCCCGGATCCAGGTCTCCCCCAAGAGCTTGACGATCCTCACCAACCAAGTGACGCAATTCGTGGCCATCGGTCTCACGGCCACGGGTGATACGGCCCCGGTCGCTATACGCTGGAGTGTGACGGGTGGCAGTATCGTCGATACCAACAGCAACGGCGGCAGGCACTACGGGCGGTACAAGTCGCCGAGCCAGGCGGGGCGGTACTCGGTCACCATTCAGAGCGTCCCCGCTGCAGTCGCGGATTCGGCTGTCGTCATGGTCAGCGCGGTGCCGGTGGCCTCGGTCGCTATGAGCCCCGCTACGGCGAGCCTGTCAATCGGGCAGTTGGTGCAGCTGACTGCGACCGCCCAGGACTCGACCGGGGCGCCGTTGCCTGGCCGGGTGGTGACCTGGACCAGCAGCAATGACGCGGTGGCGCACGTGACCGCCGACGGGTTGGTGACGGGTGCCGCACCGGGTGCGGCGACCGTCACAGCCGCAAGCGAGGGCAAGAGCAGCGCAGCGACGATCACGGTCACGCAAGTACCCGTGGCAACGGTCAGTGTGAGCCCCGGGTCCGCGAGTCTGTCGGTGGGTCAGACGGCACAACTCACTGCCATGCTGCGGGACGCCAACGGCAATCCGCTCTCGGGGCGCACGCTGAGCTGGTCGAGCAACAATCCGGCCGTGGCGACGGTGAGTGCGAGCGGGCTCGCGACGGCGATCGCTGCCGGGTCAGCTGTTATTACGGCCGCGAGCGAAGGGAAGAGTGGAACCGCAAGCATCGGCGTCGGGGTGCCACAGGCCACACTCGTGCGAATCATCCTTGCCCCCGATACGGCCACGGTGAACGCGGGTAAGACCCAGCAGTTCTCCGTGTCGGGCAAGTACAGCGACAGCTCCTCCGCTCCGGTGAGCGCCACGTTTGCGGCGACCGGGGGTACGATTACTACGAACGGGCTGTACACGGCCAGCCAGACGGCTGGAACGTTCAGCGTCATCGCGACGAGCGCGAACCTGGCGGACACCTCCACTGTAGCAGTGGTGCGCCCACCGGTCGCATCGGTCGTAGTGAATCCGGCTCTCGACACCGTGCCCGTCGGCCAGACGCTGCAGCTGACGGCGACGCCGAGGGATGCCGCTGGTACCGCGCTCACTGGGCGTGTCGTCACGTGGGCGAGTAGCAACGCCGCCGTCGCCACGGTCAGCAGCAGCGGCTTGCTCACGGCGGTGGCCCCTGGCTTTGTAGTCATCACTGCCACGAGCGAAGGAGTGAACGGGACTTCGAATATCCTGGTCGCCGTCGTGGTCGCGGCGACGGTGCAGGTGACGCCGAGCTCCGGCGTTGTGTCGACCGGCGCGACCAGGCAACTGACCGCCACCGCACGGGATGCTGGCGGGAATCTGCTGAGCGGTCACGCCGTCGCCTGGACCAGCCTCAACCCTGCCATTGCAACCGTGAACGCGAGCGGCCTCGTGACCGGCGTAGCGTCCGGCACGGCCACGATCCAGGCCGTGGTGGACACGGCGAGCGGCACCGCGACCGTAACGGTAAGCACGGTCAGCGGCACGACGCCGTGGATCGAGGAGGACTTCTCGACCTACACGAGCGCGGCGAACATGCTCGCCGACCCCCGCGGGATCTACAGCGTGGCGGAAGACGAGAACCCCAGTCGGATCTCCCTGGACCAGTCGACGGGCTACGGGGCGTCGAACCGCAGCATGCGCTACGATTACGTCAACGTGGGTTGCACGTCGCAGACGGTGGGGCGCAACATGACCCTGCCGTACGCGGTGAAGGAGCTGTGGGCGGAGTTCTACGTGAAGTTCTCGATCGGGTTTACGAGCCAAAACCCGCTGGGGTGCGCGACGCCGCCGGACTACAAGTTCATCTTCGGGCGCCTCAACGAGCCGGTGGGCCGGTTCGCCGTCCGCTGGGGTTCGCAGTCGCCTCCGTCGATTACGGTGGAAGCGGGGCCGAACGTTGATCTCTACACCTACGAGCCGATCGCGCCATATTCCGACGGGCTGTGGCACCGGGTCCGTGTCCACTGGAAGGCGGGGCCGTCCGGTACGCCGACCACCGTCATCCAGACCTGGGTGGACGGCAAGCTGATCTACGACCGGAGCGACTTTGTCATGAACGGCTCCTCACCCGCGATCTATGGCCTCGCGCTCGGCCGCAACCTGGACCAGGGGCTCCCCAATGTGACGATGTCCCTGTGGTGGGGGTTGGTCCGCGTCTGGAACGCCTCTCCGGGGTGGTAACCCTGCGCAAGTAGTTGGCTCGCGTCCGCGGGCGCCGAGTACTAGTCGGCGCTCGCGGACGCGGTCGTCCCGCCATGAAGGGCCCGTGCGGGCCTGTCGGCGCGGCCGCGGTTTCGTTATTCCTACCTGTATCCGAATCCCGGGCGCAACCCGATGTGTGGCATCACAGGCATACTGACCAGCGGCGATCCGCGCGGCGCGGCGCTTCAGGCAGCGGTCGAACGCATGACTGCCGCGCTGGTGCACCGCGGCCCCGACGACAGCGGGGTGTGGACCGATTCCGCCGCCGGCATTGGGCTTGGGTTTCGACGGCTCGCGATCATCGATCTCTCGGCACACGGGCACCAACCGATGACGTCCGCGTCCGGTCGGTTTACGATGGTCTTCAACGGCGAGGTCTACAACTTCCTCGAATTGCGGCGTGAGCTGGAACAAGCCGGTTTCGCCTTCCGCGGGCACTCTGATAGCGAAGTGATCCTCGCCGCGTTCGAGCGCTGGGGAGTGGAGGCCGCGATCCCACGATTTGTCGGGATGTTCGCCATCGGCGTTTGGGACCGCGAACGACGTTGCCTGCATCTCTTCCGGGACCGGCTGGGCAAGAAGCCGCTCTTCGTGCTCGCCCGTGCAGGAGTGATCACCTTTGGTTCGGAGTTGAAGGCACTGGCGGCGGGCCCGGCGTTCGATCCAGCGCTCGATCGGGATGCACTGGCCGCTTACCTGCGTTACCTCTACGTTCCGGCGCCGCGCACCATCTATCGCTGGGTCACGAAGCTCCCCCCCGCACATCTGCTCACGGTGACCGACGCCGCTGCGCCGCTGCCGGCGCCGCAGCCGTACTGGTCGGCCGAAGCCGCCGCCCGCCGCGGGCTGGCGGACCCGTTCCGCGGGAGCGATGGGGAGGCCGTGGACGAGCTCGAGCGGCTACTGCTCGACGCCGTAGCGCTGCGGTTGCAGGCGGACGTGCCGCTCGGCGCACTGCTCTCGGGGGGCGTGGATTCGGCCACGATCGTCTCTTTGATGCGCGCTCGCGCGAGCGGGGCCGTAAAGACGTTCACGATCGGGTTCGACGCGCGCGAGCACGACGAGACGGCTCACGCTGCCGCGGTTGCGCGCCACCTCGGGACGGAGCACACCGAGTTGAGGCTGCGGGGAGAGGACGCGCTGGCCGTCGTGCCGCAGCTGCCGCGGATGTTCGACGAGCCGTTCGCCGATCCCTCGCAGATTCCGACCTATCTCGTATGTGGGCTGGCCCGCCGCCATGTGACCGTGGCCCTCTCGGGCGACGGCGGTGACGAGCTATTCGCAGGCTACAACCGATACACATATGGCCAGCGCTTACTCGGCCGCCTGTTCCGCCTGCCCCGACCGGCCCGTCGACTCGCCGCTGCGGCGATCGCCAGTGTCTCGACGGATGGTTGGGAACGTGTCTACGGCACCGTCGAAACCCTCTTGCCGGCGGCCCTGCGCCAGCGCCTGGCCGGTGAGAAGGTCTCCAAGATCGGCCGGCTGCTGGCCGTGGACTCGGTGCCCCTCATGTACCGCTCGCTCGTCTCCGCTTGGTCCCACCCCGAGCGGCTGGTCGCCGACGCGCACGAAACGCCCGGGGCGCTCGAGCGCATCGTGGGCGGTCCGGAACCCGACGGTCTGCTCGAGCGGATGATGCTCGCCGACCAGGTGACCTATCTGGCCGACGACCTCCTGGCCAAGGTGGATCGTGCCAGCATGGCCGTTAGTCTGGAGGCCCGAGTGCCGTTGCTCGATCACCGCGTGGTGGAATTTTCCTGGCGGCTTCCTGCCCACCTCAAGATCCGAGACGGACAGGGGAAATGGATTCTGCGCCAGGTGCTGCACCGCCGCGTGCCCGCAGCGCTGGTCGATCGACCGAAGACCGGTTTCACGGTGCCCATCGCCCGCTGGCTCCGCGGGCCGCTCCGGTGCTGGGCCGAGGACCTGCTGACGCCGGCCGCGCTGAGCCGCGGCGATGTCTTGAGGGCCGAGCCGATCCGGGGCGCGTGGGCCAGCTTCCAGCGCGGTCAGAGCCATCTCGCCCTGGGCCTCTGGGCGGTCCTCATGTTCCAGGCGTGGCGGGAGTGCTGGAAGGCCTAACCCTCGTGGCTGTCTTGACCGAGCAGATCGGCCGGCGTGTGGCGTCACCGCCACACGCCGGCCGCCTTTCTTAGGGGAGGCGCGACGGCTTAACACATTGAAGCAGAGCGACTAACGATCTCTCTCACAGTCTTCGGGCAAACGCGTCCGGCTTTTGCTCGGATCGAGATCGTCCAACACGGGAGCAGATTGTTTATGGGCGTGACGAGCGCCAGCGTGACCCCCCGAACGCGAGCCACGGAGCGTGCGCCCGTCGGGGACCAGTCAATCGAGGTGTCAATCGTTGTACCGGCATTCAACGAAGCCGATAACGTTGAGCCGCTGTACGACGAAATTGCGCGCGTGCTCGATGGTCTGGGGCGGCGAGCCGAGATCGTGTTCGTGGACGACGGCAGCACGGACGGCACTTACGAGGTGCTGCGCCAGTTGCACGAGCGCGACCCGCGTGTCAAGGTGCTCAAGTTTCAGGGGAACTTCGGGAAGGCGGCAGCCTACAGCGCGGGTTTCGAGCACGCGGCGGGCAAGTACGTACTGACCATGGACGCCGACTTGCAGGACGACCCCGCTCAAATTCCAGATTTTCTCGAGCAGCTCGATCGAGGGTTCGATTTCGTCTCCGGCTGGAAGTTCCGCGGCAAGGGGCCGGCGCACAAACGGATTCCGTCTCAAGCATTCAATGCGATAGTACGACGTGTCACCGGCATCAGGCTGCACGATCTCGACTGTCCGTTCCGCGGGTTCCGCCGCGAAGCCCTGTCCCGACTGAAGCTGTACGGCGAGTTGTATCGGTACATCCCGATTCTCGTCGCCCGCAATGGATTCCGCATGACGGAGGTCCCCGTCGAGAACCGGCCCCGCCTCCGGGGGGAGAGCAAGTTCGGCGCCGAGCGCTTCCTGCGCGGCGGCCTCGATTTGTTCACGATCTTGTTTCTCACGCGGTATCTCGGTCGGCCGCTGCATCTGTTCGGCGGCCTCGGCTTGCTGGCGGGAGCGATCGGGTTCGCGATCGTGGCCGGGCTCTACCTGGTGAAGTTCACGCTGGGCATCCCCATCCTGAACATGCCGTTCTTCTTCGCGATGGGTGTGCTGGCGATGATTCTGGGAGCCCAGCTCTTTTCCCTCGGCCTCGTCTGCCAGCTGATGATCGAGCTCAACAAGCAGCCAGGCGACAATTACCACATCCAGACCAGGCTCACCTGACTACGCCGTCGTCATTGCCGCGCGCCGCGCCAAGGGCGCTCAGTCTCGCGGTGAAGCTGCTCGTCTCGAGCCTTCTGGTGGTGATTATCGCGTGGAAGGTCGGGCCGGCCGCGCTGATGGCGGCGTTCCGTCGGCTCGACACGAGTGTGCTGGTGCTCGCACTCGTGCTCACCGTGGGGTTTGTCCTCGGGCGTGCTGCGAAATGGCTGCTCCTCGCGCGGACGGCGGTGCCGTCGCTCTCCTACCGCGACAGTGTCTTATCGCTGCTCGGCGGGATGGGATTAGGGATGATCACCCCAGGCCGCGCCGGAGAGTTCACGCGCGTGGCTTTCATGCCCGAAGGGGATCGTCTGACGCTGGTGGGGCTCTTCGCGGTGGATCGCGTGATGGACCTGCAGACCATCGTGCTGTTCGGCACGGTAGCGCTGCCGCTGCTCGGCTATCCCGGCTATTTCGCGGTCGCGCTGCTGGGCTGCCTGCTGAGCTTTGCATGCCTCTACGCGGCGCGGCCGGCGAAACGGGTCTTGACGATCATCGCCTCCCGGCTGCCGTTGCAGCGCTACACGCTGCGAATGCTGGCTGCGCTCGACGGGCTCGGCCCGGGTCGCCTCACCGCGACCCTGTTGGCTTCGCTCGGTGCGACGCTCGTGGGCTACGCGCAGTTCTACGTCCTGCTGCGGCCCTACGCGCAACTGCCCGTCGCGGCCGTCGTGCTGACGTTCTCGATCATGATCCTCAGCAACTTGTTGCCGATCACGATCGGCGGGCTGGGCGTTCGAGAAGCGCTGTCGGTCCTGATCCTGCGTCGCTACGGGGTGAGCGACGCGGTGGCGGTGAACGCGGCGTTTCTGTCCTACCTGACGAACACAGTGCTGCCCGGCGTGGTGGGCTCGTTCTTGATCCCCCGGGCGCGCGTCGCGACCCAAGCTCATGCTCCCTGAGACTCGCGCGCTGTCGTCCGGCCGCTACGCGGGCGCCGCGGTGGCGATTGTCGCGCTGGCTGCCGTGCTGCGCTTTTACAAGCTGGGCGAGTGGAGCATGTGGGTGGACGAGGGGATGACCTACGTGCGCGCGGTGACGGGGAACCTCTCGGATCAGGGGCCGCTCTACGCCACGGCGCCGCTCAACTTCCTCGTGACCCGCGCCATCATCTCCGTGTTCCCGCCGAGTCTCTTCTGGCTGCGGTTCTTTCCAGCAGTTTGCGGCGTGTTGGGGGTCGCCGCGATCCTGTGGAGCGGCTCCCGCCTCGGGGGCCCCGTCGCCGGCCTCGTCGCCGGCCTCCTCTTGGCGCTCAGTCCCTGGCACATCGACTGGTCTCAGAACGCCCGGCACTTTAGCGCCGTGTTCCTGTTCATGGTCGTGGCGGTGACGGCGTTCTTCCTGTACTGGGAGTCGGGACGAATTCGCTGGCTGCTCGCCTCCGGCGTGGCTTCGGCGCTCGGTCTGCTCACACACAGCTCGAGTCTCTTCGTCCTCGCAGGCATGGGGATGTACGCGGCAATCCTGGTGCTGCTGCGGCCGTACCGGACGGCGATCGTGACACGACGCAAGCTGATCGCTACGACCGCGTTTTTCGTCATCTTGGTTGGGGCGTACGCGCCCATCGCGCTCAGCGTGTCGCACTATCTGGGGGCGAACAAGACGGCCTGGAACCCGCCGAGCAATGTGGCCGCGAGCATTCTCTTCTACGCGGGCCCGCTCGAGCTCGTGTTGGCCGGCCTCACCGGTTTCGCCGGCGCGTGGCGCGGGGGACGCGGCGCGCTGCTCGCACTCCAGTGGCTGGGCTGGCCGATCATCTGCGTCGTCGTGGCCGCGAGCCGGACCATCGCAAGCGGTGCCTACGCTTTGCCTGCCCTCGGCGGCGCTGTGGTGCTGGTGGGCATGCTAGTGAGCGACCTCTGGGCTGAGGGACGCGCCTGGGCGAGCTGCGTGCTCGTCGCCGGACTCGGGGCTCAATTGGGAACGCGCACGGGTCTGTATTTCACTGTGGAACAGGGGAACCGCCCGCCGTGGCGGGAGGCGGTGCAGTGGGTGGCGACTCGCGCGACCCCGGCTGACGAGATCTACGCGACCGAGGCGGTCGTTCTGGCCTACTATCTCGGCGATCCTGCCCGCGGGCGCTGGCTGGACCACTGGCGGCCGCCCGCCCCGAGCCAGCGCCAGTGGCTGCTGGTCCTGAGCGGCGACGGGGACGTGCAGCGAGCGCCGCTCTCGGACTTCGTCCGCGAGCGCTGCAAGATCGGCGAGGTGTTCTTCCGCAACACCGGCCCCAAACGACGGGATGTGCTCGCCTATGTCTGTGAGTAGATTGGCTGTCGCGGCGGAAGGGCCACAGGAGAACTCGGGGCCCTTGTGGGGTAATACGGCGACGATCGGCGCCGGTGGCAGCCCTAGGGCGTCTCAAGCGACGCCGGTCTATCGGCTAGGTCTCCCGACGGAGGTTGCTTTTGAACCCTCGTCCATGTGCGGGTCGGCGGCGGGCGCATTGGCGGTGGGCCGTAATGCCCGTCGCCTTCCTCCTAGTCGGCTGTTTGGCGATGGAGCCCCTGCCGACAGGAGGTGGAGGTGGAGGTGGAGGAGGCGTAGGAGGGCCGCCGCCACCCCCACCGCCACCTCCACCGCCACCGCCACCTCCACCCCCACCGCCGGGAGGGGGTTCGACGGCCTGGGTGGAAGAGGACTTCGCCGAGTACTCCAGTACTGCGGACATGCTGTCCGACCCGCGCGGGATCTATTCCGTGGCGGAGGATGTGAATCCGGGTCGCATGTCTCTCGACCTATCGACCGGCTATGGTGTGTCCGACCGCAGCATGCGGTACGACTACGTGGGGGTCGGGTGCACTTCGCAGACGATTGGGCGGAACGTGACCCTCCCGTCGCCCGTGGCGGAGGTCTGGGTCGAGTTCTACGTGAAGTTCTCGACGAATTTGACCACGCTGAATCCGCTGGGGTGCGGGACGCCCCCCGACTACAAGTTCATCTTCGGCCGGCTGACGCCGGACGGGTTCGGGCGCTTCGCGATTCGGTGGGGCTCGCAGACGCCTCCGCAAATCACCGTGGAATCGGCCGGCAACCACGTGGATCTGTACACGGGCGAATTCATCGCCCGCTACTCCGACCTCCGGTGGCACCAAGTACGCGCGCATTGGAAGGTCGGTCCCTCCGGCACGCCGGCCACACTGGTGCAGACATGGGTGGAGGGGAAGCTGATTTACGACAAGCGCGACTTCGTCGTGACCGGCCGTCCGCTGATCTGGAGCCTGGCGCTCGGCCGCAACATGGACCAGGGGCTCCCGAACGCGATAATGTCCGTCTGGTGGGGGCGGGTACGCGCGTGGCAGACCGATCCCGAATGGTGAGCAGCTGTGGGTGCAGCCGGTAGGTTCGGCCCGCACGGTCTTCCGAACGGCGCCGCAGCAGCGGGCTGGACTGCTGCTCCCGCGGTGGCTCGGCGCGCACCGTGGGACGTGTTGCTCGCGGGGGTGGCGGGCATGCTGTTGGTGACCACCTGGCGGCTGCAGGATCTGTGGCCGCTGCTCGCAAAGCTGCAGCTGCCGACGCTCGTCACGGCAGTGACCTATCTGACATATCTGTTGACTCAAGATTCTCGCCAGCGTTTGGTGACGGTCCGGCATCCGGTCACCTACCTCGCCGTCGCTATCCTTGTTCTGATGATGTTATCGGTGCCGGGAGGCCTGTACCCGGGGCTCAGCTTCAGTTTCATATTCAAGGATCACATCAGGACCTTCCTGATGATGTTGCTGATCGCAGCCGTCATACGCGGCCTCGCGGACATCGAGCGCTTAGTGCGCGTCCAGGTGTTCGGAGCGATCCTCTATTGCCTCTTCGTGCTCACGCAGGTGCAGATCGGCCAGAGCGGTCGCTTGGGCGACTTGTTCTACTACGATGCTAACGATCTGGCGATGCTCCTCGCCGCGATGCTTCCTCTGATCATCTACTTCGTGCGCCGCCAAGCGCCGCTCCGTACGCGACTGCTGGCCGCCCTCGGGCTCGCCGTCACCCTCGTGACCCTGGTGAGGACCGGGTCGCGCGGTGGGTTCCTCGCCCTCCTGGGGAGCGGTCTGTATCTCGCGTTTGGTTTCAGCGCCCTGCCGCGACGCGTGCGGCTGTCGGCAGTCGCGGCGGTGGTGGTCTTGATGGGCGCGGTCGGCAGTGACCGGTACTGGGGCATGATGGAAACACTCCTGCACCCGACCCAGGACTACAACTTCAACGATGAGGCGGGGCGGAAGGAGGTGTGGAAGCGGGGCATCGGCTACATGATGGCGAATCCGATCTTGGGCGTCGGTGCGAACGCATTCCCGGTGGCGGAGGGCATGCTGTCGCCCCTGGCCGAGCGCCAGCGGCTGGGGAAGGCGCTCAAGTGGTCAGCGGCCCACAACTCGTTCGTCCAGATCGGGGCAGAGCTAGGCGTCGGTGGACTGCTCTGCTTCGTGGCGCTGCTCGTCCAGGCGTTTCGCGCCCTGCGGCGGGCGGGCCGGTGGGCGCGGCAAGCCAGCGGCCCGCAGGCGCCCGAACTCGCGCTCTCGCAAGCGCTCACGGCGACCTTGATCGCCTACTGCATCGGTGGATTCTTCCTGTCGCAGGCCTTCTCAGCCTTCCTTTATTCAATTCTGGGCATGGTGGTCGGGCTGACCAAGATCACGCCGCGGCCGGTAAGGTCGGCGTTTCGCCCCACCTGATGGTTTGGGCGTGAGCTTCGCCCGCTCGCTTACCGTCGCTCTTGCGGCGATCCTGGTCCACGGTGACATCAGGAGGTTGGTTCTCGTGCGGGGGCCGCGGGCGCCGTTCTCGAGCGTGGGCTGGCGATGATCAACGGACGCGTGCGCGTTCTCCACATCGTGCTCGACTTGGACGCCGGCGGTCTGGAGCGGCTGGTCACAGAGATCGTGCGGCATATCGACCGCGACCGGTTTGAGAGCCACGTGCTGGTGCTGCAGTTCCCGGGGCGGACTGCCGGGGCCCTCGGTGATGCGGCGGAACTGCACGTCGCACCGCCGTTACCCGTCTGGAGCCTCCTGTGGCCGGCTCCGCTCACCCGGGAGATCCGACGTATCTCGCCCGATGTAGTGCACACGCATAGTGGCGTGTGGTTCAAGGGCTCGCTGGCGGCGCGGCGTGCCGGGGTCCCCCGGGTGATCCACACGGACCACGGGCGGCGCCACCCGGATCCCTGGATCGGCCGAGCCCTGGAGTGGCTCGCGTCCCGGCGGACAGACGTCGTCGTAGCCGTCTCGGAGACGCTCGCTCGCCATCTGGCGGAAACGATTGTGGGGCGCTCCCGGCGGATCGCCGTCGTCGTGAACGGTGTGGACACCAACCGCTTCCGGCCGCGGCCCGACCCCGGCGCGCTGCGACGCGAGCTGAACCTCGCGCCCGATACGCCTATCATCGGGAGCATTGGTCGGCTCGACTACGTGAAGGGATACGACCTAATGCTCGAGGCTTTCGCGCGCTTGGCGACTGAGTGGCGCGGAGCCCAGCGGCCGGCGCTCGCGTTGGTCGGTGATGGCCCGGAAGAGGAACGTCTGCAGGGTCAGGCGCGGGCGCTCGGTCTCGGCGGCCAGGCGTTCTTCATGGGATGGCGCGACCCGGTGGACGATCTCCTCGCTGGGTTCACCCTCTACACGCTGGCGTCGCGGAGCGAAGGCACGTCCATCGGGCTGCTTGAGGCGATGAGCGCCGGATGCTGTCCGGTCGTCACCGACGTCGGGGGCAATCGCCACGTGCTCGGGCCGGAACTGGCGCACCGGCTGGTGCCGCCGGGTGATCCTATGGCGCTGGCGGGCGCATGGCGCGAGGCGCTCGCCGACCCAGCCCGCCGCCGGGAAGACGCCCAAGTCGCCCGCGCTCGGGTGCGCGAGGTGTTTGCGGTAGACGCGATGGTCCGCCGGTACGAGGCGCTGTACACGGAAGGCTCATGAGGGTTCTCTGGTTATCCCACTTCGTCCCCTACCCCCCGAGCGGCGGCGCGCTGCAGCGCAGCCATAACCTGCTGCGGCAGGCGGCCCGCGCCCACGAAGTCCACCTCGTCGCCTTGAACCAAGGCGCACTGCTCGGATCGCCCGAAGCCGTCGCGGAGGCTGTCCGGCTGCTGTCGGACGTTTGCGCCTCCGTGCGCGTCTTTCCGAACGCCTTCGACGGGTCTCGCGTAGGGTGGGCGTGGATGGCGGCGAGGGGATTCTGGCGGAGCACCCCCTACGATCTCAACTGGCTGGAACAGCCCGCGCTGGCCGCCTACCTCACGCCGCTCACGGAGCGGTTGTCCTTCGACCTCGTGCACGTTGACACGCTGGGGCTGATGCCGTACGCGTCCGTGCGTCCACGAGTCCCGGCGATTCTCAACCACCACAACGTGGAGTCCGCGATGATGCGGCGGCGGGCCGATCACGAACGTGGGCTGCGCCGGCTTTACTGCCGGCACGACGCCGAGAAGCTCGAGCGCTACGAACGTCGGGCGTGCCGGCAGGCTGCGGTCAACATTACGGTGTCGACGCTGGACGCGGAGCGCCTGCGAGCCCTAGTGGGGGAGCTCGAAACCGCCGTGGTGGAGAACGGCGTGGACGTAGAGTACTTCCGGCCGGTGCCGGACAGCCGGCCGCGTGCCGGCAACCTGGTGTTCGTGGGGACCATGAACTGGTATCCCAATCAGGACGCTATGCGGTATTTCCTGCGCGACGTGTGGCCGCGGCTACTCGCCGACAATCCGGAGCGATCGCTCACAGTCGTGGGCCGCGACCCGCCGACGGAAGTAGTCGCGGCCGCGCGTGACCCGCGGGTGCGAGCGCCAGGCTTCGTGCCGGACGTACGGACGTACCTCGCCGCAGCCGCCGTGTACGTGTGCCCGATCCGGGACGGCGGCGGCACGCGGCTCAAGGTCCTCGACGCGCTCGCGATGGCGAAGCCGCTCGTGGCCACGGGACTGGCGGTGGAAGGGCTCCACCTCGACGAGGAGCGGCACTACTTGCGTGCCGAGACGCCGGACGAGTTCGTGCGCCAGGTCGGCCGCCTCGAGCGCGACTCCGAGCTGGGCCGGCGGCTGGGAGAGGCCGGACGACGCCTGGTGGAAACGCGCTACTCCTGGGATGTGATCGGGGAAAAGTTGCTTCAGGCTTATGACGCGGCGCGCGTCGAGCCGCGAGGACGGGTCTCCAGGGAGGCGTCCTAGCCAGGGTCGCACTGCAACACGGACGGCTGGACCAACGCATCCCCGACCAGCACGAACGCTCAAGTCCGGATCGCTCGCGCGAGCGCCCAGAAGGCCCGGAGGCGGGGTCGGTGGACCCAGTACAGGATCGCGGCGTACGTGACGACCCCGGTCACAACTTGCAAGGCGAGGCGGATGCCCGCCGGACTCGAAGAAGGGCTCGCGAATCGAACGCCGAGGACCGCACCGGCCATGAGCAGGGAAGCGCTCGCCGGCGGTGACAACGACCGCAGATATGCGGAGAGCGGCATGCCCGTCAGACGAAGGGCGGCGACGAGGAATAGGGGCATGACGACCGTGGGGTGACCGACCAGCCATGCAGCCGCCACGCCCACGGTGCCCCAGTGGGCCCCCACGTAGAACATCGCGGGCAGGACGAGTGCACTCGCCATCGCGAGCCGCATGTTCTGCTTCGTGTTGCCCGTTGAAACGAGGATCTGTGAGAGCAGCGGGCTCACCGATCGGAGGGCGGCGGACAGCGCCAGCAGGCGAAGGGGGACGACGGCGGGCAGCCAGTGCTCCCCCAGCACAACCGGGACGAACTGGTCCGCGATCAAGGCGATGCCCACACACGCCGGAAAGGTGACGAAAGCGAGCCCCTCGGTGAGGTTTCTGAGATAGCGCTGTAGCGCCGGTGGATCGCGCTGTACGGCGGAGAACACGGGCGGCGTTACGCTCCCGACCAAGCTGGTTATGCGATCGATCGGGATGCTGGAGATGGTCCACCCGAGCGTGTACGCGCCGAGCGGGGCCTTTCCCAGGACGCGGCCTACCACAGCGAAGTCGGCATTGCTGTACCAGTACCACGCCAGCCGGGCGACCACGACGTGCCAGCCGAAGTTTACGGCTCCTGCGATGCTCCCGAATTTCCGAGGCCATGCCATGCGGTGGCGGCGCCAGCCGTTGACCAAGACCGTACTGGTCGCGCGCCCAACGACGGGTCCGAGGACGAGGGCCCAGTACCGAAGTCCCAACGCCGCCAGCGTAAGTGCGGTGCACGTCCCCAGCAACGCTTCGGCTCCGTCCGCCCAGGCGATTCTGCGGAAGTCGAGATCTCGCGTCAGCAGAGCGCGCGGGACGACCTGGAGTGCGCCGGTGAGGAAGGTCAGGCTGGACACCATGATGATCCAGCGAACGGGCGGCTCACCGAAAAACGCCGCCACCGGGGCGGCTAGGACGGCCGAGAGCCCGATCAAGCCCCCGC
>WNGD01002849.1_pt1 | contig 36919 bp, 32 predicted proteins | sample 5400671 | NCBI WGS metagenome assembly WNGD01 (sample SAMN13153369, study PRJNA577476) | soil metagenome | isolation source: 40 cm soil or saprolite under grassland replicate 2 | place: USA:California | collected 2016-06-15 | reverse complement strand
CGACAGCATGTGTCGTGCCACGAACCCGACGACGGTGTGGGTCGGGTCGAGCTCGTACGTCCCCACGGGCGGGATCAACATCCCCTGATACTCCCGGCCCTGGACCGCGGTCTGGGCCGTCTCCTGGCTGCTCATCCTCGCCACTCCTTTTCCTGGGCTGCTCCCGCCCTGTATACTTGCACCTGCAAATACCTTACTCTCAACTTAGGTGCACATGCAAATACTTCCTGAGACCGACGTCGCAGCGCTCCTCGACCGGCTCGTCGCGGAGCAGATGCCGGGCCGCCGAGGGTTGGCGGCCTGGCGCTCGCTGCTGCGGGCCCACGCCACGCTCATGCGCCGACTCGACACCGACCTCGAACAAGCGACGGGCTTGGCCCTTGCCGACTTCGACGTGCTCGCCCAGCTGGCGGAGGCCCGCGGTGAGCTGCGCATGACGGAGCTGGCGGACCGGGCGCTCATCTCTCGGTCGGGCATGACCCGTCGCGTCGCCCGGCTGGTCGATGAAGGCCTCGTTCGCCGAGACAAAGCGGGGACCGACGCCCGTGGTGTCGTGGTGGCGCTCACCAAGGCGGGCATCGCCCGCCTCGCTGAGACAGCACCCGTCCACGCCCGCGGGATCTGGAAGCTGTTCGTCGCCCAGCTCGACGATCAGGAGCCCGCCCTCCTCGAGCGCGCTCTGAACAAGGTCATTGTCGACTGCTCCTTTGGCTGAGCCCTAAAGCGCATGAACCCCGGCTGGAGCTCACGGCTCGCTTGCAAGTCGTCTCGACGTCTCGACGTCTCGACGGCCGCCGCGCCACCATCGGCACCGTCTTCGACCATGACGCCGCCCATCACGTCGATCTGCCACAACTGCATGAGCCGGTCCCGCTCCCAGCGACGGAAGTCCTCCCGGCGCTTGCGCCGACGTCGAAGATCGATCAACCCGTGGCGCTTGAGGCCCCGGTAGATGCTCGAGCGCGACGGAACGGCACCCACCCCTGCCCTGGCGAGCTGGCGCTCGATGCGCCGCGGCTCCGCCGTCAGGCCACCCTGCAGGTAGCGGGCGATCCAGTTGTGGACGCTCTGGCGGCACACCAAGAGCCGCCGGGCCACCTCGACAACCTTCCACCCGTCCTGCAGGGCAGCGGCGGACGCCGGCATCCACTGACGCTTTCCACCACGCCCTCCACCTGTCAAATCACCTCAGAGACGCACCACTAGCGCCCCTAGCGCCGCGCCCAGCTGCTCGCGCCCACCGGTAGCGGTGGCGTGGTGTAGCGCTGGCGGCGGCTTCCCGCGCCTGCCGGGGTTTGGGCGCCACCCAGCGGGACCTCGACCGGCCGGGTCGGCTGCGATAGGGTCGGGGCATGCTCCACGACAGCGACGTGGCCACCCGGCTCCCGGCCCAGGATCTTGGCCGGGCGAGGGCGTTTTATGCCGAGAAGCTTGGCCTGGAACCGGTCGAGGAGCGGCCCGGCGGCCTTCGCTACCGGTGCGGCAGCGGACGGTTCTCCCTGTTCGAATCGGCGGGCGCGGCGTCGGGTAGCCATACCCAGATGGCGTGGGAGGTCGACGACATCGAGGCCGTGGTCGCGGCGCTGCGGCGCCGCGGCGTGGTGTTCGAGGAGGTCGATGTGCCGGGCCTGCGGACGGTGGGCGGCATCGCCGAGGTGGAGGGGAACTACCCGTCGGCTGGCGTCGGCGAGCGGGCCGCCTGGTTCCGCGACAGCGAGGGGAACCTGCTCGGCATCGGCCAAGCCGTTCGCGACCGGGAGGGTGCGGCGCCCGCCCGCCAGGGGCGCCAGGCCGGGTGACTGCGTCGGCGGGTGCGAGCAGCACAGGCCGGAGCACGGTCATCGATGGTCAGCGCAGGCGGCGACGGGAGACCTCCACCCGGCGTCAATCAGCGGCCGGTTATGCGTGGGCAGCAGACGGGCAGCAATCGCCCGCCACAAGGGCCCGATAAAACGCAGGGGAATAGTGGTGAACCATGATCATGGTGCGGCGGTGATCATTGCTTCTACCTGGGCGTTTGTCGTGTTCCTTCATCGGCTTTCACGATCTCGAAATACATATGGGAAATCTGCTGGGAGACTTCACACGGCAGAGGTCGCAGGTTCGAAACCTGCCGCGCCCACCGGCCAAAACGGTTCCACCAACACCCTGATATTCGGCCGCTGTCAGCACGTTGTCAGCACGGACGCTGATCGCGGTCATCATCGTGCCCAGCGCTGCCGTCACTGCCGTAAGGTCCTGCCGGCTGCACACCGTGGTGGGTGTCGTGTCCTCGGCTCTGTCTCCCGTGTCGCGGAGGATGAGTAGGCTCCACGTGTCTGCGTATCGGAGGTTCACGATGGCCAAGCTGATCTACTCGGCGATCACGTCGCTCGACGGCTATATCGCGGACGAGGACGGCAACTTCGACTGGGCGGCGCCGGACGAGGAGGTACACGCCTTCGTCAACGACCTCGAGCGGCCGGTCGGCACCTACCTCTACGGGCGCCGGATGTACGAGGTGATGGTCGCCTGGGAGGGCGCGCACACCTTCGCCGACCAGCGGCCCGTCATGCAGGACTTCGCGAAGCTCTGGCAGGCGGCCGACAAGGTCGTGTACTCCAGGACGCTGGAGGCGGTCTCCAGCGCCAGGACGCGGATCGAGCGGGACTTCGACCCTGAAGCAGTCCGGCAGATGAAAGCGTCGGCGGGACGTGACCTCACCGTGGGCGGTCCCCACCTGGCCGCCGAGGCGATCAAGGCCGGGTTGGTCGACGAGTACCAGCTGTTCCTCACGCCGTTCATGGTGGGAGGCGGCAATCAGTCGCTTCCCGACAATGTCCGCGTGCGGCTCGAACTGCTGGACGAACGCCGTTTCGGCGGCGGCGTGGTCTACCTTCGCTACCGCACCAGAGCGTGAGACGACGGCGACGCTGACCGGGACGTCACGAGCTAGGGTCGTCGGTGGCCTTCGCCTTGTCGGCTATTGAGATCGGGATTCCAGTCGCGGCGGAGGGTCTGGTGCACGATCTGATGGCCTTGCCCTCGAGCGTCCAGGCCATCGTGCAGAAGTGCTGGTAGACGTGATCGCTCCAGGCCCGCTCTACCACCGGATCGGTAGTATCGCCGCGATGAGATCCGGGAGAGGAGAGGCCATGAGCAAGGTGTGGTTGCACATCGGCATGTCGCTGGACGGCTACGTCGCCGGGCCCCGCCAAAGCGAGGAGAATCCGCTCGGCGTCGGCGGGATGCAGCTCCACCAGTGGGTCTTCCCGCTCGCCGCGTTCCGCCGCACCCACGGCGAGGGGGGCGGCGAGGTCAACGCCAGCACGCCGGTCGTCGAGGGCTGGTTCGAGAACGTCGGGGCGGGCGTGATGGGCCGCAACATGTTCGGTGGCGGCCCTGGCCCATGGGGCGAGGACCCATGGAACGGCTGGTGGGGCGACGACCCGCCCTTCCACACACCGGTCTATGTCGTCACCCACCACCCACGCCCGCCGCTGACCCTCAGCGACACCACCTTCCACTTCGTCACCGACGGCGTCGAGTCCGCAATCGCCCAGGCCAAGGGGGCCGCCGGCGACAAGGACATCACCATCGGCGGCGGCGCGAACGTCATCCAGCAGTGCCTCAGAGCCGGGCTGATCGACGAGATGGAGATCTCCGTCACACCCGTGCTGCTGGGCGCCGGCGAGCGGCTGTTCGACGACCTCGGCGGCGGCGATCTCAAGCTCCAGCAGCTGCGCGCGATCGAGGCGCCTGGGGTCACGCACATCAGGTACCGCGTCGCGACCGGTGACTGACGGCAGCGTCAAAGCCCCCCATCGCGTTCGACGCTGGCGATTCAAGCGGTGGAGCGCCACAGCCCCGCCGTGACCACCGGGATTCCGCACCGCATCAGGGCGGACCGTTATGCGGACCGTTATGAGGGAAGACGGCCGAGCGCAGGAACCCTAGGGTGGCGGGGACGACCTCGGTTGCTGGGTGACCGAGGTCCAGCAGGTGGGTGGCGCTGTTGAGGACGCCTTGGACGAGCATGGCGGTGATCTCGGGATCGGGGTCGCCGAGCTGGGAGAGAACGTCGATGAGCGGGACCGGCAACTCGGCGTGGCGATGCTCGATCCGCTCGCGAAGCTCGGGTGGCAGGTCGATCTGGTCGGCGACCAGGGCGATGCGGTGCTCGCCGGTGGCGGCGTAGTCCAGGATGGCGCGGGCGTAGGCGTCCAGCTTGGCTTGCGGGGTTGGCGCGGCCTGGACCGCCTCGCGGGCCTGCCGGGTGAGGCGCGGCAGGGCGTCCTCGACGAGCTGGGCGAGGATGTCGGCGGTGGAGGCGAAGTACTTGTAGACGCTGGTCCGGGCCAGGCCGGTGCAGGCGCCGACTGCCGCTGGCGTGACCGCGTTCGGCCCGTGGACGAGCAGCAGCTCCCGCGCGGCTTCCAGCAATGCGGCGTGCTGGCGGGCGCGGTGCTCGGCGACGCTGGGGGCAGTGATCTTCGGCATCGCTGGCCTGCTCACCTCCCCTGCTCGAGTGCCGCTGCTGGGGTTCACTCTACCTGCTGGAGGTGCCCGTCCTGCATGGTGACCACCCGGTCGGCCAGGTCCAGCACGCCGGGGTCGTGGGTGACCACCACGGCGGCGGTGCTGCGCTGGTGGGCCTGCTCGGCCAGCAGCGCGACGATCTCCCGGGCGCGGCGGCGGTCCAGCGCGGAGGTGGGCTCGTCGGCCAAGAGCACGTCCGGCTGCATCATCAGGGCGCGGGCGATCGCGACCCGCTGGCGCTCGCCGCCGGAGAGCTGGTGCGGTCGCCGGTCGGCGCGGTTCCCCATGCCGGCGGTGGTCAGCAGTTGGCTGGCGTGGTCGTGATGGGCGGGGGTGATGCGGCCGCCGAGCTTTGGCATCAGCAGCAGCTGCTCCAGCGCGGTGAGCGCGGGGAGCAGGTTGGCGGACTGGAACACGTAGCCGATGTGGGCGTGGCGGAAGGCGGTCCGCCGCCCGTCGGGCAGGTCGGTGAGGTCGGTCCCGCCGATCTGGACCCGGCCGGCGGTCGGGTGGATCAGGCCGCCGGCGACCGCCAGGAGGCTGGACTTACCGGAGCCGGAGGGGCCGGCGACCGCCAGCAGCTCGCCGGGACGCACTGCCAGATCAATGTCGTCCAAGGCGACGACCTGGCTGTCGCCGTCGCCGAGGACGAGAGTGACGCCGTCCAGGAGCAGGCCGGTCTGGATCGAGGTCAGCGTGGTCATCGGTTGCCTCCAAGGGCGATCAGGGGGTCGACTGCGGTGATGCGGCGCACGGCGGCCAAGGTCCCCAGGGTGCCGAGGGCGACTAGCAGGACTGCGGCGAGGGCGATCGGGCCGGGCTCAAGAGCGAATGGGGCTGCCTTGATAAGGCTGGTGCCGAGCGCCAGGCCAGCGCCGATGCCGGCAACGGTGGCGGTGACCAGGACGACCAGCACTTGGGTGACCGCCTCGCCAAGCAGCCAGCGGCTGGAACCGCCAAGCGCCTTGACCAGGGCGATCTCAGGCTTGCGCTGCACCGTCCAGACCACGAAGAAGGCGCCGACGACCAAGGTGGAGATCAGGTACAGGAACACCTGGATGAGCACCATCGTGCCGGTCTCGGCGCTGTAGCCGGGGGCGGCGGCGTAGGTGCCGCGCTTGCTGACGGTATGGGTGCCGAGCCGGGCGTCGAGCGCTTTGACGTCGGTGCCACCGACGAGCTTGAGGGCGACGGCGGTCGCCTGGCGCCAGGCCGCAGCTGGTGGCTGGCCGGGCAGGCCGTAATGGACCTGCTGCCACAGCCGCAAGGGGGCGTAGGCCACGGCGACGTGCCCGAAGGAGGCTTCTTCGACGGTGCCGAGCACGTGCAGCCGGGTGCCGGCGTGCTCGACCACCAACGTGTCGCCCGCGCGCACACCCTGCTTGGCGAGCTTGGCGGAAATCAGGACGCCGTCGGGGGTGGTCCCGAGCGGCTGGCCGGCTGTCGGATCGGGGGCGATGAACGAGCCGGGCTGGACGCCGAACAGGGCAATGTCGAGGGCCTTGCCGCCGCGCTGGTCGCTGGCGTGGATGAGGGTGTTGCCGTAGGGGGTGGCGGCCTGGACGCCTGGCTGGGTGGCCCAGTGCTGCCAGGTCGGCTGCTCGATCAGGCTGCGGGAGAACAGCTCGCCCTGAATACCCGACTGGAAGGCCAGATGGGTGGCGGGCATGCCGCGCAGCGCGGAGATGTTGTCGTTCGTCAGCCCGGTGGTCAGCCCGGTGAGGACCACCGCCAGGACGGCGATGAGGCTGACCACGGCGCCCATGAGCAGGAATCGGCCCTTGGCGAAACGCAGGTCACGCAGGGCGAGGAACACTGCGGCTCCCTTCCTTCTGTCGGTGCGGGCTCGCACACGTTTGGCGTCACTATGTCCCTACGTTAGCATAGATAGCGACACAGTGACCTCAAAATAAGGAGCGCTCTAGCGTTGGCTGCTGAGGACTTTTGAGGCGCCGAGGATGGCGGCGACGATCTCTTGTTGGCTGGTGTCGGTGATGCGGTAGTCGCCGGCGTTGCGGCCGAGGCGGAGGACCACCGCGCGGTCGGCGACGGCGCGGACGTCGGCGAGGTTGTGAGTGACCAGGACGACCGCCAGGCCTTGGTCGCGAAGGCGTTCGATCAGGTCGAGCACGTGGGCGGTCTGGGTGATGCCGAGGGCGGCGGTCGGCTCGTCGAGGATGACCAGCTGGGGAGCGCCGAGCAGGGAGCGGGCAATCGCGACCGCTTGGCGCTGGCCGCCGGACAGGCTGGCGATTGGGGCATGCAGGCTCGGGAGCTGGATCGAGAGCATCTCCAGCAGCTCGCGGGCCTGGCGTTCCATCGTGGCGGCGTTGAGGACCCCAGCGGTGACCTCCTCGGCACCGAGGAACAGGTTGGCGACCACGTCGAGGTTGTCGCACAGCGCCAGGTCCTGGTAAACGGCCACGATCCCGAGGGCCTGGGCGTCGTGGGGGCGCCGGATGGCCACGCGGCGGCCTTGCCAGCGGATCTCACCAGTGTCGGCGGGGGCGACTCCCGCCATCACCTTGACCAGGGTCGATTTGCCGGCCCCGTTGTCGCCGACCAGCGCGACGACCTCGCGGGGGTAGAACGCCACCTTCACGTCGGCGAGCGCCTCGACGGCACCGAACCGTTTCGAGATCCCGGACAGCTCCAGGACCGGCTCGCCGCTCATGTCACCTGTCCTTCCACGCTCCTCCAGTCCCGGCTCCCGTCTCGGGTAACGGGCTCCAGGTAACGGTGCCAGGCAAGGGTGCCAGGTTGCATTGACTTCAACGCTTGTAAGCTAATCATGCATGATGGAGCAGGAGGTGACATGACGGCTGATACTGCGCCAATGCCAGGATCGCAGTCGGCCTTGCGCCGGGCGAACCAGCTCCGCGTGCTCGGCGCAGTCCGCACGGCGGGAATGCCCACCCAGGCGGAGATCGCCCGTCTGACCGGGTTGTCGGCCGCCACCGTCTCCAACATCGTGCGGGAGCTTCGCGAGGCTGGCACGGTCGTGGTCAGCCCGACCTCGGCGAGCGGCCGCCGCGCGCAGAGCGTCGCCCTGGCCCGGCCGGTCGGGGTCAGCGTCGGCATCGACCTCGGTGTGTCGCACCTGCGGGTCGCCGTCAGCGATCTCGGCGACCGGGTCGTGGCCGAGGAGACCATCGCCTATGACGTGGCGGCCAGCGCCGAGCGGGGCATCCGCCGGGCTGTCTGGCTGGTCGAGACGCTGCTCACCGAGACGCGTGTGGACCGGTCGCAGGTGATCGGCGTGGGCGTCAGCGTTCCCGGGCCGGTCGACACCGCCACCGGGACCATCGACTCCGCGACCATCCTGCCCGGGTGGGCGGGGGCCCGCCCGGCCGAGGAACTGCGCGAGCGCCTCGGCATGCCGGTCCACCTGGACAACGACGCCAACCTCGGGGCGCTCGGCGAGCTGGTCGGCGGTGCCGGCCGGGGCTGCTCGCACCTGGTCTATCTGCAGCTCTCCAACGGTGTGGGCGCAGGCATCGTGGCTGACGGCCGCCTGTACCGAGGTGCGGGGGGCATCGCGGGGGAGATCGGGCACATCACCGTCGACGCGCGGGGGCCCGTCTGCCGTTGCGGCAACCGCGGCTGCCTCGAGACGCTCGTCGGCAGCAGCTACCTGCTGCAGATGCTGCCACGGCCGCTCGGCGCCGAGGAGCCGCCGCTGACCCTGCGGTCGGTGATTGCCAGCGCGCTCGCCGGTGATCCTGGCTGCCGGCGGATCCTGTCCGATGCGGGGCAGGCGCTCGGCGGCGGCGTGGCTATCCTCGCCAACCTCTTCAACCCCCGGCTGGTGATCCTGGGCGGCGAGCTGTCCAGGGCAGGTGACCTCCTGCTGCAGTCGATCCGGCAGACGACCGAGCAGGGAGCGATCCCCAGCGCCGTTCGCACCCTTCAGGTCGTTCGCGGCAAACTGGGCGAGCGGGCCCAAGTCGTCGGCGCGCTGGCCCTCGCCGCCACCGGGGCGCAGTCGTCGCCCTCCTGACCGCTGGCAGCTGTCGGCGATCAGCGCGACATCTGGCATTTGCGGGTCCTGGCCGCTCGGGCCTGCCAGTTCTGTTCATGTCTTGAAGGAACCACCCCTTTCTGCGTAGGCTTTCGTTCAAGTCCTTGACTTGATGTGCCGTGATCGCAAGGAGGTGACATCACACCGCACCCGCAGGACCCAGAGCGCCGTTGCGCCGTGGCGCGGAGCTTGGCTCCCAGGACCAGGGTCAGGGAGCCCTACCCAGAAGTGAGGTGGCAAGGTTGCCAGGCAGGTCCATCGGCCGAGCGTCCCGGCTCGTCGCCGTCGTCGCCATGATCACGCTGGTCGGAGCCGCGTGCTCGACCAGCAAGAACTCTGGATCCGGCAGCGGGTCGAGCGGCACCAAGAAGATCGCCCTACTGCTGCCCGAGACCAAGACCACGCGGTACGAGACCCAGGACAAGCCGTTGTTCGAGGCCAAGGTCCAGGCGCTCTGCTCGGACTGCCAGATCATCTACAACAACGCCGACCAGAGCGCCTCCAAGCAGCAGGACCAGGCCGACGCCGCGCTCACCAACGGCGCCAAGGTGCTGGTGCTCGACCCGGTCGATTCGGCCTCGGCCGCCTCGATCGTCGCCAAGGCCAAGGCCAAGAGCGTGCCGGTGATCAGCTACGACCGTCTGGTCACCAACGCCAACCTCGACTACTACATCTCGTTCGACAACGCGCTGGTCGGCAAGCTGCAGGGCCAGGCGCTGGTGGCCAAGCTCAAGGCTAACGGCACCGCCAGCGGCTCGCTGGTGATGATCAACGGGTCGCCGACCGACAACAACGCCAAGCTGTTCAAGCAGGGCGCGCACAGCGTCCTCGACTCGAGCGGCTACAAGATCGCCAAGCAGTACGACACGCCGGACTGGAGCCCGGACAAGGCCCAGACCGAGATGGAGCAGGCGATCACCGCGCTCGGCAAGAGCGGCTTCGTCGGCGTCTACGCGGCCAACGACGGCACCGCCGGCGGTGCCATCGCGGCCATGAAGGGCCAGGGCATCAGCACGATCCCGCCCATCACCGGCCAGGACGCCGAGCTGGCCGCGATCCAGCGCATCCTCCTCGGCCAGCAGTACATGACCGTCTACAAGGCGATCAAGCCGGAGGCCGAGGACGCCGCGCAGCTCGCGGTCGACCTGGTCAACGGCGACACCTCCGCCGCCAGCGGCATGGCCACCAAGACGGTCAACAACGGCCAGAAGGACGTGGCGAGCATCCTGCTCACCCCGCAGCCGGTGACCAAGTCCAACGTCAACAGCACGGTCGTCAAGGATGGCTTCTGGACGGCGTCCCAGATCTGCATCCCGGCGGTCGCCTCGGCCTGCCAGGCCGCCGGCATCAGCTGACGGTTCGCCGGTTGCCCTAGCGAGTGGGGAGGTGGCGCGGGTCGGTACCCCAAAAGGGCCGGCCCGCGTCGCCCTCAAGCCTGAAGGGAGGCCAGGTGGCGGCGAGCACGCCCATGCTCGAGTTGCGCGGGGTGAGCAAGCGGTTCGGTGCGGTGCAGGCGCTCAGCGAGGTGGACTTCGCGGCGCCCGCCGGCGAGGTCACCGCCCTCGTCGGTGACAACGGCGCGGGCAAGTCCACGCTGATCAAGATCATCTCGGGCATCTACGCGCCCGACCAGGGCGAGTACCTGTTCGAGGGCAGGCCGGTGCAGGTCAGCGGGCCACAGGCGGCCGCCGAGCTGGGGATCGCCACCGTCTACCAGGACCTCGCCCTAGCCGACAACCTCGACGTGGTCGCCAACCTGTTCCTCGGCCGGGAGCTGACCGCGCCCGTCCGGCGGCTCGACGAGACTGTCATGGAGCGCGAGGCCAACCAGGTCCTCGAAAGCCTGGCTGTGCGCATCCCCAGCGTCCGCACCCAGGTCGCCAGTCTGTCGGGCGGGCAGCGCCAGTCGGTCGCGATCGCGCGTTCGATGCTGGGCGAGCCCAAGGTCGTCGTGCTCGACGAGCCCACCGCCGCCCTGGGCGTGGCGCAGACCGCGCAGGTGCTCAACCTCATCCGCAGGTTGCGCGAGCGCGGGCTGGCGGTAGTGATCATCAGCCATAATCTCGCCGACGTCTTCGAGGTCGCCGACCGGATCGAGGTGCTGCGGCTGGGCCGCCGCGTGGCCGTGTTCGCTGCCACGCAGACCAGCTCCGACGAGGTCGTGTCGGCTATCACCGGCGCCAAGGCCGGCGGGGAGAAACTCGCCATCGACATGGAGGAGGCGGAGCGTGACCGCCCGCGACGTTGACCCGCGGCTCATCTCCGACCAGCCCGGCCTCGCCGGCATGGTGGCGGGATTCCGGCGCCGCGTCGCCCAGGGAGAGCTCGGCCCGCTGCCGGTCATCGTCGGCATCGCCATCATCTGGGTGATCTTCCAGATCGCCAACCCCAACTTCCTCAGCCCCGGCAACCTCACCAACCTCGTCCTGCAGATGGCCGCGGTGGGCACGATCTCGATCGGTGTCGTGCTGGTGCTGCTGCTTGGCGAGATCGACTTGTCGGTCGGGGCGGTCAGCGGGCTGGCTGCCGCCGTCATGGCCGTCCTTAGCGTCAAGCACGGCGTCCCCGGCTGGCTGGCGATCCTGGCCGGGCTCGCCACTGGCGCCCTGATCGGAGTGCTCCAGGGGCTGTGGGTGACCAGGTTCCGGATCCCGGCGTTCGTCGTCACCCTGGCCGGCCTGCTCGCCTGGACCGGCGGTCTGCTGTTCGTCCTCGGCGAGACCGGCACGGTCAACCTCACCGACACGACCATCACCGGGCTGGCCAACACCTTCTTCATCCCGCTGGACGCCTGGCTCCTGGCCGCGCTGGTGACCGCCGTCTACACCGCCGAGCGGCTGTGGGACCGGCGGCAGCGGATGGGGGCGGGGCTGCCGGTGCCGCCGCTCAGCGCCCTGGTAATGCGGGTGGCGCTGCTCGCCGTCGCGCTGTCGGCCGTCGCCGCGGTGTTCTCCGCCGACCGCGGGCTCCCGCTCGCCGCGGTGGTCTTCGTCGGCCTGGTGGTGGCCTTCGACCTGCTCATCAAGCGAACCCGCTTCGGCCGCCACATCTTGGCCGTCGGCGGCAACACCGAGGCCGCCCATCGGGCCGGCATCCCGGTGGAGAACGTCCGGCTGGCCGTGTTCGTGCTCGCCTCCACCATGGCCGCGGCCGGCGGCATCGTGGCCGCGTCGCGGCTGTTCGCAGTCAACCAGTCGTCGGGGGCGAGCGACGTGCTGCTCAACTCGATCGCGGCGGCGGTGATCGGCGGGACCAGCCTGTTCGGCGGGCGTGGCTCCGCCTACTCGGCGCTGCTCGGCGTGATCGTGATCCAGTCGATCGAGAACGGCATGGACCTGCTCGGCGTCAGCTCCGACAAGAAGTTCATGGTCACCGGGTTGGTGCTGCTGCTGGCCGCGACCGTCGACGCCCTGTCCCGCCGTGGCCGTCAGGCGCACGGCCGGGCATAGCAGATCCACCGTGTCGGACCAGCCAAATCGGCGTTGATACAAGCTTGACAGTGGACGTAGGCTAACGTTCTTCAAGAGGCCTCAAATGGATTGTAGTCCTTAATCGAGACTCTCAATCGAGACACTCGGGAGCCCTGCTTGGCCCTCACGGTGTTGGTGAACGCTGGCCCGTGGTTGCCCGTCCCTCCCTCCAACTACGGGGGCGTCGAGAACCTGCTCTCGTACCTGATCCCGGAGCTGTGCAAGCTGGGACACCGGGTGCTCCTGGCCACGGTGGGCGACAGCCGCATCCGGGAGGTCGACGAGGCCGATCGCCTCTCCCTGTTCGGCGAGGGCCAGTTGCGGCACATCGCCGAGCCCTACTGCGACGTTGTCGGGATCGCGCACGCGCACATGCAGCGGGTGGTCAAGGCGATCCGGGAGACCCCCGGGATCGACGTCATCCACGACATGCTCGAGGTGGTGGGGCCGAGCGTGCTGGCGGCCCTCGGCCCCGGCCACCCGCCCGTGCTGCACAGCATGCAGTGGAATCCTGCCTGCCACCGGGACTTCTACCGGAGCTTCGACGGAGGCGGCAGGGTTTTCTTCAACTGTATTTCGGAGCCGCAGCTCGACAGCCTGGACGACAACCTCCGGCGGCTCACCCTTGGGATGGTCCACAACGCCGTCGATCCCAGCGTCTTCCGGGCCGACGTCCCGGTCGGCGACTACTTCCTTACCCTGGCGCGCTTCACCAGCGACAAGGGCCAGGACATCGCCGCGCGCATCTGCCGCGACCTCGGCGCGCCGCTGCGGATGGCCGGCACGGTCGCCGGCATCGAGACGCCGGAGCTGCTCGACAAGGAGCTGGCCGACGAGCACAGCCCCGTCCACCAGAACAAGGACGCGCAGTATTACCTGAGCGAGGTCAGGCCCTACGAGGACGAGCGCATCAGCTGGGTGGGCAGTGTCGGCGGCGAGCAGAAGATCAAGCTGCTGGCGGGCGCCCGCGCGCTGCTGATGCCGATCCGCTGGGAGGAGCCGTTCGGCATGGCAGTGATCGAGGCGCTCGCCTGTGGCACCCCGGTGGTGGCGATGCGGCGCGGCGCTATGCCCGTGATCATCCAGGACGGCCGCAACGGGTTCCTCGCTGGCGGCGAGGGGGAGTTCCGCCGCCGTGTCGGGCAGGTCGGCAGGATCAGCCGCGAGGCCTGCCGCCAGTCGGTGCTGGAACGCTTCTCCGCCGCCGAGATGGCGGTCCGCTACAGCGAGCTGTACCAGCAGGTGATCGCCGCCGCCAGCAGGGATGGGAGTCCCAACGGAGGCCCCGGCGGGAATGGAACGAGATGCTGTGCTGACCTGTCGCAATCGCCTGGTTTCGCTTAGCTAGCGTAAAATTCTGGGTTTGGCGGTTGGGACGGGTGGTCGTATGGTGCCGTACCGGATGATCCAGGTCGGAACAGGCGGGTTTGGAGCGGAATGGTGCCGGCGCTTCCTGCCGCCGGTCATCGCCGACCGGCTGGTCCAGGTGGTGGCAGCGGTGGACCTGGACCCGGAGGCGCTGGTCAATGCCCGCCGCCACCTCCAGCTGCCGGCCGAGCGCTGCTACACCGACATGGCCAAGGCCTTCGAGCAGAACCCCGCCGACTTCTGCGTGGTGGTGGTGCCGCCCGCCGCACACGAGACGGTCGTCGATCTGGCGCTGGCCCATGACCTGCACGTGCTATCGGAAAAGCCCATCGCCGACACCCTGGAGGGCTCGGTCCGCATCGCCCGCAAGGTCCGGCGCGCCGACCGCAAGATGGGCGTGACCATGAGCAACCGCTTCGACCAGGACAAGACCACCCTGCGCCAGCAGCTGCGCTCGGGCAGCTTCGGCGACATCGGCTACCTGGTCATGCGCCTCACCTGCGGCTGCCGCAGCTACGGCAGTTGGGGCAAGTTCCGCCACGATATCCCCGACCCGCTGCTGGTCGAAGGGGCGATCCACCACCTCGACCTGCTCGCCGACCTGGCCGGCGCCGACTGCGAGTCGATCTACGCCGAGGCCTGGAACCCGAAGTGGGGCGAGTACGCCGGCCCGTCGCAGGCGCTGGTCACGATGCGTTTCGCCAATGGTTGCCGCGCCTTCTACGAGGGCGCCAAGACCAACGCTGTCGGCCTCAACGACTGGACCAACGAGTACGTCCGCGCCGAGTGCGAGCTGGCCACCCTGGTGCTGGACCACCGCCGCATCGAGCGCTTCGGCTACGACCCCCGCGCCCGCTGGCCGCGGGCACGCGAGGGCGCCGGCGAGCTGGTGCCGCTGCTGCGCCAGCCCCGCTGGGCGCACACCTGGCTGATCGAGCAGTTCGTGCGCTGGCTCGACGGCGGCGAGCCGATGGCGACCAACGTCGAGGACAACCTCCGCTCGGTAGTGCTGACCGCCGCGGCGGTCGAAAGCAGCCGCAGCGAGCTGCCGGTGGACGCCGGCGCCCTGCTGCGCCATGCCCGTGAGGCAGTCCGCCTCGATCAGCCGCTGGCCTGGTCGGGAGTCGCCTGAGCAGCCGCGAACCAGCCTGTCGGCGACTCGACGCAGTCGGGCAGGACCAGCGCCGCCGGCGCCACGTTGCAGGCCCACAGCACCGCGTTCGCGAGCACCCTCCGCACCGCCGGCAGGTGGTAGACAGGGAAGCTCTCGTGCCCCGGGGAGAAGTAGAAGATCCTCCCGCTGCCCCGGAAGAAGCAGCAGCCGCTGCGGAACACCTCCCCACCGCTGAAGGAGCTGACGAACACCAGCTGGTCCGGCGTCGGAATGTCGAAGAACTCGCCGTACATCTCCTGAGGTTCGATGACCATCGGGTGGGGGACGCCGTGAGCGATCGGGTGGGAGGGCGCCACCGTCCAGATCAGCTCGCGGTCGCCGCCCTCGCGCCAGCGCAGCGTGCAGCTCGTGCCCAGTAGGCTGGTGAAGACCTTGGCCAGGTGGGCGGAGTGCAGCACCACCAGCCCCATCCCGGCCAGCACCCGGCGGCAGACCCGCGCCGCGGTCGCGTCGGCGACCCGCTCGTGCGCCACGTGCCCCCACCACACCAGCACGTCGGTCGCATCCAGCAGACCCTGCGGCAGGCCGTCGCCGGGCTCCCAGAGGGTGGCCGTGCGCACCTGCACCCGGTCCCCGAGCAGCCCGGCGATCCCGCTGGCAATCGCCTGGTGGAGGCCGTCCGGGTAGTGCTTGGAGACCTCCCGGTCGGCCTCCAGGCCGCTGCGCTCAGCGACGTACTCGTTCCACACGGTCACGCGGATCCTGGCCCTGGGCTCCATGAGGCGGCCTCCTCCGATCGACTGTCCTCCAGCGCGAGTTGCAGGTCAGGCCTACGGTAGTCGGCAATACGACACTCCCGGATCCTTCCGGCGATCGGTTCAGAGCGGTAGGCTCACTCAGCAGCGCCCGGCAGGAACATCCGGACAGGAACCGGGCAAGCAGGCAAGAGACGGTTTGTGCGCAGCGAAGGGGCGGTCGCCGGCATGGTGGATCAGCGCAATGAGCTCGAGGTCCACTGCGGCATCGCCGCCAGGGAGATCCGCGCCGGGCGGGTGGTGCCGTTCCTTGGCGCTGGGGCCAACCTCTGTGGTCGTCCCGAGGAGCTGACCTGGCGCCCCGGCCAGTTCGACTGGCTCCCCAACGGCAACGAGCTGGCCGGCTACCTCGCCGGGCTGTTCGACTACGCCGAGCAGGACCGGCAGGACCTGGTACGGGTCTCGCAGTACGTCAGCCTGATGGTTGGCGCCTACCCGCTGTACGAGGAGCTGCGGCGCCTGTTCGACGGCGACTACCCGCCCACCAAGCTGCACGAGTTCCTCGCCGAGATCCCCGCGATGCTGCGCGCTGAGCAGCCCGATCGCGTCCCGTACCAGCTGATTGTCACCACCAACTACGACGACCTGCTGGAACGCGCCTTTGCCAAGCAGGGCGAGCCCTACGACCTGGTCACCTATAACGCGGTCGGGCAGTTCGGCGGCAAATTCACGCATTATCCGTCGGGAGGCGAGCCCAAGGTCATCCTGGAGCCGAACGCCTACTCGGGGGTCTCGACCAGCCAGCGCACCGTCATTTTGAAGATCCACGGCGCCATCGACCGCAACGACGCGTCACGCGACAGCTATGTGATCACCGAGGATCACTACATCGACTACCTGGCCCGCACCGGTCACCCTGGTCGACAAGCTGCGCCGCAGCCACTGCCTGTTCCTCGGCTACAGCCTGCGGGACTGGCACCTGCGGGTGATCCTCAACCGGATCTGGGGCGACGAGCACCTGCGCTCCAAGTCCTGGGCGATCCAGCGCCGGCCCGACCCGCTCGATGTGCGCCTGTGGGGCGCCAGGGACGTCGAGATCTTGCACACCCCGCTCGAGGAATACATCGAAAAGCTGCGCGATGCGCTGGAATAGCGGCCGGCCGTTGGCCTGACGCCTCGGATGGAGGACGTTGAACGTGAGCGAGCTCCTGCCACCTCCGCCCTACAAGGGACTCACGCCCTACGGCGAGGAGGACGCAATGTTCTTCTTCGGCCGTGAGGACGAGAAGGAGGTGCTCAAGGCCAACCTGCGCGCCTACCCGCTGACCGTCCTCTACGGCGCCACCGGCGTGGGCAAGAGCTCGGTGCTCCGCGCCGGCGTCGCGCACCAGTTGCGCGACGAGGCCGCCGCCAATATCGACGACCGCGGTGAGCCGGAATGGGCCGTCGCGGTGGTGTCGAGCTGGCATGGCAACCCCCTGAAGGAGTTGCGCCGCCAGGTGGAGCTGGCGGTGCGCGAGACCCTCCCCGGCTTCGAGGTAGCGACCGAACCGGTGCCCGATGACATCGGCGATGCGTTGATCGTCTGGGGGGAGCGGGTCGGCGGCTCGATCCTGGTCATCCTCGACCAGTTCGAGGAATACTTCCTCTACCCGCGCAAGGAGAGCGAAGGGCCGACCTTCGCCAGCGAGTTCCCCCGGCTGGTCAACAGCCCCGACATCCACGTCAACTTCCTCGTCGCCGTGCGCGAGGACGCCCTCGCCTGGCTGGACCGATTCAAGACCTCGTTGCCGAACCTGCTCGACAACTACGTCCGCATCAAACACCTGGACCAGACGGCGGCGCGGCGGGCCATCGTCGGGCCGCTGGAGCGCTACAACCGGGAATGCCCCCCCTCCTCTCAGGTCACCATCGAGGACGACCTGATCGACACGGTGCTCCACGACATCCGCTACGGCGAGTTGGAGCTCGGGGCGAGGGGCAAAGGCCTGCGTGGCTACGAGCCTGGCTCCGACGAGCCGGAAGGCACGGTCGAGACGCCGTTCCTGCAGCTGGTGATGCGCAGGGTGTGGGACGCCGAGATGGCCGAGGACTCCCGCACCCTGCGGCTGGCGACACTCACCCAACGGCTCGGCGGCGCGCGCCACATCGTCAAGACCCACCTCAACGTCTCCATGAGCGCCTTGCCGAGGGAGCAGCAGCGGGTGGCCGCCAAGGTCTTCCAGTACCTGGTGACGCCGTCGGGCACCAAGATCGCCCACATCCCCGCCGACTTGGCGCTCTACACCAGGGTCGAGGAGGCCCAGCTGGCACCGGTGCTCGCCCGGCTCGCCCACACCGACCTGCGCATCCTGCGCCGGGTCCCGGCGCCGAGCGGCGGCGAGGTGGCCGCCTACGAGATCTTCCATGACGTGCTGGCCCCGGCGATCCTCGGCTGGCAGGCACAGCAGGCCGAAGAGGAGGCCCGCGCGGACCTGGAACGCCGCCTGAGCGAGGAGCGGGCCGAGGCGCTGCGCTGGAAGCGGCAACAGGAGCTGGCGCTGTCCAACAAGCTCGCCGCCAATGCCCAGTCGCAGCTCCGCGTCGACCCGGAGCTGAGCGTGCTGCTGGCGGTCGAAGCGGTCAAGATCAGCGAGACGCCGACAGCCACCGTTGCCCTGCGGCAGTCGCTGTTCGAATGCCGCATCCACGCGGTGATGCGCGGTCATACTGGTGAGGTGAGCCGGGCGGCCTTCAGCCCGGACGGGACGCTGGTGGTCACCGCCGCCCAGGACGCGACGGCGCGCCTGTGGGACGCGGCCACCGGCCAGCGGCTCCATATGCTCGCCGGCCATGACGACTGGGTGTGGAGCGCATGCTTCAGCCCCGACGGCGGGCGCGTCGTCACCGCCAGCTCCGACCACACCGCGCGCCTGTGGGAGGTGGCCAGCGGCGCCGAGCTGGCGGTGCTGCGCGGTCACCAGGCCGAGGTCCGCGCCGCGGTGTTCAGTCCCGACGGGCAGCGCGTCGTCACCGTCAGCGACGACCACACCGCGCGCCTGTGGGACGTCGGCCAGGCCGCCGGCCAAGCCGCCGTCGAGCCGCTGGTGCTGCGGGGCCACAAGGCCGAGGTCCGCGCCGCCGCCTTCACCCCGGACGGGCGGCTGCTGGTGACCGCCGGCTTCGACGGCGCGGCCCGGGTGTGGACGGTCGCCGACGGCCGCTGCCGGCGGGTGCTGGCCGGCCACACGGCGCTATTGTGGGGCATCGCCACCAGCCCGGACAGCCGCCTGGCCGTGACCGCGAGCCAGGACCGCACCGCGCGGCTGTGGGACCTTGCCACTGGCCGCTGCCTGCACACCCTCGAAGGCCACCTCCACGAGGTCTGGTGCGCCCAGTTCAGTCCCGACGCGACCCTGGTGGCCACGGCCAGCTTCGACCAGACTGCGAGGGTCTGGGACGTGGCTACCGGGCAGACCCTCAGCCAGCTGCAGCGGCACACCCACTCGCTCTACAGCGTCTCGTTCAGCCCCGACGGGGAGTGGGTGGTGACCGCCAGCCTCGACGGCACCGCCGCGGTCCACGAGGCCCGCCGCGGGCGCACCGTCACCGTGTTCCGCGGCCACTCGCGCGGCGTCAACTGGGCCTCCTTCAGCCCCGACGGCGAGCGGGTCGTCACCACCAGCCAGGACAAGACCGCGCGGATCTGGGACGTCGACACCGGGCAGAGCTCCCTGCAGCTCACCGGGCACGACCGCTCGGTCATCAATGTCTCCTTCAGCGCTGACAGCTCCCGCCTGGTCACCGCCGGCGGCGATCACGCCGCGGTGGTCTGGGAGGTCCGGACCGGCCGGGCGGTGCTGCGGCTGGAGGGCCACGACCGCGAGGTGAGCAGCGCAGTGTTCAGCCCGGACCCAGCCGGCGCCCGCATCGCGACCGCGAGCTGGGACAGGACCGCAATCGTCTGGGACACCGCCAGCGGCGCCCAGATCCTGCGCCTCAAAGGACACGCCCGCGAGGTCACCACGCTCGCCTTCACCCCCGACGGCACCAGGCTGGTGACCGGCAGCAGGGACAAGACCGTCCGGGTCTGGTCGCTGGCCGCCAAGCGGACCATCCTCACTATCGACGGGCACGACGAGGCGGTTACCTGCCTGGCGGTCAGCCCCGACGGCACCCTGCTCGCCACCGCCAGCGAGGACGGGACCGCCTGCGTCTGGGACCTCAAGACCGGCACCTCGCGAGGCCAGCTCCAAGCAACCACCGAGGCCCTGCGTAGCATCGGCTTCAGCCCCGACGGCCGCAGGGTGGTGACGGCCAGCGAGGACTACACCGCGCGCATCTGGAATCTTGGGACCGGGCGTGCGATGGTGCTGCGCGGCCACACCGGCAGGGTCCAGGGAGCAGCCTTCAGCCCGGACGGGACCCTGGTGGTGACCGCCAGCGAGGACCGCACCGCGCGGGTCTGGGATGCCGACCGGGGTGAGCCCCTGGCAGACCTGCGCGGCCACTCCGGCCCGGTGACCTCCGCCGCCTTCAGCCCCGACGGCAACTGGTGGGCGACCGGCAGCGACGACCTCACCGCCCGCCTCTACCCTCGCACGGTCCGCAGCTCGGTCGAAGATCTGCTGGCCCGTGCCCGCGACCGGGTCACCCGGGAGCTGACCGAGCAGGAACGGGCCAGGTACATCCCTACAACCACCACCGGCGAGCAGCGGCCGACGGAAATCATCTCCTGAGCCCTTACGGGACCAGCTCGGCGCGCTAGTCCTGTCCCGCCGCCCCGGGCGGTCGGAGGCGGTAGGGTGGTGGTCGTGGAGATTCGCTTGCTTGGGCCCCTTGAGGTGCGCAGCCAGGGCCGCGTGGTGGAGGTGGCCGGGCGGCGCCTGCGGCTGCTGCTCGCGGTGCTCGCCCTGCAGGCCGGGCAGGTGGTGGCGGCCGAGCGGCTGATCAACCTGTTGTGGGAGGAGGCGGGCGCACCGGCCGACCCGTCCAACGCGCTGCAGGCGCTGGTGTCGCGGCTGCGGCGGGCGCTGGAGGGCGGGGGGTCCGGGGGCGAGCGGCTCGTCTCCAGGCCTTCCGGCTACGTACTGGCGCTGGAGGCCGATCAGGTGGACGCGCTCCGCTTCGAGCGGCTGTGCCGCGACGGGCATGTGGCGCTCGGCGCCGGCCGGCAGCGCCAGGCCGCCGCGACGCTGCGTGAGGCGCTCGCGCTGTGGCACGGCCCGGCGCTGGCGGACCTCACCACCGAGCCGTTCGCCGCCGCCAACGCCACCCGCCTGGAGGAGCTGCGCCTGGGTGCCCTTGAGGACCGCATCGCCGCCGAGCTGGCCCTCGGCGAGGGCGGGCACGCCCAGCTGGTGGGGGAGCTGGAGGCCCTCGCCGCCGAGCACTCGCTGCGGGAGCGCCTCCACGCCCTGCTGATGCAGGCGCTGTACGCGGCTGGGCGGCAGGCCGACGCGCTCGCGGCCTACCGGCGGGTGCGCGCCGCGCTGGCAGAGCGGGCCGGCCTCGATCCCGGCCCCGAGCTGCGGCAGCTCGAAGCGGCCATCCTCGCCCAAGACCCGGCGCTCAGCGTCGCCGTCCCGGGCCTCGGGGGGCCCCCCCGAAGCCAGCCTATCAGCCGCGATAGAGGTGGTGCGGAGGTTATCCACAGCCCCGGGCCGATGCGGCGCGAGCGGGGCAATCTGGGCGCGCGCGGGCGGTCCACCAGCTTCGTCGGGCGGGAGCAGGAGCTGGCGCGGCTCCTGGACCTGCTCGGCGAAAACCGGCTGGTCACCCTCACCGGACCCGGCGGGGTCGGCAAGACCCGGCTCAGCGTCGAGGCGGCCCGCCGCTTCGGCGTCGAGCGGACTGACACGGTCTGGCTGGTCGAGCTGGCCGGGCTCAGCGAGGGAAGCCTGGCCGCGCTGGCCGTGCTCGACACGCTCGGCCTGAGCGAGCGGCCCCGGCTGGACGCTGACGGGCCGGTGCTGGGCCGCAGCGCCGCCGGCGCCAGCGAGCACCTGGTGGAGGCGCTGGAGCGCCAGCGCACCCTGCTGGTGCTCGACAACTGCGAGCATCTTGTCGAGGCGGTGGCGGCGCTGGCCGAGCGGCTGCTGGCGGCCTGCCCTGGGGTGCGGGTGCTGGCCACTAGCCGCGAGCCGCTGCGGGTGCCGGGGGAGGTGCGCTGGCCCGTGCCGGCTTTGCCGGTCCCGCCCGCCGGACCCGGACCAGTCGCCCCAGAGGAGCTGAACCGCTACGGCGCCGCCCGGCTGTTTCTGGAGCGCGCCGCCGCCGCGGTCCCAGGGTTCGCGGTCACCGACGAGCCGGCGGCGGCAGCGGTGGCGGAGGTCTGCCGCCGGCTCGACGGGCTGCCGCTGGCGATCGAGCTGGCCGCCGCGCGGGTCGCCGCGCTGCCTCCACCCGAACTGGCCAAGCGGCTGGACGACCGCTTCCGGCTGCTCACCGCCGGTGCGCGCACCGCGCTGCCGCGCCAGCAGACCCTGCGGGCGGTGGTGGACTGGAGCTGGGAGCTGCTGGAGGAGCCCGAGCGGGCAGTGCTGCGGCGCCTGTCGGTGTTCGCTGGCGGCTGCACCCTCGACGCCGCCGAAGCGGTCTGCGCCGGGCCTGGCCTGCCCGCTGGGGAGGTCGCGGCACAGATCGCCCGGCTCGCCGACAAGTCCCTGGTCGCGGTGGGTCCGACCGCGCCACCGCCGACGCCGTGGTGGCCGGGGATCGAGACGCTCGGCCTGCCGCCACCGCCCGAGCCCGAACCCGCTGGCGGCACCACCCGCTACGGCCTGCTGGACACTGTGCGCGCCTACGCCGCCGAACGGCTCGCCGAGGCGGGCGAGGCCGACCTGACGGCACGCGCGCACGCCAAGTGGGTGGTCGGGCTGGCGGAGGCGGCCGAACCGCAGCTCAACGGGCACGAGCAGCTCGCCTGGTTCGCGCGCCTCAGCGCGGAGCTCGACAACTTGCGGAGCGCCTGGCGCTGGTCAATCGATCACGGCGAGGCCGCGTCGGCCGTGCGGATCTTCGCGGCGCTTGGCTTCTGGCTGATGATGGCCGGCCATCAGGAGGAGGCCGTCGCCGCGATCAAGGAGGCGCTCGCCCTGCCGGGGCCGGTGCCGGACCGGGCCTTCGGCATGACCCTGTACATCCTCTGCCTGGCGGACGCCACGGGGACGGCCGACCACGACGCGCTGCTGCGCCGGGCCAAGGAGTCGCAGGCAGCCCTGGAGCGCGCCGCCGCCAACCCATTCGAGGCCGCCTTCGCGCGGACGGTGGCAGCGACCCTCAGCTTCTTCGTCGTCGGCGGCACCACCGAAGCCGAACGGGCCCTCGGCGAGGCCCTCGACGAGGTCGAGGCAGCCGGCGGCTGGCCCGCCGCGATCCTGCGTCAGCTCCGCGGGTTCGCCCGCGCCACCAAGGGGGACCTGGCCGGCGCGGCCAGCGACGGCGAGGAGTGCCTGGCGCGCTTCCGCGCGGTGGGCGATCGCTGGGGGATGACGCAGGCGCTGGAGCTGCTCAGCATGATCGACCTGGCCCAAGGCCGCTACCAGCAGGCCGAGCAGCGCATCGGGGAGGCGCTGCGTTTGTCCTGGGAGCTGCGCACACCGATGGAGCTAGCGGTGCAGGTCTGCCGCCTCGCCTTCTTGAAGGTCGCGACCGGCGACATCGATCGCGCCGAGGGGTTGCTCCAGCAGTCGCTCGCTGCCGCCGAGGTGTCCGCGCTCGGCGGCGTGACCGCCTTCGCCCACGCTGGCCTCGCCCTGGTGGCCCAGCGCCACGGCGACGCCGAGCGCGCCGGGCAGGAGTCCCGGCAGGCCCTGGCGCGGCTGCGGCGCCATGGCCTGCGCAGCCCGCTCGGGCCGCTCCCGCTGGGCTGGCTCGGGTTCGTCGCCGCACAGCAGGGCGACCTGGAGCAGGCCACCAGCCTCTTCGCCCAGATGCTGGCGTGGACCCGCCAGCACGGCGACAGCCCCCTTGGAATCGTCGCGGTGCTGGATGGGCTCGCCGGGGTCCTCTGCGCCAAGGGCGACCCGGAGCACGCCGCGCTGCTGCTGGGCGCGGCATCGACGGCACGCCGCGGCGCGGGCGTGCTCCTGTCGCCGAGCCAGCACGAGGAGGTCGACCGCATCGTCACCGCGGCCTGCGGCGCGCTGGGGGAGGAGGGCTTCACTGCGGCGCTCGCCCGTGGGGAGGCCCTGCCGTTCCCGGAGGCAGTCGCCCTCGCCGAGCAGACCATCGCCGAGCGGTCGTAGGCCCGTCAGCTCAGCCTGCGGTACTGCCGCACGGTCAGGGTGGAGAACACCAGCGCGATCACCGCGATCCAGGCGAGCGCCTCCAGGACGTGGGTGGTGGTGGGGCCGCCGAGGATCAGCGTGCGGATCGCATTCGCCACCACCGACACCGGGTTGGCCTTGACGAACGCCTGCAGCCAGCCGGGCATGGTGGCGGCCGACACGTACGAGGAGCTGGCGAACACCAGCGGGAATGACCACACGAACGACGACGCCTGCACCGCTTCGGAGTCGCGCAGGGCCAGGCCGATGCTCAGCCCGATCCACGACATCGCCCAGCCGAAGGCGACCGCCAGCAGCACCGCCCCCAGCGCCGGGACCAGCCCGGCCTCGAAGCGGAAGCCGATCGTCGCGCCCACCGCCACCACGATCAGGGTGGTGAAGGTCATGCGCAGCGTGTCGGTCATGACCCGTCCGGTCACCATGGCCGAGCGGGCCACCGGCAGCGACCGGAAGCGGTCGAGCGCGCCGCTCTTCAGGTCCTGGACGAAGCCCATCCCCGTGAACGACGACGTGAAGGTGAGCACCTGCACCAGCACCCCGGGAACCAGGTACTCGATGTAGCGGACCCCGATCGCCTTGATGGCGCCGCCGAATACGTAGTTGAACAGCAGCACCAGCATGACCGGCTGGAAGGCGACGAAGAACAGCGCGATGGGGGTGCGGATCATGTGCTTGAGGTTGCGCCTGGCGATCGCGGCCGCGTGGCGCAGCGCCAGCCTGGGGCCGAACCGCTCGGGGACGCCGGGCGCGGCAGGCCCGCGGTCCAGGTCGAGGGTGATGGTGGTCATGCCGCTGACTCCTCCTCGATCTCGTTCTCGGTGTCGTTGCCGGGGTCGGTGTCGTCGTCGCCGGTGACGCTCCGGCGGCCGGTCAGGCGCAGGAACACGTCATCCAGGCTCGGCCGGCGCAGGGCCAGGTCGGCGACGCGGACGCCGGCGTGGTCCAGGCGGCGCACCACCTCGGTGAGCACGTCCGGGTCATCGGTGGGCACGCTCACCAGGCGGCTGTCGGTGTCCACGACGGGGGCCCCGCCGGCCAGCTCCGCCAGCACCCGCGTGGTCGCCTCCAGGCCGTCCCGGCCAGCCGGGCGCACTTCCAGCACCTGCCCGCCGGCCTGGGTCTTCAGCTCGTCTGGGGCGCCGCGCGCGATCACCCGGCCGTGGTCGAGCACCACCACGGTGTCCGCAAGCTGGTCGGCCTCCTCCAGGTACTGGGTGGTCAGCAGCACCGTGGCGCCGCCGGCGACCAGGTTGCGGACGACCTCCCATATGCCGATGCGGCTGCGTGGGTCCAGGCCGGTGGTGGGTTCGTCCAGGAACAGGATCCGCGGCTGCCCGATGAGGCTCACGGCCAGGTCCAGGCGGCGGCGCATGCCGCCCGAGTAGGTCTTCACGCGCCGGTCGGCGGCCTCCACCAGGTCCACCTGCTCAAGCAGCCGGGTGGCGCGGCGCTGGCGCTCCGCCCGCTCCAGCCCCAGCAGGTTGCCGAACAGGTCCAGGTTCTCCCGCCCGCTGAGCAGCCCGTCCACGGTGGCGTCCTGGCCGGTCACCCCGACCAGCGCCCGCACCGCCATGGGCCGGCGGGTCACGTCGTAGCCACCGACCCGCACCGTGCCGGCGTCGGGCCGCAGCAGCGTCGCCAGGATCCGCACGGCGGTGGTCTTGCCGGAGCCGTTCGGGCCGAGCAGTCCGAGGACGCTCCCGGTGGGCGCCTCCAGGTCGATCCCGCGCAGCGCCCGGGTGGTGCCGAAGCGCTTTGCCAGCCCTTCGGCCTCGATCGCAAGGGTCATGATCTGCCGTCCTCCCTGTCCTGCCGGTTGGTGTCGTGTCAGGAGGAAGGGTGCACCGTGGTCCTGCCAGCGTCCTGCTCGGCCACTGACACCGCTGACACCGCGCTGACGTGGGCGCCGACGCTGCCGTGCGGCGGCGCGTCAGGGTCAAGCGGGGACAGCGGGGACGTCGAGGTGCTGGTTGAGGCTGCCGGCGATGTGGCTGAGCCGCTCGGCGGCGCCGCCGACCTCGGCGGGCACGCCGGGCTGGCCGTCCAGGACCCGGCAGCGCTCGGCCAGCAGCAGCAGCCGTTCGGCCAGCATCGACCAGGCGGCATGCCGGTCAGGGACGAAGTTGCCCATCGGGTAGAACATCTCGAAGCTGGGCGAGGCGGTCCGGCCCGGATGGCTCGGCCCTGCCGGCAGGGCGGTGATCGCGCCGCCGAGGGGGCGCACCACCGTGGCCATCAGCAGCACCGCCGCGGTGGCCAGGGCGTCGAGCTGCTCGTCGCTCTCGTCGGTGTGGGTGAAGAAGCGCAGCAGCGCCTGCAGCACCAGCTCGTAGGCGACGTTGAAGACGTCCACCACGGCGGCGGAGACCGGGTCGTCCAGCACCGGCTGGTCCGGTGGGGCGTCGTCGTCGCGCCGCACCACCGCCGCCAACACTGGACGGGCAGGCTCGAAGACCGGGTCGCGGGCCTTCAGCTCCTGGTACTCCTCGAAGACCCGCAGGAAGCGCCCGTAGTGGGCCTGCTCCCAGTGGCCCTGGGCGCCCTCGCCCTGCTCGACAATCTCCTCGATTGCGGCGATGGCGGACTCCAGGTCGGTCACCACGATCAGCTCCGGCCAGCGAAACGACGCCGGCGCCGCCTGCGCCCTGACCGGCCCGAGGAACAGGCGCTCTTCGCCGATCTTGGCGGCCAGGTGCCGGAACCCGGCGGCGATGCCGCGGTACAGGTGCCCGACGGTGGCGAAGTCCTCCCGGCGCGGCACGATCTCGTCGGGCGCGACCGGCACCGCCGCCACGCCGGTGGGCACGATCCCGGCGGCGTCGGCCAGGTCTATGCCCTCCGGCCGCTCCAGGAACAGGAAGTGACGCAGGGCCGCCTCGCCGAACGGCATCAGGGAGAACTCCACCCCGGGCGGGAAGTAGCGGGAGCCCTGCGGGAAGTTCGGGCGGTTGAACGTCGGCGCCAAGCCGACCGCGGTGAGCAGGTTGCACGCCAGCGCCAGGTGCAGCATCTCCTGCACGGCAACCTCGGTGAGCACCCCGCGCCAGCGGGTCACGGCCTCGAGTTGCTCTGGCGTCAGCCCCTCGTCGACCGACTGCTTGAGGCTGAAGATCGCGTGCAGGTACTGCAGCATCACCATGTGTTCCAGCTCCGCAGCCTCGCACAGCAGGTAGATGAGCTGCTCACGGTGCTCGACGACCAGTTCCGGCTCCCGCACCGGCATCAGCTCCCTCTCGTCCCAGGTCCTAGTCCGGCGATCCTCGCTGCGTGGATGCCCACAGACTACCGGGATGTCCGGACAGTGCCTGGAATGCTGGGAACGGGTGAGGGGGCCGGCCCGACGGGTGGGCCAGCCCCCTCACGAGTAACAACGACGCGGAGGCGCCGCCGTTACAGCATGGCCGTCACGGCTTCACCTGGCTGACGCGGGTCGACCAGTTGCCGAGCGCGGCGCGGGTGCCGCCGCAGGTGGTGTCGGCCTGCCATGTGGTGAAGGTGCAGGTCTGCTCGATCGACTCGGAGGCGATCCAGATGTTGGCGCCGAGCGTCACCGCCGCGCCGTAGTCGCCCCAGCGGGGGCGGGCCGCCGGGACGGCAGTGCCTGCGCAGTTGAAGAACACGTACTCGCAGAAGCCGTCCTGCGGGCCGGCGCCCGCACTGGCGACGTGGACGCCGCCGGTCACCGCGCCGCCGGCGAGCTTGACGTAGCTGGCGCTCGGGAAGTGGTTCCCGCCGGTCAGGGTGAAGGCCATCACGCCGTGGCCGTTCGGCAGCACCGCCACCGCCGGGTAGTTGACGTTGTTGCCGGTGACCGCGACGTAGCCCTGGCTGGCGATCGCGGCGGTGGCCGGGTCGACCACGAAGAAGGCTGTGGCCGCCTTGATCTTGCCGGTAACCCTGGCCACCGTGTCCAGCGCGCCGTAGAGCTTGCCGCCGGCGAACCAGGTCTGCTGCATGCGGCTGTCGTTGGAGTCGAGCGGGCCCTCCACCTCGGTCACCGGGGATGGGCCGATGCCGGCGAGGCAGCTGGTGTTGATGCAGTCACGCAGCGGCACGTTGCCGGCCTTCTGCTCCGACCGCGGCGGCACGCCGTAGTCCTCCGAGGTCACGATCGCGCTCGCCAGCACCGGCGCGGGGGAGGCGGTGTCCAGCGACGCCGAGTTGGTGAGCCGCCACACCCCGATGCGGTTGGACAGTCCGGCGGCGTTGAGGGTCTCCTGCGCCGCGGTCGAGCTGAGGAAGTACTCGGTGCCGCCGTTGCCGGTGGCGAACTGGCCTGGGTTGGACTGCGCCGGCCAGACCGTGAAGCCAGGGGTGACGCCGTCGCTCAGCACGGTGTTCTCGAACTGCACCACGTTGACGGTGGCGGCGCCGCTGGCCAGGGCCGCCTTGGAGAAGGCGTAGACCTGCGCGCCGTTGAAGTTGTTGCCGAACACGCCCGGCCCGCTGCCGAACGGGTACTCGTTGGTGGTGAGGTAGAAGCCGTGGCTGTCGGCGCCGAGGTGCGGGTAGTCGCCGATGCAGGGGCAGTCGGTGTGGCTCGGCGTGCCCTGGGTGCCGTCGTCCTGGACCGGGAGGCGGTAGATGTTCCAGGCGCCGAGGGGGCTGGCGGTCTGGCTGACCGCGACGTCGAGGTGGTTCGGGCCGAGGAAGGCGCCGGAGGCCGGGTCAACTTCGAGCGTCAGCACTGCCACGAAGAAGCGCTTGGTGGCGGCGTCCCACAGGCACGACGGGTCGGTCACGAACGGGCCGACGACCCCGGTGGTGCGGTCGATCTGGGCCGGGTAGCCGAAGAAGGTGTTCAGGTCGGTGACCGGGCTGGCCGCCGCGCCGGAGGTCCTGAAGACCCGCAGCACGTCGTTGACGGTCTCGATCGCGAAGCCGCCGCCCGCGCACAGGCCCTGGTCGGGGGGCTCGACGCTGAACTGGTTGCCGCCGTTGGCGAAGCGCTGCTGGAACAGGTTCAGACCCTCGAACGATTTCGCCTGGCCCGGGTTCGATGCGGTGAGCGCCGTGGGCTTGACGGTCGGCACCATCGGGTTGGCCGCCATGGCCGCCGAGGTGGCGCTGGGGCGGTGCGACATGCTGCGGCTGGCGGCCTTGCGCGCTGTCGCCGCGGCGCCGGCCCCGCCGCCCTCGCCGATGTCGCCGGGTGCGATCTCAGGGTCCTGGATGCCGTTGCGGGGGGTGACCGACTGGCCGGTCGGGAACGCCGTCGACGCGTTCTTGGTGATCTGGCGGACCGACCGCTGGTTGGTGGCCGCGGCCGCGTTCGTGGCGGCGCCCGCGCCGCCGTTGACCAGCAACGCCGCGACCACCATGAGGGTGGCCACGGCGGCCAGGGGAATGAGGATGGTGCGAGGGCGGATCCGGTGCATGGAACGCTCCATGGAGGTTGGGGGACCGGACTCTGTATCAGGGTGAGCTGGACGGGGGCCCACGGCCTGCCGGCGAACCGGCGGCGCTGCCAGCTCTCAGCAAAGGCGCTCCTCCCTGACGGCGTGTCAGGAGAAATTCCAGAAATTTACGGAAGCAACGCATATCACACCGAACTCATGGGTGAAACGTCAATTCGGCGCATGCCGCCTACCGCCGCCGCCGTAGCGCGGTTGCGTCGCTTCCGAGGCTCGGCTAGGAGGCCTGGCTGACCGAGCTCATGTTGAAGTCCGGGACCCACGCCGGGGGCATCACCGTGCGGGGGAACCAGTCGCCGAACTCGCGGGTGTGGGTGCGCTCGGCGGGACCGGCCTCGGTGATGCGGGCGAGCAGGTCGACCGGGCTCTCGTTGAAGCGGAAGTTGTTCACCGCGCCGACCACCTCGCCGTCCTCGACCAGGTAGACGCCGTCGCGGGTGAGGCCGGTGAGCAGCAGCGTCTGCGGGTCGACCTCGCGGATGTACCACAGAGTGGTCAACAGCAGCCCGCGCTGCATGGCGGCGACCATGCCGTCGAGGTCGCGGCCGGCGCCGGGCTCGTCCACCTCTAGCAGCAGGTTGTCGACCATCGGGGTCACCGGCAGGCCCGTCACCCGCGCGGAGTGGCGCGTCTGCACCAGCGCCTGCAGCGTCCCCTCGCGGATCCAGTCGGTGGGCCCGGCCGCCAGGCCGTTGTCGAACACCGAGGCGAGCCGGAACGACTGGGTGGTGGCCAGGAACGGCGCGCACTGCACTCCGGCACGGCCCGGGTCGCTGCGCAGGTTGAGGGGCAGGCTGGGGGCGAGCCGCTCGCCGACCCGGGTGCCGCCACCGGGCCGGCTGAACACGGTATGGCCTTCGTGGGCGTCGAGCGCGGCGGAACTCCAGTACAGATAGCACATCAGGTCGCCGACGGCCGAGGGCGGCAGCAGCGTCTCGTAGCGCCCGGCGGGCAGCTCGATGCGGCGCTTGGCCCACTCCAGCCGCGCGGCGATGGTGGCGTCCAGGCTGGCCGCATCCACGTCGGCGAAGTCCCGGGTGGGCTGGCCGACCCAGGCGGAGCGGCTGCCGTCCAGCGACCTGCCGGTCAGCTCCACCGTCCCGCTGGGCTGCTGGTAGCGCAGGCGCAGGCCCTTGGAGGTGGCCAGGTAAGTGGTGGTGACGTCGTGCTCGGCGTAGCCGTAGAGGTTGCGCCCGCTCGCCCCGGCACGCTGGAAGGCCTCGCCGAGGGCCGGCGCCAGCGTCTGGAACACCTGGATCGAGGTCTCCCCAGGCGCCTCCCCGAAGTCCTCGCCGGGCCCGCCGGCAAGCAGCGGCGCGGCGTCCTCGGCGGGGGTGAGCGCCCGCGCCTTGGCCTCGGCGGCGCTGACCAGGTCATCGAGGTCGCCGGTGGCGCCGCCACTGCGGCTGACCGCACCGACCGAGGCGCCCTCGGCTCGTTCCGCCACCGCGATCACGGTCAGGTTGCGGGAGCGGTTGACCCCGTTAGTGGTCAGGGTGTTGTTGGCCCAGCGCAGGTTGGCGGTGCTGAATTCCCGCACGATGGCGATGCAGCCGTCGGTGGTGGACAGCGCCAACGCCCGCTCCGCCAGCTCCTGCGGCGTCACACGACCCTCCTCGGCCCCAGTCACCGGCCTGCCTCCTTGAGGGTGTTGAGGATCCGCACGCCCCGGAACAGCGCCGCCGGGGCGCCGTGGCTCACCGGGGCGCCCTGGCCGGGCTGGCCCTTGCCGCAGGTGAAGGTGCCGCACAGCAGGTAGGTGCCAGGTCCGCCGACCGCTTCCATGCTGCCCCAGAAGTCGGTGGTGGTGGCCTGGTAGGCGACGTCGCGGAGCTGCCCGGCCAGGCGGCCGCCCTCGATCCGGTAGAAGCGCTGCCCGGTGAACTGGAAGTTGTAGCGCTGCATGTCGATCGACCAGGATTTGTCCCCGACGACGTAGATGCCGCGATCCACCGCGCCGATCAGCTCGTCCAGCCCCGGCCCGCCTGGCGCCGGCTGCAGCGACACGTTCGCCATGCGCTGGATGGGGAAGTGCCAGGGCGCGTCCGCGTAGGCGCAGCCGTTGGAGCGGCCAAGGCCCTTGTGCCGCGCGATGCGCCGGTCGAGCTGGTAGCCGACCAGCACCCCGTCGCGGACCAGGTCCCAGCGCTGCCCGGCCACCCCGTCGTCGTCGTAGCCGATCGTGGCCAGGCCGTGTTCCACGGTCCGGTCGCCGCTGACGGTCATCACCGGCGAGCCGTAGCGCAGCGTGCCGAGCCGGTCGAAGGTGGCGAAGGAGGTGCCGGCGTAGTTGGCCTCGTAGCCGAGCGCCCGGTCCAGCTCGGTGGCGTGCCCGATCGACTCGTGGATCGTCAGCCACAGGTTCGACGGGTGGATCACCAGGTCGTAGGCGCCTGGGTCAATGGAGGGCGCGGCCGCCTTCTCGGCTAGCAGCTCCGGCAGCTCCGCCAGCTCCGCGTCCCAGTCCCAGCCGGTCCCCTCCAGGTACTCCCAGCCGCGCCCGGCGGGTGGCGCCAGCGTCTGCATGGTCTCGAAACGGCCGCTCTCCGGGTCGATCCAGGTGGCGGTCAGCTCCGCGTTGAGCCGCACCCGCTGCTGGGTGGTGGTGGTCCCGGCGAGGTCGGCGTAGAACTTGTTCTCCTGGACCTGCTGGAGGTTCGCGTCCGCGTGGCGCACCCCGTCGGCGGCCAGCAGGCGGCCGCTCCAGTCGCGCAGTCGCTCCTCCTTGTCGGCGTCGGCGACGTCGAAGGGGTTGACCTCGTAGGCCGACACCCAGGTGGCGTCGGCATGCACCGGCTCGTCGGCCAGCTCGATCGGTTCCGAGTTGAGCGCGCGGCTCAACCGGGCCACCTCCACCGCCTGCGCCGCCACCCTGGCGGCCTCGTCGCCGGTGAGGTCCACGCCGGCGGCGAACCCCCAGCTCCCGTCCACTACCACCCGCACCCCGAAGCCGCTGGTCACGCCCTCGTGGGCAGACTCGAGGCGGGCGTCGTGCAGGCGCAGGGTCTGCTCCCGGATCCGCTCCAGGCGGAAGTCCGCATGCTCCGCGCCGAGCTGGCGGGCCCGCTCCAGCGCCGCCCCGGCCAGCTCGCGCAAGGGCAGCGCGAGGAAACGGTCGTCGATCGGATGCGTCACGGGCCCCTCCATTCCGCCACGGTCCGCCGTCAGGTGCGGTCTACCGTACGGCACGCCGGGCACGTCACGCCCGCAGGACCGGGACGGAACGGGAGGGAACGGGAGGGAGCGAAAAACGTTCGGCCCCGGCCGGTGCCCCAGAGCCGGCCGGGAGCCGAACATTTGGTGGGCCGTGCGACCGAGAATGAGTGGCCGCTGGATCGACCCGCTGCCAGGTGCAGTCATTTGGCGGTTGGCGGGACCTGACATCCGTAAGAGCCCCCCAAAGCGTCATAGATACGTATCTAAACGGAAGTTACCGGAGCGTTACCTAGGGGGCGGGAGCTATCGAAGTTGCGTGACTGCGATGCGACCATCACGATGCGCGACATGGAGCACGCCTGTCTGCCTGATCTGGCCGAGCTGGTGCGTGCCGCCTCGGGGGGCGACAGCGACGCGTGGGAGTGCCTGGTACGGCGGTTCAGCGGGCTCGTCTGGTCGGTCGCCCGCTCCCACGGCCTCAACTCCGCCGACGCCGCCGACGTGAGCCAAACCACCTGGCTCCGCCTCCTTGAGTCCCTCGGCCGCCTCCGCGACCCCCAGCGCGTCGGCCCCTGGCTCGCCACCACCGCCCGCAACGAAAGCCGCCGGACCCTGCGCCGCGCCGGCCGCCAGGTCCCCGTCGGCGACAACACCGCCCTGGACCTGGAGCCCGCCAACACCCCAGTCGACGGCCCCGAGACAAACCTGCTTACCGCCGAACGCGACGAGCAGCTGTGGCAGGCCTTCGAACGCCTCCCCCCACGCTGCCAGCTCCTCCTCCGGGTCCTGATGACCGACCCACCCCCAAGCTACGAAGAAGCCAGCGCCGCCCTCGGCATGCCCATCGGCAGCATCGGCCCCACCCGCGCCCGCTGCCTGGACCGACTACGGGAACTGGTCACCGCGACCTGACTGTCGACCGGTACCGCGTGTCCGTCCCACTGGCGCCGACCGGTCCGGTTCGGTACGGTCGCCGCGAAGGTAATGCCCCGCGCCGTGCCCAACGGCCGGGGCATGGTCGGACTTGTGGTGGAGGCCCGACATGGTCGCGGAGCGCTCCGACATCGGCGCTGGCACCCTCGACACGATCGACGCCATCGTTGATCGGCTCTGCTGCGACTACAGCCGCGAGCCGCCGGGCTGGTTGCTGACGAAAGTGAACGACCGGCTCCGCCGGGTCGTTCGGCTGCTGGACGGGCACGCGCGCATTGATGAGCACCGTCGGCTGCTGGAGGCGGTCGGCTGGCTGGAGGTGCTCCGGGCCACCCTCGAATTCGACGTGGGTGATCCCGTTGCCGCCGAGGCGAGCCGGAACGTGGCCTTGCGGCTTGGCGTCCAGGCTGAGCATCCGGAGATCATCGCCTGGACCATTGAGCTCCAGGCATGGTGGGCGCTGGTCGAAACACGGTTCCGCGTCGCGGTGGACCTGGCGCGGCAGGGTCAGGCCGTCGCGCCGAGGCGGTCCTCGGCGATGGTGCAGCTCGCCGTCCAGGAGGCACGCGGGTGGGCGCGGCTCGGCGACCGCCGCGAGACCAAGGCGGCGCTCAAACGCGGCGCGGTCGCGCTGGCCGCGCTTCCAACGCCCGAGCACCCGGAACACCACATGGTCTTTGATGGTGGCAAGCTCGCGTTCTTCTCGGCGGACTGCTACGCCTGGCTTGGCATGCCAGAGCAGGCGGAGGAGTACGTCTGCGAGGTGATCCGGCAGTGGGCCGAGGCGGGACAGCAAGCGCTCAGCATGTTCGACAAGCCGCCCCCAGGGACGTTGTGGCGGGCAGCTGACCTGCACCGGGCGCTGCGTCCCTACAGCGACGTGGCCGAGGTGCGGGACTGGCACGAGCAGTACCTCGGCTGGAACGGCTTGTCTAGCTGACTGGCGCCAGCCAGTCCGGTTCGGTACGGTCGCCGCAAGCAAAAACCCCGTACCGCTTGCGACGGCCGGGGGCACGTCGGAAACCTGGTGTGGAGGCCCGACATGGCAGAGCCTACCAAGCTCCCATCCATCGGCGAGCGGATCTACGCGCTCCGCATTCAGTGCGACCCACGGCTGACACAGGAGGAACTCGCCCACCGCGCCGAGGTGAGCGTCTCCCTGATCAGCAAGCTCGAACAGGGCGTCAAGCAGACCGTGCTGCTCACCACGCTGCACAAGATCGCCCGCGCACTCGATGTCAACGTGAGCGCCCTGCTTGCCTACCCGGCGCGGATCAACACGGGCGCCGAAGGTGGCGAAGGTGTCCAGGAGGGCGGTGCGGAGCGCGATGACCGGGGCGTGATTGCGATCCGCCGGGCGATCATCGGCTCGCGTACCGCAACCAGTGCCACGGCTGGCAGTGACGACGCGGAGCCCGCCGCCGTTGACGAGCTGCGGCGGTCAGCCCGCTACGCCTGGCATGCCTACTGGGCGAACCGGTTCGACGTCCTGGGCGGTCTGCTGCCCGGCCTCATCGCCACCACGCAGGCCACCACGCGCCAGACCTCGGAGCCTGAGGTGTTCGCGGTCTCATCAGAAATCTTCTGCGTGGCTGCGTCGATGTTGACCCTGCTGGGGTATGTCGATCTCGGCTATCACACGATGACGCTGGCTGCTGGCGCCGCCGATCGGTCCGGCGAGCAACTGCGCCGCGCTGCCATCTCCGGCTACCTGTCGTGGGTGCTGCTGCATCAGACCGGCGCCTTCGACCAGGCGACCGCGCTTGCCGTCGCCGAGGCCGACCAGGTTGAGCCGCGCCTGTCGGGTGCCAGCCCGGCGCACATTGCGATCTGGTCGGGACTACTGGTGTCGGGAGCGGTGGCGGCGGCGCGTGACAACCAGATCGGCGAGGCTGATGACATGCTGAACTTGGCGGAGGCGGCGTCGACGCGGCTGGACGCCGCCGATCCCGGATGGCCGTCGCGGTTGCCGCTGGCGGTGATCCAGCCGCTCGGGATGCCGCAGGTCATCATGCAGCAGGTCGACGTGGCCGTGGTGACTGGCCGCCCGGCCCGCGCGCTTGAGATCGCCAGGCGGATGCCTCCGGACGCGGATTTGCTGCTTGCCGCCAGGGCGCGGCATCTGGCTGATGTCGCCTCGGCGCAGACGAGCCTCGGCCGGGATGGCGATGCGGTCGAGACGCTGCTGGAGATCGAGCGACGAGCACCACACTGGATGCGCTACCAGCCCTACCCGCGCACGATCGTCCGGGAGCTGCTTGAGCACGAGAAGCGCGTGCGGACGCCAGGTCTGCGAGGTCTCGCGCGCCGCTTGAACGTCGCCTAGCGCATCGCCGGCTCACTGGCTAGCACGAAGCGTGAGAGGTCCTCGCGCAGTGCTGCTGAGCTAGCACGCTTCATCCTTGGACGGCCGATCCACCCGGACCTAGCGTTCCATTCCATTGCGGCTATCAGACCAGACAAGCCGAATCTGATGGAGGGCGTGATCGGAATGGAGTGGGTCGCGGGAGGCATCACGGCGGGGCTGTTTGTGTTCGCCCTGATCGCCATCATCCGCCAAGACATCCGCGATGAGCGGAACGGCGTCGAGCATGACGAACCCCCGGCGAGCTGGACGCGGTCCAAGTGGTGAACCGGGTGATCCGGCAGGCCGCCGCTGAGACCGCGAAAGCCAAGGCGAATGCTAGCGCCACCAGCGAGGACATGCTCGGCCGCGGGCAGGTCGCCGCGCTGCTGGAGCTACTCCGGCAAGCGGTCGCCCGAGGCCGGTACGTGGCGGTGGACGCGACCCTCCACGGCCTGTGCGGCGACCAGGGCGTGAACGTGGCAGGGATCAGGTGGGCGTCCGAGCGGCTCGCAGAGGAGCTGGTCGACCCTGGCCCGGCAGCCGCACGGGTGGCGCTGGCAGTGGCGAGCCGCCCGCCAGAGGACCCGAACAACCCGTAGGGGTCAAGGCGCCGGGTTGGGGGCACCCGCTCCGCCGGTCTCCAGCCCGGCGGGCGCAATCCCGGCGGCGAGGTCGAACTCAGCCTCCCTCGCCGTCGGGGCGCCCCAGCCTGCGGGAGCTGGTTGCCGCGACCTGAGGCTGCGCCACGCTGATTCACGCGGGTGCCGCCCAGCAACTCAGCCGGTGGGCGTTGATCGCTTCTTGGCGCGTCGCAGGATCCTTCCAAGTGTTACGCACCCGAGAAGGAGTCCGACGACGAGGGCCACCAGCAGCACCCCACGGTCGACACCGGTGCCGATCCCGTCCGCGACCGCTTCGACCGCGACGACGAACACCGTCATCGACAGCACCGTCAAGGTACCGATCCGCCATGGGGAGGTCAGCAGCTCATCACGAACGGCCCGTGCCTGGGTTGGATCGGAAATCCGCAGCCCCATGGCAGCGAGTGCTCGAAGGCGCAGCCGGGTAGCGAACGGCAGGTCGCGAAGCATGAAGGCAGCTCCCTATCTCACCAGTGCCGAGGTGTCATGGTCAGCATGGTCACTCCTTGGTCATCTGTCCCAGGAATCTGGCGCGGCGCACCGGGAACCGCCGCTCCACCTCCGACGGCACCGACATCGAGAGCGCCCGCAGCGGCTCGGCACGGTCGTTCACCTCGTAGAACCGGTACAACTCCCTGCCGGCGAGGAAGCTGGCCACCACGACAGCTGAGCTTGCGAGGAGAACGACCAGGGCGGCGATGCGGGTGCTCGCCGGTCCGAAGATTCCCCACATGGCGGCCAGGGTGGAGAGCAGGACGACCGCGACGAGCCGCCGTGGCAGCGCTGACCAGCACCTTCAACTGGATGCTGGCGACCGCTCGGCAAGCAGACGGGCACGTACGAGCAGAGCAGCTTGTGGCGGACATCCATGGCGACGAGCGAACCCTCACCTTCGACGACCTCAACCAGGCG
>WNGD01002376.1_pt1 | contig 36982 bp, 44 predicted proteins | sample 5400671 | NCBI WGS metagenome assembly WNGD01 (sample SAMN13153369, study PRJNA577476) | soil metagenome | isolation source: 40 cm soil or saprolite under grassland replicate 2 | place: USA:California | collected 2016-06-15 | reverse complement strand
AGGACGTCGTCGCCGCCGTGAGCGCGGCGGTGTGCGACCACGAGCCTGAGCTCTCGTCGAGCATGCTCTACGCCATCGTCGACGCGTCGCGACGGCAGGCGCGGATCGCGCGCGCCGGGCACCCGCCGCCGCTTCTCCTCGCTGAAGGCGAGGTGGAGAGCGCCCACGAGGCACTCGTGCAGCTGGACGCCGGCGCGACGCTCGTCGTCCACGCCGGCATAGCGCCCGACGCTGCCCGCGCGCTCGTCGAGCACGGCGGCACCGAGCCGGCGGCGATCTGCGGCGTCGTCGCCTCCGAGCGCGCGGCCGACGGAGCCGTCGTGATCGCCGTACGCTGCCGGCAGTAGAGCTCCGCAGTCGCTGCGGCTCCTCGACACACAGACGAACAGCCGCTCGCTGGCGCACGCGTCGGAGGGATTCTCGTCGTCACGGCGCGTCCCAGGCGAACGCCTCGCCGAGGGCGCGCAGCGTCGCCCGCGTCTTCTCATCGCAGAGCGCGCCTTTGACCCCCGCCTCGTAAAACGTCCGCGGGGAGATCCCGAACGAGCAGGCGGCCTCATAGTCACGCGTCAGGTCGGTGTCGAACATCACCGGGTCGTCGGTCGAGATCGAGCAGGCCACGCCGGCGGCAACGAGCAGCGGGAGCGGATGCTCGGCGAGGCTCGCGACGGCCCCTGTTCGCAAGTTCGAGAGCGGGCAGACGTCGAGGACGGTGCCGCGACCGGCGATCTCGCGAACGAGGCCCGGGTCGTCGGCGGCGCGAATTCCGTGACGAAGCCGGTCGGCCTCGAGCGCCTCCAGCGCCCCCCGGACCGAGGCAGGCCCCACGACCTCGCCGGCGTGAGGAACCGAGCCGAGCCCTTCCGCCTTCGCGAGCGTGAACGCCGGCTCGTAGGGCTCCGGCGGATACTCAGCCTCGAGGCCGCCGAGGCCGACGCCGACCACTCCGCGCTCGCGATAGCGGGACGCCCAGCGAACGGTCGCCACCGCCTCGTCGAGGGAGTACCCGCGCGGGATGTCCGGCGTCAGGCGCACCTCGACGCCGTGCTGCTCGCGCGCGTCCTGCGCCCCGTCGCAGACGCCTTCGAACATGTCCTGCCAGTTGACGCCGCGACGAACACGCTCGGCCGGCGTGAAGATCCCCTCGATGTAGACGGCGCCGTGTTCCTTCGCCTCGCCCGCGTAGTCGACCACCATCTGGCGGAAGTCGCGCTCCCGCTGCAGTGCATTCGTCGTCAGCACCCAGACCTCCATGAAGTGGTGAAAGTCGCGGTAGCGGTACAGCGCTGCAAGATCGTCAACGGTGTCCGCCGGCAGCCGATAGTCGTTGCGGCGGGCGATATCGAGCAGCGTTTCCGGCCTGACGGTCGCCTCGAGATGGACGTGAAGCTCGATCTTCGGATATATGATCTCCTCCAGTCGCGAGAAAGAGGAAACGGGGGCGCACTACGCCCCTCTGGCGCTGGAGGAAAGTCAGTCGATCTTGTCGCCGCGCTTGCGATACTCGCCGTGGATCGGCATTGGAGCGAGCAGCGGCTTCGGCATCAGCGAGATCCTAGCCCAACACGAAGAGCAGCAGAGAGCGCAGGGCCCTGCTGGCGGCGCGCTATGGCGATGCCCGCCTGCCAGCCTGGGGCTCGTCCGCCGAGTGGGGGCTGGACCGACTCGAGATCGAGCCCGCTTCGCGCGATCAGCCACGAGATCAGTGAGTTCGAGTTCCACATCTCGCCTGTGCGGAGCTCGTCGCGACCCCACACGGGCGTCGGCACCTGCGGGACCAGCTCGAGGAGCCGCCGCGCGCAGTCGGGATCGTCGCTGAGACGATGCGGACTGTCGACCGCCTCGGCGACGTCGGGGATGACGCCGTCGCGCCAGCGGCGCACCTCATAACGGAAGAGCCGGAACGATCACCGCTCTGCATCCGTGAGACGTCAGGGAAGACGCTGAACGCCCTACGGAAAAGCCACGAGATCGACGTTGACCTCTCGCCGCGGGTAGATCCTGCAGCTCATCTTCAACATCATCATCTTCGAGAACGGCGCCAATATTGGCGTCGCCCTGCTGCGTGTCGCGCGAGGGGGACGGATTGGCTGATCGGAAGATGCACGCCGATGAGCTCCACACGGACGTGGGTCTGGTTCGGCGGTTGCTTGCCGCACAGTTCCCGGAGTGGGCAGCGCTGTCCATCGAGCCTGTCCCGTCGAGTGGGACCGACAACGCGCTGTATCGACTCGGCAACGACATGGTCGTGCGACTCCCTCGCATCCATTGGGCCGTCGCGGGTCTGGACAAGGAAGTCGAATGGCTGCCGCGGCTCGCCCCGCTCCTGCCTGTGAACGTTCCCGTCCCGCTCGGGAAAGGAGAACCCGCTGAGGGATATCCGTGGCATTGGGGCGTGTACCGGTGGCTGGAGGGCGAGAATCCGACCGTCGACCGCATCGCCGACCCCGACTCCCTCGCCAGGGAGTTAGCGCAGTTCGTCGACACGTTGCACCGGATCGACCTCACCGGCGGGCCGTCTGCTACTCGCGGCGTGCCGCTGGCAATGCGGGACGACCCGACTCGCACCGCGATCGCCGCCCTCCAGGGAACGATCGACACGGACGCGACGACTGCCGCGTGGGACGTAGCCCTTCGGACGCCTGCATGGTCTTGCCCTCCCGTCTGGGTCCACGGAGATCTGGCACCGGGGAACCTGCTCCTCCAGGGCGGCCGGCTCACCGCGGTCATCGACTTCGCCGGACTGGGCCTGGGCGATCCGGCCTGCGACCTCATCGTCGCGTGGAACTTGCTCCCCGCCGATGCGAGAAGGCTCTTCCGCGACGAGCTGGGCGTCGACGACGCGACGTGGGATCGAGGTCGCGGCTGGGCCCTGTCCGTCGCACTCATCCAACTCCCGTACTACAGGGACACGAACCCGGCGCTCGCGGCCAACGCCCGCCATGTCATCCGCGAAGTGCTCGCCGATTACGATGGCGGAGTTCCCCCGCTTGGGTGGACACGGGGCGGTTAGTCCGCATGCGGTTGCCGGGCGAGCCTGGCCCGCGCGCCCCGTCGACGAGACGGGAGCTAACCCGGACGCTCGGAAGGCGTAGGCGGCGGCGGGAGCGCCGGCAGCAGCAGGAGATGGCTGTCGACGATCGCCTGGGCGATGTCGGCCAGCTTGTGGCCGTTGTGCTGCGAGTGGTCGCGCAGCATGTCGAAGGCTCGGTCGGCGTCGATTGCGTGCCGCGCCATCAGGATCCCCTTCGCCTGCTCGATCGTGGCCCGGCGCCCGAACGCGCCCTGCAGGTTGTGGTACTCGGCGAAGCGTTGCAGGGTGATGTCGATCGCACTCTCCAGATCCTGCGGGCTGCTTTCGACGATGTAGGCGAAGACGCCGCGCTTGGCCGCCTCGTGGACGTAGGCGGGATCCTTCGCCGACAGCAGCGCGATCACCGGGCAGGAGGCCTCGCGGACGATCTCCGAGATCAGCTCGAGTGCATGCTCGGAGTGCAGGCCGAGCCCGACCAGCGCGACGTCGGGCCGCTCTCTCGCGGTCACGGCTGCGACCTCCTTCACGTAGATCTCGCGCGCGATCACCTCGTGCCCGAGCCCGATGACAACCTGGGCGAGCAGCTCGAGCCGCTCCCGCTTCTCGTTCGCGATCAGGACGCGCAGGTGCCGGAACTCGTCCTCGGCCATCGGCATAACGAAATGTAGCGCGGTCAACTGGCGGTCGACTACCCGCGCAGATGCGCGCTAGACTTTGTCTTTGCGACGCCCTAAAAAACCGGCGCAGCGAATCACCTTGCGGGGCCAGAAAACAATCCGGCCCCGCGAAGATCCGCCCTCAGTAGAGCAGGCCGGAGCAGCTGGCGGACCTCAGCGCCCAGGTAGGCGATCGAGCTCACGACGGAAGGATCGGATGATGGCGATGACCGGACAGCGGACACCGGCCGGTCATGCCGCCGACGCCGAATGGCGGCGGGCGCGATCCGGACGGCCTGATCTGGTCTGGGCGTTCGGCCTCGTGGCGCTCCTCGTCGTCCTGATCGCACTCGTAATCGCGAATACACGGCAGGTGAAGCTGAGCTGGGTCGTCGGCGTGGGCCACGCCTCGCTCGTCTGGATCATCCTCGCCGGCGCCGTTCTCGGCTGGCTGCTCGGAATCCTCACGAGCGTCGTCTTCCGCCTGCGGACACGGCGCCGGCCATCGGCGCCATCCCATGGCTGAGAACTCGCCGACGGGCGACCTGCGCCCGGCCACGCTCGGGGCCGAACGGTCGAACGGGCAGGCTCCGACGGCGCGGGGCAGCGGCCCGACCATCTGCCACGTCAGCCACGATCGCGGCAGCAGCGAGATCCACTTCAGCCGGGAGACCGTCGCGGAGCTACTCGCAGGCGGCGGCTTCTTCTGGCTCGACCTCGACCGGCCGGACTCCGGCGACTTCGAGATCCTGCGCGAGGCGTTCGGGTTCCACCCGCTCGCGGTCGAGGACTCCGAGCACTTCGACCAGCGCGCGAAGATCGAGGATTACGACGACTTCGTCTTCCTGGTCGTCTACGGCGCCTCACCCGACGACGACCGGCTGGTCGAGGTGCATTGCTTCTACTCCGAGCGGTTCCTCGTCACAGTCCACCGGGACGATTGCCCCGCCTTTGCGGAGATCCGCCGCCGCTACCAGAAACGCGAGGAGTCGATCGACCGCCCCTCGCTGCTCCTGTACCGGATCGTCGATGGGCTCGTCGACAGTTTCTTCCCGATCCTCGCCGACTTCGACGACCGCATCGACGAGCTCGAGAACGCGATCTTCTTGCAGGTCGACGACCGGCAGCTGCAGGAGATCTTCCGGATGAAGCGCCTGCTCGTCGGGATGCGCAAAGCCGTCACGCCGCAGCGCGACACGTTTGCAAGCCTGAAGGACGGGATCGCCCAGCTGCCCGGATTGGCGCAGGAGGACGAGCACTACTTCCGCGACGTGTACGACCACCTGATCCGGATCAGCGACCTGATCGACAGCTACCGCGACCTGCTGACGAGCGCGATGGACGTCTACCTGTCGACGGTCTCGAACCGGCTCAACGCGGTGATGAAGCAGCTGGCCGTGATCGCGACGATCTTCCTGCCGCTCAGCTGGCTGACCGGCTTCTTCGGCCAGAACTTCGGCTGGCTCACGGGTCATATCGGACACTGGCAGGCCTTCGTCGGCGTCGGCGTCGGCACCGAGCTCGTCGCCCTCGCGATCCTGCTCGCCTTCTTCAAGCGGCGCAGGTGGTTCTGATGGCCTCTGGGACGCCGACTGGAACCGCCGAGGTCTCTCGCTCGACCGGCTACGGCCGTGACCCGCTAGCGGCGATCGCCGCCTCCGCCGCGCCGATCATGCTCGAGGGCAGGTATCGCCTGGTGGTCGGGGCTCTTGTGCGCCTCCGTCGTTCGCGGAGGGGCCGGTGGACGCTCGCCGCGGGCTCGGGCGCCTTTGCGATCGTCCTCGCGCTCCTGGCTATTCGCCATTTCGCAACGACCTCCTGGCCGCTCTCAGACGGAGAGCCCGCGGTGGTCGCGGCCGCTGGACTGCTGCTTCTTCTCGCCCAGGCCTTCAAGGCATACGGGTGGGGACGGCTGTTCGCGCCGGCTGAGCGACCCAAGCCGCTCGCGCTCGCGGCCGGCAACGGGGGCGCCGCGCTGATCGGAGTCGTCCTACCCGGCCGCTTCGACGATGCGATGCGGGTCGCCGTCGTCCGCCGCTACCCGGGATGTCCTGCAGGTGTGCGCGCGCTCTGCCTTTCCCTCGTCATGCTCGGTCTGATCGATAGCGTCGCGCTGGCGCCGCTCGCGCTGGCTGCCGCTGCATTTCCGGGCGCCGGGATGGGCGTGCGCGCGGGGCTTGCAGTGGTGGCTGCGGGCGGAGTCGCGGCCGCCGCCGTGATCATCGCGCTGCCCCGCCTGGCCGCGAGCAAGCGGGTCGTGCGCTTCCGGATCGGGCGTTGGCTGAGGCCGCGCACCACCTCTCTGCGGGGAGCATCGGAGGCGTGGGCACTCGTGTCGGCCTGCTGGCTCATCCGCGCAGTCGCGCTCTTCCTGCTCCTGGGCACCCTCGGGCTCGGTTTCTCGTTCCCGCTTGCGCTGCTCTTTCTCTGCGCGGGCGCGGCCGCCGCGGCGCTGCCGATCGGTCCGGCGGGCGCTGCGACGCAGGTCGGCGCCGGTGCCGCGAGCCTGATCGCATCGGGTGTCGGGGCCTCTCAGGCGCTTGCGGCCGCCGTCGCTGTCGGCGGCCTCGGCGTCCTCTCTGGCGCGGCGATCGTCCTCGCCGCGGTTGTCTGGCGGACCGGCCTCTCGCTGGCGCCGACCCGGACCACCGCATGAACGCCCCAGACTTGTCGCTCGCGAAGGAAGGTGAGGAATTGCTGTTACGGAACGCGACGCTCCATGGAGCGTGTCCACTGCAAATCGAAGGAGGCTTCTACTCATGAGCGAAGTTCAGGATCTACGGCAGCGCCGCCAGGCGCTGGAGGCCCAGCTGGGCGCGTTGCGCGAGGAGCGGGAGCGCGCCTTTCGTGCGAACAGCGACGCGCTTTCGCGACAGCGGGCGGGTGTCACTCTTCATGACGATGCGGAGATGAAGGAGTTCGCCGACCACGAGGTTGCCGGCGATTCAGCGATGACCGACCTCCGGCGCCAGATCGAGTTGATCGACGTCGAGCTCGCCCGCGACCACGGCGGTGGTCTCACGGAAAAGGGACGCGGGATCATGAGATGGCTGCGTAAGTAACCGTCCGAGCGGACCGGTGATCCGACGGTGAAGCGAGATTGCGACTATGGTGGGTGTGCGCGTAGACCTAGCGCGGAAGCCGCTGAGGCTCCGAGGTTCCCTCTTCGACTTGCAAAACCCTGGCCTAGGTGCACCAGGAGAGTTCGACCCGAGCTCTCCGACCCTGAAGCATGAAGTTAGGAGTAGTAGATGTATGCCACCCATAGGCGCTACGAGGGCATCGATCAGAGCCGGATCGAGGAACTGACTCGGAAGGTGAACGAGGGCCTGATCCCGCGGCTGAGCGAGTTGCCCGGGTTCAAGGGCTACTTCTTGATGGAAGCCGGTGACGGCGTGATCAGGTCGACCAGTCTGTTCGACACGTCCAGCCAGGCCGAGGATTCGACTCGTGTCGCGGCCGAGTGGACGCAGGAGGAGAAGCTGGAGGGCCTCGTTCCGAATCCGCCGAAGGTCACGGTCAGAAAGGTGATCGCGTACGAGACGAAGGCACCCGTTCTCGTCTAAGTCTTCGGCCTGACGGACGTAAGAGAAGGCCCGCGCTCGCGGGCCTTCTCCGCACTTCGACGGCGCGCTGCTCGTGCATCAAGCGGGGAGCTCTTCGTTTGATGCGTCAGACATGAGCAAGTACACCATCCAGCGGTCGAGGCACCTGGGCGAGATCCACCGCCTCGACGAGCAAGCGCGCGTATCGGATCTTCCGGCGGCCGCCGCTGCCCATGAAGCGCCGAAGCTGCTCCTCAGTAGTCTTTCCTTGCCACGGATGCTGCTTCTGGAGGGTGCGGAAGGATCCAAGCTCTCCCTGAGCGTCGACGACCTGTTCCACGGAGGCGGCACCGAGAGCGCGGATCATCTCGTCCTCCAGGTCTGCGATGCACACGTAGAAACCGAGTGATTCCATATCGCCGCGCGTGAGGTTGGAGCCGAGGCCGGCCCGCTCGAGACCGCGCCGGAAGTCGCGCTCCTCTCCGGCGTCACAGAGGCCCGCCAGTCTGACGCCAAGCCCCTGAGGGCCGAAGAGATCCAGGAACCTCTTGATCGCCTGCGCGCCTCCGATTGGCACAATCGAAACGCCCTCGGCGTCGAGATTCCGACCACGGCGCTCAGCGAGCGCTTCGAGCGCAACCTGGTCGCTGATCCCTTCGACAAGCACGACCGCGTTGAGCAGGTTCGCCGAGTGGGTCGCGACCGGCATCTACCTGTCGAGTGCTCGCAGGGCTCGCATGAGAGCGCATTCTGCCGACAGGCAAACGCTCGTAGTCCGTTACGGCATTCTTGAGCCTGGTCCCGTTTGCAGTGCCGACGGTCGACGTCTTCCCCCTCGTACTGAGCCGTTTGCTTCGACCGCCCCGTTCACGAGCTCCTCGGTCAGCTCGTCGATCCTTCGGTGCAGCGCCACGAACGCCTCGCCAAGGCGCACAACGTCCTCGTCGTCGAGCGTGCCGGCGGCCATCCGCCGCAGCGCCTGCCGCTCCATCAGCTCGCCGAGGAGCTCGACGACGACGAGCACGAGTTGAGCGAGGCCGCGCTGCAGCGAGTCCTCGTTCGCGTCGACCCGCGCCGGGAGCGTGCGCCGCCGCGGGCGGGTTCCGAACGACAGCTCTCCTGCCTCGGAGGTGCCGACCGACGCCAGAAGAGCCTGGAGCCGCAAGGTGATCAGGTCCACGCCGGCGACCGAGAGCGTGACGTCGCCTGCGGCGGCGACGCCGGTGTCGACGAGCCGGTCGAGCAGATCGACGAGTCCGTCGCTCACGGCAGCCGCGCGAAGGAGTATGCGGGCCACGGCCCAGTGACCCGCAGCTCGTAGCCCTCCCGTTCCAGCTCTGCGATCGCGGCATCGAAGGCGTCCTGAGCCGAGGCCGCGACGAGGTAGGCGTTTCCGGAGACCTCCTCGGCGAGCGCGGCGAGCTTCGGACGGACGTCGGGCCGAATCGCGGTCGCGAGGCGCTGCTCGAGGTACTGCCGAGCCTGGGCGGGCCGTGCGCTCTCGAGCACTTCGACCGCCCACTCCGCCTTGCCGCGGAGTCGGTCGAGCTCCTTCGCCAGCTCCTTGCGATGCGCGGCGATCCAGGCGTCGAGCGCGCCGCGGTCCGGGAAGACGGTCCCGAAGCGGAACGGCACGACCGCGCCCCGGCCCAGCGCGTCGAGCAGGAGCTCGTTGTGCACGCGGACTTCGGCCTCGAGCCGCGCTTCGTCAAGGAGCACGGACTCGTCGAGCTTTCGCACAAGCGGCTCGACCCCGTCGAGTACGCCGACCAGGGCGAGGACGCGCGAGCCCGACACGAGCGCGAGCGCGCGGCGCAGGAGATCCTCTGCAAACAGTTCGCGAAGCGTCTGGGCGACCTCGGCACGAGCGTCGGCCTCGGCCTGTCTCACGAGCTCCGAGACGTCCGCTTCGCGCGCCGCGAGGGCGCGCGCCAGGTCGTCAGCCGCGCTCACGGGCACCGTTCCGGCTCTCCAGTTGCCGTTCGATCCGCTCGAGGCGCGCACGCAGCTCGCGGTTTTCGGTCTCCAGCGTCCAGCTGCGGGCGGAGGAGCTCAGCGCGGGATCGTGTTCCCACCAGTCGATGCCCATCGAACGCGCCGTGTCCGCGGAGGCGATCAGCAACCGCAGCTTCAAGGTCAGGAGCTCGACATTGAGGAGTTGTACGGTGACATCGCCGGCGATAACGACCCCCTTGTCGAGGACGCGCTCGAGAATGTCGGCGAGCGACGCGCTGCTCGGGTGGATCGAACGGGGCTCGAGCGTGCTCACGTGTCCTCCTTCCGCTGGACGGGATCGGGTTGGTTGCGGGGGTAGCGACGCAAGCGGCGGGCCTCGACGAGTTCGCCGTCGCCGTCGAGCTTCGCCTCGTAGCTTCCGAGCAAGCTCGTCGTGTCCGGAATCCGCTCCAGCTCGACGAGCTCCGCGGTCACGGTCCACCCGCGCGTCCCGTCGCGCGCGATCGCGGAGATCGACTCGACCGGCTTGCCGAACAACTCCTCGATCTGCTCGCGCGCGAGGCGCGCGATGTCCGCGGGCGAGCGCTTCTTTCTGTTGTTCCCGCTAGCCATAGAGCCGGTCCAGTAGCTCGCGCTCAATCGCCTCGTACGCCGGCTCGTCGAGCTCGCCGCGCTCGAGCGCCGCCTCGGCCTCGGCCAGCTCCGCGCGGATCCGGCGCGGGTCGTACAGCTGCGCTTCCGCTTCGTCGACCACCTGCTCCAGCACCCAAACGAGTCCCCGGGCCGGAGCGAGAGGCAGCGTCAGCAGGCCCCCGAGCAGGCCCATCACGCCGCCACCGGCAGCTCGAGATCGACGAAGCTGTACAGCGGCAACGGGCCCACGAGCTTGAAGCGGAGCGGCGGCGACAGCTCGTCAGCCAGTCGATCGAGCTGCGCCGAGATCGCGTCTACCGCCGCCCGCTGTACGAGCAGCGCGAGATTGAGCGCTCCGCGCTCGCCCTCGGGCTCGCCGACACGCACGTCGAGGACGAGCGCCTCGAGGAGCTCGAGGACGCGGGAGGAGTCGCGCGCGCGCCGGTCCGCGAGCCCAGCCGCGACCGCCTCGCCGAGCGCCAGCCCGTGCTCGAGAGTCGGCGCGCGCCGGTAGGCCTCGCGCAGGGCCGCCAAGCCGGGCGCGAGCTCGGCGAAGACCGAATCCTCGTACGACGCCTTCAGCGTCAGCTCGGCCGTGTCGCGATGCAGCTCGAGCAGCCGCTCGAGCTCGGGCGCGCCGAGGAACTCGACCACGGCCGCACGGTCGGGCAGCACGATCCCGAACCGCGCGGGTAGGACGACCACCTGCTCGTGCAGCTCCTCGACGACGTCCGCGTGCGCGAGCAGGTTCCGCCTCGTCGCCTCGACGGGGCTCGCCTCGACCGGCGAGACGATCGCGGCGCGGTCGCCCGAGCCGACGAGCGAGATGCCCTGTTGGGCCAGCCGTGCCGGCAGCGCGCGCGGCCGCGTGACGCCGTAGAGATAGAGCGTGCTCACCGCTCGGTGTTCCCGCGGCGACGCGAGCCTTCGCGCTCCTCCTCGTCGTCGCCACCACGGTCGCCGAGACCGATCTTCTCCTTGATCGCGTCCATGCCGCCTTCGACGGCGCCCTTGCTCTTCGACTCGGCCGCCTCCTCCTCGCCCTTCTCGAACAGTTCCGGAACGCTCTTCGACTCGTCGGCGGCCCGGAGGTCGAGCCGGTTGACCGCTTCGGCGAAGCGGAGGTACGTGTCGACGCTCGCGACGACGACTCGGAGGTCGATGGTCAGCAGCTCGATCCCGACGAGCGAAACGCGGACGTACGCGTCGATCACCAGCCCGCGGTCGAGCAGGATCTCGAGCACGTCGGCGAGCCCGCTCGACCTCGGGGCGCGTGTGATGTAGCCCGCTGAGGACTCTCGTTGCATTACCGCCACGGTCGTTTCTCCTTTCCGATTTGATCGCGATGTGGAGGGGCGATCAGCTTCGGCAGCCTCACGTTGCCCCCGCAAAAGCTGCGCAAACGCGGCTCAAGCGACCTGCCCGAGACCGAGCTGCTCCGCCAGCCCCAGGTAGTCCCAGCTCGACCATTCCTCCGCAATGCATCCACGGGCCACGCGGAGGATCACGAGGCCCTCGATCTCTCCTTCGCGCGCCGTCTCGCGGTGGCGGGCGCGCATCCGGATCCTCGCGGCGACGCGGCCGTCGTCTCGCAGGAGGTCGCAGACCTCGAACTCCGTCCACTCGAACGCGGCGGCATGGCTCTCGAGCCGGCCGACGAGAGCGTCCACGTCGCGCTCCTCGGTGCCGGCGAGGGCGTGGACGTGCCCGCGATAGTCCCGTGCGAGCAGCTCCCGGAGAGCCTCGGCGTCACCATGCTCCCAGGCGCCGTAGTACCGCTCGACGAGCAGGCGAGGGTCGTCGCGGCGGCGTCTGAGCGAGACCGCGAGGCCCAGCGCCGACGCGACCGCAAGCAGGGTCCCGGTCGTGCGGCTCATGTGTCGGGCGTGATCCGCTCCGGTGGCAGGACAAGCTCCTTCTCGCCGTCGAAGACGGCGTCGAGGTAGACGCGCACGGCACGGCGGCGTGCGTCGACGCCGACGATCGTGCCGGCCGCAGAGGCGCCCTTGCCGGCGAAGACGCCGAGCATCGGGAGTCCCGCCAAGTCGACCCGGACCCGCTGGCCGGGCATGAACGGGGCCGCGCCTGCATAAGCGACCGGCGCGGGGGTCGGCCTCGGCGGTGGAGCCCAGTCGAGCTCGGCGCTCCAGTCGAGCTCGTCGTTGCTGTCGGGCGCCGGGCGCTCGTCGCGGCGGCTGCTGACCTCCTGCCGCTCCTCGCGCTCCTGCGGGGAGCCGTCGTCCTTCGGCACGCGTGAGTCGGCGAGCTTCTGCAGCTCGTCCTTTGTCAGGTGCTTGCCGAGGGCCTCCATGAGGACGTCCTTCGTACGCGAGGCGAGCCGCCGCACGAGCTGCTCCTTCGTCGCCTCGCCGTCGTCGTCGAGGACCTCGGCGAGCTCGTCCTTCTTCAGCTTGGAGCCGAGCAGCTTGACGAGATCGTCCTTGGTGAGATGGGACGCGAGCTCGTTGACGAGCTCGTCCTTCGTCGGGGTCGCCACCTCAGCTCCGCTCCAGAGCCCGGATCAGCTCTTCCTTCGTCATCTCGGAGCGGCCGGGAACGTCGGCCACCTGCGCTCGCCGGTACAGCTCCTCCTTTGTCAGGTCCGCGAGCTGGGCGTTCCTACGCCGCGGAACGATGACGTAGCGCACCGCGATCGCCGCCGCGAATGCCGCGAGCACCCACCCGATTAAGAGACGTTTCATCTCGACCTCCGTCTCGCCCGCGCGCCAATGCTCCCCGCGACCGCGCCCGGCGAAACCCGCGCAGAGCCGCATGTTCCATACCCGAGTACGTTGGACGAAGTGCAGCGAAGCGGGCAAAACGAAAGCCGCGGATTTGCGGGGCTTTCGTGAAAGCCCTCCGACGGACTCGAACCGTCGACCGCTCCTTACCATGCGATCCAGACGCGACCGGTGGCAGCCCCTGGCAACGGTTTCGGGCCAGATCGAGCCGTTTTTGCTGGGTTTCGGCAAGTCGAAGTTTGCGACCGGTTGCGCCTCCTCTGTGAATGTGCTCGTCGCGCCGGCGATCGTGCTCTCAACGGTCGTGCTCTTGGCGACCGGCGTGGCGCTGCTCGCGCTACGACAACCTGTCGGGTTCGGTCGGCGTCGACGCGCGGTAGATCCGAATGCCGCTCATGGTGCGCGTCACCGGGAAACGGTTGGACGCGTGCGGACGGGGATCACGGCAAGCGTGTTTCGACACTGTCTGGTTCGCGTGCCGACCCGTCCGGCGTGGGTGACGCGAGCCGCTCGGCGCGCTCTTCCAGCATGAACGTCCAGAGGGCGGTCATCGCGATGTAAGTCGAGAAGAAGATGGGTTCTGTTCGCACCTCCGAGACGACCGGCGACGAGATCGTCGCGATGATCACCGGCCTGCGGTGAGCGCCGGCCGCGCAGCCGGCCGGCGCTGGACCCCCCAACACGCGTTCCGATCCCCGGCCGCAGCCGGCCGCCGCCCGCGTGGCGGCGGCCGGCGGGGGGGAGCTATGAAGTGGGCTCGGGCTTGATGATCCCGAACATGGCGCCTTGCGGGTCGCGGAGGACGGCGAGGCGACCCACCTTGGGGACGTCCATCGGCTCCATCAGCGCGGCGCCGCCGAGCTCCTTTGCTTGCACCGTCGTCGCGTCGGGGTCGTCGACCGCGACGTACGGCTGCCAGTGCGGCTGCGTCGAGTCGTCGGGAAGGGTCATCAGTCCGGCGATGCCGGTCTCGCCGCGGTTGAAGATCCTGTAGCCGCCGTAGTCAGGCCCCATATCGCTGGTTGTCCAGCCGAAGACCTCGCCGTAGAAGCGCTGCGCGTCGTCGGCGTCGGTCGTTCCGAGCTCGTCCCACACGAAGACGCCCTGTGCGGCGGGCCCTTCGTCCTCCGGCTCGTACGCGCTGACGTAGGCCCCCTGCGGGTCGGTAATGATCGCGATGCGTCCGACCTCGCCCATCTCGAATGGACCGGCCGCGAGCTTGCCGCCTGCGCTCTTCGCCTTCTCGATCGTCTCGTCCAGGTTCTGGACCCGGACGTGACTCAGCCAGTGCGGTGGCGGCGCTCCTTCCATGGCCTTGCTGAAGCCTCCGTGGCTCTGTCCGCCTGACGAGATCATCGTGTAGTCGGCCTCGCCGGGCTTGAACACCTCCGTGTCCCAGCCGAACAGCTGCGTGTAGAAGTCCTGCGCCTGCTTGGGATCGGACGAGACCTGCTCGTGCCAGACGAACTTGCCGACCGTCGATGCGACTGTACTCACCTGTTCGACCTCCTTGGTAGCTGTCTGTCGTTCACGCGTCCGGAACATTCTCAGTTCCGAGAGTAAGACTCCGACCGAACCCGCAGATCATCGCTCATGAGGCAGGGTCACGCTGCCGGCCCGTTCAGCTCTGCCGCGGTTTGGTCCTCGTCGAACATGTTCAGCGGCCAATCGCGGACGGTGTCACTCTGCAGATGCGGGTCGTGGGCTCCGAAACACCGCGCTCCGCCCGGTCTGTACGGCTGCTCGTCGCCTGGGGTTCGCGGAGCCGAGCCTCGCCGCCATCAAGCGTCCCCTAGGTGAACGACGGCAGCCGCTCGGCGATCTGCACCGCGTTGAGCGCCGCCCCCTTGCGCAGGTTGTCGTTGGACACGAACAGCGACAATCCCCGCCCGCCGTCGATGGTGTCGTCACTACGGATCCGGCCGACGTAGGAGGGGTCGGCGCCCGCGGCCATCAACGGGGTCGGGATATCGACCACCTCGACGCCCGGCGAGCTGCGGAGGAGGTCAGTCGCCCGCTCAGGGTTGATCGGCCGCGCGAACTCGGCGTTGATCGCCATCGAGTGGCCGGTGAACACGGGGACTCGGACGCACGTGGACGAGACCGCTAGGTCGGGGATGCCGAGGATCTTGCGGCTCTCATTGCGCATCTTCTGCTCTTCGTCGGTCTCGCCGCGGCCGTCGTCGACGATCGAACCGGCCAGCGGCACGACGTTGAACGCAATCGTCGTCGGGAATTTCTGCGCGGCGGGAAACTCGACGGCTCGACCGTCGAAGGTGAGCGCCGACGCACGATCGCCCACCGTGCGCAGCTGCTGGTCGAGCTCGTCGACGCCCTCACCACCGGCGCCGGACACGGCCTGGTAGGTGTTGACGACGATGCGGCGGAGCTCGGCCTCGCGATGCAACGGCGCGAGGACGGCCATGAACGCCATCGTCGTGCAGTTGGGATTAGCGACGATGCCCTTGGGGATGTCGGCGAGCGCATGGTCGTTCACGTCGGCAACCACAAGCGGGACGGCCGGATCCATTCGCCACGTGGATGAGTTGTCGATCACGATCACCCCGGCCTCGGCGACCGCCGGCGCGAGCTCCTTCGACGCGTACTTGCCCATCGAGAACAACGCAAGGTCGAGACCCGAGTAGTCGGCCGCAGATGCATCCTCGATGACGATCTCGTCGTCGCCCCACAGAAGTCGGCGCCCCGCCGATCGAGCGGAGGCGAAGTAACGCACCTCGTCAGCCGGAAACCGGCGCTCGACCAGTAGTCGCCGCATGACTCCACCGACCTGACCGGTCGCCCCGAACACACCAACGCGCATGGCTGACAAGCCTAACGGCGGCTACGTGGGGCGATCCACAAAGCATCCGTGTGGGGTGCCAAACTCGTCCCCCTACGAGGATAGGGTGCCCTGGAGGGCGAGCGCGAGCTGGGAGCGTGACTCGAGTCCGAGCTTGCGGAAGATGTGGCCGAGGTGCGTCTCGACTGTCTTTTGGGTTACGAAGAGACGTTGGGCGATCTCGCGATTCGTCTCACCTTCGGCCGCGAGTCCCGCCACACGAAGCTCGCTCGGAGTCAGCGAGTCGCGACCGCTGACCGAGAGACGGCGTGGACGGGCGCCGGTCGCGACGAGTTCTGCAAGCGCGCGTTCCTGCAGCGGGCGGGCGCCACAACGGCCGGCGAAATCGAGACCTTCCTGCAAGAGCTGCCGTGCCTCGGCACGCTGGTTGGCGCGGCGGAGCGCCGCACCGAGCTCGATGGTCGACCGTGCTCGCTCGAGCTGAGCCGGCGAGTCGTGAATCGCCTCGACAGCCTCGTGCAGTAATGCGAGCCCCGCCTTGCCGCCGACCACGAGCCCCTGGACGCGGAGGGCTTGCGCCAGCGCGCGGGGAGCTCCCCATTCGCGGGCGAGGACGGTCTCCTCGTCCGCGAGCCTTCTGGCCTCCTCGACCTCACCGAGCGTGTGCAGACCCAGGGCTGCAGGGGAACGCCACGCGAGAATCGCCGGGTTGCGACCGCCGAGCGCCTCGTAACGGCGGCCGAGCTCGAGCAGGTCGTCGACCCCTTCGCGAACGCGACCCCGTTCGATCTTGCTCTGGCCGCGGCCCAGCAGAGCCTCGTGAACGCGGCCCTGATCGGGCAGCTCGCCCGCGAGTCCGCCCCGTGCGAGTGCCTCTTCCGCGGCCTCGAGCTCACCGCGCTCGAGGAGCGCCTGGATCAGGTATCCGTACGCCCAGCGGCGGGCGGGATCGTGACCGTGAAGCTCAGCCGCCTCGATCGCGCTCCAGGCCTCGGCGACGGCCTGGGCGAGCGTGCCCCGCAGCAGATAGAGGTGTGACCGGAAGCAACACCCCACTGCAACAAGGAAGAGCGAGCCGGCGGCGTGCCCGGCCTCGGCGAGTTCCGACACCGTGCGCTCGGCTTCGTCGAGCAAGTCGGCGGCCATCAACACATCGGCAGCCGGGACGTGGGTGACGCTCTGAATGTCATCAGCCCAGGACGGTGGCGCCAGAGCGCGTCGGGCGCGCTCGACGACGGCTGCCCGCGCGGCGCCCCCTCTCGCGTCGTGGTAGGCGCTCAACGCCAAAAGAACCCGACCGCCGATGTTGTCGGGCGGCGCGTCCGAGTCGAAGCTGCGCAGTCGCTCATGGGCGAGCTCGCTCCATGGCGAGTTGTAGACGGCGATGAGGAGCAGCATCCCCTCGAGGCGCGCCGAGATCTCCGAGTCGAGCGACGGCTCGGCGAGCGCCCTCTCCAGCACCTCGACGGAAGCGGCGAGCTCGTCGCTGAAGTAGAGCGCACGGGCGAGAGCAAGCGCTGTCTGTGCGCGGCGCGCCGGGTCGTCCATCACCTCGAGTGCTTCGCGCAGGTGGGCGGCGGCGCTCGCGCCGTGGACGAACTGCTCCGCGGTGCCGAGCTCGAGCAGCACCTCCACGAGCTCCGGGCCGGGTGGCGGCTCGTCGAGAGCGCGCCGCAGGTAGGTGACCGCGACCTCGGCTGCTCCGTCGGCGAGCGACCGCTGCGCCGCGGCCCGCAGGGTCGCGACCGCGTGCGGGTCTCCGGCCGGCGGGCTTGCCAGCACGTGGGCGGCGACCTTCTCGGGCGCGTGGCCTGAGCTGGCGAGGAGACGGGCAGCGCGAGCGTGGGCGGCCCGTTGCGGTCCGATCCCGAGTCCCGCATAGACGGCGGCACGAACGACCGGATGGATGAACTCGATCTCCTGGCCGGGCGAGAGAATGTCGGCTCGTGCCAGGGGGTCTCGGGCCCGATCTCCAGGACGGCCGCGGCGTTGCGAGCCGTCGGTCCGATTCCCTCTGCCTCGAGCGCCCGGGTGAGCTCCATGATGAGAAGGGGATTCCCGCCGGTCGCGATGTGGCAGGCGGCGCAGAACTCCGACTCCGCCGAAGCGAGCTCCTCGCGCACGAGCGCAGCAGTTGCCTCCCCGCTCAGCGAGCGCAGCCGGATCACCCGCGTGGCGGGTTCCTCGACGAGCGAGTCCAGCAACACGGTGTCGTTGCCTGGCTCGTCAGGGCGAACTCCGGCCAGGACGAGAACCGGCAGCCCTTCAAGCCGTCGCGCGAGGAAGCTGAAAAAGCGAGCAGACGGCTGGTCGCACCAATGAAGATCGTCGACTCCGAGGAAGAGGGGCTGTCTCGCCGCAAGGTTCGCAGTCAGCCAATAGAGTCCGTGCAGGATCGGGAACGAGGCGCCGACGCCGTCGACGTCCCTCTCGACCATCGCATCTCCCGCCGTGAGCAGTTGACCCGCCGGCCGTGCCGCGCCGGCGAGCAGTTCGGCGCGCTCAGCGGGCTCGACGCCGACGAGGGCTTGCTCGAATAGCTGTCGTACGACGCCGTAGGAGAACTCGCGCTCGAGTTCGCCGCCGCGGGCGCTGAGAGGCCGCATGCCGGCTTCGGTCGCCCGATCCCGTGCCGCTGCCATGAGGCGGGTCTTGCCGATGCCGGGCACGCCTTCGATCAGGACGAGACGGCCGTCCGCCGCGACCGCCGGCTCGATCAGCCCCTCGATCTCCGAGAGCTCGGCATCACGCTCGAGCAGCGCACCCGCAACCTGTACCACAGGCGAAGTCTACGACCGGCCGATGGCCCCGACCTCCAAACATCAGGGGGTATCTCGGGGTGGCCCCCCGTCGCGAAATCAGGCGCGCAAGCGGGATCCTGGACGCACGGAACTGATCAACCAGCATCCTCGAATCCAAAGGAGAATCAGATGTCCGTCGCCGCACTTGAACTCGATGCCGTAACCGAGCACCCCGCCAGCCAGTACGTGCTCAGGGTCAATTTCGAGGCGCCGGACGGCCGGCGCTGGTCGGCGCTCGGCGGTGGCGCCACCTTCGCGGATGCCATCGGCTTCGCGCGTGACAGCTGCCCCACGGGCATCGCCTGGCAGCCCGTCGACTGGAACGACCTCTACGGCGACTAGCGCACGGTTGCCCAGGTGACGGTGCCGCGATCGCGAGAGGAAGGAGAGACTCGAATGACGCTTATCACGACCGAGACAAGCGGTGTCGACCTGCTGCGCGCGCGCTGCGCGGGGACGGTCGTCGCACCCGAGGACGATGCCTGGGACGAGGCCCGCCGGGCGTGGCAGCTCCGCTTCGACCAGCAGCCGGCTGCAGTCGTCTACCCCTCCGACGCCGGCGACGTCGCCGCCGCGGTGCGGTTCGCCCGCGAGGCCGGGCTGCGCGTGGCCGTGCAGGGTACGGGACACAACGCCCCCGCCTACGGCCGGCTGGCCGACGACACCCTGCTCGTCCGCACCTCGGCGATGCAGGAAGTCGAGATCGACCCGGCCACCAGGCGCGCGCGGGTGCAGGCCGGAGCATTGTGGGAGCAGGCGGTCGCGCCGGCCTCACCGATGGGGCTGGCGGCCCTGCACGGATCCTCTCCGGATGTGGGCATTGTCGGCTACTCGCTCGGCAGCGGCGTCGGCTGGCTCGCCCGCAAGTACGGGCTGGCCTGCAACTCGCTGACCGCGGTCGAGCTCGTCACCGCCGACGGCGACCACGTCCGAACTGACGCCGAGCACGAGCCGGAGCTGTTCTGGGCGCTACGCGGCGGCGGCGGCAACTTCGGCGCCGTCACCGCGCTCGAGTTCGCGCTCTACCCGGTCGAGAACGTCTACGCCGGCTGGCTGATCTGGCCCTGGGAGGAATCCGGGCGGGTTCTGCACCGCTGGGCTGAGTGGGTCGAGACCGTCCCCGACGAAGTCACCTCGGTGGTAAGGATCCTCCAGCTCCCGCCGCTGCCGATCATCCCCGAGCCGATCCGCGGCCGCCAGATCGTCGTCGTCGAGGCCGCCTACCTCGGTGACGAGAGCGGCGGGGCGGAGCTGTTGCGCCCGCTGCGTGAGCTCGCGCCCGAGATCGACACCTTCGCCACCGTGCCCCCGGCCGGGCTCGTCCGGCTGCATGCAGACCCGGAGGGCCCGACCCCCGCCGTCGTCGCACACGCGCTCACCAACGAGCTCCCAGAAACGGCGGTCGACGCCTTTCTCGGAACCGCCGGGCCCGGCTCTGGGTCCCCGCTCGTCTCCGCCGAGATCCGCCACCTCGGCGGCGCCCTCGGCACCGCCGAAACCGGCGCCGGCGCACTCTCGCACATCGACGCCGCCTTCATGACGATCGCCGTCGGCATGCCGATGGACGACGAGGCCGCAGCCGCCTGCGAGCGGCAAATGTCCGCAGTCACGAACGCTCTCGCGCCCTGGGGGTCGGGTCGTAGCTACCTCAACCTCGCCGAACGCCCGACGGATACCCGCACGGCCTACACGGCGGATACGCACGGGAGGCTCCACGCGATCAGGACCCGTGTCGACCCGGACGGCGTCTTTCGCGCCAACCACGAAATCCGGGCGGCCACCTAGACACGGTCCGAGGAATGCGCGTCATAGCGCCATGCGCTCACGACAAACGTCGATCGATCGGAGACACGCAGTGAGGCTGGAAGGCATCCACCATGTGACGGCGATCACCGCGAACGCCCCGGGCAACGTCGACTTCTACGGCCGTGTGCTCGGGCTGCGGCTGGTCAAGAAGACGGTCAACCAGGACGACCCGACGATCTTCCAGCTCTTCTACGCCGCCGAGGCGGGAAGCCCGGGCAGCGAGCTCACCTTCCTCGAGTACCCCGACGCGCGGCCGGGGCGCCCCGGAGCGGGGATGGTGCACCGGGTCTCCTTCCGCGTCGCGTCGGCGGAGGCGCTCGGCTTCTGGGAGGAGCGACTCGCCGGGGAGGGAACCGAGTCACGCCACGAGCGCGGAACCCTGTGCTTCGCGGACCCGGAGGGCCTCGGACTCGAGCTCCTCGTCGCCAACACCTCCGACGAGCCGCTCGTTTCCCAGCATGCGGAGATCCCCGCCGACCTCGCCCTGCAAGGCCTCGCCGGCGTCCGCGCCTACGGCACCGACCCCGCATGGAGCCGCGCATTCCTCGAGGCGACGCTCGGCTTCGCGCCACAGGGGGACGGCTGGGAGGTGCGCGGCGAGCGCCGTAGCGCCCGCTACATCATCGACCCCACTCCCTCGAAACCCGGTGTCCGGGGCGCAGGGACAGGGCACCACGTCGCCTGGGCCTCGACGATCGAAGAGCACAACGGCTGGCATGAGCGAGCTGCGCGGGCGGGGTCGCGACCGACACCCGTCATGGATCGCTTCTACTTCCGCTCGATCTACTTCCGCGAACCGAGCGGCGTCCTCTTCGAGATCGCCACCATCGGCCCCGGCGTCGGCGTCGACGAGCCCCTCGAGCCTCTCGGCGAGCGCCTCTCGCTGCCGCCCGCCTACGAGCGTGACCAAGCTGCTGCCGTCGCGGCCGGGGAAACGATCTCGTCAGCGCGGATCCAGGCGATCACCACCTGTACGCGACGATGATGAACTTCCTGTGGATGAAGATGACGATCTCCCTGGACTCGATTTCGAGTTGTTGTCCCAGTTCGATGACGCGCGTACGGACGCCGCTCTGCACGCTGACCACGTCCTCGTCGCGCAGACGTTCGAGTATCGGCTGCGCGTGCGCCTCGACCTCGTCGGGATCCAGGATCCGTGCTTGGTGACGATCGATCATCGGCTCCTCCTTAGCTCGCGTATGACGGCAACGGCGGTACGGAACCGGCCCGTCGTCGAGGCCGGCCGCGAGGGCGTTCGAAGAGCAGGCAGCGATCGCTCAGCTGCTCCGCGAGGGCCCAGGCGCACGTCGATGTGACCGGCAGGTAAAGAGTCAGAACCTCGTCGAAGCCGGGCAATTCCTCGGACTGCTCGAGCGCGGACGCTTCGACCGCAAAGAAGCCGAACCTGCCGTCGTGCTTCTGATGGTCGACGAGGAACGAGATCCCCTCCTCGATCCGGCCCGACCTTCGCATCCGCAAGTACCGGCTCGTTCGCAGCAGCATCGCGGCCGTGTCGAGATCGTAGGAGCGGAGTGACTGCAGGAAGACGACGGGAAGGGCACGGCGGAGTCCCTCGAACTGCGGCCACGGCGCCTCGATCCGTTGGGCGCCGAAGTGCGACGCCGCGGCGACCGACGAGCATGCCGCGCGGACGACGTCCGGACCGCCGCGAAGCAGAGAGTCGAGGTCCGGCTCGTCAGCGGCCGGAACAATCGCGGCCGCACGTATCCCCGGGTATCCGAGCTGGTAGAGCATTGCCGCGACGCCGGCGTGCCCGGCCGGAATCTGCGCCAGTGACCCAAGGGCTTCGGCGATCGAATCCGCGAACGTGCGCAGCGCTGCAGGCTGGGTTCGCTCACGCTCGAAGATACGAAGGCAGACGAGGAGCAGCTTCGGGTCGTAGCCGTAGGGATCGAAGCTTCCCGCCTCGAGCTCGTCGTCGAGCTTCTCGAGCGCAGCGTCGAGCAGCGGACGGAGCTCCGCGGGTGCGTCGTCCCCGAGCGCGCGGGTGCACACCCACACGCCGAACAGGCTCTGCAACGCGTGCCGGAGCGAGGCAGACGGGTGCGCGCCCGCCGTTCCGAGCCAGGCGCGGCTGCGCCGCAAGGCGTCGGTGAGCTCGACCGCATCACGCATCGGCATGCGAAGACGGCGGTGGACAAAGCGCGCCGACGAGCGCGCCGACGAGTGTGGGGTGGTAGCACTCCTTGAACGCGTAGTCGCGCCGCTCCTCTTCGTCTTTCGCGTCGGCTTCGGCCGCGTCGTAGCCGGGGCCCGGCACCGCTCCGTCGGGGAACTGGGCGTCGCGCAGCGCTTGCCAGCCGCAGCGATAGAAGTCGGACGGCGTGTCGCCGAGAAAGTGCGCGGCGAGGAGCAGCTCGCCGACGAGATCCCAGTGGCGCGCGAAGACGTACATCCCCAGCAGGTCGTCGATCGTTCGTCGGGTTCGCCGGACGGCGGTCTCCGAGAGTCCGCGGACGGAGGAGCAGCCCCAGTCGCTCAGGTAGAAGACGTCGTGCGTGATGCTGTACGCGTCGTGCTCGGTGGCACGGACGAGCGTCATGGGCTGGACAAGGATCGTGCGAGCGGCGAGAGCGCGCAGCGAGGGCAGCCTATGACGCAAGCCCGCGGCGTCGAGCACCTGTCGTACCTCGAGGACGCGATGCGCGGAGCGCTCGGAAACCTGCACGGTCGAGCAGTCGACGAAGCGCTGCATCCGCCGGTGCTCCCACGGATCGTCGGTCCGGCCGCCCTCGTGTAGCACCGTGTAAAGCAGGGCGTAGGCGACGAAGAGGTCGTCGAGGCGCATGAGCCGCTCACGGAACGGGTCGACTGCGAACACCGCGGCGATGTAGTCGAGCATTCGCTCGAGCTGCGCGTGCGCAGCCATTCGCGGCTCCCGTCTAAGGCGCCAGACGAGCAGGGCGAGCTCGATGAAGGCCTTGTGCTTCTCCGCGTCCTCCCGCTCGCCCGCGCTGCCGAGTGGGTTGAAACGACCGAGATTGGAGCCGAGCCACTGCAACGCGCCGTCTGCGAGCGGGTCTTCCGATCGCGTGCGTCGACGTAACCGTCGCGGCGCCTCTAGGAGGATGTCCTCCCGCACCTTCGTCGTGACTGCTGCTAGTCGACCCTGCGGATCAGGACGAACCACTTGTAGGCGAGGATCCTCCACCTGGCGGCTGGCTCGGGAGCGACGCGCACAAGCGCTTCCCTGACCGACGGCTCGAGGCTGACCACGCCTTCATCACGCAACTCGCCCGGGACCTCATCGGGACGGCTGGGCGCTTCGACAGCTGGACCGGTTGCCATTTCTGCGTCTCCTCCAAACTCGGGATGGATAAGGGCCGCAGGCGTCCTATCAAACAAACATGTTGCGAACGAGTCAAGGAGCTGACTGCCGGTCCCCGTTCGTGGTGGCGTTGTCAGAGGCCCGGCTTGAAGACCATGTCCCAGGTGGCTACGACGAGGAGAAGAAGGATCGCGCGCATTGCCCACGACCACCGGCGCAGCTGGCGCGCCGCCTCGGTTTGGTCGTCGGCGTCGGCAGCTCGCTGAGCTCCGATCGCGGTGCGGAGCAGATCCTCATCGGGGCGCCTTCCGGTAGCGCCGCGTTCGGCAGATCGGCGTCAGGAACGGGAAAAAGGCCCCGCTCAGGCGAGGCCCCCCGGGCGAGGGCGCTGGCGTAGCACGGGAGAGAAGTCGAGTCCTGCGCCGACCGCCGCGTTGGTCACCCTCGTGCGAGCGTCGGCGTGGGGGCGGGCGCTTCTGCGCGCGCCCACGTGCGGAGCAGCGATTGGGCGAGCCGGTCGGGCTCGATCCGGTGCGGCGGGTCGAAATGGTGGCGCTGCTCGAAGATCTCGAGCGTGAAGTCGGGGAAGACGTCGGCGAGCCGCTTGGCGATCTCGCCGTACTGGTCCGGGTTGCTGAGCCCTGCGAGGGCGAAGTAGCTGCTGGAAGCGGCGCAGGGCTTCGCGGTCGAGCGCGTAGGTCTTGAACGTATTCATGAAGGCGCGGATCCCGGCCGGCCGCTTCGCCATCCACGGTGGCGTCGGTCCTTCCGGCGGTGGCGGCGGCGCGACACCGGCGCGGAGGCCGAGCCGGGTGAACCCCGCCATGAACTGTTCGGGCGGCAGCGACTCGAGCTGCTCGTACTGCTTCCAGAGCTCCTGCTCCTTGGCGCCGAGGTTCCAGTTGCCGGCCCAGGCGGGCTCGAGCAGGGCGAGGCTGAGCAGCCGTTTCGGGGCGCGGGCGGCGACTGCGAGCGCGGATGCGCCGCCGCCTGAGTAGCCGACGAGGTGAAACCGGTTCCAGCCGACGCGATCGGCCTCGCGGATGACACCGGCGACCTCGCTGTCGAGGCTGTAGTCGGCCGACGGCGCGTCTGCCGCGTAGACCTCGAGGTCTTTCGCGACCGCATCGACGCCGTCGCCGAGGACGCCGATCAAGGCGCCGTAGGCTAGCTCGGCGGGTAGGACGCTGCCGGGTAGCAAGAGAACGCGGTAGCGCGGCTCGGTGCTGGGCGTGGTGGTGGCGCTCATCGGTTCCTCCTCGTTCGGATGCGAAGGAGCATGTGGGAGGGGCCTCGTCGCCGCATCGGCAGACCTACCCATCTTTCAGCTCAGCCGGCGAGCAGGCCGTGCTCGAGCGCATAGATCGCCGCCGCGGCGCGGGTGGAGACGCCGATCTTGCCGTACACATCTTGGACGTGATGCTCCGCGGTGCGGGGCGAGACCGTCAGCCGCTCCGCGATCTCGCGGTTGGAAAGCCCGCGCGCGAGCAGCCGCAGCACCTCGACCTGTCGCTCGGTCAGCCCAGCCGGCCAGGGTCGTCGCCGCGGCTGACGGCGCCCGACGGCGGCGAGCACCGCGCCGACACAGTCCGGGTCGAGCCGGCCTGCCTTGGCCTCCGCACGCAGCGTGGCGGCGGCAGCGTCGTCCTCGAGCCGCTTCCCATGCGGCCGCTCCTGCGTCAACGCGACGAACACGTCGGTCGCAGCGAGCAGCCGCGCCTCGGGCGGGAGCGCATTACCGTGTAGGCGCCGGTGGTAGCCGGAGCCGTCCTGGCGCTCATGGTGGACGGTTATCAATTCGGCGACCGGCTGCAAAGGCTGCGAGCGCGCGAGGATTCGCTCCCCGTGATAGGCGTGCAGGCGAACCTGCTCCCACTCGAGCGCGCCGAGCTGCCCTGCCCTCGCCCAGATCCCAGACGAGACGGCGATCCGGCCGATGTCGTGCAGGTAGCCGGCGCGGCGCACCAGCGCCGCCGCGCCGCCAAGACCGGCCTGCACCGCAGCCCTCTCGGCCAGCTCCGCCACTCCGCGCGCGTGTCCGTGGAAGAACGGCGCCTTCAGGTCAGCGAGGTCGCCGAAGGCGGCCGCGACGCCGTCGAGGTCGCGCTCCCCAACCAGCCGCCTCGGCTCCGGCTCCAGCGCCAACGCCTCGGCCAGCAGGTCGCGATCGGTCTCGGCAGGCAAAAGCTGCTCGGCATCCACGGCCAAGGCAGCGACGATCGATGGATCAAGCGTGCGACCCGAGCGGCTGCGCAGGACGGAGGTCGTGAGCTGCGCCCCGCCGAGGTCCGAAAAGACGATCGCGACCGAGGCCACCTGCACGATCCGGGTCGGGAGCGCGATCTCCTCCCCCGTAGCCGCTGGGGCACGCCCTTGCCGTTCCACCACTCGAACATCTCCAGCAGCGCCTGCTGCGTGGAGGCCGGCAGCCCCAGCCGGCTCGCTGTCGCCGACGCCACCTCACAGTCCGCTCGCTGGGCCAACTCGCCAATCCGCTGCCCCCGCACCATCATCACCGACAACAGCCGCACCCGCTCGGCACGCGTACGGCCCCGGGCGACCTCGGGGATGTACATCCTCAGCACATCAGCCGGACGGCTGAAATCGGTCCTCGAGCCGGCGCGGTGAGCGACAAGGTCGTCGCCAAACGCCGCCGCCAGATCGAACGCATCGCCCGTACAGCCCACATGCTGAAGAAGGCCTGCGTAGTAGACATCCGCGGCCCCCGCAGCAGGAAGGTCGAGTCGCTCGGCGAGGCGGGTCGCGAGCACGCACACGCGTAGCGCCTGATCCGGCGGCCCACCCATGCCAAGATCCGAGGCGAGCGAAAGCCCCGCCAGCACCTCCGCCAGACGAAAAGAGCCCATGGGCGCCACCTATTTAACGGGCGCGGAGCGTCGCCTGGGCCTGCATCAACAGGCGTGCGCTTCAACTTCGGCTTCGTGCGGCGTTCTCTCGGCCGAGCGGCTGATCATCGAGGTGGACGCGGAACCGCAGATGGGTCGCGAACGGCGACTCGATCACTGCAGTGCGCTCGAACTTGATGTCGGTCCGCGAGATCCCGTCGAACAGACGCTTGCCTGCGCCGAGCAGCACCGGTGCGATCGTCAGCGTGAATTCGTCCACCAGCCCCGCCGCCAGATACTGGCGAAGCAGGTCGGCGCCGCCCATGACGATGACGTCCTTGCCGGCGGCGGCCGCCCGAGCCCGCTCCAACGCGTCGGCGATGCCGCCCGTGACGAACTCGAAGCTCGTGTTCCCCTTCACGACGGCTTCGCGCCGCCGGTGTGTGACGACGAAGACTGGGACGCCGAACCCGGGGTCGTCGCCCCATCCGTTGACCACGTCGTGCATCGTGCGGCCGACGATCCAGGCGCCTCCGGCGGCGAAGACCGCGTCGAGGTAGTCCTTGTCGACGCCGACCGCCGAGCCGCGCGGCTCATCGTAGGTCCACGGGCCGCCGAAGACCCAGTGGTGCAGCCGCTCGCCACCGGCGCCGAGGCCCGCTCCAACGCGGTCGTTGGGGCCGGTGATGTATCCGTCCAGTGACATCGTGATGCCCGCAATCACCTTCGCCATGCCGTTGCCTCCATGGTTGTGCGTTGGCCGAGCTCGGCGGACAGATCTATTCGATCGGCTCGACGATCGTCAGCGAGTTCCCGCCGGGGTCGCGAAGCCTGAACATCGGCGGAACGGGGTGGCCCCAGCGCGCGATCTCCGCGTCGACGTCGACGCCGGCGGCCTTCAGCGCGGCGTGGTCGGCCTCGATGTCGCTGGTCGAGATGACGATGCCGGTGTCGACGGCCGTCGCGCCGCCCTCCATCGGTGGCGCGATCGCGATCGCGGTCGATCCTCCTGCGGGCGCGACCTCGATCCAGCGCATCTTGCCGTCGGCGAACGTCTCGTCGGAGCGCAGCTCGAACCCGAGCGTGTCGACGTAGAACTCGAGCGCGCGATCCTGGTCGGCGGCCGGAACGGCGACACGGCCGATCTCGGTGATGTGCAACTTTGCGGACATCTCGTCTCCTTTGGTTCGTCGGTATGTCACAGCTCAGACCGCCGGCCAGGGCGAAACTCATCGCTCGAGCGCGCAATTCGAGGAGCACGCGACATAGTCATTCGGCCGCGGCTGTCTCGGCCGCGAGTCCAGCGGGGCGGGGGCACAATCTCTGCGTGTGTGGCGAGAGGCCGGGGGTTCGGCGCTCATGGCTAACCAACGATCAGCGCCAGAGTGTGTCGACGTCGACGATGACCTGCTCGTGGATCTGCGCGCCGACGAGTGGCGGCGGTGACTCGTCCCGTTGCACGAGTTCGCAGAGCGACTGGACATCGTCGGTCAGGAAGCGCGACGTTTTGCCGAAGCCGCCGGCGTCGTCGATGCCGCGAGGGCGATGGAAGTACCGCACGGGAACGTAGATGGTCAGTCCGCGCCGCGCCCGTGTGAGCGCGACATAGAGCAGCCGCCGCTCCTCGTCGAGGCCCTCCCGGTTGGAGAGCGCCATGTCGGAGGGGAGGTTGCCGTCGGAGGCGTGGATGACGTGGACGAGATCCCACTCGAGTCCCTTGGCGGAGTGGATCGTGCTCAGGACGAGGTAGTCGTCGTCCAGCTTGGGCGGCCCGGCGAAGTCAGCGCTCGATTGCGGCGGGTCGAGGGCGAGCTCGGCGGCGAACTGCTCCAGCGTGGCCGACTTGGCGGCGAAGTCGCTCAAGAGGTCGAGGTCGTGCAGGCGCGGCTCGGCATCCGGATAGCGACGGCGGATGAAGGGCCTCAGCGCATCGCGGAGCAGCCCCGCTTGCGCACCAGGCGCGGCTTGAGTCGCGGCAGCGGCCAACGCCTCGACGAGGCCGGCGCCATCAGTACGGGCTGCGGCGGGGACGCTCGCGCAGGCCGCCCACTGGTCGGCGAGCATGGCCAGGTTGAGATGGAGGCTGTCGAGGATCTGCCGTGCGACGCGCGGGCCGACGCCCTCGAGCAGCTGCAGGATCCTGAACCAGCTGACCTGATCGGACGGGTTCGCGACCAGCCGCAAGAGGCAGAGGAAGTCCTTGACATGCGCAGCTTCGAGGTAGCGAATGCCGCCGTACTTGACGTAGGGGACGCGGCGGCGGCCGAGCTCGAGCTCCAGCAGATCGGAGTGGTGCGCGGCGCGCATCAGCACCGCCTGTTCGCGCAGGGCGACGCCGCGTTCATGCTCGGCGAGAACGCGCTCGGCGACCGCTGTCGCCTCCTCCGGCTCGTCGCGGCAGAAGACGAGCTGCGGTTTTCGTCCCTCGCCGCGCGCGCTTCGCAGGCGCTTCGGATAGGCCCGTTCGGCCTGCGCGGCGACGGCGTTGGCGACGTCGAGGATCGGCTGGGTCGAGCGGTAGTTGTGCTCGAGCGTTGCGGTGGCTGTGTCGGCAAACAGCATGGGAAAGCGGAGGATGTGTTCGGCGCTCGCGGCGCGAAAGCCGTAGATCGCCTGCAGGTCGTCACCGACGACCGTGAGACCGCGGTCCCCGCGGCGAAGCGCCTGGACGACGTCGACCTGGAGCGCGTTCACGTCCTGGTATTCGTCGATGAGCAGATGGTCGAACATCGCCGCCAAATGCGCGCCCGCGACCTCGTGCTGGGCGAGCGCACGCCAGTAGAGCAGCAGGTCGTCGAGATCGAGCGCCTGGGCGTCGCGCTTGCGCCTGCCGTAGCGGCCGAAGATGCGCCCGAGGTCCTCGGCGTAGGGCTCGCACCACGGGAAGTGCTCCGCCAGTACCTCCGAGAGCGGGCGTTGGGCGTTGACGGTCCGCGAGTAGATGTCGGCCAGCGTCGCCTTGCGCGGGAAGCGCTTGCCCGAATCGGCGTAGCCGAGCTCCTGGCGCACAAGGTCGAGCAGGTCCGCGCCGTCACCGGCGTCGAACACACTCAGGCGCGGCGGCAGCCCTAACGGCTCGGCGTAGAGTCGAATCAAGCGCCAGGCGACCGAGTGGAAGGTGCCACCGACGACCTGGCCCCGCGCGGCGATTCCGGCGCGTTCGAGCAGCGCGCGCGTGCGCGTCAGCATCTCGCGGGCGGCGCGGCGCGTGAAGGTCAGGAGGAGGATCCGCTCGGGCGTGAGGCCCTGCGCGATCAGCCAGGCCACGCGCGCCGACAACGTCGCCGTCTTGCCGCTGCCCGCCCCCGCGAGGATCAGCAGTGGACGGTCGGGCGGCGCCGTCGCCGCCGCCCGTTGCTGCTCATTCAGCTCACCCAGCCATTCGAGCTCACCCGCGCTACCGAACACATGTTCGATGATACGGGAAGCAGCGGCGAGGGGCGGCTTGCTCGGCGTCTTCGCCCGAGACCCCGGAGGGAATGATTGTGCGAGGGTTTCCCGATGGCGTCCAATAGGGCGGCGGCGCGGGAGCGGTTCGACCGCTGGGCTGACAGTTACGAGCGCGACCGTCGTTCGCGGTTCAACGCCAAGCCGCAGCGTGAGGCGCCGGCGGCGCTGGCTCTACAACCGAACGACCGCTTCCTCGACGTCGGTTGTGGCACGGGTGCAGCCGTGCGGGCGGCGGCCGCCGTCGTCGATCGTGCCGTCGGCGTCGACCTCTCACCCGAGATGGTCCGGCGGGCGAAGGAGCCTGGCACCGCTCGCGATCCGCGAGGTGTGGCCTGAGGAGACCGCCCCGGTCCTCCGACCCTACGTCCGGGCAGTGCCCGTCACCCGGCCCTTCGATGCGACCTCGTAAGCTCCGGGCGTGAACCCGCTCCTCCGTGTGGTGCTGCGCGTCCTTGGGATTGGAGCGCTTGTCGCCGGCGGACTCGCGGTCGCGCTTGCCGCCCTTGCCGCGGCGATTCTGCTCGGGCCGCTCCTCTTTTGGCTCGCCTGGAACGTGCTCGACTTCGGGCACGCGCTCGGTCTGCCCGAGCTCGGCTTCTGGGGGATCGTGCTCGCGACGCTGTTCCTCGTCGTCGGCTGGTTGGGCAAGGTCGTGATCACCGGGATTGTCTTCCTCGTCGATCCCTCGTGGTTCCACGGGGGCGCCCGAGTGCACTGGCCCGAGCCGAGCTTTCGTAACTTCGTCGCCGTCGCGCTGCTCGCCGTGCTCGCATCTCGCCCCCATGCCCACACGCATGATCGAAAGCGCCGTGACAAGGGCTGACGACCACCTCGCGCACGATCGGCTCGTCGTCGACCACAAGAATCGTCGACACGGCTCGATTGTCGGCTGGAGAAGCTTGCATACGCCTTAAATCGCCTTAACGGTGCTGACGAGCAGCGATGTGGGCCGTCGTCGAGCGAAGGCGGCATCGCATCGCGCTTCCCGGTCTCCGCGGTCGAGGCCTTCGCCGATTTCACGAACTGTTCAGCGAGCGGCAAGACGAAGGCAAGCTCCTGCCGCCAGTGTGCCGGGAGGAAAGGCAATCCACGAGGAGGAGAAACGCATGCGCTTGTTCACACGTGTCGCTCGGACGATCAGCCTGCTCGCGCTGGCCGCAGCAGGCGTCACGATTGCGGCGGGTAGCGCGTCGGCCACATCCGATGTCGTTGGACACCTGTACGTCAACGACAACACGGCGAGAACGAACACGATCGCCGCCTTCGACCGGCACGCCGACGGCACGCTGACGCCGTTGCGCGGCTCGCCATTCGCGGCGGGTGGCGCCGGGACGGGAGCTGGCATCGGTTCGCAGGGTGCGCTGCAGGTCACGAGCGACGGCAAGTACCTGCTCGCCGTCGACGCCGGCAGCAACCAAATCTCGGTGTTGCGCATCAACTCCGACGGCGAGCTGAGCCCGGTCGGTGGCGGCCCGGTTTCCTCGCGCGGCAGCGAGCCCGTCAGCGTCGCCGTCCACGGAAGCCTGGTCTACGTCGCCAACGCCGGCGACGGCGGCAGTAATTACACCGGCTTCATGCTCAATCCCGGCGGCCACCTGCGGCCGCTCGCGGGCGCGACCGTTCCGCTGCCCAACGGCTCCGCGCCCGGCGATGTCCTGTTCAACGGCGACGGAACCAGGCTCGTCGGAACAAGGGTCGGTACCTCGCTGATCGACAGCTTCACCGTCGGCGGCGACGGCCGGCTAACGGCGGCACCTGGTTCGCCGTTTGCCGCCCAGGGCCCGGGTCCGTTCGGGAGCGAGTTCCGCCCGACCGACGCGACGCAGTTGTTCGTTTCCAACGCGCACGGTGGAGCCGGGAACGGGACGGTCTCGGCCTTCAGCGATGGCAGCGACGGCACGCTGACGTCGATCGGGTCGTCTCCGTTCCCGGACTTCCAGACTGCACCGTGCTGGGTCGAGATCAGCCACGACGGACAAATCCTCTTCACCGTGAACACCGCCAGCAACAGCATCTCCCGCTACGCGATCGCCGCCGACGGCTCGCTCAGCCTGCTCGGCAGCACCTCCCTCGGTGCGGCGAGTGTCGGCGCGGAGGACGCTCGGCTGGGCCCCAACGGCAAGACGCTCTGGGTCGTCGACACCGGCGCGCGCGCCATCAGCGCCTTCGCGGTCGACGGCGGTGACCTGACCGAGCTGCCCTCATCCCCGACAGCACTCCCCGCAGGCTCGGCGCCCTTCGGCATTGTCGTCACCTAGAAAGAACGAACCGTCCGTGCGGAAGCGGGCGCTCCGGCGCCCGCTTCCCTGCGCCCGTCCGGCCTTTGTTCTCTCGCAGTGGCACCCGCGACAACAAGCTTCTCATCGTAGGCCGGTGTCGACTACGCAGTACGAACGTTCAGTCGTGTAGATCACGGCAGGGTAGTCGTCGAGGATCGTGGTCGTCTCGTCGTGCATCCCGATCTTCTCGGCAACGCGACGAGACGCGATGTGATCGGGATGGATGATCGCAACCAGCCGCAACAACCCAAAGCGTCTGAACGCCAGGTCGCGGGCCGCCATCGCAGCCTCCGTGGCGATTCCTTGGTTCCAAACCGTTTTCTTTATGTGCCATCCGATCTCTATTTCGGAAGCGCCCTGGAGGGCGAGGGGTCTGATCCCGCAGTACCCAAGGAAGCCCGAAGTCGCGCGGGGCTCGATGAACCAAAATCCGAACCGGTACTCCTTGTACAGGGCGAGATTTCGGCTGATCCACGCGGACGCTTCGTCTCTCGTCTTCGGGCGAGGGTAGAACCTCATCTGGTCCTCGTCTGCAACCATCGCGGCGAGGTCGTCGAGATCGTCCTGACTGAACGCCCGTAGCTTCAAGCGCTCGGTTTCGAGGATCGGCGTCATCCGTCCGATGATCGGTCGCCGCCGTCACGTCGTCCGAGCACGCACTCGATCGCGAGCGCGACACCATCGTTGTCGTTCGATTCCGCGATCTCCTCGACCTTGGCAGCGTCGTCAGCGGCGACCTCTCGGACGGCGGTCGCGAGGTGGGTGACCGAGCGCGCGCTGAGGCGAACCAAGGAGCCATTCTGTCCCATCGCCCGGTCGCCGTTGACGTGGACCGGCCCTAGCTCGATCGCGGCCGTACTTGTCACGGCGACCCTGTCGACGACCCGCGGTCACAGCCCGATTCAGAGTCGTTTTTCGACTCGCCCGCGTGTGTAGCGGACGCCGAGCCAGCCGACGATGACCGCGACGACGACGGCGACGGCCGCGTAGAGGCCGTAGCGCTGGATCGCGTCGGCCGCTGCTCGGCCGCCGTAGTACGCGGTCAATCCGACCGCCGTCGCCCAGGCGATGCCCCCGGCGGCGTTCCAGAACAGGAACCGCCACCATTGCATGCGCGAGAGTCCGGCGACCCAGGCGACCGTGTAGCGCAGAATCGAGACGAAGCGTCCGAAGAAGACCGTCTTGCCGCCGTGGCGGGCCATGAGCGCTTCGGCGCGTGGGAGGACGCGGTCGCTGTACTGCTTCAGCCAGCGCCAGCGCCTGAAGAGCGCCCGACCGCCGAGGCGGCCGATCAGCCAGTAGCCGAGGTTGTCGCCGACTATTGCACCGCCCGCGGCGATCGCGATCACCGACGCGATCGAGTAGTGCCCTTCGGCGGCGAGCACGCCGAACGCGATCAGCGCGGTCTCGCCCGGCAGCGGGATCCCGAACGACTCGATCATCACGACCGCGAACAGGATCGGCAGTCCATGGTGGGTGAGGAAGTGCGTCATCTCTCTGCTCAACGCGGCAAACCACGGGATCATCTTTCGTTGCGAGGCGGCTCGGGATCTGATATTCGCGCGCGCGTGTTCAGTACGTGTGCTCGATCCCCAATCGACCGAAAGCGGGCGGTCTTTCGACCTTAGTCACGCCGAACGCACTTCGGCTGGGCCAGTGTTCAGAAATGTTCCCTGAGACACGAGCCACGCAGCAGACGCACGTAGGCGACGACTCCTATGATTTCGGTGTGCGACGCGTCGTCAGTGTCGAGCCGATCTTCGTGGTCTCGGATGTACAGAGGGCGGTTGCCCACTACGAGCGGTTGGGCTTCAGTAGCTCGCATCATGACGAGGGGTATGCGTTCGCCCATCGCAACGAGCTGACGATCCATCTCGCAGGACCCGGCGTCGATCCTGAGCGGGTTGGCCGCGGAGCCATCTACATGCACGTGGATGACGCAGACGCGCTCGCCGAGGAGTGGAGGGGCGCCGGTGTCGACTTCGTCGAGCCTCTGGACTTTGAGTACGGCAAGCGTGAGGGCTCGCATAAGGATCTCGACGGGAACCTGATTCGCTTCGGGTCACCGCTTCGGCGTTAGAGTCGTATGGCCTTCCCGGCCCGAGAGGGACGACTCCGGCCTGCGCCAAGTGCTCTCGCCTGAACCGGAGCGAGCCGCGGACGAAGGTCACGGCGTCTCCTTCCAGGTCCGGCGTGGTCTGCTCTGTTCCATCTCATTCAGCAGTCGAGGACGGAGGCCGGCCACTCCTGACCTCAACCGGCGAGTGAGATGAAGCCGCCGACGATTGCGCCGTAGGCGAGGTGGGCCAGCACTGTTGCGAGCAGCGTTTGCCGGCCGTAGTTGACGAGCAGAAAGCCGGGCGGTTCGAGCAGCGGCGTGGAACCGGCCGCGTCGAAAGCGGTGCCCATGCGTGGGTGCACGACGGGGAGGAGGATGTTGACGAGCGCGCTGCCGGCAAACAGGGCGTGGACGAGGCCGAACCCGGCGCCGAGCAGGAAGCCGCTTTGGCCGATGACGCGGAAGATGGCGTAGTAGGCGAGGGCGAAGAGCAGGCCGAAGACGAAGTGAAGCGCGTAGCCGATTGCTTTGGCTCGGACCCGGTCAGCGGTTACGGCGGTGCCGAGGAGGAAGGGGATGTCCATGCGCGTCAGGCCGAGCTCGCTCGCCGCTCGCAGGATCGTCGTCAGCACGATCGTGCCGGCGAGACCGCCGATGATCGCTCCCCAGATCAATGACCGGGCTCCTGGGCGCGTGTGTATGAGACGGCGGCGTTGATCAGCGCCAGGTGCGTCAAGCCCTGCGGGAAGTTGCCGAGAAACTCGCCTGTCTCGCTTTCCAGTTCTTCGGCGTAGAGGCCGAGGTCGTTGGCGAGGCCGATGAGTTCGTCCATCAGTGTGGCGGCCTGCTCGAGGCGCCCTTGGCGGGCGTAGGCGTCGGCGAGCCAGAACGAGCAGGTGAGGAACGCGCCCGGCTCGTCGGCCCAGCGGTAGACGAGCGGGCCGCGGCCGAGTTCGCGGCGGACGGCGTCGACGGTGCCGATCAGTCGCGATGAGGCGGGGTCGTCGTAGCCGGCAACTACGGCGAGGAGGAGTGAGGCATCGAGTTCTTCTTCGCCAGCGCTGCGGACGTAGCTCGCTTTCGCGTCCGAGTAGCAGCGCGTCTCGACGAACTCGCGGATTCGGGTTTGCTCGTGCTGCCAGCGTTCGACGTGCTTGGCCGGCAGCAGCCCACGCTTGGCGAGGTCGCAGGCGCGGTCGAGGGCGACGGCGCACATCATCTTCGACTGTGTGAAATGCCGCGGTTCGTCGCGCAGCTCCCAGATGCCCGCGTCGCGCTGCTCCCAGATCCGGCAGATGTGGTCGGCGATCTCGGCCAGGCGGTGTCCGTGGTCGCGGTCGAGTCCGCCGGAGAAGTCGGCGAACCGCGCGGCGGCTGCGAAGACCTCGCCGTAGACATCCAGTTGCGTCTGACCGGCGGCGCCGTTGCCGACCCGGACGGGGCGCGAGCCGCGGTAGCCGGCGAGCGTCAGCGACTTCTCCTCCGCTTCGGCACGCCCATCGAGCCGGTACAGGACCTGCAGGCGCGGGTGCGTTAGCTGCGAGGCGTGCAGCAGCCAGAAGAAGAAGGCGCGTGCCTCGGGGGCGCAGCCGAGCGCGAGTACGGCTTCGAGCGTGAAGGCGGAGTCGCGCGGCCAGGAGTAGCGGTAGTCCCAGTTGCGGTCAGCCCCGATTTCCTCTGGAAGCGAGGTGGTCGCCGCCGCCGCGATCGCGCCCGAGGGTGCATAGACGAGGAGCTTGAGTGCGAGCGCGCTGCGCAGGACTGCGTCCTTCCACGGACCGTCGTATTCGCGTCGATTGCTCCACTCGCGCCAAGCACTGCTCGTAGCCTCGAGGCGGGCCTCGACCTCGGCGCGGGCGGGCAGGACGAGCGGCTCCTGGTGGGCGGCGCTGAGGACGAGCAGGCTAGTGCTGCCGGCCCGCGCGGTGAAGTGGCCTGCGATCGCGCCGTCGCTCAGGTTCGCCTCGCCGGCTTCGAACGAGCAGATGGCGATCGCGTCGCGGCCGGCCGTCGCGGTTGGTACGCCGGCTCGACGGTTTATCCGTGTGGCTGCGGATGCGTAGCCGAACCTGGGCTCGACCCGCCACCGTACGGGCACCTCGCCCGCGAGACCCTCGATCTTGCGGGCGAGCTCGCGGTAGGGGCTGAGCCCAGCTGTTGGCAGTGTCATCGCATCGGTTACACGGACGAGACCTGCCTCGGTCGTAAAGGTCGTCTCGAGGACGTTCGTGCCCGGTAGGTAGCGGCGCACTATCTCCGATACAGATTCGGGCTCGAGCGCAAAGCGGCCGCCGCGCTCGCTGTCGAGCAAGGCGCCGAAGACACTCGGCGAGTCGAGATCCGGCAGGCACAACCAATCGATCGCCCCATCCAGCGCGACTAGTGCCACCGTGCGCCCGTCGCCGAGGGCGGCATAGTCAGCGATCTGCGCGTAGCCGTCGAGCCGCTCGGAAATCATCCAGGGAAAGTCGCTCTTGCCGCGCCGAGACGCCCCATCGGTTACAGGGCGGCGTCACGAGATGTGTTTGTCAGTAGCCACTAAACCGATCGGCGGAGACCCGCTCCTCGGGAACGGCTGCGGCATGAAGTGTTTCGACGATCGAATCGACCATCGCTGGCGGTCCAGCGACGAGGTATGCGTAGGAGCGCAGATCGTTTCTGAGATGGTCGCGCAGGAGCTCGGGGCCGATCCGCCGCGTCTCCCCCCCTCCAGGACGGGTCCTCGGTCATCGTCAGTACGAGCTGGAAGGCACGTCTCGTTTGGTCGAACTGCGAGAGTTCGTCCAGAAACGGAGTCGACTCGCGGTCGCGGTTCGAGTAAATCAGCGTGACTCGGTGAGGCAGGTCTTCCTCGGCGATGTAACGGAGCATGCTGCGAAAGACCGTGATGCCGATCCCGCCCGCGAGGAACACGTACCGCTGATTCGTGTCTTCGGGGAGCAAGAAGCTTCCCTTCGGTTCTTCCACCTCTGCCTCGGCTCCGACCGGAAGCTCGATCAGCGAGCGCTTGAACGCGGAGTCGCGTAGGCGGGTGCAGAAGCCGAGGCGCCCTCGCTCGTTCGGCGAGGTGACGACGGAGAAGTGGCG
>WNGD01000669.1_pt1 | contig 36983 bp, 33 predicted proteins | sample 5400671 | NCBI WGS metagenome assembly WNGD01 (sample SAMN13153369, study PRJNA577476) | soil metagenome | isolation source: 40 cm soil or saprolite under grassland replicate 2 | place: USA:California | collected 2016-06-15 | reverse complement strand
CCCACCGAGCCCAAGTCCAGGTCCCGCCGCTCGATCGCGCCGCCCGACGCCGAGCGCCGCGCCGTGAGCGGCGGCGGCTCGGTCCAGCCCGCCAGCCGCAGCACTTCGACCGTGCGGCGGTTGACTTGATCGGCCTCCGGCCCTTCCCCTGCGATCCCCGACGCCAGGTCGAGCCAGGACAGCGCCTCCTCGAACGCATACCGCGCGGTGGCCGCCTCGCTCGCGCGCAGCGCGTACTGGTACGCCAACGCCTGCTCGCCGCTGTGCTCGGCGTGACGCGCGATGTCGCCCGCCACCTCGGCGGACTCTCCGGATGCCGTGATCGTGACGAGCGACAAGGCGATCGCGCGGTGCAGCTCGCGGCGTCGCGCCGGTGTGAGCAGCTCGCGCACCACCTCCGCGATGACGGGATGCGCGCAGCGATACACCCCTTGCTCCTCGAGCAGCAGCCGGCGCTCGACCAGCGCATCGGCGAGCGCGGCGGCACGCAGCCGCGACATCCCGTGCACGTGCGACAACAGATCGGTGCGCGAGCCGCGCCCTGACACGGCCACGGTCGCGAGCATGTCGCGCAGCTCGTAAGGCAGGCGAGCCACCCGCGCGGCGATCGCGTCTCGCACGGTCTCGGCCATCGGCAGCTGCCGGTAGTCCGCCGCGCTCGCGGCCGGCGCGACGACCCACGCCCCGGTGCCCGCCTCGATCGTGAGCATGCCCTGGACGAACAACGTCTTGAGCATTTCGATCACGTGGAACGGATTGCCGTCGGTCACCTCATGCACCCGTCGGGCGAACCGCAGTCCCCCGGTCGGCGACTCGATCCGCGCCAGCTCCCGGATCAATCGCCATACCTCGTCCTCGGTCAGCGGCGGGAGCGGCACGACGGTGGTCGCGGGCCGCGCGCGCAGCGCCCGGCGCAGCCGCGCCGCCGGCGCGTCCCGCTCCAACTCACCCGGCGTGAGTGTGGCGACGCAGCCTACGCCCGAGTCCTGGAACCGCCGCGTGAGAAAGTGCAGCAGCGCGCACGTCTCCCCGTCGCACCAATGCAGGTCGTCGATGAACAGCACGCTGGGCCGCTCGGCGGCGACGGCGAGCACGAGCTGGGCGACCGCCTCGAACAGGCGCGCCCGCCCGCTCAGGTCGGCCGGCGCGGCGGGCTCAGGGAGGGTGGGGAAGCGCTGCCGCAGCTCGGGCACCAGGCGCAACGCCTCGGTGAGCCACTCGGGCGCAGCCCCGCCGAGCCCGGGGGCTGCGAGCGCGCCACGCAGTGCCTCCACCACCGGCCCATACGGGATCCCGGTCGCCGCATCGTAACCGCGGCCGCGCAGCACGGTCCCGCCCTCGGCGCGCACCCAGCGCAGGAATTCTTCGGCAAGCCGGGTCTTGCCGACGCCCGCCTCCCCTTCGAGCAGCGTGACGCGCCCGCTCCCGCCCACCACCGCACGCCAGGTCGCCGCCAAGGCGCGCCACTGTCCATCCCGCCCGACGAGGCTCGCCTGGAACGACGGCACGGGTGTTTCGAGCTCCGCCGGCGGCGTGCGCCGCTCGGCGCGTGCCTCGGATTCGATCCGCTGCGCCAGCTCGACCACCGCCACCGCGGGCTGCGCGCCGATATCCTGCGCGAGCCGTACGCGGTACGTCGCAAACCGGCCGAGCGCCGCCCCGCAGTCACCGTCGAGGTAGTGCGCCTCCATGGCGAGCCGCGTCGCCTCCTCGGAGAGCGGGTCGCACGCCAGCCAGCGGTCCGCCCCCGATACGGCGTCGCGCCAGCGGGAGTCGGCGATCGCCTGGCGCGTCGTGACTCGCAGCACGTCTTCGTACTGGCGCAACAGCTCCCGGCGCTTCAGGTCGGCCCACTCCTCGAAGCCCCGCGCGTGCCGCAGCGAAAGGCCGGAGAGGAAGCGCGGCACGTCGAAGCCCGCGGCGCGCTCCGGGTGCTCGTGCGCCGTAGCGAGAAACGCCGTGACGTCGCACTCCACGGGGCCGCGCAGCTCGACGGTACCGTGCCCGATGCGCAGATCGTCACCCACCGCCGCGCGCAGGCGCCGCAGCGCCTGGCGCAGCGACGCGCGCGCGGCCTGCTCGGGAGATTCGCCCCACAGCAGCGCCGCGAGCGACTCGCGGGAATGCGATCCGGGTTCGAGCGCCAGGTAGGCCAACAACGCGAGGTTCTTCGCCGCACCCATCCCGGGCCCCGGTGGTGCACGCGACACCGAGGCGGACGGTGGGCCTAACAGCTGCAGTGTGAGGCCTGACATGGCCTCCCACCCGTTGCAGGAACCGCCGAATCTACCCGCTTTTCACGCTGCGGCAAGCAGCGTTCACGCCGGATTCACGCCCCGTACGCATCATGAGAGCGCACCTTTTCGCGAGGAGGAACCATGGCCGGCAAAGAGCCGATCCGCATCCAGCTGACCCAAGAGCAGCGGGAGATGGTCCGTAAGGCCACCGGGAAGAACGCCGAGGCGCTGGAACTCTCGGCGCAGGAGCTGGAAGAGCGCATTGCCCCAATGAGCGCGCTCGGCTCCGACCTGTCGTAAGCCGGGTTCTGCGTAGCTCCAGGGGCGTGCCGGATCGGCTCGTGCGGACGGTCCGGCACGCCCGTTTCGCGGGCGCGATCTTGACACTCCCCGGGCGCGCCTGCCTCTTCATCATCTATGGCGGACGGTGCGAGCGCTCCGTCGGTGGCCGCGGACGACGTCCGCGCCGAGCTCGAGCGACTGCGGCTGCAGTACTCGATCGGCCTCGAGTTTAACTCCTCTCTCGACTTCGACGAGCTCCTTCCCAAGGTCTTCGACACCGTCCTGAGCGCGGTCGGCGCCCAGGGCGGCTCGATCTGGATCGCCGAGGGCGACGTGCTGCGGTGCCGGCTCGCGCTCGGCAGCGCGAGCCAGAAGCTCGTCGGCACTACGCTGCCCGTCGGAACCGGGTTCGTGGGCGACGTCGCCCGCAAGCAGCGCACCACGATCGTCACCGACGCGATGAGCGACGCCCGCTTCCAGGAGCGGATCGACCGCTCGAGCACGATGGTCACACTGGGCGTGATGGCTACCCCGATGGTGGTGAAGGGCGTCACCGTGGGCGCGATCCAGGTGATGAACAAGGTCACGGGTCTGGGCGTGTTCGAAGACGGGGATCAGGAGCTTTTGGAGGGGCTGGCCGCGAGCGCGGCGGTCGCGCTGCGGAATGCCCAGCTCGTTGCGGCGGAGCGACGCGCCAAGGACCTGGCGGTCCTGCTCGACATCTCGCGCGAGATCACCGCCACACTGGACCTCGATCGCGTCCTGCTCTCGGTCGTGAACCTGGCGTCGCGCGCCGTTCCCTTCGATCAGGGGGCGGTCGGCCTGTTGGAGAAGCGGGGGCTCGAGATCCGAGCGATCGGCGGCCACGAAACCGTCGATCGCAAGGCTGAGCCGGTGCGCCGGCTGGCAGCGCGGGGGGCTTGGGCGGCGGACCGCGACGAAAGCTTCTACCTCGCCGACCGCGGGCACCCTGCCACCGAGGCGGAGCGCGCGTTCGTCGCCGCTTTCGGGCGCGACCTCGAGGCCGAGGAGATCGAGAGCGGGCTCTACCTCCCCCTCCGGGACGAAGAAGGCCGCCTCGGCGTGGTCGTCTTCGAATCCAAACGTGCGGGCTTCGTCGACCTCCTGCAGCGCGAGCTGGCCCAAATTCTCGCGAACCAGACGAGCGTGGCGGTCCGGAACGCGCAGCTCTACGCGCAGGTGCCGCTGGTCGACGCGCTCGGTGCCCTGGCTGCGAAGCGGCGCGCCTGGATGCAGCTGCCGCGGCGCCGGCAGCAGGTATACGTGGCGGCAGCGCTGGTGGCTGTGGCGGCGCTGACCCTGGTGAAATGGCCGCTCCGCGTGTCCGGCACCAATCCGGCGTTCCGGCCCGCGGGCTACGCCGAAGCGCGGACGCTCGTCCCCGGTATCATCGAGCGGGTGTTGGTGCGGGAGGGCAGCGCGGTCGCGCGCGGCGCCCCGCTCGTGCAGTTGCGCGACGTCGAGCAGCGCGCGGCGCGCGAAGCCACGGCCGCCGAGGCCGCCGTGGCGGAGCGGGCCGCGGCGGCCGCCGCGAGCCGCGACGATCCCGCCGAGGAGCGACTGCAGCGCACCCGCGCGCAGGGGTTGCGCCGGGAGGTCGCGCTGCTCGACGCGCAGCTCACGGCGACCACCGTGCGCGCGCCCGTGTCCGGCGTGGTGCTCACCGCCCGGCCCGAAGAGCGGTTAGGGGCGCGCCTCCAGGGCGGAGACCTGGTGGTGACGTTGGGCCGCACCGACACACTCGAGCTCGAGTTCGGTGTACCGCAGCGCGAGATCGACCGCGTCACGGTCGGACAGCGCGTGCACTTGCGGGTCGACGCCCTCCCCCAACACACGTTCGAGGGATTGGTCACGTCGCTGGGTCAGCTGCCGCGCGACACCACGGAAGAGGTGCGCTTCCCGGTCCGGGCCCTTGTGCCCAACCCCGGTGAGCTCCTCAAGCCGGGCATGGCGGCGCACGTGAGGGTGCTCACGGCACGGACGTCGCTCGCCGGTCGCCTGCTGCGCGGGCCGGTGCGCTGGTTGCGTCTCACCTGGTGGAGGGTCTGGGCATGAGCGCGCACGCCGCACGGATGCTGGGCGCGTGGGCCTGTATGCTGCTCGACGCAGGATGCGGCGGTGAAGCGCAGCCGAAGAGCGCGAGCGCTCGGGCGCCCGACGTGCCCCTGGTGACGGTAGACACCGCCACGCTCGACGTGCCGCTCACCTACACCGGCCAGCTGTACGTCGAGCACGACGCGCTGGTCTACGCGCGGACGACGGGCATCGTGGAATCGATCTACGTGGACTTGGGCACCGCGGTCACGACCGGGCAGCTCCTCGCGGAGCTCGAAAACGGCGACCAGTCGATCGCGCTCGCGCAGGCGGAGGACGCCGCCGCGCGGGCGGAACGCGAGCTCGCCCGCCAGCGGGAGCTCGCGAAATCCCGCGTCATCTCACCGGCCGACTCGGAGCAGGCCGAGTTCGACTTCCGGCGTGCGGACTTGACGCGGCGGCAGGCGCAGCGTGACTACGGGCTGACGCGGATCCTGGCGCCGTTTGCCGGCGCCGTCACCGCTCGCGCCGTGCGCCCGGGGCGCCTCGTGGCGAAGGGCGATTCGTTGTTCCGCGTCTCTGCGCTGGGACCCTTGCGGGTGGCGGTCCATGTGCCGGAAGACCCCGCCGTCCGGATTCGCGTGGGCGCCTCGGCCCAGATTGTCGGCGCCGACGGCCGGACGGCACGGGCCACCGTGATACGCGCGTCGCCCACCATCGACGCCGCGAGCGGTACGCGCGAGATCGTGCTCGAGCCGGCCGCTGGCTCGGACTTCCGGCCGGGCGCGAGCGTCGCGGTACGGCTGGGTGCGGAGCGGCGTCGCATCGTTGCGATCCCGCGCGCGGCGATCGCCGACGCGGGGTACGTGCTGGTGTGGGAGAACGGGCGCACCGTGGTTCGCGCGGTCACGCTCGGCGCCGAGCTCGCCAACGGCCGAGTGGAAGTCGTGAGCGGGCTCGCGCCGGGCGAGCGTGTGGTGCGCAGCGCGACGCCATGACCTCCCCTCGCCTGCGCCCCGGCCTGGTCGTCGTCGAGCAGGTGTATCGCGGCGAGTCGAGCTACATCGTCAAGGACCCCGAGTCTCACAAGTACTTCCGGTTCCGCCCGGTCGAGCTCGTCGTGATGCAGGAGTTCGACGGCGAGCGCACGACCGCTCAGATCGCCGCGGCGCTCGCGGCACAGGGGCTCCCGTTCGGGCCGGCGGCGGTCGAGGCGTTCGCCGCGAAGCTGCGCCAGCTCGGACTGATCGAGCGATCACTGGCGGAGCGCTCCGTGCTCCTGATGGAGCGCGTGCGCGCCGAGCGCCGACGCCGTCTCCGGAGCCCGCGCGCGCACAGCAGCCTGCTGCGGATGCGGTGGGCGCTCGCCGATCCCGACCAGTGGCTCGAGCGCTGGCTGCCGCGGCTCCGCATCTGCTTCTCACGCCCGTTTCTGGTGGCCTCTGTGGGGCTGTTCGCGGTCTACGCGCTCGTCGCCTGGACCCAGTGGCCCGACCTGGCACACGCCCTCGCGACGCTCACGAGGCCGGCGAGCTACACGGTGGAGATGTTCCTCGTGTTCTGGACGACGGGGATGGTCGTGATCGTCGTGCACGAGCTGGGGCACGCGTTCACGTGCAAGTACTTCGGCGGGCAGGTGCACGAGATGGGTGCGATGCTCATCTACTTCCAGCCGGCGTTCTACTGCAACGTGAACGACGCGTGGACGTTTCGCGACCGGGCCGCGCGGCTGTGGGTCACGGCAGCCGGCTCCTGGATCCAGCTGGTCGTCGCCGGGCTCGCCGCCATCGTCTGGTGGGCCGCCGTGCCGGACACGCTGATCTCGCAGATCGCGCTCGCCGCCATGGTCATCGGCGGCTTCACGACCGTGCTCGCCAACGCCAATCCGCTGATCCCGCTCGACGGCTACTACGCCTTGAGCGACTACCTCGAGATCCCGAACCTCCGAACGCGCGCCTTCAGCTACGTGGGATGGCTGGTTCGGCGCTACGGACTGCGGCTGGCCGTGCCGCCTCCACCCACCGATCCGCACGAGCGCCGGGCCTTCCTCATCTATGGGACGCTGGCGCTCCTCTACTCCGTCACGATCCTCCTGCTGCTCGCCGGTGCCGCGTTCGGGTGGGTGAGCCAGGCGCTCGGCACGATCGGGGTCCTGGCTCTTGCGCTGGTACTGTGGGGCGCGCTCCGCAACAAGCTGCGGGGGTGGGGCCGGGCGCTCGTCACGTCGATCCGCGAGCATCGAGCGCTGTGGCGATCGCGACGCTTCTGGTCTCGCGCCGGTGGAACGGCGGCCCTGGCGGCCATCGGCGGCCTCCTCGTGCCCTGGCCGATCACCGTGCAGGGGGCGTTCACGGCGCGACCGTTGCTCGAGCTGGCAGTGTCCGCACCCGAGGGCGGTGTGCTCGCGCAGGTGTTCGTCAGGGAGGGCGAGCGGGTGGCCCCCGGTGCGCAGCTCGCCCTGATCAGGAGCTTCCCCCTCGAGCGGCGGGCGGCGGTGCTCCAGCGGATCGTCGACTCGCTCACCGCGACGGCAGCGCAGGCCCGAGCCCGCGGCCCGACCGCGGAGGTGCGGCGGCGCGAGGCGGCGCGGGGAGCGTGGGCCGCCGAGCAAGACGGCGTAGAGCGCCGGCTCGCCGCTCTGGCGCTGCGAGCGCCGGTGGCCGGCGTCGTGGCGACCGCGCGGCTCGAGGAGCGGGTGGGGCGCTCGATGCCGGCCGGCGAGGAGGTCGTCCGGCTGCTCGAGCCCGATTCGCTGGAGCTGGTGGTCGCGCTCGACCGCGCGGGTGCCACCCTGGTGCGGCGCGGCCAGATCGCGGCGCTGTTCGCGCGGGTCGGCGCCGGACAGGCGCTCGAGGCGCCGGTGTCGAGCGTTGGGGCTGCCGCCACGGCGCAGGGGCTCGTCGAGGCACGGATCCGCGTGGCGACTCGGGTTGCAGGACTGCGGCCCGGCGTCACCGGCGAGGCGAGAATCGTGGTGCGGCAGTCGAACGTGTGGGGCGCGCTGGCGTGGGCGGTGCGGAAACGGATACGGAGCGATCTGCTGCTGTGAGATAGGGGTTCCGCAGCGCCGCCCTTCTCGTTTACTGGCCCGCCGTTCACGGCTAGTTTCCACGCCGTGCGCCCCACCAAACTCGGTATCATCGGCCTCGGCGCGATCGGCGGCTCGCTCGCGCTCGAGGCGAAGCGCGCCGGGATCGAGCGGGTGCTCGGCTGGTCTCCCGAGCCGGCGGAGCGGGTCGCGGCGGCGCAACAGGGCGCGCTCGACGATGCGCCCGCCCGCGCGACCGATGTCGCCCGCGCGGTCGAGCTGCTCGTGCTGGCCGCACCGCCCGCCGCCAACCTCGCGCTGCTGGACACGCTGGCGCCGCACTTGGGCGCAGGCGCGGTGATCACGGACGTCGGCTCGGTCAAGCGCGCCATCGTGGCCCACGCCGAGGCGCGGGGGCTCGGGCCCCGCTTCGCGGGAGGCCATCCGATCGCGGGTACGCACGGCCACGGCTTCCGCGCGGCGCGCCTCGACTTGTTCCAGAACGCGGTCGTGTACATCACACCGACGCGCGACGGCGATGGCGCCGCCCGCGAGATCGCGCACTTCTGGGAAGACGTGCTCGCGACTCACCCGGTGCTGATCGACGCCGCACAGCACGATCGCCAGCTCGCGCTCACGAGCCACCTGCCGCAGGCGGTCGCGTCGCTGCTGGCGCGTTATCTCGCCCACGCCACGCCGCCCGGGGCGACCTTCGGTCCCGGGGCGCGCGACGCCACGCGGCTCGCGGCCAGTGAGCCGGCGCTGTGGACCGAGATCTTCCTCATGAATCGCGATGAACTGCTCCCGGCGCTCCGCTCCCTCGAGGAGCCGCTGGGGGAGCTCGAACGGGCGCTGGAGGCGGGCGACGCCGCGGGGCTCGCCGCCTGGCTGCGCCGCGGCGCCGAGTGGCGCCGGAGACTCGACGCGTGAAGGTGCGCGGCGCCGTCCGGCCGCCCGGCGACAAGAGCATCTCCCACCGCGCCCTCATGCTCGCCGCGCTGGCGCGCGGGACCAGCGAGCTCACCGGGCTCCTGACCGGCGAGGACGTGAAGAGCACGGCGCGCGTGCTGCGTGGTCTCGGCGCCGATATCTCCACCATTCGTGAGGGCGCCACGGTCAAGGTCCACGTTTCCCGTCTCACGGCTCCCGTTTCCCGGCTTCATTGCGGCAACTCCGGCACGACCGCGCGCCTCATGCTCGGCATCCTCGCCGGTCAGCGGTTTGCAGCCACGCTCACGGGCGATGCTTCGCTGCGGCGCCGGCCGATGCGGCGCGTCACCGAGCCGCTGCGCGCCATGGGAGCCCGCATCGACGACGCCCATGGCGACGCGCTGCCGCTCACGATCCGCGGCGGCCGGCTGCACGCGCTCACCTACACGTCCCCCGTCGCCAGCGCGCAGGTAAAGAGCGCCCTGCTCTTGGCCGGGCTCACCGGGAGGGTGGCGGTGAACGTGCGCGAGCCCTACCTGTCGCGCGATCACACGGAGCGGTTGTTGCTGCACCTGGGGCTCGACCTGCGATACGAAAACGGCGCTGTCAGCCTTCAGCCGTCAGCCGTCAGCCTTCCCGCGTTCCGGCTCGCGGTGCCCGGCGACGCCTCCTCCGCGGCCTTCATGATCGCGGCCGCCGGGCTGGCCGAGGGCGGTGAGCTGCTGGTGGAAAACGTCGGCGTGAACCCGACCCGGACGGGGTTCCTCGTCGTGCTGGAACGAATGGGAGCGCATGTGGAGCGCGTCAACCTGCGGGACGAGGGGGGCGAGCCAGTCGCCGATCTGATCGCGCGCCCCGCTCCGGCGCTGCGGGGGACGGAAGTGACCGCCGCCGAGGTGCCGACCCTGGTCGACGAGGTGCCGATCCTCGCGGCGCTGGCGAGTCGCGCCGCCGGGGAGACGACGTTCCGGGAGGTGGGCGAGCTGCGAGTGAAGGAAAGCAACCGGCTCGAATTGATCGCCGCCAACCTGCGCGCGGTGGGTGTCGACGCCCGAGCCCTTGGCAACGACTTGCACGTACAGGGGACGCCCCGGCCACCGCGCGGGCGGGTCGAGACGGCGCGCGACCACCGGCTGGCGATGGCGTTCGCCGTGCTCGGCACGATCCCGGGGGCGGATATCCGGCTCTCGGAACGCGCCTCCGTAGCAATCAGCTATCCGCGGTTCTTCGCGGACTTGCGGCGCATTCGGGAAACGTGAGCATCCGCGTCATTGCGATCGACGGCCCGGCGGCGTCGGGAAAGTCCTCGACAGCGGCGGCGGTGGCCCGGGCTCTCGGGTGGGCTCACCTCGATTCGGGCGCGTTGTATCGGGCGATCACGCTGGCGGCGCTGGACAACCTGGAAGAACGGGAAACGGCCGGGGAAGGGGGAAAGGGAAAGGGGACTTCGTGGGGCGCGCAGCAACTCGTGGCGCTCGCCGAGGACCTCCCGGTGCGATTGGTCCTGGTGGGCGAGGTGTTCCGGCCCGCGGTGGCGGGGGTGGACGTGGAAGCCGCCATCCGCTCGCCGCGGGTGACCGCGCGTGTCTCGGAGATCGCCGCCATTCCGGAGGTGCGCCACTGGGTGAACGTGCAGCAGCGGGAGGCCGTCGGGACGCACCCCCAGGGCGTGGTCGTGGATGGGCGGGACATCGGGACGGTGGTGTTCCCGGACGCCCCCCTCAAGGTGTTTCTCACGGCGACCCCGGACGAGCGGGCCCGCCGCCGCCTGGCCCAGCGCGGCGACCGCATCGACCCGGCCGAGCTCAAGCGCGAGAGCGACGCGCTGGGGGCGCGGGACCGCGCCGATTCGACCCGCCGGGCCGCCCCGCTGCGCTCCGCGGCCGACGCGGTCTTGCTCGACACCACCCGGCTCTCCATGGACGAGCAGGTGGCACGGGTCGTGGCGCTGGCGCGCCAGCGCTTCCTCGGCTAGGTTTCGCCGGCCCCGAAACCCCAAACTCACAACCGAACCGGTGTACGGCATGCTGGTGGATACCCAGGACGAGCAGTCAGAAGCGCCTTCCGCCCCGACGCCTCACTCCCACCTCCGCGTCCGCTCCGATCTGCACGAAGAGTACTCGCCGGACGAAATCGCGAAGATGACGGAGATGTACGAGGGGACCCTCTCGAACATCGAAGAGGGCGAGATCGTCAAGTCGAAAGTGCTGCGCGTAACGGACGCCGCCGTCATCCTCGACGTCGGATTCAAGTCCGAGGGCGCCGTGCCGATCGACGAGTTCAAGGACGCGCACTCGCTCAAGGAAGGAGACGAGGTCGAGGTCTTCCTCGAGCACCTCGAGGACCAGGAAGGCGCGGTGGTCCTGTCGAAGAAGAAGGCCGACTTCATGCGGGTCTGGGAACGGATCCGCGAGGCCCATGAGAAGGACGAGGCGGTGAGCGGGACGCTCGTGAAGAAGATCAAGGGCGGCGTGGTGGTGGACCTGATGGGCGTGGACGCGTTCCTCCCCGGCAGTCAGATCGCGCTGCGCCGCGTCCCCAACATCGACGAGCTGCTGGGCCAGAGCTTCGAGTTCAAGATCATCAAGCTCAACAAGCGTCGCCGCAACATCGTCGTGTCGCGCCGCGTGCTGCTCGAGGCGGAGCGCAAGACCAAGCGCGACGTCCTGATGAAGGAGCTGCAGGTCGGTCAGATCCGCAAAGGCATCGTGAAGAACATCACCGACTTCGGCGCGTTCATCGACCTGGGCGGCGTGGACGGCCTGCTCCACATCACCGACATGAGCTACGGCCGCGTCTCCCATCCCTCCGAGCTGGTGCACATCGGCCAGGAGGTCGAGGTCAAGGTGCTCGACATCGACTGGGAGCGCGAGCGCATCAGCCTCGGCCTCAAGCAGCTGCAGACCTATCCGTGGAAGGACGTGGCGGCGAAATACCCCGTCGGCACGCGCGTGCAGGGCAAGGTCGTCTCGATCACCAACTACGGCGCGTTCGTCGAGCTCGAGCCCGGGATCGAGGGCCTGGTGCACATCTCCGAAATGAGCTGGACCCGCAACGTCCGGCACCCCTCCAAGATCGTCTCCATCGGGGAGACGATCGAGGCGGTCGTCCTCAAGGTGGACGAAGCGGAGGAAAAGATCTCCCTCGGCATGAAGCAAACCGAGGAGGATCCATGGATGGCGCTGCCGCAGAAGTATCCCGTCGGCACACGCATCCGCGGCAAGGTGCGCAACCTCACCTCGTTCGGCGCCTTCGTCGAGATCGAGCCGGGGATCGACGGCCTGATTCACATCTCGGACATGTCGTGGACGAAGCGGGTGCAGCACCCGTCCGAAGTCGTGAAGAAGGGCGACGAAGTGGACGTGCTGATCCTGAACGTGGACGCCGAAAACAAGCGCATCTCGCTCGGCTTGAAGCAGGCCCAGGAGGATCCCTGGCTCAAGATCGGCGAGACGTATCCGGTCGGCACCGAGCTGCGGGGCCGCGTGCTGCGGCTGATGGACAAGGGGGTCGTGGTGGACCTGGGGCACGACATCGAGGGCTTCGTCCCGATGTCACAGCTCGGGATCCCCGACCTGCAGAACCCGGCCGACGCGGTGAAAGAGGGGCAGGCGGCGGAGCTGAAGGTGCTGGAGGTGGACCCGATCCATCATCGCATCGTGCTGGCGGCGACCGGCTGGCCGAAGGACAACGGACAGGAGCCGGCAAAGACAGACGCCCAGGCAGACGCGTAGGCGCCCGAGTGGATCTGAGGGAAAGCAGGTGGTCAGGAGAGGCATCTCCTGACCACTTTTTCCTTGACGTCCACTCAGCGCCTCGGCGACTCGGCGTCTCCCTATCCCTCTGGCCACCTCGTCGTCTAGATTTTTGACCATGTCCATGCGCGAGAAACTGGAGCTGCTCCAGCAGAAGCGGGCCGAGGCGCTGCTCGGCGGCGGCGAAGAGCGCATACGGGTCCAGCACGAGAAGGGAAAGCTGACGGCGCGCGAGCGGCTCGACGCGCTGCTCGACCCGAGCACCTTCGTGGAGCTCGATCGCTTCGTCACGCACCGCTCGGTGGACTTCGGGCTCGCCGACGAGAAGTACCTGGGCGACGGCGTGGTGACCGGGTACGGGCGGATCGACGGCCGGCTGGTGTACGTGTTCGCGCAGGATTTCACCGTGTTCGGCGGCTCGCTGTCGGAAGCGCACGCCGAGAAGATCTGCAAGGTGATGGACTGCGCCCTGCAGAACGGCGCGCCCATCATCGGGCTCAACGACTCGGGCGGCGCCCGCATTCAGGAGGGCGTCGTCTCGCTCGGCGGCTACGCCGACATCTTCCTGCGCAACACGCTGGCCTCGGGCGTGGTGCCGCAGATCAGCGCGATCCTCGGGCCCTGCGCGGGGGGGGCGGTGTACAGCCCCGCGATCACCGACTTCGTGTTCATGGTGCGGGGCGTCTCGTACATGTTCGTCACCGGCCCCAACGTCGTGAAGACGGTGACGCACGAGGAAGTCGACTTCGAGGGCCTGGGCGGGGCCGACGTGCACGGCGCGACCTCGGGGGTCGCCCACTTCGTGCACGACTCCGAGCGCGACAGTCTGGCGGCGATCCGCACGCTGCTCTCGTTTCTCCCCACCAACAACCTCGACGGGCCCCCGCGCCGCCGCGCCGCCGATCCCTCCGATCGCCGCGACGAGGAGCTGCTGGAGGTGGTCCCCGACAACGCCACCAAACCGTACGACATGCACGACGTGATCCGCCGGGTGGTGGACGACGGCGACTTTTTCGAGGTGCATCGCGACTACGGCGGCAACCTGCTCGTCGGGTTCGCCCGGCTGGGCGGCCGCCCGGTCGGCATCGTGGCAAACCAGCCCGCCGTGCTCGCCGGCGTGCTCGACATCGCGGCGTCGCTCAAGGGCGCGCGCTTCATCCGGTTTTGCGACGCGTTCAACATCCCGCTGGTCACGTTCGAAGACGTCCCCGGCTTCCTCCCCGGCGTGGCCCAGGAGCACGGCGGGATCATCAAGCACGGCGCCAAGCTGCTGTACGCCTACTGCGAGGCGACCGTACCCAAGCTGACGGTGATCACCCGCAAGGCGTACGGCGGCGCGTACGACGTGATGAACTCCAAACACATCCGGGGCGATTACAACGTCGCCTGGCCGAGCGCGGAGATCGCGGTGATGGGGCCGAAGGGCGCGGTCGAGATCCTGTACAAAGGGGAAGAGGCCACCGACGAGCGCGAGACCGAGTATCGGGAAAAGTTCGCGCACCCCTATCTGGCGGCCGCGCGGGGCTACCTGGACGACATCATCGACCCACGCGACACGCGGCCACGCCTGATCGACGCGCTCGCAACCCTCGAGACGAAGCGCGACAAGAATCCCCCCAAGAAACATGGCAACCTTCCTCTCTAGCGCGCTGGCGCTCGCGGCGCTGCTCCAGGCGCCCGCCGCGCAGACCCCGGCGACCGGCACCGCGGCGGATTCGCTCGTGGCCCTGCGCGAGCACCTGGCCCGCGACTCGACCGACGGCCACGCGTGGCTGCTGCTGGGCCGGCTGTACCTGCAGCGTGCCGCGGACGCGCACGAGCCGCCGCACCGCGCGTTACAGGACAGTGCCCTGGTGCGCGCCCTGCTCGATTCCGCCGACGACGCGCTCGACCGGGCCGGCCAGCTGCTCGCGCCGTCCGGCTCGACCCCCGATGGGGACAGCGCCCGCGTGCTGCGCGTCGGGGCGTGGAGCGCGCGCTCCCGCCTCGCGTGGGAGGAGCGGGGGATCAACGTCGGCCCGCAGGAGTGGGGCCCCGTCCCGCCGGACTTGAAGATGCCGCCGGTGCTCGACGAGCTGGGCGAGAACCTGCTGCGCGCCTGTCCGATGTGGGGTGTGCTGCTCACCGCGAACGAGGTCGATTCCGACGCCGCATGGTACATGCGCTTCGCGCGCGGGCTGCGCCCCGACCTGCTGACCGTGCCGCTCGCGGCGTGGCGTGGGGACTCCGTGCTGCGCGGGCGCATCGCCGCCGACCTGAAGCTGCCGCGCCATCGCGACCCGGACGCGGCGCTCGCCGAGCTGGCGAAGCGGCGCCCCGTCTGCGTAACCGTGCTGATCGACCGGCCGCCCGGGGCGCGCATCGGCTGGTCCACGCGGCCGCTGGTCTGGGTGGCGGGCCCCCGTTTGAAGGACGACCGCGTACCACCGCGCGATTTCGTCTTCGCCGCGCTGCGCCTCGCGCTCGACGGCAACGACGCGTGGGCCCCGCCCGCCCTGGCGTTGTACGCCCGCGCCGCCCGCGCGACGCCGGCCCTGTGCGAGGCGCTCAAGACGTTCCGCCTGACGAACGAGATACCGAGCTGCCGCCGTTGATGTGTGACGTCTGATGGCTCCCTTCACGCGCGTCCTCGTCGCGAACCGCGGTGAGATCGCCCTGCGGATCGTCCGGGCCTGCCACGAGGAAGGACTCGAGTCGGTGGCCGTGTACTCCGACGCCGACCGGCTCTCGCCCCACGTGCGCGCCGCCCACCGCGCCGTCCCGATCGGTGCCGCGCCGGCCGCCGAATCGTATCTCGACATCGCCAAACTCCTGGAGGCGGCGCGCGCCACGGACTGCCAGGCCGTTCACCCGGGGTACGGCTTCCTCTCCGAGCGCGCCCCGTTCGCCGAAGCCGTCACGCAGGCAGGGCTGACGTTCATCGGTCCGCCCGCCACCGCCATCCGCGCGATGGGCGACAAGACCGAAGCACGCCGCCGCATGCAGGCCGCCGGCGTGCCGATCGTGCCGGGCACGACGCGGCCGGTGGCCGACCATGTGCAGGCGAAGAGCGAAGCGGAGCGCCTCGGTTACCCGGTGCTCCTCAAGGCCATCGCCGGTGGCGGCGGCAAAGGGATGCGGCTCATCCGCGAACCCGGAGAGATCGAGTCCGCCTTCGAGGCGGCACAGAGCGAGGCCTTGAAGGCGTTCGGGGCGGGGGAGCTGTACGTCGAAAAATACCTCGAGCGCCCCCGCCACATCGAAGTCCAGGTACTCGCCGACACCTACGGCCGGGTGGTCGCGCTGGGCGAGCGCGAGTGCAGCATTCAACGCCGCCACCAGAAGCTGATCGAGGAGGCTCCGTCCGTCGCGGTGACTCCCGCGCTGCGGCGGCGCCTGAACGAGGCGGCGACCGCCGCCGCCGGCTCCGTGGGCTACCTCGGCGCCGGCACGATCGAGTTTCTGCTCGCTCCGACCGGAGAGTTCTACTTCCTCGAGATGAACACGCGACTCCAGGTCGAGCACCCCGTCACCGAGCTGGTGTACGGGGTGGACATCGTGCGCGAGCAGCTGCGCGTCGCGCAGGGCCACCCTCTGCGGGTGCACGCCGGTGCGCTGCAGCCGCGCGGCCACGCCATCGAGTGCCGCATCACCGCGGAAGATCCGTTCAACGACTTCCTGCCGGTCACCGGCGTCATCCGCCACCTGCAGCCGCCCTCCGGCCCGGGCGTCCGCTGGGATGGCGGCGTGGAGGCGGGCAACGAGGTGACGCTGTTTTACGACTCGCTCCTCGCCAAGCTCATCGTGTGGGGGGACACCCGGGCCACCGCGCTGCAGCGCATGCGCCGGGCGCTGCGCGAGCTCGTGATCGTGGGCCTCCCGTCGTCGCAGTCCTTCCATCTGCGCGTGATGGCCGACCCCGAGTTCCAGCGTGGCGACGTCGACGTGACCTATTTCGAACGGGTGGGCCAGCGGCTCCTGGCCGCGGAATTGGCCCCCGAGCTGGCGCAGCCGCTCGCGATCGCCGCGGCGCTGCTCGCGGAACAACAGCGCACCGCGGCGGCGCCGCCGGCGTCAGCCGCCGCAGCGCCCGATGGTCCGTCGCCCTGGCTCCTCGTCGCCCGCCGGGAAAGCATCGGCGGGTGAGCGAGGTGGTCACGATCACCGCCATCGCCACCGGGGGCGACGGCGTGGGGCGCTTGGCCGACGGCCGCGCCGTGTTCGTTCCCCGCGCCGCGCCGGGCGAGCGCGTCCGGCTGCGCGACGGGGTGCAGCTCCACAAGCATTTCGCCCGCGGGGAGCTCGCCGAGATCGTCGGGAGCGGCGCAGACCGGGTCGCAGCGTCCTGCCCCCATTACGTGAGCGACCGCTGCGGCGGCTGCCAGCTGCAGCACCTGACCTACGACGCCCAGCTCGCGGCCAAGCGGGCCATCGTGGGCGACGCCTTGCGACGCATCGGCAAGCTCGACGTCCCCGACCCGGAGATCGTCGAAGCGGTGGAGGAGTGGCGCTATCGGGCGAAAGTGAGTCTGGCGGTCGAAGGCGGTCGAGGGCGGTCAAGGGCGGTCGGGTTCCACCCGTACGATCAGCCGGGGCGTGTCTTCTCGCTCGTCGACTGCCACATCACGGACTTCCGGCTCATGGCGCTGTGGCGCGAGCTCAAGCCGCGGCTCGACCTGCTGCCGTCGCGGCTCACGCGGCTGACCTTGCGCCTCGACCGCGACGGGCGCCGCCACATCCTCGCGGAGTCAGGCGGGGAGCCGTGGCTCGACGCCGAGCGGTTGCGGGCGGCGCTGCCGCAAGGCGACACGGTGATCTGCTGGTGGCGCCCGGCGGACGGCGCCGCCCGCGTGGTCGCCGGGCCGGCGACCGGTTTCCCCGCTACCGCGTTCGAGCAGGTCCACCCGGAGATGGCGCTGGTGGCACGCCGCTGGGCGGTCGATCAGCTGGGTGACCTGCGTGGCGCCGTCGCCTGGGACCTGTACGGTGGCATCGGCGATACCGCCGTCCATCTCGCCGGACGCGGGGCGCAAGTGGTGAGCGTCGATGCAGACGAGCGGGCCGTGGAATGGGCACGGGGGCGCGCCTCCGAGCGGCCCATCCGCTTCATCGCGGGGCGGGCGGAGGACGTCCTCCCCACGCTCCCGGACCCGAACGTCGTCGTGGTGAACCCGCCGGGCGCCGGCCTGCACTGGAACGTGACGCTGCGGCTCACGAGCCAGCCGGTGGCGCACGTCATCTACCTCTCGTGCGACCCCGCGACCCTGGCGCGCGACCTCCACCGGTTGCGCGTGAACTACCGGATCACGGCGGTACGGGCGTTCGACCTGTTCCCGCAGACGGCGCACGTGGAGACGGTGGTGGTGCTGGAGGGGGCATGAACAGCCAATTGCGGATTGCGGATTGCGGATTGCGGATTTGGCGACCCGAGCGTCGAACTGTCAATCCGCAATCCGTAATCCGAAATCCGCAATCGGTGTGGGGGGTGGCTCGGTGAAGTACTCCGTCCGCATCGGCGACCGCACGGTGGATGTGGAGGTCGACGGCACGCGGGTGACCGTGGGGGGGGAAGGGTTTGAGGCGCAGCTGGCCCCGCTCCCCGGCACGCCGCTTTACCACCTGCTGCTCGCAGGCGACTCCTGGACGGTGGCCGTCCAGCCCGGAGAGGGCCCGGGACGCTGGGCGTTGGGCGTGGTAGGTGAGCGGGTGGAAGTCGAAGCGCTGGACGAGCGCAGCCGCCAGCGCCCGACCGACGCCGCGCCGCGCGCCGGCCCGACGGGAAGCCGCACGGTGCTGGCTCCCATGCCCGGTCTCGTCGTCCGGATCGAGGTCGCCGCCGGGCAGCCCGTCGCAGCGGGCGCGGGTCTCGTGGTGGTGGAGGCGATGAAGATGGAGAATGAGCTGCGGGCACCCCACTCGGGTGTGGTCGCGACCGTGCACGTCGCGGTCGGTCAGGCGGTGGAACGGGGAGCGCCGCTCGTGACCCTCGCGAGCCCGGAACCTTCGGGTTGACAGGGCCTTACGCCCCGGGTATTCTTCGCGGCTATAACAACGACTGGTCTTTTTCCGGGCCCCGTGACGATGCAGACGTTTTCGCTGCGTAAAGAGGACATCACGCGTCGCTGGTACGTCGTGGACGCCGCCGGGCAGCCGCTCGGCCGGCTCGCGAGTCGCGTCGCGCAGGTGCTGCGGGGCAAGCACAAGCCGACGTTCACCCCGCACCTGAACGCCGGGGATTTCGTGGTGATCGTCAACGCCGCACAGGTGAAGCTCACCGGGCGCAAGCTCGAGCAGAAGCGCTACTTCCGGCACACCGGGTACATGGGGCACGAGCGGTTCACCCCGCTCAAGACCCTGCTCGCGAAGCATCCCGAGCGCGTGATCGAGCGGGCCGTGTGGGGGATGCTCCCGAAGACGACGTTGTCGCGGCAACACGTGAAGCAGATGCTGAAGGTGTATGCCGGCCCGACGCATCCGCACGCGGCGCAGCAGCCCGAGCCGCTCACGCTGGCGGCAGGGGCGGCGTCATGAGCTCGGCGATCACACCGGAGCTCCGCTGGCACGCGGTCGGTCGCCGCAAGCTGGGCGTGGCACGGGTGTATCTCACGCCCGGGTCGGGAAAGTGGAACATCAACGGCCGCACGCTGGGCGACTACTTCCCGCGCGCTTCGCTGGTATCCCACATCCAGCAGCCGTTCACGGCGACGGACACGCTGGGCGCGTTCGACGTCCGCGCCATCGCGTCGGGGGGCGGGCAAACGGGCCAGGCGGGCGCGTTGCGGCTCGCCATCGCGCGGGCGCTGTGCCTCGCGGACGAGCGGCACCGCAAGAAGCTCCGGGAGCAGGGCCTGTTGACGCGGGATCCCCGCGCGGTCGAGCGCAAGAAGCCGGGGCGCGCCGGAGCGCGCAAGCGGTTCCAGTTCTCGAAGAGATAGAGACGTCATCACACACGTTGCCCGATCCGATGCCGGGTCCCTACGGGGTGGCACCGGAGATGACGGCAGCGGCGGATCGAACCCAAGAAAGGAAGGGCATGGCGCAGCCTCAGTTGCAGGACCTGCTGGAAGCGGGCGTCCATTTCGGCCACCAGACGCGTCGCTGGAATCCGAAGATGCGCCGGTTCATCTTCGCCGAACGCTCCGGCATCTACATCATCGACCTCCAGAAAACGCTCCGTCAAATCGAGGCCGCGCAGGAGCTGCTGCGCGGCGTGGTGCTGAAGGGCGAGGGCGTCTTGTTCGTCTGCACCAAGAAGCAGCTGAAGAACATCCTCCAGGCGGAGGCGGAGCGCTGCGGCGCCTTCTACGTGACCGAGCGCTGGCTGGGTGGTACGCTCACGAACTTCCAGACGATCAAGAAGCAGATCAAGCGGTTGAAGGATCTGGAGCAGGGGATCAGCGAAGGCGAGTTCGAGCATCACACCAAGAAGGAGCAGCTGCTGTTCGAACGCGAGCGCCTGAAGCTCGAGAAGTACCTCTCGGGCATCAAGAACATGGGCCGGCTGCCGGGCGCGCTGTTCATAGTGGACTCGAAGAAGGAGCGCATCGCGGTGGCGGAGGCGAACAAGCTCGGCATCCCGGTGGTCGCGATCGTGGATACGAACGCGGACCCGGACTTGATCACCGTGCCGATCCCCGGCAATGACGACGCGATCCGTGCCGTTTCGCTCATCACGGCCGCGATCTCGGACCTGATCGGGGAGGCGCGCCGGCAGTCGCCGCTGCGCGAGCCGGCCGAAGAGGGAGAGGGCGTGACGTACTCCACGGAGACCGGCGTGGAGGCGGAGGCTGAGGGAGACAAGAAGAAGAAGCCGGCCCGCCGCAAGCGGCGGCCCAAGCCCGAGGCGATCGCGGCCCGGCTCAAGACCGAGGAGGCGCCGGCGCCGGCCGAATCGAGCGGCGGGGGCGAAGGCTAACACGCCCGCACCGCCGACCGTTGGATAACCAACCGCCGCCCTCTCCCGGCCGTACGGCGCGAGGGCGGCGATTTTGTGAGGAGTGAGGAGATGGCGTCTGTGAAAGACATTCCGGCGAAGCTCGTGGCCGAGCTGCGCGCCCGCACCGGTGCGGGGATGATGGACTGCAAGCGCGCGCTCGAGGAGACGAGCGGCAACGTGGAGAAGGCGGTCGACCTGCTGCGCCAAAAAGGCGCGGCCCAGGCCGACAAGCGCGCGGGACGCGAAGCGACCGAAGGGCTGATCGGCACCTACCTGCATCACGACGGCAAGATCGGTGTGCTGGTCGAGCTCAATTGCGAAACGGACTTCGTGGCCCGCACCGAGGACTTCAAGGCACTGGCCCGCGACCTGGCCGTGCACATCGCGGCGACGAACCCGCTCGCCGTGCGGATCGAGGAGCTGCCCGCGGAGCTGATTCAACGGGAGCGCCAGGTGTACGAGGCCCAGGTGGTCGAGCAGAAAAAGCCCGAGAACATCCGCGCCAAGATCGTCGACGGAATGCTGAAAAAGTTCTACGAAGAGAACGTCCTGCTGGAGCAGAAGTTCGTGCGGGACGACAAGCGGACCGTGGGCGAGCTCGTCAAAGCGCTGTCCGCCAAGACCGGGGAGAAGGTCGACGTGCGGCGGTTCGCACGGTTGCAGGTCGGGGAGGGCTGAGTTGGCGACGGCTCCCCCCGCCGCGCCCGCTCCGCCCGCTCGGCCCCGCCTCGCCTACCCGCGCGCCCTGCTCAAGCTGTCGGGCGAGGCGTTCGCGGGGGACCGCGGGGCGGGCGGGGGGCTCGATTTCGAGATCATCGATCGCCTCGCGAACGAGCTGAAGACGGTGACAGCCTTGGGCGTGCAGCTGGGGCTCGTGGTCGGGGGCGGCAACATCGTGCGCGGCACCGCGGCGAGCGCGCAGGGCATGGACCGCGTTTCCGCCGACTACATGGGGATGCTCGCCACCGTCATCAACGCCCTCGCACTGCAGGATATCCTCGAGAAGAAGGGCGTCGATACGCGCGTGATGACGGCGATCCGCATGGAGGAGCTGGCCGAGCCCTACATCCGGCGCCGCGCCGTCCGTCACCTCGAAAAGGGGCGCATGGTGATCTTCGCGGGCGGGACGGGCAACCCGTATTTTTCGACCGACACCGCGGCGGTGCTGCGGGCGCTCGAGGTCGAGGCCAAGGTGCTGCTCAAAGCGACGAACGTCGACGGCGTCTACACGGCCGACCCGAAGCAGGACCCCACGGCGAAGTTCCTGGCGGAGCTGTCGTTCCGCGACGCGCTCGTGAACGGCTACGGCGTGATGGACGCGAACGCGTTCGGGTTGTGCAAGGAGAACAAGCTTCCGATCGTCGTGTTCAACATCAACCAGCCCGGCGCGACGGCCAGGGTACTGGCCGGGGAGCGCGTCGGCACCATCGTCACATGACCACCGTCACCAGTCTGACAGACCACGTCAAGCACGCCCGGCAGGCGATGGCCAAGGCGGTGGAAGCGGTGAAGCGCGAGTTCGCCACGGTGCGCACCGGAAAGGCGACCACGGCGCTGCTCGATCTGGTGCGGGTGGACGCCTACGGCAGCGAGATGCCGCTCAACCAGGTGGCGAGCGTCGCGGCGCCCGAGCCCAAGCTGCTCACGATCCAGCCCTGGGACAAATCCCTCCTCAAGGCCATCGAGAAGGCGATCCTCACGTCGGACCTGGGCCTCACGCCGACCAACGACGGCACGCTCATCCGCATCCCTATCCCCGCGCTCACCGAGGAGCGTCGCAAAGACCTGGTGAAGGTGGTGCACAAGTTCGCCGAGGAGGGCCGGGTGGCGGTCCGCCACGCCCGGACCGAGGCGATCACCCGCATCAAGAAGACCGAGCACGTCTCCGAGGACGAGAAGAAGCACGCCGAGAAGGACGTGCAGAAGCTGCACGACGACCACCTGAAGCTGGTGGACGCCGCGGTCAAGACCAAGGAAGCGGAGATCATGGAGGTCTAGGTGTCCGACGACCTGCTCGGGCAGATCCGGTCGAACGGGGCCGCGCCCCGCCACATCGCCATCATCATGGATGGCAACGGCCGCTGGGCGCGGGAGCGCAACCTGCCGCGCCCGTTCGGACACCGCGCCGGGATGAAGGCGGTGCGTGAGGTCGTCGAAGGTGCGATCGAGGCGGGCGTCGCGGTGCTCACCCTGTTCGCGTTCTCCGAAGAGAACTGGCAGCGCCCCCTCACCGAGATCTCCGCGCTGATGAGCCTGCTCGAGGAGTACATCGCCAAGGAAGCCGCGGAGCTGCGCGAGCAGGGCGTGGCGGTGCACGTGCTGGGGGAGCGGGCGCGGCTCGCGCCGGGCGCCCGCTCCGCCGTCGACCGCGTGGAGCGCGACACGCGCGGCGGGCAGCGCCTGGCGCTCAATCTGTGCATCTCCTATTCGTCCCGCGCCGAGCTGGCGCGCGCGGCGCGCCTGCTCGCCGAGGAAGTCTTGAAGGGCACGAAGCGGCTCGAGGACATCGACGAAGAGGCGCTGCGCGCAAAGCTCTACACCGCCCCCTGGAGCGACCCCGATCTGCTGATTCGCACCTCGGGCGAGCTGCGGATCTCGAACTTCCTGCTGTGGCAGCTGGCCTACACCGAGTTGTACATGACGCCGGTGCTCTGGCCCGACGTCACGCGACGCGATCTCTTCCAGGCGATCCTCGACTACCAGCGGCGCGAACGGCGGTTCGGCAAAGTCACGGCCCCTCCCTGATGTCCCGCAACCTGCTGGTCCGCATCGCCGTCGCAGTTCCGGCCATTGCGGTCACGGTGGTGGTGCTGTGGCTGGGGGGCTGGGTCCTCGCCACCGCGCTCGCGGTGCTCGGCGTGCTCGGCACCCGCGAGGTGTACGACCTGGCCCGGCGCGAGGGGATCGAGCCGTTCGACCGCCTGGGACTCCCGGCGGCGGCGGCCGTGCCGTTCGCGACGTTCTGGGTCAAGGGCTTCGCCGACTGGGAGCCGGTGCTCTACGTCGCCGCGCTGTGGCTGCTCGCCGTGCTGGTGGTGGCGATGGCGCGCGGACCGGCCCGGCGCCCGCTCAGCACGGTGTCGGTGACCGTGTTCGGCAGCCTGTATGCGTCCGCCCTGCTCGCCTTCACCGTCGCGATCCGCCACGGGCCACACAGCGACGCGCACCCGCGCGGCTCGGTCGCGCTCGCGCTGCTCCCGCTGGTCGTGACGTGGGTGTGCGACACGTGCGCTATGCTCGCGGGGACGCTGATCGGCGGGCCGAAGCTCACGCCGGTCCTGTCGCCGCGCAAGACGTGGGCGGGAGCCGTCGGTGGCGTGGTGGGCGGCCTCATCGCCGCGTTGCTGTACGGGCCGCTCGTGCTCAATCGCCTCGGCTTACAACTCAGCGTCTGGCAACTTGTGACGGTGGGTGTGGTGGTGGCGCTGGCGGCGCAGGTGGGCGATGTCGCCGAGTCGCTGTTCAAGCGCGAAGCGGGGGTCAAGGACTCGTCGTCCCTCATCCCCGGCCATGGCGGCGTGCTCGACCGGCTCGATTCCCTCTACTTCGTCTTGCCCGCGACGGCGGGATTGCTGCGCCTGTTCGGGGTCGCATGAGCGTCGGCGTTGCGATCCTCGGGTCCACCGGCTCGATCGGCTGCTCCACCCTGCACGTCCTGGCACGCCAGCGCGAGCGCTTCCGAGTGGTCGCGCTCACGGCCCATTCCAATGCGGAGCTGCTCGCGCGCCAGGCGGCCGAATGGCAGCCGGCGTATGTGGGGCTGGTCAATTCGGGGAAGGGGGAAGGGGGAAGGGGCCAGGGGCCGGAATGCCTCGTGGAAGCCGCCACGCACCCGGACGTGCGCATCGTCGTGAACGGCGTCGTTGGGGCGGCGGGGCTCGAGGCCACGCTCGCAGCGCTGCGGGCCGGTAAGCGCGTCGCCCTCGCGAACAAAGAGACCCTGGTGATGGCCGGCGAGCTCGTCACGCGCGCGGCGCGCGAGGGGGGCGGGGAGATCGTCCCCGTCGACTCCGAGCACAGCGCGGTGCTGCAGTGCGTCGCGGGCCGCGGGCCGGCCGAGCTGGCGCGCCTCATCCTCACGGCGTCGGGCGGTCCGTTTCGCACGTGGCCGCGCGAGCGCATCGCGGCCGCCACGGTGGCGGAGGCGCTGCGTCACCCCACTTGGAAGATGGGCAAGAAAATTACGGTAGATTCGGCGACGCTCGTCAACAAGGCCCTCGAGGTGATCGAGGCGCACTTCCTGTTCGGGCTCGGCTACGAGGCGGTCGAGGTCGTCGTACACCCCCAATCGGTGGTCCACGCGTTCGTCGAGTTCGTGGACGGGTCGGTGCTCGCGCAGGTCGGGTTCCCCACGATGGAGCTGCCGATTCTCTACGCGCTGACGCACCCGGCGCGCGTGCCGGACGCGGGCACCCGGCGCTTCGATCCGGTCGCCGCGGGCAGCCTCACCTTCGAAGCCGTCGACGGGGAGCTCTATCCCGCGTACCGCCTCGGCCGCGCCGCGGCCACCGCCGCCGGCACGGCCCCTACCGTCTTCAATGCCGCCAACGAGATCGCCGTCGCGCTGTTCCTCGAGGGCGCGATTCCCTTCGGCCGGATCGCCCAGACGATCGCCCGCGTGCTGGACACGACGGCGCCCACCGGCGCGGACTCGCTCGAGGCCGTGCTCGCGGCCGACGCCGCCGCACGCCGGCTGGCCCGGGAGGCCGCGTGCTCCTGACGCCGATCTCCCTCATCGTCGTCGTCGGCGTCCTGATCTTCGTGCACGAGGCCGGCCACTTCGCCGCGGCGAAGGCGGTCGGAATCCAGGTGCTGCGCTTCTCGCTCGGCTTCGGCCGACCGATCCTGGCGTGGCGCCGTGGCGAGACGGAGTACTGGATCTCGTGGATTCCGTTCGGCGGCTATGTGAAGATGGCCGGGTTCGAGGACGAAGGGGTGGCCGGGGACCTGGAGGGCGGCAAGAGCGCCCAGCCGATCGATCCCGCCCGGGCGTTCGACCGGAAGCCGCTGTGGGCCCGGCTCATCGTGATCCTGGCCGGCGTGACCATGAACGCCGTCTTCGCCGTCCTCGTCTACACGGGACTCGCCTACACCGGAACGCTCGAGCCGAACAACATCGCCACGACGCGCGTGGACTCGGTGATCGTGACCGACTTGCCTCCGGCGGCGCAGGCGCTCGGGGCGTTGCGACGCGGCGATCGCATCACCACGGTGAACGGCGATTCGGTCCGGACGTGGGGCGACCTGCAGCTGAAGCTCGCCAACGCCCCGCCGCCGGTGACGCTGCGCGTGGCGGGACGGCCGGATTCCGTGGTGCTCCACATCGCCCAGGGAGACACGGCCGCGCGGGTCGCCACGGTGCTCGCGCTCAGCCCGTACCTCGAGCCGGTCATCTCCAGCGTCACGTCCGGCGGCGCGGGCGTCAAGGCGGGCCTCATGCCGGGTGACCGCATCCTCAAGGTCAACGGCGACACGGTGGTGTCGTGGCAGGACTTCGCGCGTGTGGCCCGCCGCAATCCCGAGCGCCCGATCACGGTCGAGGTAGCGCGGGGCTCCGGTCACCGCTCCCTGACGGTGACGCCGGATCGCCGCGAGGAAACGGATCCCGTGACCAAGCGGAGCCAGGTCATCGGGTTCGTGGGCATCGGCGCGGCGTACCCGACGCTCCCCCGGCCCGGCGTCCTGGGAGCGATCCACGTGGGGTGGGCGGAGACGCGAACCCGCGGCGGCATGATCCTCGATTTCCTGGCGAAGCTCGTCACGGGCCGGGCGTCGCTCGGGGAGCTCGGTGGACCGATCCTGATCGGACAGATCTCGAGCCAGGCGGCGCGGATCGGGCCGGCGACGTTTCTCGGGTTCATGGCGTTCCTGTCCATCAACCTGGCCATCTTGAACGTCCTGCCGATTCCGATTCTGGACGGCGGCCAACTGGTGTTTCTCCTGGCGGAAGGGGTGCGGCGCAGGCCGTTGCCGCTCGAGCTGCGCCTGCGGCTCACCCAGATCGGCTTCGTGGTGCTGGTCGCCATCATGATCCTCGCCACGTCCAACGATATCCGGCGCCTGCTGGGGCATGTCTTCCGTCGTTAGGGAGACGCTCACGGCGTACCTGGCCGGCCGGGTGACAGCGGACCACTTGGTCGCGGTGGTGACCGCGGCGTATTATCGCGACGCGGGACGCAGGAGGCGCGCGGCGCTGCGGCCGGTGCTCGACGTGATCGAGCGCGCCTCGCCCGGCGTCGTGGAGCTTGCCGGAATACGCGAGGGCGCGGGATTCGACGTGCGGCCGGCGGAGCGCCCGTTCCCCAAGCAGTGCGAGCCCGACCTGCGCCGAGCGGTCGAGGCTTATCTGGGCGCGCCTCCACCGCTCGCACGGCAGAGTGTCACGGCCCGGCTCGCCGGCCTGTTCCGACGCCTGTTCCGCGTCTCAGCGTGACCACCAGCGCCACCACGCCCCCGTGCGGGGCTTCGCGGCCAGGTCCGCGAGCAGCTGGGCCGCGTCGCGGTAGCGGTCGTCGGGATGTTTGGCGAGACACTTCAGCACGATCCGCTCGAACCGTTTGGACAGCTCCGGTCGCTTCTTGCGCAAGGCCGGGGGCGGCCGCTCCACGTGCATGCGGGCAAGCTCGAACCAGTCGCTCGCGGCGAACGGCACCTCTCCCGCGGCGGCCTTGAAGAGCGTCACGCCCAGCGCGTAAAAATCCACCCGCTGGTCGAGCGCGCGTCCCTGCGCCTGCTCGGGAGAGAGGTACTGCGGGGTGCCGATCGTCATGTTGACGCCCGTGGACGCCACGTAGCCCGAGACCGCGCGCGCGATGCCGAAATCCGTGATGACCGCGCTGCCGTCGGAGCGGAGCAGGATGTTGCCGGGCTTCAGGTCGCGGTGAATCACGCCCTGCCCGTGTGCGAATCCCAGCCCCCTGGCCACGTCCGCCGCGACGCGCACGATGTCGGCCTCGGGCAGCGGGCCCTCGCGGGCGATGCGCGCCCCCAGGCTGTCGGCGCACAGATCCATCGCGAAGTACACGTAGCCGCCGGAGCGCGCCACGAAGCGGATGCGGATGATGTTCGGGTGCTGGAGCTTCGCGGCGGTCTCGGCTTCGTTCCGGAACCGGCTCTCGAACTGCGGGTCGCCGGCGTAGCGCGGCATCAGAACTTTGACGGCGACGGGGGTGCCGTCCAGCTCGCGACCGGCGTACACCCAGGCGAACCCACCCTGGCCGAGCAGGCGCTCGAGGTCGTAGGGGCCGACGGTGCGGCCGACCAGGTCGGTGGGCGCGGGAGGCGCGTTGGTCACTAGGGCTTTACAAACCGGTTTCGGCGGTCTAAGTTACTGCGCTCTCAAGAATTAGGGAACAGGACAGATGTACGACAAGACGACGCCGGTCAGGAAGTACGGGCTGCACGAGGGGGACACGGGGTCAGCCCCGGTTCAGGTCGCGCTGCTCACCGAGCGGATCAACAGCCTCACCGATCACTTCCGGGTCCACGCCAAGGACTTCCACGGGCAGCGCGGCCTCCTCAGGATGGTCAGCCAGCGCCGGCGCCTGCTGGAATACCTGAAGCGCACCGACCTGGAGCGCTATCGGCAGCTCATCGACGAGCTGGGTCTCCGCCACTAATGCAACGGGCGTCGCGCTGGGCGTCCCGGCAAGAGCACCGGGACGCCTCGCGTATTTCTTCGTGCTCTAGACAGGCAACATGGTGAAGCACGTCGATCGCACGTTCGCGGGTCGCCCGCTGAAGCTCGAGGCCGGGCGACTCGCCAAGCAGGCCGCGGGGGCCTGCCTCCTGCAGTTCGGGGAGACCGTGGTCCTCGCGACCGTGACCGTGTCGGACAACGTCTCGACGCTCCCCTTCTTCCCCCTCACCGTCGAATACCGCGAGAAGGCCTACGCTGCCGGCAAGATTCCCGGTGGCTTTTTGAAACGCGAGGGCCGCCCTTCCGACGAGGAGATCCTGTCGGCGCGGGTGACGGACCGCTCGATCCGGCCGTTGTTCCCAGAGGGGTTCAAGAACGAGATCCAGGTCTTCATCTACGTCCTCTCGGCGGACCAGGAGAACGACGCCGACGTGCTGGGCGTGACGGCGGCCTCCGCGGCGCTCGAGATGTCCAAGGTGCCGTGGAACGGCCCCATCGCCGCCGTGCGCGTGGGACGGGTGGAGGGTGCGTGGATCTTGAATCCGACCTTCCAGCAGCTCGAGTTCTCGGACGTGGACATGGTGGTGTCGGGGTCGCGCGATTCGATCGTCATGGTGGAAGGCGGCGCGCTCGAGTTGACCGAGCCCGAGATCGTGAAGGGGCTCGAGGTGGCGCAGAAGGGCATCCGCGAGCTGCTGGATGCCGCGGCCGAGCTGGTCGCCGACATGCGGCAGCCGAAGATGGAGTGGGCCAAGGTCGAGCCGCCGGCGGAGCTGGTCGCGCGGGTGAAGGCGCTGGCCGAGCCGCGCGTCGCCGAGGCGCTGAACCTCCCGGAGAAGGCGGAGCGGGCGCAGGCGCTCGCCGCGCTCAAGTCGACGATCCAGGAGCAGCTCGCCGCGGAGTTCCCCGACAACCCGAAAGACGTGGCGGCGGTGATCGAAGAGATCGAGTACCGCACGATGCGCGACCAGGTGCTGACGCGCGGTGAGCGGGTCGACGGGCGTGACCTGGCGACGGTGCGGCCGATCACCTGCGAGGTGGGCGTGCTGCCGCGCACCCACGGCTCCGCGCTGTTCACGCGCGGCCAGACGCAGGCGCTCGTGTCCGTCACGCTCGGCACGGTGTCGGACGAGCAGCGCATCGATTCGATCGACGTAGCCGAAGAGACCTCCAAGTCGTTCATGCTGCACTACAACTTCCCGCCGTTCTCCACGGGGGAGGTGCGGCCGATCCGCGGCACCTCACGCCGCGAAGTGGGGCACGGCGCCCTGGCCGAGCGCGCGCTGCAGGCGCTGCTCCCCCCGTATGATCAGTTCCCCTATACGATCCGCATCGTTTCCGACATCCTCGAGTCCAACGGCTCGTCGTCGATGGCGACCGTGTGCGGCGGCTCGCTGGCGCTGTTCGATGCGGGCGTCCCGGTGAAGGCGTCGTGCGCCGGGGTCGCGATGGGGTTGATCAAGGAAGGCACGCGCGTCGCGGTGCTGACCGACATTCTCGGCACCGAAGACCACCTGGGCGACATGGACTTCAAGGTGGCGGGTACGCGCGAGGGCGTGACGTCGATCCAGATGGACATCAAGATCGAGGGGCTCGACTTCAAGATCGTCGCCGAAGCGCTCGACCGCGCGAAGCAGGCCCGGATCCACATCCTCGACATCATGGACCGCGCGATGCCGCAGCCGCGCTCGCAGCTGTCCAAGTACGCCCCGCGTATCATCACGATCCAGATCCCGACGGACAAGATCGGCGACATCATCGGCCCCAAGGGGAAGACCATCCGGTCGATCCAGGAGCAGACCGGCGCCGAGATCAACGTCGACGACAACGGGTTGGTGACCATCTCGGCCGTGGGCGAGGGCGGGGAGCGGGCGCGCGACATCATCGCCGGCATGGTTCAGGTGCCCGAGGTCGGCAAGGTCTACGAGGGCGTAGTGAAGAGCACGACGGCCTTCGGCGCGTTCATCGAGATCCTGCCCGGCGTGGAGGGGCTGCTGCACATCTCCGAGCTGCAGCACGGTCGCACGGAGCGCACCGAAGACGTCGTGAAGAAGGGCGACCAGGTCCGGGTCAAGCTGCTGGAGGTCGACGAGCGCGGTCGCATGCGGCTCTCCCGGAAGGCACTGCTCGACAAACCGGAGACGGCCCCCGCCCGCTCGCGGTGATGGAGACGGTCCGGCTCGACCGGGAGATCCACCAGACCACCGCGCCAGGCGGGGTCCTGGTGCTGTCGGAACGGGTGCCGAGCGTGCGCTCGGCCGCGGTCGGCATCTGGGTGCGCAGTGCCAGCGCGCATGAGCCGCGCCCCAAGATGGGCGTGTCCCACCTGCTCGAGCACATGGTGTTCAAGGGGACCGAGCGCCGCACCGCCCAGGAGATCGCGCTCGCCCTCGAGACCCGTGGCGGCTCGCTCGACGCCTACACATCGCGCGACACCACGGCGTTTCACGCGCGTGTGCTCGACGCCGACCTGCCGCGCGCGCTGGACGTGCTCACCGACCTGGTGCGGAACCCCGTGCTCCGCACCAGTGACCTGGAGCTCGAGCGCAAGGTGGTGCTCGAGGAGATCAACACCGTCGAAGACACCCCCGACGATCAGGTGTTCGACCTCTCCTACCAGGCGCTGTGGCCCGAACATCCCTACGGCTACACCATTCTCGGCACGCGCGACAGCGTCAGCGCGCTCTCGGCGGGCGACCTGAAGCAGCTGCACGACCGCGCGTATTTTCCCGCGAACTGCGTCATCGCGGCCGCCGGCAACCTGACGCACCAGCAGCTCCTCGACGAGCTCGCGCAGCAGGGCTGGTTCAACGCAACACCCGGCAACGCTCCATCGGCAACGCCGCTCGCGTCGACCGTCCAACCCGCCGTCCGCGGCACCGAGGCCCGCCACCACAAGGACACCGCCCAAACCCACATCGTGTTCGCCACCGACACGATCCCGTACGCCGATCCGCGTAAGTACGCCCTGCTCGTCCTGGCGAACGTGTTCGGCGGCGGGATGTCGAGCCGCCTGTTCCAGCGGATTCGCGAGGAGCTCGGGCTCGCCTACGCGATCTACGCGTTCACGAGCTTCTATCGCCAGATGGGGGTGACGGGCGTGTACGTCGGCACACAGCCGCAAACGGCGGCGCAGGCCGCCGCGGCGATTCGCGCAGAGTATGCCAAGCTCGCGCGCGAGGGACTGCGCGGCGACGCGCTCGCGGAGGCCAAGCAACAGACGCAGGGACAGCTGATGCTCTCTCTGGAGAGTCCTGCGGCACGGATGTATCGTTTGGCGGGCTTTTCGGTGTACGGCGAGCCGTATCAGAGTCTCGACCAGGTGCTGGCCACCGTGGCCGGGCTGACGGAGGACGAGGTCGCGGCCGTCGCGGCCGAGTTCTTCGAGCCGGAGCGGCAGACGGTCGTGCAACTCGGACCCGAGAGCTGAACCGCGTCGCGGAAAAGCGTCACGTACAGGCGTCACGGAACGGCGTTACAGCGGAGCAGTCATGATCGTCGGAGTCCCGAAAGAGATCAAAACCGCCGAAAATCGCGTCGCGCTGGTGCCGGCGGGGGTCGAGTCACTGGTCGGCGATGGGCACACGGTCCTCGTGGAGCAAGGCGCCGGGCTCGGGTCGGGATTCTCGGACGACGCCTACCGCGCCGCCGGCGCGACGCTCGTCACGCGGGCAGGGGACGTGTGGTCCAAGTCCGAGATGGTCGTCAAGGTGAAGGAGCCGATCGAGCCCGAGTGGCCCTGCATGCGCAAGGGGCAGGTCGTCTTCACCTATTTCCATTTTGCGGCATCCGAAGCCCTCACGCAGGCGGTGCTCAAGTCTGGCATCACCGCGATCGCCTATGAGACGGTGCAGCTCACCTCGGGAGAGCTGCCGTTGCTCACCCCGATGAGTGAGGTGGCGGGACGAATGGCGGTGCAGGAGGGCGCCAAGTACCTGGAAAAGGTGTACGGCGGCTCGGGCATCCTGTTGGGAGGCGTGCCGGGGGTGCTCCCGGCCGAGGTGCTGATCCTGGGGGGCGGGGTGGTGGGTGCCAACGCCGCCAAGATGGCGGCGGGACTGGGCGCGCACGTGACGCTGCTCGACCTGTCGCTCGACCGGCTGCGCTACCTCGCCGACGTGCTCGCCCCCAACGTCGATCTGCTGTACTCCAACCGTCACAATCTGCTCGACCAGCTGCGCAAGGCCGACGTCGTGATCGGCGCCGTGCTGCTCCCCGGCGCCAAGGCCCCGAAGCTGGTGCGGCGCGACGATCTGAAGCTGATGAAGGCCGGCTCGGTGATCGTGGACGTGGCGGTGGACCAGGGCGGCTGCATCGAAACCAGCCGGCCCACCACCCACGACAACCCGACCTACGTGGTGGACGGGATCATCCACTACGCCGTCGCCAATATGCCGGGCGGTCTGCCGCGCACCTCCACCCTGGCCCTGACCAATGCCACGTTCCCGTACACCAAGCGCCTGGCCAAGCGCGGCTGGAAGCAAGCGTGCCGGGACGACGCGGCGCTGTTCCTCGGGCTGAACGCGATCGAGGGCAAGGTCGTGTACGCCGCGGTGGCCGAGACGTTCGGGCTGCCGCTCACGGACGCGAAGACTCTGGTGTAGCGATGACCGAGCGCAGAACGCTGGCGATCCTGGTCGGCGGCGGGCCGGCGCCGGGCATCAACAGTGTCATTGGGGCGGCCACCATCCGGGCGCGGCTCGAGGCCGTCGACGTGCTCGGGGTGCGCGACGGGTTCGAGTGGATCATGCAGGGCGACATCGAGCACGTGACCCCGCTCGACATCGGCGAGGTGAGCCGCATCCACTTTCGCGGCGGTTCCTACATCGGCATCTCGCGCGCCAACCCTACCAAGAACCCGGCGCATCTCGACAACGCGGTTCTGGCCTTGTTACGCCTCAACGTCTCGCAGCTCATCACCATCGGGGGGGACGACACCGCCTATTCGGCCATGAAGCTCGAGGAGAAGGCCGCGGGGCGGCTCCAGGTGGTGCACGTGCCGAAGACGATCGACAACGATCTCGACCTGCCGCCGCACGTGGACACCTTCGGCTTCCAGACCGCCCGCCACTACGGTGTAGAGATCGTGAAGAACCTGATGGTGGACGCCAAGACCACGTCGCGCTGGTACCTGGTCATCACGATGGGCCGCGGCGCGGGACACCTCGCGATGGGGATCGGCAAGGCAGCCGGTGCCACGCTCACGCTCATTCCGGAGGAGTTTCCGGGGCAACGCATCCGGCTCAAGGCGGTGGTGGATACGCTGGTCGGCGCCATCATAAAGCGATTGTCCTACGGCCGGCTGGACGGCGTCGCCGTCCTCGCCGAGGGGCTGGCCCTCGGCATCGACCCCGCGGACCTCGCGGGCGTCGAAGAGGTCGAGCGGGATACGCACGGGAACGTGCGCATCGCCGAGGTGAACATCGGCGAGATCCTCAAAGCCGCGGTGCAGAAGCGCCTCAAGCAGTTCGAGTTGAAGGCGACGATCGCGGCGAAGAACATCGGCTACGAGCTGCGCTGCGCCGATCCGATCCCCATGGACATGGAGTACACGCGGGACTTGGGCTACTGCGCCGCCAAGTACGTGTTGGGGGGCGGCAACGCGGCCGTCATTTCCCTGCAGGCGGGGCGCTTCGTCCCCATCCCCTTCGCCGCGATGATCGATCCGGTGACGGGTCGGGCGCGCACGCGGCGGGTGGACATCACGTCGACCCGCTACGCCATCGCGCGCCGCTACATGATCCGGCTGCGGCGCGACGACTTCGAGGATCCGCACGAGCTGGCCCGCTTCGCCGCGACCGCCCACGTGTCGGTAGAGGAGTTCCGCCGGCAGTTCGCGTATCTGATCGAGGAGGAGCCGCCGCCGCTCGTGCTCGACGGGGTCGTCGAGCGAAACCCCGGAGCGCTCGCCTGACCGAGCGGCCGGTCGTTCAGGTACGCCGCCTGGCGCACCACGAGGGGCTGCCGCTGCCGACCCGACAAACGGCCGGCGCCGCGGGATACGACGTCGCGAGTGCCGAGCCGGACTTCACGCTCCGCCCGCTGGAGCGCCGCCTGGTCCGCACCGGCCTCGCCCTCGCGATCCCGCCGGGCTACGAGGCGCAGGTGCGGCCGCGCTCGGGGCTCGCGGTCAAGTACGGCCTCACCCTCCCCAACGCTCCCGCGACGATCGACTCCGATTACCGTGGCGAGCTGATGATCCCGATGATCAACCTCGGCACCGAGCCGGTGGCGGTGACGCGCGGCATGCGGATCGCCCAGCTCGTGTTTCAGCGGATCGAGCAGATCGAGCTCGTCGAGGTACAGGGGCTGCCGGCGAGCGAGCGGGGCGGGGGAGGGTTTGGCAGTACGGGGGAGTAGCGAACCCGGGGCGGAGGAGGCTCCGTTGCGCGTACCAAGACCAGCGACCGCGCTCGTGACGGTCGCCCTGCTCGCCGTCGGGCTGTACGCCGGCAGCTTCGTCGTGTCCTTCGGCGACCTGCTCCGGCGCGACGATCCGCTCCAGCGAACCGACGTCGCCCGCCTCGCCCCGGCTCGCGTCGCGCGGGTGGCGGAGATCCGGGGGATCGACGACCTCCGGGCCGTGCTCCACGACGCTCAGGCACACGGGCTCAAGGTGTCGATCTCCGGCAGCCGCCACAGTCAGGGCGGCCAGACGTACATCGCGGGCGGCGTCGTCGTGGACATGCGCGGGTTCAATCGGATCCTCGCGATCGATTCGGCCACACCCACCGTCACGGTGCAAAGCGGCGCCACGTGGGACGAGGTACAGCGCGCCATCGCGCCGCATCGACTCGCGCTCAAGGTGATGCAGTCCTCCAACATCTTCACGGTGGGGGGGACGCTCAGCGCCAACGCGCACGGGCGCGACATCGACGTGATGCAGGTGGTGGACGTCGTGCAGCGCTTCGGGCTGCTGCTCGCCGACGGCCGCAGCGTCGAGGTCAGCCGCACAACGAACCCCGAGCTGTTTTCGCTGGTGATCGGCGGCTACGGGCTGTACGGCGTGATCCTCGACGTCACGCTGCGCGTCACCCGCGACGAGCTGTACGAGCAACGGGCCGTTTCGATGGATTACACCGAGTTCCCGGCCTACTTCGCACAGCACATCCAACCCGACTCGAGCGTGGCGTTGATGCTGGTGCGTCCCTCCATCGATCCGGCACCGGACTCGTTCCTGCGAGAGCTGGTGGTGGTGACCTGGCGCCGGGCGGGCGCCGGCCACGCCGCAACGTTCGACCTGACGGAAGAAGGGCACGTGTGGCGCGACCGGTTCTTCCTCGGCCTGTCGCGTCGGTTCGACTGGGCCAAGGCGCTGCGCTGGAAGCTCCAGAAGAAGATCGAGCTCGGCTCCGGCGAGACCCGAATCGTGTCCCGCAACAACGCGATGCGGCCGCCGCTCGCGCCGCTCGAGCTGCTCCGCTATCGCTCCCGTCACGACACGGACATCATCCAGGAGTACTACGTGCCGGTCGAGAACTTCGTCCCGTTCATGGACCGGTTCCGCGAGATCCTGGTGGCCGGCAAACTGAACGTATTGAGCTCGACCGTGCGTTACGTGGCCCCGAACGCCACGCCGGCCCTCGCCTACGCACCCCACAAGCCGGCGTTCGCGATCATCCAGATGAGCAACGTCGAGCTGTCGGCTGACGGGCAGGCCCACGCCCAGACGGTGACGCGGCAGCTGGTCGATGCGGCGCTCCAGTATGGCGGCACCTACTACCTGACGTACCAGCTGTACCCGTCCCCGGAGCAGCTGCAGCGCGCCTATCCCAACGCCCGCCGTGCCTTCGAGCGCAAGCGGTTCTACGATCCGGGCGAGCTCTTCACCAGCCAGTTCTACGAACGATATGGCCGCACCGATCCCCGCTGACGCGGTGTCGCCCCCGCCCCCGCGCCGGCTGAGGCGCTACATCTTGGGCGCCCTCGCCGCCGCACTCGTGCTCGCGGCCGGCTACTGCTTCGGGTACGAGCCGCCGTATCGCGGCACGCTGGTCGAGCGGCCACCGCGTCCGCTCATCTTCGCCCATCGCGGCTTCGGCGACCACGGGCCCGACAACAGCCTGTACGCGGTGGAGCACGCCCTCCGCGCCGGCATGGACGGCGTCGACATGGACGGCCAGCTCACGCGGGACAGCGAGCTGGTCATTTTCCACGACCTGAGCGTGGATCGGTTGACGTCGGGTGTGGGCCGCGTGCGCGACAAGACGCGGGACGAGATGCTCGCGCTCGACCTCGGGCCAAAGTACGACCCGGCGATCCGCGGCGCCTACGTTCGCACGTTCGAAGACTTCGTGGGTGTGGTACAGGGGCACGGCATCCTCATGGTCGAGCTCAAGGTGCCCGGGCTCGCCGCGACGGGGATCGAGCAACGTGCCGTGGACATCATCCGGAGGCATGACGCATATCGCGACGTGGTGCTCAGCTCGTTCAACCCGATCGTGCTTTATCGTGTGAAGCGGCTCGACCCCAAAGTCCGCACGGCGCTCATCTTCATGAACACCAACTGGAATCCAAAGCTGCTCGCCGAGATCAAGGAGGGGGACAAGGTGGATCTGCCGTGGGTGGTGCGACAGGAGTTCATCCGCCGCGCGCTGCGAAAGGTCATCCGGCCGGACCTCTTGAGCGTCAATCAGGCCGTGGACCACGCCGTGATCACCCGTCTCATCGCAAAGGGTTGGCCGGTGTTCATCTGGACGCCCGAGGAAGATCAGGAGCTGCGCTGGGCCTTGTCGCAGCGACCCTACGGCGTGATCTCCGATCGGCCGATCCGTGCCAAGCAGCTGCGCGACCAGTGAGGCGTATTCCCCGCGGGTCGTTTACTGGTGACGAGTCTGACCGGCGCGCCCAGCTCGTGTTTCAGCGGGTGGAGAGCGTGGCGCTGGTGGACGTGGCAGAGTTGCCGCCGAGTGAGCGGGGCGGGGGAGGGTTTGGGAGTACGGGGGAATGACATCCTCTATGCGTGAATACGCACCGTCTGAGGGCTTATTGGGCTGCCGCGGTTCGCAGCCCAATTCCAGCCGATGAGGGGTGCCCCTCGATGAAACACCGCGAGGGGGCGAGATCTTTGCAACGTTTGTCCCGGCGTCTTAGGTTGCGAGGATGGGTTCGATTGCGATGGTTTGCAACCCAATATTGAGTT
>WNGD01001302.1_pt1 | contig 37024 bp, 38 predicted proteins | sample 5400671 | NCBI WGS metagenome assembly WNGD01 (sample SAMN13153369, study PRJNA577476) | soil metagenome | isolation source: 40 cm soil or saprolite under grassland replicate 2 | place: USA:California | collected 2016-06-15 | reverse complement strand
GCCCGACCGCGGCACGGTGCCGTTTCGGCCGGCCGCAGCGACGGCCGCGTTAGCGGCCGTTTGCATTGCCATTGGCCAGGATCTGCGAGGATCGACCCCATGACGAAAGTCAAGGCGCTCAAGGCGACGGCGCGGTCGCGGGCCGGAACGGGAGCGGCCCGGGCGGTGCGGCGCGAAGGCCGCGTGCCCGGCGTGGTCTACGGCGACGGAGCAGCCCCGCTGCCGATCTCGCTCGATTTCAAGGAGCTGCGGCAGAACATCTTTGCCGGGCATTTCCTCACCTCGATCTACGAGCTCGAGGTCGACGGCGCGCGCCACCGGGTCATTCCGCGCGATTATCAGCTCGATCCGGTGCGCGACGTTCCGATCCACGTTGATTTTCTCCGCCTCGGCGAAGGCGCCCGCATCCGCGTGCGCATCCCGGTCCACGTCAAGAACGCCGACCAGGCGCCGGGCGTGAAGCGCGGCGGCACCGTCAACATCGTCGAGCACTCGGTCGAGGTGCTTTGCCTGGCCGACGCCATTCCGGAGGCGATCGACGTCGATCTCACCGGATTGGAGATCAACCGGTCGGTGCACTTGAGCGACCTGACGCTGCCGCAGAACGTGCGCCCGGTGACCCGGCGCGACGTGACGCTCGTCACCATCGTGGCGCCGTCGGGCTATCTCGAGGAGCAGAAGGCGGCCGCGGAGGCCGCGGCGGCAGCGGCGGCAGCGGCGGCGGCCGCCGAGGCGGCCGGCGAGCTGGTGCCCGGTGCTCCAGGTGCGGCACCCGGGGCTCCCGGCGCGCCCGGCGCCGCGCCGGCGGCGCCCGGAGCCGCCCCGGCGGCGGGCGCCGCAGCGGCGCCGGCGGCCGGCGGCACCGCGCCGCAGGAGAAGCCGGGAAAGAAGTGAGGCCGCGGGGCCGCGGGGCCGCGCGGCATGAGCCATGCTGCTGTTCGTCGGGCTCGGCAATCCTGGTGCGGGCTATTCCGGCCATCGCCATAACGTCGGCTTCATGGCGGTCCAGGCGATCGCCGCGCGCCACGGCATCGGCCCGTGGCGCCGCCGGTTTCAGGGCGTGGCGGCCGAAGGGACGATCGGCCCGGATCGCGTGCTGCTGCTCGAGCCCGGAACCTACATGAACGAATCGGGTCGCGCGGTCGCGGAGGCCGTGCGCTTCTACAAGATCCCCCCGCACCACACGCTGGCGTTCCACGACGAGATCGATCTTGCGCCCGGCAAGGTGCGGGTGAAGATCGGCGGCAGCACCGCCGGCCACAATGGCCTGCGCTCGATCAGCGCCTACATCGGCAACGAGTATCGCCGCGTGCGCATCGGCGTCGGTCATCCGGGCGACAAGGACCTGGTCGAGCATTACGTGCTGAGCCCGTTCAGCAAGGGCGAGCGCGCCTGGGTGGAGAATTTGTGCGAGATCATCGCCGAGAACGCCACTCTGCTCGCGCGGGGCGAGGACGCAAGTTTTCAGAACAAGGTCCACCTCGCGATGGCCGCGAAGGGGTTCGTCGAGCCCAAAAGCCCCGGCGCGCCGGCGGATGGAGCCGGTGGACCGACCTGACACGCCATGGGATTTAGCTGCGGGATCGTCGGGCTGCCGAACGTCGGCAAGTCCACCCTGTTCAACGCATTGACCGAGACCGCCGCGGCGCAGGCGGAGAATTATCCGTTCTGCACCATCGAGCCGAATCTGGGCGAGGTGGCGGTGCCGGATCCGCGGCTCGAACCGGTCGCCGCGCTGGCCAAATCAACCGCCATCGTCCCGACCCGACTCGCCTTCGTCGACATCGCCGGCCTGGTGCGCGGCGCCTCGCGCGGGGAGGGTCTGGGCAATCAGTTCCTGGCCAACATCCGCGAAGTCGACGCCGTCGTTCATGTCGTGCGCTGCTTTTCCGGAAGCGACGTCATTCACCTCGAGGGCAGGATCGCGCCGGTCGAGGACATCGAGACCATCGAGACCGAGCTGATGCTCGCCGACCTCGACAGTCTGGAGCGGCGCATCGAACCGCTGGAGAAGCGCTCGCGCGGCGGCGATCCGGAAGCGGGCGCGACGCTCGATCTCGTCGGGCGGGCGCTCATGGCTTTGCGCGAAGGCAAGCCGGCGCGGCTCATCGAGCGCAAGGACGCGCAGGAGAAGGCGTTTCGCATGCTCGGCCTGCTCACGTCGAAGCCGGTGCTCTACGTCTGCAATGTCGACGAGGAGCATGCGGCGGAGGGCAACGCGTTTTCCCGCGCGGTCGAGCTCCGCGCGCAAGCCGAGGGCGCCGGCTGCGTGCTGATCTCGGCCAAGATCGAAGCGGAGATCGCCGTGCTGTCGCGCGCGGAGCGCGGCGAATATCTCGCCGCGCATGGATTGCACGAGGCCGGGCTCGACCGCCTGATCCGCGCCGGCTACGCGCTGCTCGATCTCGTCACCTTCTTCACCGCCGGCCCCAAGGAGGCGCACGCCTGGACGGTGACGCGCGGCACGCGGGCGCCGCAGGCCGCCGGCGTCATTCACACCGATTTCGAGCGCGGCTTCATCCGCGCCGAGGTCGTCTCCTGGGAGGACTACGTGGCGCTCGGCGGCGAGGCCGGCGCGCGCGACGCCGGCAAGCTTCGGCTCGAGGGCAAGGATTACGCCGTCGCCGACGGCGACGTGATCCATTTCCGGTTCGCGACGTGAGGAATGCGCAGAGACATTGTTGTCTGCAGAGTATCACCGCTTGCGACCCCCACCCCGCCCTCCCCCTTTCAGGGGGAGGGATCGAGCAAGCGGCTTGCGCCTTCCTCCCCCTGCAAGGGACCTGCAAGGGGGAGGAAGGAGGCGGGGGTCCCTTCAGAAACGCTGAAACCCGGAGACCGCCCTCACATCCCGCCGCGGTTACGCATCGCGCCGAGATGCTCGTTGATGCGAAACGCGATCAGCACCAGCTCCGCCGCGATCCGCGCGAACACGATGCCGGCGAGCATGCCGACGAAGCTGGCGATCAGCATCAGCAATCCGGCAATCGGATTGATGGCCATCGCGCCGAGCGAGGAGATCATGCCGGCCAATCCCAACAGCACCGAAACCACCACGACGAGCCAGTAGAACGTCCGGATGATCGCGGGCGTGATGAAACGGTCCCACTGGAACAGATCGCCGACGTAAAACATGATCCCCCTCCCGCGCTTGCGGTCGTCGCCGGCGCGGACACTGCACATTTCGCAAGCCCGGTCAACGCGATGCGGTTGACCCTTCCGCTCGCGCGGCTTAAGCAGCGAGCCCGACATCCGCGAAGGATTCCGTGCCGAAGCTTTTTTGGGAAGATTTCGTCGAAGGCAGCGTTGCCGAGTACGGACCCCGGCTCGTGACCCGCGAGGAGATCGTGGCCTTCGCGGCCGAGTTCGATCCGCAGGCCATGCATCTCGACGAGGACGCCGCCCGCTCGACCCTGCTGGGCGGGCTCGCGGCGTCCGGATGGCACACCTGCGTCCTGCTCAATCGCCTCGTGGTCGATGGGCTGATCAACAACGCCCACTCGATGGGGGCTCCGGGCGTCGACGAGGTGCAATGGCTCAAGCCGGTGCGGCCCGGCGATCGGCTCGTCGTGCGTGCCGAGGCGGTGAACAAGCGCGCGTCCAGCAGCAGGCCGGAAATGGGCTTCGCGAGCTTTCGATTCGAACTCCGCAACCAGGCGGGGGAGACGGTCATGACGCTCGCCTTCTCCCTCATGGTCGCCCGACGCTCCGCTCCCCCCGCGGAGCGGGGCGAGGGCGAGCACGGCCGAGTTCGATCATGAAGTATTTCGAGGACGTTCGGGTCGGCGACAAGCTCGTGGTCGGACGCCATACTTTCACGGCGGAAGAGATCAAATCATTCGCCGAGAGATTCGATCCCCAGCCGTTCCATCTCGACGAAGCCGCGGCCGCGCGCTCGCAGTTCGGCGCGCTCTGCGCCTCCGGGTGGCACACGGCGGTGATGTGGATGCGGCTGCGGATGGATCAGATGCGCCTCGAGGTCGAAGCGCAGCGCGCGCGGGGCGAGCCGGTGGCACAGCTCGGACCCTCGCCGGGATTTCGTCAGCTGCAATGGCGCAAGCCGGTCTATGCCGGCGACACCATCACCTACGCCAGCGAGGTCTTGGAATCGCGCGCGTTGAACAGCCGTTCCGGCTGGGGCCTGGTGCAGTTTCTCAACACCGGCGTCAACCAGGCGGGCGAGCCGGTAATCTCCTTCATCGGTTCGGCCTTCGTGGAGCGCCGGCCGCAATGATGCTCGAGCCGCAAATTTCGTCCGCGGGAACGGACGAGGATTATCCCGCCTCGCCGCGGGATAAACGCCGCACCCTGAGCGTGGCGCTTCCCGTGCACGCGCTCCACGACGGCTATTCCGATGTCGTCTACATCATGTTGCCGATCTGGCAGGCCGAGTTCGCGCTGAGCTATGCGGCGGTCGGGCTGCTGCGCTCCACGCTTTCCGGCGCGATGGCGGCCTTCCAGATCCCGGCCGGGCTGCTTGCCGAGCGGATCGGCGGGGCCGCGGTGCTCGCCGCCGGCACCGCGCTTGCGGGCTTGTGCTTCTGCCTGATCGGCTGGAGCTCGGGCTATGCGTTCATTGCCGCCGCGCTGTTCCTCGCTGGGATCGGGTCGAGCACGCAGCATCCGATCGGCTCGGCACTGGTTGCGCGGGCGTTCGCCGGACCAAGATCGCTCGCCGCCATCGGCACCTATAATTTCTCCGGCGATATCGGCAAGGTGCTGTTCCCCGCGGCGGCGACGCTGCTGATGCTGGTCTTGCCGTGGCGCGCCACTCTCGCTCTGCTCGGCACTTTGGGGATTGCGGCAGCCGCCGCGATCTTTCTGCTGCTGCCGCGGTTCGCGGCGCCCTCGCCGGCGACCGGTCCGCGGGACACGGGGCGCCGGGTGTTTCGCGGCGGCGACCGGACCGGGTTCCCCCTGTTGCTGTCCGTCGGCATGATCGACAACGCGACCCGCACGGCGTTCCTGACCTTCCTGCCGTTTCTGCTGCGAGCCAAGGGCGCGGAATTGCCGACCATCGGCTTGGCGCTCACCCTGGTGTTCATCGGCGGAGCCGCCGGGAAGCTGGTCTGCACCTTCGTCGGGATGCGCATCGGGGTGCTCGCCACCGTGATCCTGACCGAGAGCATGACCGCACTCGGGATCTTCGCTTTGCTGCCGCTGCCGCTCGGCGCCGCCGTGGCGCTGATCCCGCTGGTCGGCGTGGCGCTCAGCGGCACTTCCTCGGTGCTCTACGGCTCGGTCGCGCATCTGGTCGCGCCGGCGGCCCGGACCCGGGCGTTCGCCGTGTTCTACACCGGCACCATCGGCTGTGGCGCGCTGGCGCCGTTTGCCTACGGTCTTGTCAGCGACCGGCTCGGCATTGCGGCGACCATCGCGGTGATCGCCGCCGTTGCGCTGCTGACCCTGCCGCTCGCGGCGGCATTGCGAGGATCGCTCCGGCAGGCGAGCGAAGCCGGGATTTGACGCGCTCTCCGGCGGGGACGTCTCAATGCCCCTCGAAACTCACCAGCGTGCGCACCGGCAGCTCGAGCTTGCGCAGCTTGTCCGCTCCGCCCAGCTCCGGCAGGTCGATGATGAAGCAGGCGGCGAGCACCTGGGCGCCGGCGTTGCGCAACAGCTTGACCGCGCCCTCGGCGGTGCCGCCGGTCGCGATCAGATCGTCGACCAGGATGATGCGGTCGCCCCGGGTGACGGCGTCCTCGTGCATCTCCATCTCGTCGAGGCCGTATTCCAGCGAATAGGCGATCCGCACCGTGGTGTGCGGCAGCTTGCCCTTCTTGCGGATCGGGATGAAGCCGGCCGAGACCTGATGCGCGACCGCTCCGCCGAGGATGAAGCCGCGGGCCTCGACGCCGGCGACCTTGTCGATTTTCGCCCCCGCCCACGGCTGCACCAGCTCGTCGACGGCGCGGCGGAACGCCCGCGCGTCGCCGAGCAGGGTGGTGATGTCGCGGAACATGATGCCCGGCTTGGGATAATTGGCGATCGTGCGGATCGTCGCCTTGAGGTCGTGCTCGATGAGCGATGTGGCCATGGGCGTCCCGTCGTGCTCGCGCGGCGATGCTACGCGCCGTCCACCGCGCACCATCGTGCCTTATAGTTTTCCCAGCACCCTGCCGGCAACGGCCTCGAGCTTTTTGATGAGCGCGGGATCGCGCGCCTCCGGCGCGGTGATCAGCGCGTTGTCGAGCGCGCGGTCGGACCCGATCGGGCAGGCTTCGTGCTCGCGCGGGAACTCGCGCGCCAGCCGGGTGACCAGGCGCTTGGCCCTGTCGGCGTTCGCGGTCAGCACCTTGATCACGTCGGCGACCGTCACCGCGTCGTGGTCGGGATGCCAGCAGTCGAAGTCGGTGACCATCGCGACCGTCGCGTAGCAGATCTCCGCCTCGCGGGCGAGCTTCGCCTCCGGCATGTTGGTCATGCCGATCACCGAATACCCGAGGTTCTTGTAGGTGAGGCTTTCGGCAAGGCTGGAGAACTGCGGTCCCTCGATGCACACATAGGTGCCGCCGCGCACGATGCCGAGGTCCTCGGCCAGCGCGGCTTCGGCGAGATGCAGGCGCAGCCGCGGCGAGACCGGATGCGCCATCGATACATGCGCGACGAGGCCCTTGCCGAAGAACGAGCTCTCGCGCTTGTGGGTGCGATCGACGAATTGGTCGATCAGCACGAAGGTGCCGGGCGGCAGCTCCTCCTTGAACGAGCCGCACGCGGAGAGCGACACCAGATCGGTGACGCCCGCGCGCTTGAGCGCGTCGATGTTGGCGCGGTAATTGATGTCGGAGGGCGAGAGCCGATGGCCCTGGTCGTGGCGCGACAGGAACACCACCGGCAGGCCGGCGACCTCGCCGCGGCGCAGCGGCGCCGACGGCTCGCCCCATGGCGTATCGATGCGCTGCTCGCGCGCGTTTTCCAGCCCCGGCAGGTCGTAGATGCCGGATCCGCCGATGATGCCCAGCACGGCCTGCGTCATGACGATTCCGCAACGAGGGCGCGGCGCATCACGCGTGGCCGGGCACGCTCGACCACACCTTCTTCTTGGTGAAATACAACAGCCCGGCGAATACCACGAGAAAGATCATCACCTGCAGTCCGACGCGCTTGCGCGCGACCAGGTGCGGCTCGGCCGCCCACTGCAGGAATGCGGTGACGTCCTGGGCATAGTGCGGGACATCGGCCGGCGTGCCGTCGGTATATTCCACTTGTCCATCGGTGAGCATGGGCGGCATTTGCAAGGCGTGCCCGGGGAAATATTTGTTGTACTGGGCTCCCTCCGGCATCGAAAACCCGGGCGGCGGGTTCTCGTAGCCTTGCAGCAGGGCGACGACGTAGTCGGGCCCTTCTTCCTGATATTGCGTGAAGATGTCGAACACGAACCAGGGGAAGCCGCGCTCGTAACCGCGCGCCTTGGTGATCACCGAGAGATCCGGCGGGAGCACGCCGTTGTGCGCTGCGCGCCCCGCCTGCTCGTTGGGATACGGCGAAGGAAAATGATCGGCGGGCCGGCCGGGGCGCTCGAACATTTCACCCTGATCGTTCGGCCCGTCGGTGATCTTGTACTCGGCCGCGATCGCCTTGACTTGCGCCGGAGAAAATCCGGGACCGCCGGGATCCGCCAGGTTCCGGAACGACAGCAGCGACAAGGCGTGACAGGCCTGGCAGACCTCGCGGTAGATCTTGAAGCCGCGTTGCAGCTGAGCCTCGTCGTAGATGCCGAACGGGCCGGCGAACGACCATTCGACCCGCGGCGGAATCTCGCTCTCCTCGGCGCCGGCCGCGGTTATTCCCAGCACGGCGAGCGCCCCGGCCAGGGCGAGCGCGCAGATTTTGCTCGTGCCGCTCATCGCGTTCCCCGCCGGCCCCCGCCGCGTCATCGCTCCGGCGCCGCCGCGCCGCTCGCCACCGCCGCGCCGGGCGCCTTGCGCAGGGTCGCTTCGCTGATCGAGGCCGGGAGCGGCCTCGGCCTCTCGACCAATCCGAGCAGCGGCAGGATGATGAGGAAGTGAATGAAGTACCAGGCGGTGAGCACGCGCGCGGCCAGCACGTAATTGCCCTCCGCCGGCTTCGACCCGAGCCAGCCCAGCCCGATGCACACCGCGGCGAAGACCCAGAAGAACTGCCGGTACAGCGGCCGATAGCTCGCCGATCTTACCTTGGAAGTGTCGAGCCACGGCACGAACGCCAGGATCACGATCGATGCCATCAGGAACAGCACGCCCAGCAGCTTGTTGGGGACGGCGCGCAGGATGGCGTAGAACGGCAGGTAATACCATTCCGGCACGATGTGGGTGGGCGTCACCGACGGGTTGGCCGGGATATTGTTGTCGGGATGCCCGAGATAATTCGGCAGGTAGAACACGAACCAGGCATAGAGGATGCAGAACACCACCGTCAGGAACAGGTCCTTGATGGTCGCATGGGGGGTGAACGGCACGGTCTCCTGCTTCGATTTCGGCTCGACCCCGGCCGGATTGTTCTGGCCCGACACGTGCAGCGCCCAGACGTGGAGGACGACCACGCCGAGGATCACGAAGGGGAGCAGGTAGTGCAGCGAGTAAAAGCGGTTGAGCGTCGGGTTGCCGACCGAATAGCCGCCCCACAGCCACGTCACGATCGATTCCCCGAACACCGGAATCGCCGAGAACAGGTTGGTGATGACGGTCGCCGCCCAAAAGCTCATCTGGCCCCAGGGCAGCACGTAGCCCATGAAGCCGGTCATGATCATCAGCAGCAGGATGATGACACCGAGGATCCACAGCACCTCGCGCGGATCCTTGTAGGAGCCGTAATAGAGGCCGCGGAACATGTGGACGTAGGCCGCCAGGAAGAACATCGAGGCGCCCACCGCGTGCGCATAGCGCAGCAACCAGCCCCAGTTCACGTCGCGCATGATGTGCTCGACGGAATTGAACGCGTGATCGACATGCGGGGTATAGTGCATGGCCAGCACGACGCCGGTCACGATCTGCGCGCCCAGCAAGAAGCTCAGAATAGCGCCGAAGGCCCACCAATAGTTCAGGTTGCGCGGCGTCGGATAGGCGACGAACGAGGAATGGGCGAGGCTCAGGATCGGCAGCCGAACCTCCAGCCATTTCAGCAAGCGGTTCTTGGGCTGGTAGATGGCGTGCTGCTCGGGCCGGTAGATCGCGTTCTCGTTCATGGTCCAGGTCCCGGGCGGCGCACCGTCATCCGATCCGGATCTTGGTGTCGGACAGGAACGCATAGGGCGGCAGCGCCAGATTTGCCGGCGCCGGTCCGCGGCGAATGCGGCCCGCCGTATCGTATTGGGAACCGTGACAGGGGCAGAACCAGCCGTCGTAATCGCCCTGGTGCGCCAGCGGAATGCAGCCGAGGTGGGTGCAGATGCCGATCAGGATCAGCCATTGATCGTGACCCTCCTTGACCCGCGCCTCATCGGACTGCGGATCCGGCAGCGTGTGCCAGTCGACGTCGCGCGCCTCTTTGATTTCCTTCGGCGTGCGATGGTCGATGAAGATCGGTTTGCCGCGCCAGAACACCTTGATGACCTGACCTTCCGCGACCGGGGTGAGGTCGACTTCGATGGGAGCCCCGGCGGCGATGGTCGATTGGTCCGGATTCATCTGCGAGACCAGCGGCCAGACCGACGCCGCGAGGGCGGCGGCGCCGGCGGTCGCGGTCGCGATATAGAGAAAATCGCGGCGTGTCGGTTCGGCCGAAGCGGTTGTGGCGGTCACGGTCGAATCCTCTCTTGCCGGTCGATCCGCCCGCGCTGCGAACCGGGAGGGAGCGGCCGCTCCCCTTCCGGCGGCAGACGGACCGGCCGCAGCCGGCCCTGAGGAAAGGCGGCAGGCGGCGCGTTCCGGCGGCGTTCTATTGGCACCCTTGCTCGGATCGTGCAAGTCCAGTATGGCCGCACCGACCACAGATCGCAGGCCGATGCAAATCTTCGCGGCTCCTCATGCACCATCCGCTCGCATTCCAGTTTGGTCGGACGAGCCAGCCATGGGCGCCGTGAACGAGGTGATGCCCATACGGCTGGCATTGTTTCAGCCCGACATCGCGCCGAACACCGCGACCATTCTGCGTCTGTGCGCCTGTCTCGGGATCGAGGCGCACATCATCGAGCCTGCAGGATTTCCGGTATCCGATCGCGCCTTCCGCCGCGCCGGCATGGATTATCTCGAGCGGGTTGCGCTGGTGCGGCACGTTTCCTGGGGCGCATTCGAGGCGTGGCGGGGCCGAGCGCGGCTGCGGCTCATCGTCCTGTCCACACGCGCGGCATTGTCCTATGTCGAATATGCGTTCCGGCCCGAGGACGTCCTGCTGTTCGGCCGGGAGTCCGCCGGCGTTCCGGAGGCAGTGCATGCGGCCGCGGACGCGCGTCTAAAAATCCCGATGCGGCCGGGGCTGCGCTCGCTCAATGTCGCGGTCGCGGCCGCGATGGTGCTGGGCGAGGCGCTGCGCCAGAGGGGCGGATTTCCGATGCAAGATGTGGCAGGAGAGAGCCATTATGAGCAGGAAACCTAAACCGATCCCCCGCTTTCCCAACGAGGTTGCGGAACGCGCGTTTTGGGAAAGTCGCGATTCGACGGCCTACGTCGATTGGACCAAGGCGAAGTCCGCCCGCTTCCCCAATCTGAAACCGTGGACCACGTCGATCTCGCTTCGGCTGCCGGTGGCGCTGCTCGAGCGCATCAAGGTTGTGGCAAACAAGCGCGACGTTCCGTACCAGTCATTGATCAAGATCTGGCTGGCGGAGAAGGCCGAGACGGAGTAGCGCCGCGATCATTCGATGGAGCGACGGACCAACGTCATGGATGCCGGACAGCTCGAAGCCCGCAAGGCGCGCGCGCAAAGCTGGTTCGAAGCCCTGCGCGACGAGATTTGCAGCGCCTTCGAGGCGCTCGAAGCCGGCGCGCCGGCCGGGCTCCGTGGCGCCGCGCCCGGCCGGTTCGAGCGCACGCCGTGGCGGCGCAGCGACCCGGGCGGAGCGCCCGGCGGCGGCGGCATCATGTCGATGCTGCGCGGACGGCTGTTCGAGAAGGCCGGCGTCCAGGTCTCGACCGTGTTCGGCGAGTTCGCGCCGGAGTTCCGTAACGAGATCCCGGGCGCGCAGGAGGATCCGCGGTTCTGGGCTTCGGGAATCTCGCTGATCGCCCATCCGTGCAGTCCGCACGTGCCGGCCGTGCACATGAACACCCGTTTCGTGGTCACCACCAAGGCGTGGTTCGGCGGCGGCGCCGACCTCACGCCCCTGCTCGCGCAACGCCGGCAGCAGAGCGATCCCGACGCCCGTGATTTCCATGCCGCCATGAAGGCCGCCTGCGACGCGCATGCGGCGGTCGCGCCCTATGAAAAATACAAGAGCTGGTGCGATGCATATTTTTTTCTCAAACACCGCAACGAGCCGCGCGGCATCGGCGGCATTTTTTACGATTGGCACGACAGCGGCGATTGGGAAGCGGATTTTGTCTTCACCCGGGAAGTCGGAAGCGCCTTCCTGCGCGTCTACCCGGAGCTCGTCCGGCGCAATTGGGCAAAGTCCTGGTCGGAAGCCGAGCGCGAGGAGCAATTGGTGCGCCGCGGCCGCTACGTCGAGTTCAACCTGCTCCATGACCGCGGTACGCTGTTCGGGCTCAAAACCGGGGGCAATGTCGAATCGATTCTCTCCTCGCTGCCGCCGCTGGTGAAATGGCCGTGAGGGTTGGTAGCCCGGATGGAGCGAAGCGAAATCCGGGGCCCGGAGCACAGTCCCGGATTTCGCCCCCGCTTCGCGGGCGCTCCATGCGGGCTACGGATTGAGCGATCAGTTTTCCTGCGCTCCGGGTCCGCGCCGGAGCCTGCCCCGCACTTGATGCGGGGGCGCGCCTCCGGAATGAGGCTCGTCACCCCGCGCCGCCTCATCGAGGATGCGCTGCAGCGCCGAGGCATCATTGGGAAATCCCGCAGAAATCCATTTCTCCTCCGCGGCCGCGAGCGCCCTGCCGAGCTGCGGCCCTTTGGGTACGCCGCGCGCGATGAGGTCGGCGGCCTTGAGCGGAAAAACCGGCGCCTGCCAGCGCTCGGGGAGCGTCGCCAGCTCGCGCCAGGCGATGTCCGCCGCTTCGGCGCCGGCGCGCGCCCAGGCCAGCACGATCCGATCGAGGTAGCGCGCCGGCCCGAGCCGATAGAGCAGCGCACGGGCCCGGCTTTCGCCGATCGCCGGATCGATCCGCCACCAGCCGTCCGCCATCGAAGCGAGCCGCTCGTGCTCGACATTGGCAAGCCGCAGCCGCTCCCATAGCCGCTCGGCATCTTCCGCGACGCTCACCGCGAGGCCGGCCAGCCGGCGCAGCGGATCCGGCTCGAACCCGAGCACCGCTTCGACCGCGATGACGTTGGCGACGCCGGCGAGATAAGGCACCCCGCCGAGCACCTCCTCCAACAGTCCGGCCTCGGCCATGACCACGAGGGTCGGCGCCGCCCGCGGGGCGATCAGCAGCTTGAAGAGCTCCGCCCGGAGGCGCTCGCGCGACAGTTTTCGCAAGCCCTCGCGGGCGACAATGCAGGCGTGAAGCCCGTCCGGGTCGGGCGCGCCCCGGCCGTAGGCGGCATGAAACCGGAAGAACCGCAGGATGCGCAGGTAATCCTCGGCGATGCGCATCGCCGGGTCCCCGATGAAGCGTACCCGGTGCTGTTCGAGATCCTCGATGCCGCCGACCGGGTCGTGCACCGTGCCGTCGCGCGAGACCGAGAGCGCATTGAACGTGAAATCGCGGCGTTCGGCGTCCTTTTGCCAGCTGCGGCCGAACCGGACTTTTGCCTTGCGCCCGAACGTCTCGACGTCCTCGCGCAACGTCGTGACCTCGAAGCCGGTGCCGTCGATCACGACCGTCACCGTGCCGTGCTCGACGCCGGTCGGCACCGGCCGAAAGCCCGCCGCCGCCGCGCGCCGCACCACCTCCTCGGGCAGCGCCGTCGTGGCCACGTCGATCTCGCCGGGCGGATGCCCGAGCAGCACGTTTCTGACCGCGCCGCCGACGACACGCGCCTCCTCGCCGTCGCGGTCGAGCACCGCCAAGAGCTTCGCCGGCGGACCTTGCGTCAGCCATGCCGTGTCGTTCAGCGGCACCGCGTTCTTCATCGCTGCATCGCACCGGGCACGAATTTCCCGTTCTCCATGTGCGCGGGCACATAAGTCGAGTGCGGCGGCGCGCCGGAAAACTGCGCGATCAGGATGAAGCTGCCGAGCATCAGGCCGAAAGCCGCCATGGTGAGCCAGCCGAGCGTGGGCAGCCGCCAGGATTTGGTGTCGAGCACGCCGGCCCGCGTGGCCCATAGGAACAGGGCATAGGCCGCGAACGGCGCCAGGAACAGCGCAAGCTCGGTGAGTACGGGCCGTATCATCTAGAGTTCCGGCAAGTGGGTCGGCTGGTTTTTCTTGTCACCGCGCGAATGCGCCCGCAAGGCCCGCAGCCCGCAAGGCCCGTAGCCCGCATGGAGCGGAGCGAAATGCGGGAGCGGCGGTCCCGGATTACGCTGCGCTAAATCCGGGCTACGAATCATCGCGGTAAATCCGATCATGGAGATTGCGCAAGATTCCGGCGGTCACACCCCAGATGTAACGGTCGGCGAACGGGATCGCATAGAAATGCCGGATCATGCCGTTCCATTCCCGGCTGTGGCGCTGATGGTTGATCGGCTGCATCAGAAACGCCAGCGGCACTTCGAAGGTGTCGTGCACCTCCGCGGCATTGAGCGCCAGCTCGAAATCCGGGTCGACGCGAGCCACGGTCGGAACGATGCGGTAGCCGAGCGTCGTCAGGTAGAGATCGAGATAGCCGATCGGATGCACGAGCCGCCGGTCGAGCCCGATCTCCTCGCTCGCTTCGCGCAGCGCCGCGGCCAGCGGGCTCGCGTCACCGGGATCGATCTTGCCGCCGGGAAACGCGATCTGGCCGGCGTGACTCGAAAGCTCGGTGGTGCGCTGGGTGAGCAGCACCGTCGGCTCGGGCCGGTCGACGATCGGCACCAGCACGGCGGCCGGGCGGATCGGCCGCACCGCGGCAATCGCCTGCATCACCGGATCGGCATCATGATCGCCGTGAGTCGGCGTAATATTCGGGTCGGCGAGGCCCGGCGGCAGTTCGAGCGTCAATCGCTCGCGCGCGCGCGCGAAAAAATCCTGGCCGAGCAGCGATCGAGCGTTAGAGGCCGTACCCGCCATTTACAGCAGATCCCTGATCTGGGCGGCGGGTGCCATCGCGAAGAACTCGCCGGCCGACGCCACGCCGAACATGCGTTCGCCCTCGAGGTCGCGCTCCTCGCCGAGCTCGACGAGATCGTAGAACAGCGCCCGCGTCACCTTGGCCCACAGATTGCGCCGCACGTGGAGATAGGGCTTGAGCCCTGCGGTTGCCGGCTCCGGCTCGAAGCGCAGCGCGTGACCGGGCCCACAGGCGACCCAGTCGTCCACATTGGTGCGAAAATGCAGGATGCGGCCGCCCGAGTCGGGCTCGACATAGAGCTCGACTGCGAGGAACGGCGCATCATCGACCACGATCCCGCATTTTTCCACCGGGGTGACGAGAAAGTATTTGTCGCCCTCGCGTTTGAGCACGGAAGCGAACAGCCTTACCAGCGCCGGCCGCCCGATCGGGGTCTTCTGGTAGAACCAGGTGCCGTCCGCCGCGATCCGCATATCGATGTCGCCGCAATCGGGCGGGTTCCAAAGATGCACCGGCGGCGGGCCTTTGGCGCCGGCGCGCTTGACCGCGCCCGCGATCGCATCGAGCCCTCCGCCTCCGGGCCGCCCTTCGTTCGCCATGGTTACCCCTGCGTAATCGCCAGCCCGGCGCAACGCGCTCGCGGGATCGTGATCGAGGCCCCGGGAAGCACTACACGGGAAAAATAGCGTAATCTCGAAAGGAGAGCGAAGCGGCACGAGATTCGCATTGTTCCTGGAGCCGCGTCATTTCGATTACGGCCTTTTGCCTTGTTCGTGCGTTTACCCGGATAAGCCAAGGAGACCCCTGATGTCATTGCCCGGCGAAGGACTGGAAAAGCTGGAAGACATGATCGTGCGCGCCGCGGAGACGACCGCCGCCCATATAAGATCGGCCAAAGCCGCGATCAGCGCCGTCATTTTCGGCCAGGAGCGGGTGGTCGAGCGCGCGTTGGTGACCGTGCTGTCGGGCGGCCACGCGCTGCTGGTCGGGGTTCCGGGCCTCGCCAAGACCAAGCTGGTCGACACCATGGGCACCGTGCTCGGGCTCGATGCCCGGCGCATCCAGTTCACGCCGGACCTCATGCCCTCGGATATTCTCGGCTCGGAGGTGCTGGAGGAGAGCCCGGGGGCAAAGCGGACGTTCCGGTTCATTCCCGGCCCGATCTTCGCGCAGCTGTTGATGGCCGACGAGATCAACCGCGCAAGCCCGCGGACGCAATCGGCGCTGCTGCAGGCCATGCAGGAACAGCACGTCACCGTCGCGGGCGCCCGCCACGATTTGCCCAAGCCGTTTCACGTGCTCGCCACCCAGAATCCGCTCGAGCAGGAAGGCACCTATCCGCTGCCGGAGGCGCAGCTCGACCGGTTCCTGATGCAGGTCGACGTCGACTATCCCGATCGCGAGGCGGAGCGAAAGATCCTGTTCGACACCACCGGCGCCGAGGAGAGCCGGGCGAAACCGGCGATGACCGCCGAGGACCTGATGGCGGCGCAGCGCCTGGTGCGACGGCTGCCGGTCGGCGAATCGGTGGTCGAAGCGATCCTGGCGCTCGTTCGCTCGGCGCGTCCCGGCGCCGAAGGCGACGAGACGGCCAAGCTGATCGCCTGGGGACCGAGCCCGCGGGCGAGCCAGGCGCTCATGCTCGCGGTGCGGGCGCGCGCGCTGCTCGAGGGCCGCTTCGCCCCGTCGATCGACGACGTCGTCGATTTGGCGGAGCCGATCTTGAAGCACCGCATGGCGCTCACCTTCGCGGCACGGGCCGACGGCGAGACCATCGAGGCGGTGGTTGGCCGTCTGCGGGCCCGCATCGGATAAGCGAATGCCCAGCGCGGTATCTGCCAATTCCCTCGACGGCGACACGACGCGCCGCGCCACGGCGAGAGCGCGCGCGCTCACCGCCGCCATGCCGCGCCTGATCCTGGAGGCGCGTCGCGTCGCCGCGACCGTGATCCACGGGCTTCACGGCCGGCGCCGGGCCGGACCGGGCGAGAATTTTTGGCAATATCGACGCTTCGTCTCCGGCGAACCGGCGCACCGCGTCGATTGGCGCCGTTCCGCGCGCGACGATCATCTGTATGTTCGCGAGCGCGAATGGGAGGCGGCCCACACCGTGTGGATCTGGCCCGACCGTTCGCCCTCCATGATGTTCGCTTCGCCGCTCGTCTCCGACACCAAGCTCGATCGCGCGCTGGTGATGGGCTTCGCGCTGGGCCACCTGCTGGTCGAAGGCGGGGAGCGCATCGGCATTCCCGGCCTGATGCGGCCGACCGCGGACCGCAACGTGATCGACAAGATGGCGCAGGCGATCGTGCACGATCGCCAAGCCCCGTCGAGCCTGCCGCCCTCCTTCTCGCCTTCGCCGCTCGCCGAGATCGTCGTGCTCTCGGACCTGTGGAGTCCGATCGCGGAGCTGCGCCGGACCATCGCCCAGCTTTCCGCCACCGGCGCGCATGGTCACGTGGTCCAGATCGTCGATCCGGCCGAGGAGACTTTCCCGTACGCCGGCCGCATCGAGTTCATCGAGCCGGAGGGAGCCGGCACCATCACGGCCGGCCGTGCCGAGACCTGGCGTTCGGATTACGAGCGGCGTCTCGACAACCACCGCGCCGCGATCCGCCAGGAAACCGATCGCCTGGGCTGGACTTTTACCATTCACCGCACCGACCGTCCCGCGAGCGAGCTGCTGTTGAGGCTGCACGGACAGATGGGCGCCGGGCCCAACGGCACCGGCATTCATCGCTGGCGTGCGCTGCCGCTGTCCGCGAGGCACGTATGATCGCGGGTCTGCCGCTCGGCTTCGCCCAGCCGCTGGTGCTGCTGGGATTGCTGGCCCTCCCGGCCCTGTGGTGGCTGTTGCGGCTGATCCCGCCGCGGCCGCGCCAGATTGCGTTCCCGCCGACGCGCCTGCTGTTCGACATCGCGCCGCGCGAGGAAACCCCGGCGCGTACGCCGTGGTGGCTGACGCTGCTGCGATTGGCGCTCGCCGCGCTCATGATCTTTGCCGTCGCGGGTCCGCTGTGGAACCCGCCGCTCGCGACCGCCACCAAGGCGGCGCCGATCGCATTGCTGCTCGACGATGCCTGGGGCGCCGCGGCGACCTGGGACATTCGCCTGCGCACCGCCGATGAGCTCATCGCCCGCGCGGAAGCCGACGGCCGCGGCGTTGCCATCGTGCCGCTGTCCGAGCCGGGCCGCGACATTTCACTCGAAACTCCCGGAGCCGCGCGCGTCCGGCTGCGCCAGATCCGGCCGAAACCTCACACCCTCGATCGCGCCGAAGCGCTCGGCTCGATTGCGCGCTTTCTCCAAGCCACCCCCCAGGTCGAGCTGATCTGGCTCACCGACGGCATCGATCTCGGCAATGGCGAAGCGTTCGTCTCGGGCCTCGCGCGGCTGCTCGATGGCCGGCCGATTACCGTCGTGGCCGGCGGCATCAAGCCCGCCCATGCGCTGGCGGCGGCCGACAACGCCGCCGGCGCTCTGAGCGTGCAAGTGCTGCGCGCCGCGACCGGCGCCCCCGAAGCCGGTCTCGTCCGCGCGCTCGATCTCAAGGGCTTGCCGCTCGGCGACGCGCGCTTCGAGTTCAAGCCCGAGGAGCGGCAGACCGCGGCGCAGTTCGATCTCCCGGTCGAGATCCGCAACGACATTGCGCGGCTCGAAATCGCCGCCGAACGTTCTTCGGGCGCAGTGCAGCTGCTCGACAAGCGCTGGCGCCGCCGCTCCGTTGGCCTCGTTTCCGGGGCCACGTCCGAGACGGCGCAGCCGCTGCTCGACGCCGTTTATTATCTGTCGCGCGCGCTCAACCCGTTCGCCGATGTTCGCGTCGCCGAGGGGCGCGCGCCCGCCCGGGAGATCGAACGTTTCCTCGAGCAGAATTTGCCCATGCTGATCCTGGCCGACGTCGGCAACGTCGTCGGCGGAGCCCGCGAGCAGCTCATTCGCTGGGTCGAGGACGGCGGCGTGCTGGTTCGTTTCGCCGGCCCGCGGCTTGCGGCCGCCGAGGCGGACGACGACGATCTCGTTCCGGTCAAGCTGCGGCGCGGCGGCCGCACCCTGGGCGGCAGCCTCACCTGGGAGAAGCCGCAGCAGCTCGCGGCTTTCTCCCGGGAGGGTCCGTTTTTCGGCATGCCGGTTCCCGGCGACGTCGCCGTGACCCGGCAGGTGCTCGCCGAGCCGGATTCGGATCTCGGCGATCGCACCTGGGCGACGCTGGCCGACGGCACCCCGCTGGTGACGGCGGTGCGTCGCGGCAAGGGGCTCATCGTTTTATTCCACGTGACGGCGGACACCCGCTGGTCGAATCTGCCGCTCTCGGGCACCTTCGTGGACATGCTCAAGCGCATCGTCGGTCTTGCCGGCTCGACCGCCGCAGCCGAGCCGGAAGGCCGCGCCGCCAGGACCCGCGAGGTGGTTCCTCCGACCCGCGTGCTCGATGGCTTCGGGAGCTTCGAGCCTCCGCCCGCGACCGCGCGGCCGGTGCCGACGGGCTATGCCGGGCGCGCAACCGCCGATCATCCGCCGGGCTTCTACGGCCCGCCCGAAGCGCTGCTCGCCGTCAACACGCTGGCGGCCGGCGATCGGCTGGCCCCGATCGATCTTTCGCCGCTCGCCGCGCGGATCGAACCGTATCGGCTCAGCGAGCCCAAGGATCTCCGGGGCATCGTGTTCGTTACTGCGCTCGTGTTGCTCCTGATCGATTCGCTCGTGGTGTTCTCGCTCGGCGGCGGCTGGCATCGGCTCGTGCCGCGGCGGCGCGCGGCCGCGGCCATGCTCATCCTCTGTGGTATCGCGGCCGCGAGCGCGCTCGGGATCGGCGGCAGCCGCGCCGATCCGGTCTCCGATGATTTCGCCATGAAGAGCACGCTGCAGACGCGGCTCGCCTACGTGATCACCGGGGATTCCGATGTCGACGCCACCAGCAAGGCCGGGCTGCAGGGCCTGACCCTGTTCCTGGCGCAGCGTACCGCGCTCGAGGCGGGCGAGCCGATCGGGATCGACATCGGCCGCGACGAGCTTGCATTTTTTCCGTTGATCTATTGGCCGGTGGTGCCGAACGCGGCGCGGCCCGCGGCGGAGGCGCTGGCGCGGGCCGACGCCTACATGAAGCAAGGCGGCACCATCTTGTTCGATACGCGCGACGCCGTGGCGGCGCCGGCCGGGCCGGGCGGCGAGGGCCGCGGGCCGGGCATGCAGGCATTGCGCACGATTCTCTCCTCGCTCGACATTCCCGAGCTCGAGCCGGTTCCCCGCGACCACGTGCTGACCAAGACGTTCTTTCTGCTTCGCGATTTTCCCGGGCGCTTCAACTTCGGCCAGCTTTGGGTCGAAGCCATGCCGGCGGAACGCGAGGACGAACCGCGTCGCCCCGCCCGCGGCGGCGACGGCGTCTCTTCCATTCTCATTACTTCCAACGACCTTGCCGGCGCCTGGGCCATTCAGCCCGATGGTCAGCCGATGCTGCCGTTGGTGCCCGGCGATCCGCGCCAGCGCGAGTTCGCCTTCCGGGCAGGGGTCAACATCGTGATGTACACGCTGACCGGCAACTACAAGGCCGATCAGGTGCACGTCCCGGCGTTGCTCGAGCGGCTCGGGCAATAGGAACCAGTCCGTGGACTTCGGAATCGCGTTTGCTCCGCTGGTGCCCGTCGAAGTGCTGTGGGCGGCTTTGGCCGCGGTCACATTGGTCGCGGGGCTCCTGGTCTTCATCCGCAGCCGCGGCGCGCCGCTGCGCGTCGCCGGCCTGGCGTTGCTGGCGCTGGCGCTTGCCAATCCCTCCTTCACGCGCGAGGACCGCCAGCCGCTGTCCTCGGTCGCGGTGGTGATCATCGACAAGAGTCCGAGCCAGGGATTTGGCGACCGGCTGGCGCAAACCGAAGCCGTGCGCGCCGCGCTGGCGCAGCGGCTGGCGCGCATCCCCGGGCTGGAGACGCGGGTCGTGGAGGCCGGCGAGGCCGACGGCGAAACCGAGGGCACCCGGCTGTTCTCGGCACTCGGCGCTGCGCTCGCCGACGTCCCGCCCGATCGCATCGCCGGCGCCGTCCTGGTGACGGACGGCCGCGTGCACGACGTTCCGGGCGACGCCGCCGCGTTGGGGTTTTCCGCGCCGGTGCACGCGCTGATCACCGGCCATCCCGACGAACGCGACCGCCGCGTCGTGCTCCTTTCCGCGCCGCGCTTCGGCATCGTCGGACAAAGCCAGACGCTGGTGTTTCGCGTCGAGGATTCCGGCGTACCGCCCGGACCGGCGCAAGTGACCGTTCGGCGCGACGGCGACACCTTGGAAAGCCGCAGCGTGCGAAGCGGCGAAAAGGTCAGCGTGCAGATCCCGATCCCCCACGCGGGCGCCAACATCGTGGAGATCGAGGCGTCGGCGCTCGAAGGCGAGCTCACGCCCGTCAACAATCGCGCCGTGGTGTCGATCGACGGGGTGCGCGACAAGCTGCGCGTGCTGCTGGTTTCCGGCGAGCCTCACGCGGGCGAGCGCACCTGGCGCAATCTGCTGAAATCCGACGCCAGCGTCGATCTGGTGCATTTCACCATCCTGCGCCCGCCGGAAAAACAGGACGGCACGCCGATCAACGAGCTTTCGCTGATCGCCTTTCCGACCCGCGAGCTGTTCCAGCAGAGGATCAACGACTTTCAGCTGATCATCTTCGATCGCTACGCCCGCCAGGGCGTGCTGCCGCTGATCTATTTCGACAACATCGCCCGCTACGTGCGCGAGGGCGGCGCGGTCCTGGTCGCGGCCGGCCCCGATTATGCGACCCCGGGCAGCATCTGGCGCACGCCCTTGGACGTCATCCTGCCGGCCGAGCCGAGCGGGGAGACAACCGACCGGCCGTTCCACGCTCGGCTCAGCGAGCAGGGCAAACGCCATCCGGTCACGCGCGATCTCGATGGCGCCAATTCCGATCCGCCGCACTGGAGCCGCTGGTTCCGGCTGGTCGACACCCGCAACCCCAACGGCACCGTCGTGATGCACGGCCCCGACGACAAGCCGCTGCTGGTGCTCTCGCGCCAGGGCGAGGGCCGGGTCGCGCTGCTTTTGTCCGACCATATCTGGCTGTGGGCGCGCGGTTACGAAGGCGGCGGTCCTCACCTCGATCTGCTGCGGCGCCTGTCGCATTGGCTGATGAAGCAGCCCGATCTCGAGGAGGAGGCATTGCGGCTCTCCTCCCATGGGCGCGAGCTCACGATCGAGCGGCAAACGATGGCCGACAGCGTCGATCCGGTCATCGTGACGTCGCCGTCCGGGCAAACCCGCACGGTCACGCTCGGCGCCTCGGAACCCGGTGTCTGGCGCGCGGACGTTCCGGCCGGCGAGCTCGGCTTGTGGCGCGCCAGCGACGGCAAGCTGACCGCGCTCACCAATATCGGACCGGCCAATCCCCGGGAATTCGCCGAAGTCACCTCGACCACCGACGTGCTCGGCCCGCTTACGGCGGCGACCGGCGGCGACGCGCGGCGGGTCGCCGATGCGTCCGGCGTGACGGTGCCGCGCGTGCTCCCGGTGCGCTCGTCCGAGACGTTCAAGGGCGAGGACTGGATCGGACTGAAGATGCGCGACGCCAGCGTGGTGCGGGGCATCGGGGTGCTGCCGGTCTTCGCCGGTGTCCTGGGCCTGCTGCTGCTGCTCAGCAGCGTCGCGGCAACGTGGTTGCGGGAAGGACGATGACAGGAAATCAGAAGTCAGAAATCAGCGGTCAAGGTAAGTGCCCCGTTCCTTCTTCTGATTCCTGACTTCTGACTTCTGATTCCTGATCCCAGTCCGGCCGGATCGCGCCGCTCACGCCCGCGAATGCGCCGTCCGCCAGCTCGGCGACCAGCAATCTCGCCGGGTCGACCGGGCCCGGCATCGTGACTTGCCCTTTGGGAATGCGCGCAAAGCCGCAGCGGCCGTAATAAGGCACGTCGCCCACGAGCACGACCAGGCGGTGACCGTGCCGGCGCGCCTCCGCGAGCGCCCGTTCGATCAGCGCCTTGCCGATGCCGTGATGGCGGAACGGCGGCTCGATCGTCAAGGGCCCGAGCAGCAGCGCGGGCGTCTCGCCGATCCGGATTTTGGTCTGACGCACCGAGCCGACCAGGAGCGTGCCGATTCGCGCCGTGAACGACAGCTCGGGCCGATGCCCCATCTCCTCGCGGATGCGATACGACGTGCGCGCAAAGCGCCCCGGCCCGAACGTGCGCTCGTGCAGGCGTTCGATCGCCGCCGCGTCTTCGGGCGTCTCGAGCAGGATGTTCAGCGTGAGATCGGTCATGGCGATCGCCCGCGCCGGTTGCGGCGCGCGGCCGAGCGCCGCTTAGCACTTGGCGCACGCGAGGTCCATTGCCTGGGCTGGCGCGATGCCTATTTGCTGGTAGCCCGCATGGAGCGAAGCGGAATGCGGGAACGCCGATCCCGGATTTCGCCACGCTCCATCCGGGCTACAACGGAGCATCCCGATGGGCCTGCTCGTCGAAGGCGTGTGGAAGGACGAGGGCTACGAGGCTCGCGCGGGCCGTTTCGTGCGCGTGCCGACGAGCTTCCGCAGCTGGGTCACGCCCGACGGCAGCCCCGGACCGTCCGGCCAGGGCGGATTTGCGGCCGAGCCGGGACGCTACCATCTCTACGTCTCGCTCGCCTGCCCGTGGGCGCACCGCACCGTCATCTTCCGCAAGCTCAAGGGGCTGGAGGACCTGATCTCGCTTTCGGTGGTCGAGCCGCTGATGGGCGCCGAGGGCTGGGTGTTCGGCGCGGGCGAGGGCGCGATCCCGGATTTCGTCAATCACAAGCGGCGGCTGGCCGACATCTATCTCATCGCCGATCCGCATTACACCGGCCGCGTCACCGTTCCGGTGCTGTGGGACAACAGGCGAAACACCATCGTCAACAACGAATCCGCCGAGATCATCCGCATGTTCAATTCGGCATTCGATGCGTTCACCGACGCGCGGACCGATTACTATCCGCCGGAGCTCCGCGAGGAGATCGACCGCGTCAATCATTTCGTCTACGAGAACGTCAACAACGGCGTCTACCGAGCCGGCTTCGCGAGTTCCCAGGAAGCCTATGAGGAAGCATTTTTGGCGCTGTTCGCCGCGCTCGAGGAACTCGAGGCGCGTCTGTCCGGCCGGCGCTATCTCGCCGGGGAAAAACTCACGGAAGCCGACTGGCGGCTGTTCACGACGCTGGTACGGTTCGACGCGGTCTATTACGGCCATTTCAAGTGCAATCTTCGCCGCATCGTGGATTATCCGAGCCTGAGCAATTACCTGCGCGATCTCTATCAGGTCTCCGGCGTCGCCGAGACGGTGAGCATCGACCATATCAAGCGGCATTATTACGGCAGCCATCGCCACATCAACCCGACCGGCATCGTGCCGCTCGGCCCCGCGCTCGATTTCTCCGCGCCGCACGACCGCGCGCGGTTCGCATCGTAGGATGGGTTGAGCGAAGCGAAACCGGCGGCCGCGGGGCGCCGTCCCCGCGAACGCGGGGACCTCGATCAGCAAGCTGATGGGGTTCGCGGCAAGCGGCGCTCAACCCATCCTACGCGGTGTCTTTGCCGAGCGAATGCGAGGGATGCCGCGTATCGCCGCGCTTATTCTGATGACGCACGTAGGTGATCAGCGCTTCGGGGCGCTCGGCCTTGACCTTGAGGGCGGCGATGAGCGCATCTTCCGCATCGATCGTAACGCGGTCGGTGTGTCCTTTCAGCCGGAACCCGACGGTGAAATGCATCGGCACCTCCTCGATCCGCTCCGCGCCGCAAGCCGGCACAACCCTAGTCGTTCTCGCCCAAAATCCGCCACTCACCGCGCACAAAGTTCCCAAAACTGCGCGATCGCCGCAAGCACTCGCGGCTTGCAGGCTGCCAAGACACAGTAGGGAGGAATGACGATGGGTTCCTGGCTCAGTGAACGCGAACAACGCCTCGTCGCGGGTGCCGAAACGGCTTCGGCTGCGACGCCGATCCCGACCCAGATCGTATCGAACGGCGAATATCTTCCGCCGCCGCAGAGCCAGACGCAGAAGCGCCTCGAGCGGCGGATCCTGGAGCTGGCGGATACCAACGCCAAGCGGCTCGGCCTGAGCCGCCGGCAATTCATGCGCACGAGCTGCGGCATGGCCGCCGCATTTTTGGCCATGAAGGAGATCTACGGCGGCAACGTGTTCCAGGTGGAGGAGGCCGAGGCGCGCGAGCCGGAGCTGATGATGGCGCGAGCACAGAGCCTGGCAGGGCAGTTCATCTTCGACGTGCAGACGCACTTCGTCCGCGACGATTTCGATCACAAGGAGCTGCTCGGTCTCGGCGATTTCGCCAGCCAGCACTGGAACCCGAAGATGAAGGAAGAGGGCCTGTCGCTCGCCCGGTACAAATTCCAGAACTACGTCAAGGAGATCTACTACGACAGCGACACCAACCTGGCGCTGCTGAGCGGCGCGCCGTTCGACGACCCGACCTGGTGGCTGCTGTCCAACGAGCAGATCGTCAAGGCGCGCGAAATGATCAACGATTTCGCCGGCTCACGGCGCCTGCTCGCCCACTCGGTCATCACGCCCAAGCAGCCCGGCTGGATGGACGAGGTCGACAAGGCGATCGCGGTCTACAAGCCCGACTCGTGGAAAGCCTACACCATCGGCGACCCGCTCTCGCCGTCGAAGTTCCCCTGGCGCTTGGATGACGAGCAGGTGATGTATCCGTTCTACGAAAAATCGGTGAAGGCCGGGATCAATGCCATCTGCATCCATAAGGGCCTGCTGCCGCCGGACTACGAGAAGTCCTTCGCCGGGGTGTGGGAATACGCAACCGTCTGGGACGTCGGCAAGGCGGCCAAGGATTGGCCGCAGCTGAATTTCGTGATTTATCATTCCGCGCTGCGTCCGGTCCTCGAGCTGCCCGATCAGGCCTGGAACGAGTTCGAGACCTCCGGCCGCATCAAATGGGCGAGCGATCTCGCCGAGATTCCGCAAAAGTTCGGAGTGACCAACGTCTACGCCGAGCTCGGCACCTCGTTCGCCAATTCGGCCGTGGCGCATCCGAAATTCTCGGCGGCCTTGGTCGGCACGCTGATCAAGGGGTTTGGGGTCGACCACGTCCTCTGGGGCACCGATTCGGTATGGTATGGATCCCCGCAATGGCAGATCGAAGCGATGCGGCGCCTGGAGATCCCCGAGGACATGCAGAAGAAATACGGATTTGCGGCTCTCGGCGGCGCCAACAGCGCGACCAAGCAAATGATCTTCGGCGGCAACGCGGCCCGGTTTTACCGAATCAACCTCAAGGCAACCGACAACGCGCCGATGCCGGCCTATTCCGAGGATCGCCTGGCCAGGCTGAAGGCCGAGTACGAGTTCGCGGCCAAGGAACCGTCGAACCTGCGCTACGGCTACGTCCGCGCGGCCTGAGCCTTCCGCTGTAGAATGGGCAAGGACGCGAAGCGACCTTGCCCACGCGGATCCTCGACGCGTCTTCGTTCCTTTCCCGGGCACGGCATGCGGGGCGCGCCTTTGGCAATGGTTTTGCTTGCGCGCGGCCCATCCGCATCCGAGAATATCGCTCGGAAGGAAAACAGAATGCGCGTCTGCACCTTGTTTCCTGCCGCGACCGAGATCGTGTTCGCGCTTGGATTGGGCGACTCGCTCGTCGGAGTAAGTCACGAGTGCAATTATCCGGCCGCCGCTTCGAAGCTCCCGAGCATCACCAGGTCCAAGGTGCCGGCCGGGCTGACCAGCGCCGAGATCGACCGCGTCGTCACCGCAACGCTCCAGGCGGGGGAAGCGCTCTACGGGCTCGATGCCGCGCTGCTCGAACGGCTCTCGCCGGACCTCATCATCACGCAAGCGCTCTGCGAGGTTTGCGCCTTGTCGAGCGACGAAGTGCGGCAATGCCTCTCCGCGCTCACCTGCAGGCCGCGGCTCTTGAGCCTCGAGGCCAATTCATTGGCGGGCATTCTCGACGACATAAGCACCGTGGCCGTGGCGCTGGGCGGGCCCGATCGCGGCGAGCGCCTGGTCGGATCGCTGCAGGCGCGGATCGAGGCGATTGCGAGGAGGACGGCAGACGTGGCGCATCGCCCGCGGGTCTTCTGCATGGAATGGGTCGACCCGCCCTATTGCGGCGGGCATTGGATGAAGGAGCTGGTCGAGATCGCCGGCGGCGACGACGCGCTGGCGGTGAGCCACCGGCCTTCCTATCGCGTCGCCTGGCAGGACGTGCTCGATTTCGCGCCGGAAATCATCGTGCTCACCTGCTGCGGGTTCGACCTCGAGCGCTGCTCGCACGAGAGCCGGATCCTGGCCGGCTTCCCGGGAGCGCACGCGCTGCCGGCGATCCGCAACGACCAGGTCTTTGCCGCCGACAGCGCCGCCTACTTCGCCCGGCCGGGGCCGCGGATCATCGACAGCCTGGAAATTCTCGCGCACATCGTCCATCCGGAAAAGATTCCGGCCCCGCAGCTCCCCGGCGCCTTTCGCAAGCTTCGCGTTTCCGAGCACGATTTCGCTTGAGCCGCACGCCGGAACCCGCGTGCGTGGGTCCCGCTATTGCGGCCAATGGCTCACACGAAGCCTCGCCCGACAATTACGCGCTTTATCAGCGCGACGGAGTGAAATCCGATGCCCCGCGAGCGTTTCCGCGCGTATGGGGATTGCGATGAGCAGCTAACATCCGGTGCCCCGGGCTGACGCTCGATGCCCCGCGAGCCGCTCCCCTGGTATGGGGATTTGGATGCTGAACCTGCATCTTGTGCCCCGGAGTGCGAGTGGATGTCTCGCTCGCCGCGAGTACGGCGGGGGAGGACGCCATCAACAAGCCCGCTATGGCGGCGAACGACAGGATCTTGGTCATTCGACGTTTTGTTTCGCTTGGACCGTCGAACGTGCAAGTAATTTGTCGCAGATCATTCATCTATCAATACGCGCCGTTCATCTGATATTCATCGAATCCTCAACTCTATTTCGCGCCGCTGCAATCGCAATGACGCAGGCTGTTCCAAATGAGCAATCCACTGACGGCGTGATCGCAATGCGGCGCCCGATCAGCCGAAGCGCTGCCTCAGCGTTGCCATGTAGGCACGGATGCGGTTGGCATTGACGCCGAAGTCGCTGCGTCCCTGACGGCTCTCCGAGCGCATGTCGATACGGCTCCCGGGCGTCTCGGCCGCGACCCGGATCACGATGTCGTCGGTGAAGCGGAACCATCGGCTGGTCTGGCGCGCCTCGATACGGCCGGCCGCCGGATCGGCCGCCACGACGGTCCAGCCCGGCATCGCCTTCGCCGTATCCAGCGCGAGCCGGAACGCCTGTTCCGGTGGCAGGGCGGCCTTGAGCGGGGCCAGGTCCGGATAGGCGGCCTTTTGCTGCTCGGCGATCTGTGACCCCGCATAGGTCGCGGGACCGGCGTTCTCGGCGGCGCGCGCCGGCAACGCGGCAACATAGTCCGGCGGATTCTCGGTGTCGGTGGTGATGTCGTGAATGCGCGGCAGCGTCTTGAGCCTGTGGTCGAACTGCCAAGGCACATAAGCGAGCACGGCGCCCACGGCGAGCCCGATACCCGCGATCGTCACGCCGCGCCAGCCGAGTTGCGGCCACCCCGCCGCGAGCACGAAGAGCGAGACGATCGCGGCCGCCAACGCGACATACCCGGAGGCGGGCATCAGCCAGGAGAAGGCGAAGCGGAAATGCCACCACCCCGCGCGCCATCCCAGCGGCGAGACGACCAGCAGCACCAACGCCGCCGCCGCCAGCCCGAGGCCCAAATATGCCGCGTATGGCGCCCAGTTCCGAATCACGACAAAGCCGCCCATCTTCATTCGCCTTCGCTCCTGCAAACAAGAGCCGGGCAGTTCTGTTCCTGCAAACAAGAACCGGGAATTTTGTTCCCCGGGAAAATGTCGCACCGAGGACGAATGTTCAACCGAGAAAATCGAGTTTCGGCGTCGCTCACCCCGTTTGAGCTCGCAAGCAAGGAAATCCAAGCCGCCCGGCCGGGCTGGCACTCGTCAACGCACGAACTCGTGAAAAGGCGGCGGACAAGTCTTGCGGCCGTCACACCGCTTGGATACGCTACGTTTTTCGGGGATACGCAGGCTGCTGCTTCAGGCGGTGGGCCTGACCAAGCGCTACGGCAAGGAGCGGGTGCTCGACGACGTGAGCTTTTCGGTGCATCCCGCCGAGGTGCTCGGCCTGATCGGACCGAACGGAGCCGGCAAGACGACGCTGCTCGAAGCCGTGGCCGCGCTCGTTCCGGTGGATTGCGGCGCCGTCCTCTGGCGCGGGGCGGTCTTGGTTCCGGCACACCGGCGCGGATCGATGTTCTATCTGCCGGAGGGGATTCGCCCGTGGCAGGAGCAATATGTCGCGCGCGTGCTCAGCTTCTTCGCTGCCGTATACCGGCGGCCAGAAGCGCAGATCGGCGAGTTCTTCGCTGCCGTATACCGGCGGCCAGAAGCGCAGATCGGCGAGACGGTTGCCGCCGTCGGTCTCGATCCGGTCCTGCGCAAGCAGGTGTTGGCGCTGTCCAAAGGCTATGCGCGCCGGCTGATGTGGGCGCTCGCGCTGCTCGCACCGCATCCGCTGCTGCTCATGGACGAGCCGTTCGACGGTTTCGATCTCAAGCAAACCCGGGAGATGATGGTCGTCTTGCGCCGGGCGGCGGCCGCGGGCCGCACGATCGTCCTGTCCACCCATCAGCTCGTCGACGCCGAGCGCGTATGCGACCGTTTCGTGCTGCTCGCCGGCGGCCGCGTCCGCGGCGAGGGCACGCTCGACGAGCTCCGGGCACGCACGGGCATTTCCACCGGACTGGAGGACATGTTTCTTGCGCTCGCCTGACGCCAGCCGGGCGCTCCGCGCCCCGTTCCGGCCGCTGCTCGCCAAGGAGCTGTGGCAGATCGCCGGCGGCCGCGCGCTGTGGACGATGCTGCTCCTGCTCTGCCCGCTCGTCGGCTACAGCTTCGTTCAGGCGGTCTCGCTCTATGGCGAGGCAAGCCGTGCGGCGTCGCAATCGCCGGCGCTTGCCAGCGGTCTCTCCCCGCTCGACGGCGTGCTCGTCCCCACCTTCGGCGCGTTCTATGTCGCCGTCACGCTGCTGTTCCCGTTCGTGGCGATCCGCGTGCTCGGCCACGAAAAGGAGACCGGCGCGCTGCGACTGCTGATCCAATTGCCCTACCGGACCTCGACGCTGATCGCCGCCAAGCTTGCGGCCATTCTCGCCGCATGGCTGATCGCCGCGGTTCCCGTGCTCTCGGCGCTGGCGGTCTGGCAAGTTCTGGGCGGGCATCTCGACGCGCCGGAAACCCTCGATCTGCTGTTCGGGCATCTTCTCTACGGCCTGCTGGTCGGCGCGATCGCGTTGTTCGCCGCCTCGATATCCGAAAGCGCGGCCACCGCGGCAATCCTCACGCTCGCCTTCACCATCGGCTCGTGGGTGCTCGATTTCACCGCGGCCGGGCGCCCGGGCTTGCTCGACTGGCTGTCGCGCCTGTCGTTGACCCAGGCGCTGCGCACGTTCGAGCAGGGACTGCTGTCGGCAAGTCTCGTCGCCGGCATGCTCACCGCCGTGGCGGCGTTCGCGGCGCTTGCCGCAGTGTGGCTGCCCCTGGGAGTTCCGGCACGCGTGAAGCTCGCGCGTTCGCTGATCGCCGTGCTCGTGGCCGCCGCGGTGCTCGGGATTTCCGCGCAGCTGCGGGCCTCGCTCGATGTTGCGGCGGACCGGCGCAACTCGTTCCCGGCCGCCGACGAGCGCAAGCTGCACGAGCTGCGCGCGCCGCTGCTCGTCACCGTGCACCTGGCGCCGGAAGATCCGCGTTATGCCGACCTGTGGCGCAACGTATTGGCCAAGCTCGAGCGAACGCTGCCGAACGTCACGGTCCGGCTTGCCGGCGGCCGGCAAAGCGTGGTCGGCAATAGCGGCGAGGAGTCCTACGGCGTGGTCGACTATGATTACGGCGGCCGGCTCGCCAGCACTCGATCGACCAGCCACCGCGAAGTCTTGCCGCTCCTCTACGGCCTCGCCGGCGTGCCGCCCCCGGCGCCCGGGAGCGGTGAGGACTACCCCGGCCATCCGCTCGTCGCCGATGCGGACGCAAGCCTTGCCTGGTTCTTGTGCGGCCTGCCGCTTCTGATCGTTGCGGGCTGGTGGGGGAGCCGGCGGCCACCTCGATTCCGACTCACAGCCCAACAAGACGGAGATCAGCCATGAAACGAACGCACGCGATCGCCAAGGTATTCGCGGCGACATCGGCGGAGCTTCAAGCGCGTCGAGGCAATCGCACTGATACCGAGCTGGTTCAAGCTTCTTCCGGACAGTTGAGCATCGGGGCTGCGCAATGATGAAAGGATTTTCCATGCGGAATCTTGTCCTTATTGCGATCGCTTTGGCCTCCGGGCTCATGGCCACCGGCGCTGACTTGGTTTTGGAATCCGGTTCGGCAGCAAGGGCCAATTCGCTATCCATGGATCAGCAAATCAAAATCGGAGAAATAATCACGAACGAGCGGACCACGCCGCTTTCCAATGTCAATTTTTCGGTCTCAATCGGCGGTATCGTGCCCGAGCAGGTCCTTCTTCGACCTCTGCCGCTCGATGTGCACCAACTTGCGCCTCAATTTGTTGGGTACAGCTTCATCGTCGTCGAAGAGTTGATCGCGATCGTCGAGCCGCATACTCGCAAGATCGTGGAGGTGTTACCCAGGTGGCGTCACCAGGAAGGCAAACCATAGTTGATAAGCCGGACACAACCAGAGCCGACCAAAGAACCCGTAAAACATCGAAAACGGGAGCAGCGCCCAACTGCGGAGTCGCGCCTATGCCATATGCGCATGGGTCGGCAGTCCGTCGTGCGCATGCGGTTCAACGCGATGATGCCGTTCCCCTGACTTCTCGACCGGATCAACGTGCACAACGACCAGGGAGAGATTAGGCAGCGCGTGCAGTAATCGGTGCCGCACCTCGGCTGCCACCGCGTGCGCCTGCGCGATTGTCAAATGCGAATCGACGGCGATATTGACCTCGGCGTGGAGCCGGTGACCTAACCAGCGAGCGCGAATGTCAGTGACTTCTTTGACATCCGCCACGTGGTCAGCGGTGTGCCGAATCTCGTCCACCACCGCGGGATCAACGCCGTCGAGCATTCGCGTAAAAATCTCCTTGCTGGTTTGCACGACGATACCGAAGATGGCCGCGGTGATCGCAAGACCCACGATCGGATCGGCCAACGGGTAGCCGAGCCAGACACCGAGCGCACCAGCGAGCACGGCGAGGCTCGTCCAGCCATCGACGCGCGCATGATAGCCATCGGCCACCAACGCAGCACTGCTGATCTCGCGCCCGACGCGAATGCGAAAGATCGCGACTCCTTCGTTCCCGAGGAAGCCGATCACAGAGGCAAGCGCAACCGCCCACAAGTAATGAATATCCTGCGGATGAAAGAAACGGTTGATGCTCTCGTACCCGGCGACGACAGCGCTGGAAAAGATGATAAGAAGTACCGCCAGCCCAGCCAAGTCCTCTACACGACCATATCCGAAGGTAAAACGTCTGCTTGGGTGCTTGCGCGCGAATAGAAAGGCGATGCCGAGCGGAATGGCCGTTGCGGCATCGGCGAAATTGTGGATCGTATCGGCGAGCAATGCGACGCTGCCGGAAGCCGCCACAACGACGACCTGGAACAGCGCCGTCGTCATTAGTCCCATGAAGGACCACTTCACGGCCCAAAGCCCGCGAGCCGAACTGGCGATCGACGGATCGATGACGCCGTGTCTGTGGCCATGACCGTGTTTATGATCATGGCTATGCCCATGATCGTGGTGGGCAAGCCCGTGACCGTGAAGGCGATCGTCCTGGCCATGATGATGGCCGTTGTGTCCATGACCGGGATCCTCTGTGCCCATGGCCCATCCCTCCTCAGGTCGCGCGCGTTGCGAACAACCATAATCCAAATGCGACGATCATGAGTGCGCTGACAATTTCGAGCGTACGCCCGATGCGCTCGCGGGCGAAGGTCGTGCGTTCGAAAAACTGCAATGCCCGCTCGCGCAGGACTATCGTGCAGCCCACGAAAATCAAGATAGTTGCGATCATGCCGATCGCCATCGCTGCGGTGATGAGAAGTCCCGCGATCAGGATACCATTAGCCACTGAATAGATCATGATGAAAGTCGTAAGCGGGCAAGGCACGAGGCCAGTCGCAAATGCCAGGAAGCCAGCATTGTGCGCCAGATGGCTGTGGTCCTGTCGAACGGAACGGACCAACAGCCAGATCCCGACGGCGGTCACCGATACCGCGCTAGCAGCCTCGAACGCCGGTGCCCGGCCGGCGCCCCCCAAAGTGGCGCGTATCACCGTAAAGCCAGCGAGCACCAAGACCGCCGCCGATCCCACGTGGGTCAGGATCAACAGGGCGCTTGTTCCCACTCCGGCAATGAACCGTGCCGGATGCCCGAGGTAATACGAGACCAAAGCTACCTTGCCGTGCCCTGGCATGAGCGCGTGCACGAAGCCGAACAGCGTCGCGACAGCCAGCGCGTTTCGAGCATGCCTCGTTTAGATACGCTGATTACGGCGACACGCCAGCTCAGCACGCGGACACCTCAATGGCAATCGCGCGTCGGCTGGAGAGTAAGGCGATGTGCGAATTCCGATCTTCGCTGTTGTAGAGGCTTGCGGCCGCAAGCGCCCTCGACTAGCCTAGTCGCACGGGGAAACGCAGGCTCCCCGTCAGACGCTCAGGCGTCCAAGCTCTGCGCAGCACTCGCTTGCCGAGGTGATTGCGCATCCGCGGATGCCGGTTCCATCTTCCGGTTCAAGATCGGCATGATCCCAACCATCGCTGGCTGCTCGGGCGTCGGTATCATGATGTATCTGGCCGGCGTCATCGCGTGAACCGGTGCGCGTCGGGCAATGCGCAGCCGATGACTTTGAGAGGAGATCGTCATGCGAGCAAGTGCCGTCTTCTTTCTGCTGATCCTCGTGGGATTCTGCGGTGCCGGTAACGCGGCGCGAGCCGAAGAATCGAACAGTTGCAAACAGTGCCGCGATCAACAACGCGCCTGCATGGCGAATTATTCGGCAAAAACCTGCAAGACCGAGTATGAGATCTGCATAAAATCCTGCCAACGGAAATAGCGGAACCCCAATCAAGGTGCCGCGTCACGCGGTGCTTGCCATCGGAGTCTTCGTATTCGCCGTGGTACTGGTGTTCGATTTGCGTCAGGGCTTGCCGCGGCATTCGGCGGAGCTTCAAGCGTCAAGGGCATCACGCTGATACCGGGTTGGTTCAGGCTTCTTCCGGACAGTTGAGTATCAGGGCCGGTTACGTCACTGAAGCGTTCCGGGTGGTGGTAACGGGGTGAACATGGCCAAGAACACGACGTCGTGAACCGATTTTCAGCCCTGAGTCGGACAGGGCCTTGCGGCCGATGATCCGCTTCGATATTTTAGCGGCACGGGGAAACGCAGGCTCCCCGTTAGGCGGCGTCCCCGTCCAAGCGCTGCGCAACGCTCGCATTGCCGAGGCGATTGCGCATGGACGGACCGGCCCTCTCGATTTCTCCCACCGACCTCCATGCTCGGATCGGCACGGCGTCAGCGCCGATCGTCGTCGATGTTCGGCGCACCGTTCCGAGCCCGAGCGACCGGTTGATCGTTTCCGCGTTCCATCAGCCGCCGGACGAGGTTGCCCGCTGGTCCCACTTGGCTCTGGGACGGCCGGTGGTCGTGTATTGTCGGCAGGGCCACGATGTCAGCCAAGGCGTTGCCGCCGCGCTCCGAGCGGCCGGCATCGAGGCCGTCTATCTCGATGGCGGATTTGCCGGTTGGACCGAGAACGGACTGCCGACCCGCCGCAACATCGGGGCGACTCCGGGCAAATGGGTCACGCGAGAGCGCCCGAAGATCGATCGCATCGCTTGCCCTTGGCTGATCCAGCGCTTCATCGATCCCAGCGCAGATTTCATCTACGTCCCCGAGAAAGCGGTGCTTGCCGTGGCCCAAGAGACCGGCGCGACGCCCTACGACATCAAGGACGTGGAGTTCACGCACGAGGGCGAGCGCTGTTCGTTCGATACGATTCTGCGGATCTACGACATCAAGGATCCGGCTCTCGATCATCTGGCTGAGATCGTCAGGGGCGCTGACACGTCGCGGCACGATCTGACGCCTCAGTGCGGCGGGCTATTCGCAATCTCGCTCGGGCTCTCGGCCAACTTTCCCGATGACCATGAGATGCTGAAGCATGGAATCGTCATGTACGACGCGCTCTACACCTGGTGCCGCAGCTTGCAAGCCGAAACCCACAACTGGCCAGCCAGGGCACGAGCATGAGGGGAGCCGCAACCCGGCGTTCGCTTCGAGGCGCCCTAACGATGGAGAGCCACCGATGCCCTTCGAGATGAAGCCCCTCTCCTGCGATCCGAGCCGCGTCCGCGGAATGTCGGAACGGCTGATCATCAGCCACTACGAGAACAACTATGGCGGGGCGGTGAAGCGCCTCAATCTGATCGAGGAGAAGCTCGCCGAGTTGGACCCCGCGAGCGCTCCCGGCTTTCTAATCAACGGCCTCAAGCGCGAGGAGCTCATCGCGATGAACTCGATGATCCTCCATGAGCTGTTCTTCGACGGCCTGGGCGAGCAGAGCGAGGCAGGAGCGGCCCTTCGGGAAGGCTTGGCGCGAGATTTCGGCTCTTACGAGCGCTGGCGCTCGGAATTCGTCGCGATGGGCAAGGCGCTCGGCGGCGGTTCCGGCTGGGTTCTGCTGTCGTGGTCGCCGCGCGACCGCAAGCTGGTGAATCAATGGGCCGCGGACCATTGCCACACGCTCGCCGGCGGCACGCCGATTCTCGCGCTCGACATGTACGAGCACTCCTACCACATCGATTACGGCGCGAAGGCCGCGACCTACGTCGATGCGTTCATGGACGCGATTCGCTGGAAAACGGTCGATCGGCGGTTTCTCGAATGTTCGAGTGATGCGTTGGCGGCGGGGACGCCCGGCTAGATGCCGGCCAGATGAAGGAGACATGACAATGCGCGGTTTGCTTTCGCTTCTGGTATCCGCCCTTGCACTGACGTTTGCCGGCATGGCCGGCGCTCAGGACATCGATTGGAAGAAAGTGGATGCGGCGCTCGGCAAGGCCGGCGCGGTCCAAGGGAGCGTTCATCGCTATGGCCTGCCGCGTTCCGATCTGCGCGTCACCGTCGATGGCGTCGCGATCAAGCCGGCGCTCGCGCTCGGCGGCTGGGTGGCCTTCGCCCCGGCGCAAGGCGGCGCGATGCTGATGGGCGACGTCGTGCTGACCGAGACCGAGATCGAGCCGGTGATGACCAAGCTGCTCGAAGGCGGCGTTGAGATCACCGCGCTTCACAACCATTTGCTGCGCACCAATCCGGCGACCTACTACATGCACGTCGGCGGGCACGGCGACCCGGCGAAAATGGCGGGAGCGATCCGTGCAGCGCTGGCGCTGAGCAAAACCCCGTTCGAGGCCGCGCAGGCCGCGCCGGCGCCGAGCGTCGATCTTCCCACGGCGCAGCTCGACGAGATCATGGCGGCCAAGGGCCAGGCCAACGGCGGGGTCTATCAGTTCGGTATACCGCGCAAAGACCCGATCACCGAAGGCGGCATGGCGGTTGCTGGCGCGATGGGCTCGGCGAACGCGATCAACTTCCAGCCCACCGACGGCGGGAAGGCGGCGATCACCGGGGACTTCGTGGTCGCGGGCGAGGAAGTCGATCCGCTGATCCGAACGCTACGCGAGAACGGGATCGAGGTGACGGCAATCCATAGCCACATGCTCGCCGAGCAGCCGCGAGTGTTCTTCGTGCATTTCTGGGCGAACGACGACGCGATCAAGCTTGCCAAGGGGCTGCGCGCCGCGCTCGAGAAGACTGCGATCGCGAAGAACTGAGACCGTTGACGGTCCAGAGGCGAGGTGGGTCCGCGTATGCGACCCGCCGGCCCTCACGAATGGAGGGAAACTATGATGAACAGGGTGGCCGCTGCGGGTGCAGCCGCGATCCTCGCTACAGAGCGCGGTCATGTTCAATAAGGCAATCTCACGAGCGCGGACATGGAGATTAACTGGGTAATCCATCCTCTGCGCCGGGATTCCAGCTAACACTCACACAAGACGGAGATCAGCCATGAATCGAACGCACGCGATCGCGACGCTGTTTTGTGCCGTGCTCGGCCTGTCGTCAGGGGCGGCCGCGGCACAGCAGCCCGCGAAAGCCGACCTGTCGAACGAAACCGTCGGCGCCGAGCCCAAGTCGTTCCTGAGCGTGGTCGGGGTTTGGCGGATCGAAGCCGAGAACGGCAAAAACGTGCTCACCGTCGACGGCCGGCAATGGAAGGAGGGCCAATCCTCCGCCGGTCTCGCGGAGAAGGCGCGCGCGCTCTACGGCGAGCGCTATGCCGAGTTTCTCGACCGCGTCCAGGCCTATGCGTATTTCCCCTATGCGGTGTTCAAGGACGTGCAGGATTTCCGTAACGGAGAAATTATCGCACGCTTCGAGGGGCTGTCCGGCCGCATCGACCAGGGCGCCGGAATCCTGTTCAACCTGAAACCCAACGGCGATTATCTGACGATCCGTGCCAACTGCCTGGAAAACAATCTGGTGCTGTGGAAATTCGAAAAAGGCAAGCGCTCGTCGGTCAAATGGGTCCGGAACACGCCGACCGCGACCCGCCAGTGGCATGAGCTCAAAGTCCGCATCGCCGGCACCAAGGTCGAGGGTTACCTCGACGGCAAGCTCTATCTCGAACATACGCTGCCGGAGCCGGTTTCCGGGCGCATCGGACTATGGTCGAAGGCCGACAGCCACATGTATTTCGCCGACTTTGCGGCGA